>Ga0256840_1000159_pt1 | contig 62535 bp, 65 predicted proteins | sample 355202metaG_FD_185969 | JGI IMG/M metagenome (GOLD analysis project Ga0256840, IMG submission 185969) | Hydrothermal vent microbial communities from Mid Atlantic Ridge, Atlantic Ocean - 355-202 | ecosystem: Environmental > Aquatic > Marine > Hydrothermal vents | place: Atlantic Ocean: Mid...
GCAGCGCGCCTTTTAACAAATTCCGCAGGGGGTGTGTGCCCCTACGCGCATTACTCAGATACAGGCGGGGTTGCCGGCGCGTCTGGCGTGGCAGCGGGAGGGGTCGTTGCCCCGCCGGTTGGCAGCGCGCCGAGATCTGGGACCAAAATAGCGTTCGGGTCAATTTCGGTGGCGCTTGCGGCTGGCGTGCTATCAACGCCGGGCAGATCCAGCACAGATGTGCCGCCTGCGTTATTGGCCGCAATCACGGTCAGGGTGAGCGAAGTGATTAGAAAACCGATGGCCAGCACCCATGTGACTTTGGCCAACGCCGTAGCCGCTGCGCGCCCGCTCATGGTGCCACCACCGCCCCCACCAATGCCCAAGCCGCCGCCTTCAGAGCGTTGGAGTAGCACAACCCCGATCAGCCCAAGGGACAGAATCAGGTGGATGGTGAGAACGATATTTTCCATTATACGGTCTTTCGGTCTTTAAAGGGTCGGGGCTATCTAACGCTTAACGTGGGGGATGTCTAATCCAAAACAAGCCTATACATCGACTTCGTGATCATCGTCGGAATGGCGGGTGTCTACCTGGCCGGAAATCCGGCGGCGAATAATGCTCCAGCTTAGGCCAATGCCCAGCACCAGCGATAGGCCCACAAGGCCGATCCATGTCATTAACGTGCTGTTGGCGGGGTCGAGCAGGCCTTTATCATAAAGCACCCAGAGCAACACGCCGATCACGGTGACGATCATGCCAATGCCGATTTTGCCAATAGATTGCAGGGTGGCGCGCACAAAAACCGCGTAAGCAACAAACAGGATAAGGCCAAGCAAGATAACCACCGAGAGGTTGGTGGCGTAGCTATCAATCGCCCAACGAACGTAGTTCAAGCTGGTTGGGTTATAGGTGATGAATACCAGAATGAGGGCAGCGGCCCAGCGGATCAGCATTTTTTTAAGCATTTTGGGCCCTCAATATGGTTGCTTTGCTATAAATCGGGGTTTTGGGTGCGGAAATCAAGAGGAAAGGGTGTGGCGTGTGGGGGATGAAAAAGCGCGCCCCGAAAGCTTTGGGGCGCGCTGGAAGGTTTTTTTGAGTATTTAGAGAAGAATGAAGCTTAGTTCTTTTCTTTGTCGACCATTTTACCAGCCGAAATCCAAGGCATCATACCGCGCAGAGTAGCCCCGACTTTCTCGATTTGGTGCTCGTCATTGATGCGGCGCGTGGCTTTGAAGCTTGGCTGGCCAACGGCGTTTTCGAGCATGAAATCACGCACGAATTTACCGTTCTGAATGTCGGTCAACACGTCTTTCATGCGCTGCTTGGTTTCGGCATATGGCAGCACGCGCGGGCCGGATACATATTCGCCGTATTCCGCGGTGTTGGAGATCGAGTAGTTCATGTTGGCGATGCCGCCTTCATAGATCAGGTCCACGATCAGCTTGGTTTCGTGCAAGCACTCGAAATAGGCCATTTCAGGCTCGTAACCGGCTTCAACGAGGGTTTCAAAGCCCATGCGGATCAGCTCGACAATGCCGCCACATAGCACGGCTTGCTCGCCAAACAGGTCGGTTTCACACTCTTGGCGGAAGTTGGTTTCGATAATGCCGGAGCGGCCGCCGCCGATGGCGGAGCAGTAGGAAAGGCCGATTTCCATGGCCTTGCCGGAAGCGTCGTTTTCAACCGCTACAAGGCAGGGCACGCCGCCGCCTTTGGTGAACTCGCCGCGCACCGTGTGGCCCGGGCCTTTGGGGGCCATCATGATGATGTCGAGGCCGGCTTTAGGCTCGATCAGGTTGAAGTGGATGTTGAGGCCGTGGGCAAAGGCCATGGCTGCGCCGTCACGGATGTTGTCCTTAACGTATTTGTTATACGTCTCGGCTTGCAGCTCGTCGGGCATGGTAAACATGATCAGGTCACACCAGGCGGCGGCCTCGGCAATGCCCATAACCTTCAGGCCTTCGCCCTCGGCTTTGGCTTGGGAGGGGGAGCCTTCACGCAGGGCAACCACTATGTTTTTAGCTCCGGAATCACGCAGGTTTAGCGCGTGGGCGTGGCCTTGGGAGCCATAGCCGAGAATGGCCACTTTCATGTCTTTAATCAGGTTGATGTCGCAATCGCGGTCGTAATATACGCGCATGGTTTTATCCTTGTTGGGGTTGAACTACGGGTAGAATAGCGGGTTCAGCGGGAAATACCATTTGAATATCCTGCCACTTTCGATAATAGTGAAATTTATATGCATAAATTTATTGATTGGTGAAAATTGTATGCAAGTAGATGGCATTGATCGTCGCCTGCTGCGGCACCTGCAAGCCGATGGTTCTCTCACCATGGCCCAGCTTGCCGCGCGCGCGGGCCTTAGTGCAGGCGCGTGCTGGCGGCGGGTGGAAAAGCTGGAGGCCTCGGGGGTGATCGAGGGCCGCGAGGTGGTGATTGACCATCGGGCCATGGGCTATGCGGTGGAGGTGTTCCTGCGCATTACCCTCGACAAAACCCAAGGCAATGCCTTTGAGGCCTTCACCAAAGCCGCGCGGGAAATCCCCGAGGTGGCGGGCATTCAAACCCTGCTCGGGCGGGTCGATATTCGCATGGATGTGCGGGCGCGCGACCTCGCCCATTATCAAGAGATTTACAAAGAACGCATTTTGGCGCTGCCACATATTAACGACGTGGAGGCCCTCATGCTAATTTCCGAGGTGAAAAACACCGAGGCGCTGCCGATATGATGGAGCTTGATGAGACAGATCACGCTATCCTTCGGGTGCTGCAACGCGATGGCAGGTTGAACGCAGGGGCGGTCGGCAAGGCTGTGGGCCTCACCCAGCCCTCGGCATGGCGGCGGATAAAACGGCTGGAAGAGGGCGGCGTGATTTTGGGGCGCAGGGTGCGGCTCAACAAGGCAGCGCTGGGCTTTGAGGTGGTGGTGTATCTGGGCATCAAGCTCGCCGCCAAAGGGCGGGTTAGCCTTGAAGATTTCGAGCGCGCGGTTTGCGCTATTCCCGAGGTGCAACTGGTGCAGCACGTGCTCGGGGTGTATGATTACCGCCTGAAGGTGGTGGCGCGAGACTTAAGTGATTTTGAGCGCATCCTGCGGCGCCGCATTATGACGCTGCCCGGTGTAGGCGAGGTGGAAAGCAATGTGATGCTGTCCGAGATCGGTTGAACTTGGCCCGCCGAGCGCAGCGAGGCCACCGCCCAATGGCAAGGGATTATTTGCGTAGCAAATGATTGCGCGCCGAGGGGAACCTGCTGGCGGTGGCGGCGCGTCTACCTCTGTGCGTGCTGCGGCATTGCGCTCGCGCCGCGCCGGGGCCTTGGCGCTTGCCGTAATAGTGTATAGCATAGCGAAAACATAAGGACATTGAGTATGGAAATTCAGACATGGCTCGCCTTTGTATCGGCAACTTTTGTGCTTTCCGTCATTCCGGGGCCAAGTGTGTTGGTGGTCACGGGCCAAGCCATTGCCAATGGGCGGTGGTCTGCGCTCATCTGCGTTCTTGGCGAGGTGCTGGGCGGGGTGTGCTTGATGGCTATTTCTCTGTTTGGGGTCGGGGCTGCATTGGCGGCGTCCCCTCTTTTATTTCAGGTGTTAAAGTGGTTTGGCGTTTTGTTCTTGCTGTATTTAGGGCTTAAAGCGCTATGGTTTGCGGTGCGGCCCGTAGAGCGGGGAACAGTAAGCGCACATGCAGCAGGTAGCTTTCGAGCCGGATTTTTGACAGCAATTCTGAACCCGAAATCGCTGGTATTCTACCTCGCGTTCCTCTCGCAGTTTGTCGACATGTTTGCCCCGTTGCGAATTCAGTATATAATTCTGGTGCTCACGGCGGCTAGTGTGGCAGGGCTGGTGCTTTGCGGATATGCCTTGTTATCATCACGGCTTCGAAAGCATATTTCCACCGTATCGGCACAGAAAAAGGCGTCTGGCATTAGCGGCGTGTTTTACCTCGCGGGTGGGGCCTATGTGGCCGTTACGCGGTAAAGCTTAACGCACGTTAATGGGTAGGTTTGGGTTGACCTCTAGGTCCGGCTCGGACCCCAAATAGTCAAACGTTGCCATGGCGATCATCGCGCCGTTATCAGTAGACCATTGATGCGGGGGTAGGGCAAGGTGCACGCTCTTGCTGGCGCACAGCACGGCCATACCTTCCCTTAGTTGTGGGCTGGCGGAAACCCCGCCGACCACGATCAGGCTGGCGGGTTTATACTGCTCGATCGCTGCTTTGCATTTGCCCAAAAGCACATCCATGCAAGCGGCAACAAAGGAGGCCGCCACATCGGGCACATGGGCCTCGGGGTGTTGCTCCATGTGGCGGCGCACCGATGACTTTAGGCCCGAGAACGAAAACTCGAACCCCTTGCCCAGCATCGGGCGCGGGAAGCGGGTGGTGGCCGTTCCGGTTTTGGCAACCTTGTCAATAATCGGCCCGCCAGGGAAGCCGAGGTTCAGCATCCGCGCCACTTTGTCATAAGCCTCGCCCACCGAGTCATCCCGCGTGGTGCCGACCAGCTCCATGCTGGCCGCGTCCTTCATATGGGCAATCAGCGTGTGCCCACCCGAGGCCAGCAGCACGATGGCGGGGTAGGCCACGGTGCCGCCTTCCAGCAGGGCCGAGCGCAGATGCCCGCGCAGGTGGTTCACGCCATACACCGGCAACCCCCAACCCGCGCCAAGGCCGGTGGCCGTGTGCAGCCCCACCAAGAGCGAGCCGATCAGCCCCGGGCCTCGGGTGACGCCGATGGCGGTGAGCTGATCGGGTGCTACGTCCGCCGCCTTGAGTGCCGCCTCAAGGGTCGGGATAATCGCGGCCACATGGGCGCGGCTGGCGAATTCGGGGTAGATGCCGCCATAGCCCTCATGCACCTCGACCTGTGAGGCGGTTTTGCAGGCCAGCACGTGGCCCGCCTCGTCGACTACGGCAATCGAGGTGTCATCGCAGGAGGTTTCTATGCCGAGAATCAATGTCATAGCGATAAAATCTCCTTGAGGGCCACATCAGAAACCGCGCCGCGCCGCAGCACGGTGAAGGGGGTGGTTTGGGTGTCAATCAGGGTCGAGGGTTGGCCCGTGCACGGGCCGTCATCCACCACAATATCCGGCACGCCGGTGAGCTGGGCAAGAATTTCCGGCACCTCGGCCGGGGTCTCTTGCCCGCTGGCATTGGCGCTGGTGGCCAGAAGTGGGCCGGTTTGCCGGAGCAGGGCGGTGAGGCTGGGCTCGTCGGGCATCCGTATGGCGATTTCCGCGCGCCTTGCCAGCCACGCGGGCGGCGTTTTGAGGGGAAGGACCATGGTGAGCGCGCCGATTTTCATATCCAGCAGAGCTTGGCTGCGGGGCGTGAGGGCGGCACCAAGCGCGTTGATTTGTGCCGTATCGGCCACCAGAATGGGCAGCGCCTTTGCGGCATCTCGCCCTTTGAGCGCGTATATTTTAGCCACGGCAGATGGGTGCTGCGGGCTGGCCATTAGGCCATACACGGTGTCGGTCGGCAGCAGCGCCACCCCGCCATAGCTGAGGATTTCGGCGGCGTTATGCATGGGCGAGGCCGTTTGTATCGGTCAGCGGCACCACCAGCCCTTGGGCGGGGTGCAGATGTGGAGCGAGCTGGGCCAGCGCCGCGCCGGATACCGCATTCAGCTCTAGCCATTCGGCATTGGCGACGGTCGCGTGCTCGGGGGTGGCATCGCCCGCCACCACCACGGGGCCGGAATATGATGTCGTAATTACCGCATCCGGCGCAAAGCCTGCCTCGATAATCCGCCCATTTTTCACCAGCCCCCAATGGTATTGCTTGCGCGCCGCGCTGCGCAGCACGAGGCAGGGTTTGCCGTGGATGGCCTCGGCATAAGCGCCCAGCATCAGGACCGAGTTCAGCGGCACAATCGGCAGATGGCGCGCATAGGCCAAGCCATTGGCAAAGGCGACGGCGGTGCGGGTGGAACCTAGCCGCCCGGGGCCAATATCAACGATGATTTCGGAAAGGTCTTCCAGCCTGCGGCCCGAGGCTTTCAGCGCCGCCCGCAACTCCACGCCATAATCCAGCCGTTGCATCTGGCCGTAGGTGACCTCGAAAATCACGCCCTCTTCCCAAAGCACAAGCGAGGGTTGGCCGGAGGAGGTTTGCAAGAAAAGCTTCATCGGGCGAAATCCTCCAGCACCAGCGCCAAAAGCGCCGCCCCGCGCGGGCCGTGGCTGGAAAGGCTAGCAATGCGGGCGTTTTCATCATCGGGCAGCAGGGCTAGATCCAGGCTTGTATAGTCGTCAAATTCACTGGCCAGCATGGCCCCCCATTCGATAAAGGCGATGCCGCGCTCGAATTCGTCTTCCAGTGCCAGGTCGGCAAAATCTGCGGGGGAGTCTAGCCGGTAGGCATCCATATGCACAATCGGGCCGCTATAAATATTGGCCAAGGTATAGGTGGGGCTGGTCACCGGATCAGCCGCGCCCCGTGCGGCCACAGCGGCGCGCACAAAGGCGGTTTTGCCCGCCGCCAGCCCGCCATTCAGCAGCAGCACATCGCCCGCCTGCATATGGCGGGCAAAGCTGGCCGCGAGCCGTGTGGTCTCGGCCTCTGATTCGAGGTGGATATGAACGGGGGCGGTGGTTTGGGTCATTTGAGGCCGGTTTCGCTAGGGTTTGCCTGTCATTTCATACCGCTTGCCCGCCGTCAATATGCCGATAAGGCGGCAAAAATCGGCATTTCACGCAAATGTTGGGTTGAATGCGCTCATTATTTCGTTACCAAGCGCTCATGCGGCATTTTGTGAGGTGATTTTTGCACTGATCTCGTTTAAGAAAGCCGCACCCCTGCAGCCGGAGACCGTTTTATGGATTACAATGCACATTTGGACACAGCGCTCGACGCGCTGCACGCGGAAGACCGCTACCGTGTGTTTATGGACATTGTGCGCCAAAAAGGGCAGTTCCCCCGTGCTAAATGGAACCGTCCCGATGGCACGGTGCAAGATATTTCGGTGTGGTGCGGCAATGATTACCTCGGCATGGGGCAAAACGAAGTGGTGCTTGAGGCGATGCGCGAAGCGATAGAGGTGGCAGGGGCCGGCTCTGGGGGCACCCGCAATATTTCCGGCACCACCGCTTATCATAATGCGCTAGAGCTAGAGATCGCCGACCTGCACCAAAAAGAAGACGCGCTGGTTTTTACGTCGGCTTATATCGCGAACGACGCCACGCTTTCGGTGCTGCCCACGCTGTTTCCCGGCTTGATAATTTTTTCTGACGAGCTGAACCATGCCAGCATGATCGAAGGCTTGCGCCGTGGCAAAGGACCAAAGCACATTTGGCGGCATAATGATGTCGCGCATTTGCGGGAGCTGCTGGAAGCGGCGGATCCCGCTGCGCCCAAGTTGATTGCGTTTGAATCAGTTTATTCGATGGATGGCGATTTTGGCCCGCTGGAAGAGGTGTGCGCCTTGGCTGAGGAATTCGGCGCGCTCACCTATCTGGACGAGGTGCACGCGGTGGGCATGTATGGCCCGCGCGGCGGTGGCCTGTCCGAGCAGCTCGGGCTGACCGGGAAAATTGATATTATTAACGGCACACTGGGCAAGGCTTATGGGGTGATGGGGGGGTATATTGCCGCCTCGCGCAAGATGATCGACGCGGTGCGCTCCTATGCGCCGGGGTTCATCTTTACTACCTCCTTGCCCCCTGCCGTGCTGGCAGGGGCAACCGCCTCTATTCGCTACCTGAAAGAGCATCAGGAGCTGCGCGACCAGCAGCAAGAGGCCGCCAAGGTGCTGAAATTGCGCCTAAAAGCCATGGGCTTGCCGGTGATGGATAGCCCAAGCCACATTGTGCCGGTGCATGTGGGTAACCCCGCCAAGTGCAAAATGCTGTCAGATTCGCTGCTCAATGATTTTGGCATTTACGTGCAGCCGATCAACTTTCCCACCGTGCCACGGGGCACCGAGCGCCTGCGCTTTACGCCCTCGCCGGTGCATGATGGCCCGATGATGGATGAACTGGTTCATGCCCTTGATAGCCTATGGCAGCAGTGCGAACTCGCTCGCAAGCCGATGGCCTGCTAGGCGTCGGCGCTTTCTCGCTTAAGCCGCTGGACAGGCTTGAGAAAAGAGCCTAAACAAAGTCAATAAAGTGTTACCAGCGAAGCAAGACTTCAGTTAAGAAGTGATTCGTTTACGAGTTGGCGCAATGCGAACACAAGGGCAGGACAGTGAATTCCACTGAAATAGACACAGCAGAATTGCAGGGCTTTGACTCGTTCAAGCAGCGCCTCGGTGACGAGTTGCGTGGTGAGCGGGCGACGCTGGGTAAATCCTTGCTTGATGTGCAGCGCGACCTGCGGATCAAGGCCTCCTATATTGCCGCGATCGAAAATTGCGACCTCTCCGTCTTTGAAAACACAGGGTTTTTGGCCGGTTACGTACGCTCTTACGCCCGCTATCTAGAGCTGGACCCAGAAGCGACCTATGCGCGTTTCTGTGCGGAATCCAACTTTAAGGGTGCCCATGCTGACCTTGGCCGCCGTCGCGAGGGGGGGAGCAATGCCCGCGTGGCTGCGATCAGCGCCTCGGCTGTAAATGACATTAACCCGATCTTCGGGCGGGCCGCGGCCAGCAATATGCGCATGGTTGATTTCTCGGCCTTCGGCCCGTTGCTGGTGGTGGTCGCGCTCATTGCGGGGCTGGTTTTTGGCGGCTGGACGCTACTGAAGGATGTTCAACGCGTTGATATCGCCCCTGTGGAGCAATCTCCGGTCGTGCTGGATGCGGTTGAATATGCCGGTTTTGCCGATGCCGCCGATATGTCGCAACTTGACCGCACCATAGAAGATACGCTCGACCTGAACCAGCTTTACTCCAATCGCGCCCTGAGCGTGCCCGTGGTCACCCCGCGTGACGGCCCAATCGGCGCGATCGCGCCAGAAATGGCCAGCGCTGAGGTCGCCTCTCAAGGGGCAATTGTGGCTGCCGTGGAAGCTTTGGCCGAAATTGGCAACCCGCAAGTGACTGTGCCCGAAACCACGCCGCTGATCAGCCTGTTTGCCCAGCAAGAGGCATGGGTGCGGGTGAGCGCGGCCGATGGCTCTATCCTGTTCGAGAAGGTGCTGGCGGCGGGCGAGGAATATACCCTGCCAGAGCGAGCCGATGTGTCTTCCCTGCGGGCTGGCAATGCCGGATACCTTTTTCTGATGATCGACGGGCAGGTTTTCGGGCCGGTTAACGGCACCAATGGTGTGGCTAAAAACGTATCTTTGGCGGCGGCTGATATTGCGCAAAACTACCCGCCCCTCGGCACGCTGACCGCCGAAATGCGGACCGTATCAGAGGACCTGACCCGTGCTGCGGCCCTGAGCGACGAATACTAGCCAGCCGCGCCAAATGCTGGTGGTGACAAGCGATCACAGACGCGATACAAATATTTCCAAAGAACCCATAACGAGCGACCCCTCCAACAGATGACCCACAACCCCATTCGCCCATGGCGCGACATCGAACGCCGGAAAAGCCGTCAGATTATGGTTGGCAATGTGCCCGTGGGCGGCGATGCCCCGATCACGGTGCAAACCATGACCAACACCATTACCTCTGATGTGGCGTCGACAGTGGCGCAAATTCAGGCATGCGCCGAGGCGGGGGCCGATATTGTGCGGGTCTCTTGCCCCGATGAAGCCGCGACCGCCGCGTTCAAGGATATCGTCAAGGAAAGCCCCGTGCCGTTGGTGGCCGACATCCATTTCCACTACAAACGCGGGGTTGAAGCCGCCGTGGCGGGCGCGGCCTGCTTGCGGATTAACCCCGGCAATATCGGCAGCCCCGATCGCGTGCGCGAGGTGATTGCGGCCGCTAAAGATAACGGCTGCTCCATCCGTATCGGTGTGAATGCGGGCAGCCTTGAGCGCCACCTGCTAGAAAAATACGGCGAGCCTTGCCCTGAGGCGATGATCGAAAGCGGGCTCGACCATATCCGCATTCTGCTGGATAACAACTTCGATAATTTCAAGATCAGCGTAAAAGCGTCTGACGTTTTTATGTCGGCCGCGGCCTATCAAGGCTTGGCCGAAGCCACCGATGCGCCCATCCATCTTGGCATTACCGAGGCAGGGGGGCTGGTTTCCGGCACCATCAAAAGCGCCATCGGCCTTGGCTCGCTACTCTGGGCTGGCATTGGGGACACGCTAAGGGTTTCGCTTTCGGCGGACCCTGTGCGCGAGGTTAAAGCCGGCTTTGAAATTCTTAAATCGCTGGGGCTGCGCCACAGGGGGGTTAATATCATCTCCTGCCCCTCCTGCGCCCGCCAAGGCTTTGATGTGATCAAAACCGTGGAGGCGCTGGAAGAGCGGCTGGAGCATATCCGCACACCCATAAGCCTGAGCATTATCGGCTGCGTGGTCAACGGCCCGGGCGAGGCTTTGATGACAGATGTCGGCTTTACGGGCGGCGGCGCGGGGTCGGGCATGGTTTACGTGGCCGGCAAGCAAGATCACAAATTGGGAAATGACTCCATGATAGAGCATATCGTGGAACTGGTTGAGGCGCGCGCAGCGCTGATCGAGGAAGGACACTAAATGCAACGCATGGCAATCTTTATGGTGCTGGCGGTTTTGCTGGTAATCGGGGCTTTTTATGTGCGCGCAGTCACCGCAGGCCATAACCCTGATGAGTGGCACGTTGACGTGATGACCGTGGCGCGCCCGGCGACACCCAACACATATTTCGTGGCCCCGCAGGCTATGGTTGAGGCCATGGTGGACCTTGAAGCCCCGGTCTATGCCATTCCGGCGGCGGTTATGGCCAAAGCCTTTGATGATTTCGTGCTCACCCAGCCCAATGCCCAAAATATTGCCGGCAGTGCAGATGCCCTGTGGCTGACCTATGTGCAGCGCACCCCTAAGCTTAAAATGCCTGATTATATTACCGTTAAGTTCATTGATCTGGAGGATGGCAAGTCCACCCTCGCGATCTATTCCCGCTCGCGCTATGGTTATGGCGATATGGGCGTGAACAAAGCGCGGATAGATCTGTGGCTGCAATCCTTGTCCTCGTTTGAAGAGTAAGCCATGATCCCCGAAGAAAAACTGGAGCAAATCCGCCAGCGCTTTGCCTTTGTCGAAGCCAAGCTCAATGAAGGCGCTGCGGTGAGTGAGCTGGCCAGCCTGTCTAAAGAGTATTCTGACCTGAAATCGGTGGTGGAGCAAATAGACGCTTACCGCCAAATGCTGGCCGACAAGGCCGAAGCCGAGGAAATGCTGCTCGACCCCGAGATGAAAGAGCTGGGCGAGGAAGAGCTGGCCAGCCTGCACGAGGCGCTGCCCGCCGCCGAGCACAAGGTCATGCTATCCTTGCTGCCCAAAGATAAAGCCGACGAAAAGCCCGCGATTATGGAGCTGCGTGCCGGCACCGGCGGTGATGAAGCCGCGCTGTTTGTGGCCGACCTGCTGCGCATGTATCAGCGCTTCGCTGAAAACAACGGCTGGAAGCTGGAGATCGTGGAAGAAAGCCAAACCGAGATTGGTGGCTATAAAGAAGTGATCGCCAATGTGAAGGGCAAAGACGTGTATGCGCGGCTGAAATACGAAAGCGGCGTGCATCGTGTGCAGCGCGTGCCTACCACCGAGAGCGGGGGGCGGGTGCACACATCCGCCGCCACCGTGGCGGTGCTGCCCGAGGCCGAGGAGGTCGATATCGACATCCCGACCAAGGATATACGTATTGATACCATGCGCAGCTCTGGTGCCGGTGGCCAGCACGTAAACACCACCGATTCCGCCGTGCGCATTACCCACTTGCCCACGGGCATTGTGGTTACTAGCTCTGAAAAATCCCAGCACCGCAACCGCGCCAAGGCTATGCAGGTTTTGCGCACGCGGCTCTATGATATGGAGCGCCAAAAACTTGATGACGAGCGCTCTTCCACCCGCAAGGGGCAGGTTGGCTCGGGGGATCGCTCCGAGCGCATCCGCACTTATAACTTCCCGCAAGGCCGCCTGACCGACCACCGCATTAACCTGACGCTCTATAAGCTCGATCAGGTGCTGCAAGGTGATCTGGACGAAATTATCGACGGGCTAACTGCCGCTGACCAAGCCGACAAACTGGCCGAGCTGTCCTTGTGAGTGAGCGGATAATCGACGCGCTTCAGCGCGCCAGTATGATGCTCTCTGCGGCGGGTATTGAAAACGCCAAACAAGACGCGCTGGTGCTGCTGGCGCATGTGATGGAGGTCGATCAATCGGCGGTGCTCGCCCGCCTGCATGACCCGCTGCCGCCCTCGGCGCTTTACGGCATGGATCAAGTGGTCGCGGTGCGCAGCCTGCGCCAGCCGGTGTCCCATATCATCGGTAAACGCGGCTTTTGGAACCATGAATTCATGGTCAATTCTGATGTGCTAGACCCACGCCCAGACACTGAAACCCTTGTCGCCACCGCCCTGGAGCGCCCATTTGACAATGTGCTTGACCTCGGCACGGGCAGCGGCGCAATTGTGATCAGCCTGCTGGCCGAGCGCCGGCAAGCCATGGGGGTGGCGACGGATATCAGCGCCAAAGCGCTGGATATCGCGCGGCGTAATGCGGGGCGTATTGGCGTGGCTGATCGGGTGCAGTTCAAGGAATCCGATTGGCTGGATAACGTGAATGGCCGCTATGATCTGATTGTCAGCAACCCGCCCTATATTTCGGTCGCTGAAATGGAGACGCTTGCCCCTGAGGTGCGCGATTGGGAGCCGCATCTGGCGCTCACCCCCGGCGGTGACGGACTCGAGGCCTATCGCCGTATCGCCGAAGGGCTTAAGGGTGCGCTCACGCCCAAAGGCCGGGCGCTGTTTGAGATCGGCTATCGGCAAGCTGTTGATGTTAAGGATATATTCACCAAAGCGGGTTTTACTCAGCTTGAAGTGGTGAAAGACCTGTCGGGTCATGACCGTGTAATTGTGCTGACCGCCGAATAGCATAAAAATCATACAATTCGTGCGAAATGCCTTGTTTTTGCCATGGTTTTTCGGTTAAGGTATCCTACCTGCAAGGATCGAACCATCGGCTCTCCCGCTAAACGCAGATATGTTAATCGAAAATCGGGCAAACACCATTCAGGCCAACTGGCCTATGGCACCGATAAGGATAGAAACCAAAACATGAGACCTTCGAATAAATCGCGTTCCCGCAAGGGTAATAATCGCCGTCAGAATAATAATAACAATAATAACGCCAATATCGTGAATCGGGTGTTTGATTCGGCGGGACCAGAAGGAAAAGTGCGTGGCACCCCCCAGCAAATTGTTGAGAAATACTCGCAATTGGCCCGCGATGCCCAGCTTTCCGGTGACCGTGTGGCGGCTGAAAGCTTTATGCAGCACTCAGAGCATTATTCCCGCATGTTGGCCGTGGCCCAGCGGGCGCAAGCTGAAAAGCAAGCCGAGCACGCGGCGCGCCAAGCGGAACAGGCCGAGCGCCAAGCGGAGCAGCAGCGCCAGCGCAACGAGCAGCGTGCGCAGCAGCAGGAGCACCAACAAACTGCGCCAGTGGCCGATCCGGCTACTGCGCCACAGCCCGAAATGGCCGCCGCGCAGCTGGTAGAAACCCCTGAAAACAAACCCGCTCCCAAGCGCAAATCTCGCCCGCGCACCCGCAAACCCGCGGTGACCGCTGAGGCCGAACCCACACCCGCCGCCGGGTAACCCTCGGCTGCGGCGCGTCTGCCGCTGCACGGTTTGGCTCGTTTCATACCCGCGCCGCGCTGCAAGCTTGGTGCGGCTGGGCTTGGCCTCGAATTGCCGGAGCCTATCGCGCCCGCGCGGCCCGTACCGCCTCGCTTAGCTTGCAAAACTCTTCCAAACTCACGGTTTCCGCCCGCCGCTGCGGGTCGATCTCTACGCTTTCGAGCACCGCTTGCACATCTGGCACCAGCCCTTTCAGGCTGGCCCGCAGCATTTTGCGGCGCTGGTTAAAGGCCCGCGCCACCACCTCGGATAAAACCTTCGGACTGGCCTCAAAGCGCGGCGCTGGCAGGGCTTTGATATGCACTACGGCCGAGGTGACCTTCGGGGGCGGGCTAAAAGCCTGCGGTGGCAGCTCAAAGCAAATATGCGGATCTGCGCGAAATTGCGAGAGCACCGCCAGCCGCCCATAGGCTTTGCTGCCCGGCTTTGCCACAATCCGCTCGGCCACTTCGCGCTGGAACATCAGGGTGAGGCTCTCCCAAAATGGGGGCCATGCGGGCGGGGTTAACCAGCGCACCAGCAGCTCTGTGCCGACATTATAGGGCAGGTTGGCGACCACTTTAATGGGGCCGGTCAGGTGGGGCAGGGGGCTGATCTTGAGGGCATCTCCGCTGAGCACCTCCAGCCGGTCGCCTGCCGCTGTGTTAATCTCTTCAAGTGCGGGCAGGCAGCGGGGGTCGGCCTCAATGGCCACGACTTTACGAGCGCCTTCGGCCAGCAGTGCGCGGGTAAGCCCGCCCGGGCCGGGGCCAATTTCCAGCACATCAACCCCGTTTAATTCACCCGCTTGGCGGGCGATTTTGCTGGTCAGGTTGAGATCGAGCAAAAAGTTTTGCCCGAGGGATTTTTTCGCGGCTAGCCCGTGGGTGGCGATCACCTCCCGCAGGGGGGGCAGGGTATCCAAGCTCATTTAGCCTCGATGATAGAGCTACGGCGCAGCTCCATCAGGTAGCCCTCAGACAGCGCGCCGAGGTTTTGCGAAATCAGCTGGCTGCGCAAAGCCTCGCGGCCTTCGGTGCTCATCTCTGACACCCGATCACAAAGCACGAGCACCCGCAAGGCGTTGCTCGCTTGTATAACTGTGCTTTCGCGTGGGTCAAGCCGTGCCAGTGCCAAGCCAATATCGGCGTCTATTGCATTAAGGGAAACCGGACCGAACACGCCGCTGCCGGTACCAAACTCGGTAGCGCGGGTGGTGAGGCCTCGGCAACCATCGAGCGAACGCCGCGTGCGGTTGGCCACGCGGCGGGCCTCACGGGCACCACCTTCGGCGTAGGGGATCACCAGTTCTGCATAAGTTAGGCTCACGCTCACCGGAACTTCAATTTGCCGAGTCACCGTGCGGGCATCAAGGATTTTGATAATCACCACGCCGGAAGGAATATAGATCGGATCAGCGACGCCACCACGGCCGAGGCCGCGGATGGCTGCGCCGATTTGCGCGGGCAGACGGTTGGCAGAGACCCAGCCGATTACGCCGCCGCGTGGGGCAGTAGCGGAGCGGGAATACTCTTTGGCGAGCTTTGAGAAGTTGCCGCCGCCGCGCAGTTCTGCCACCAAACGGGTGGCCAGTGCCACGGTGCCATCTTGCCCGCGCTCAAGGTAGGGCAGCACGATTTCGCCAAGCTGGATGGTTTGGGCGCTGGAAACGGCGTAGGTATTGAGCTGGGCGTTGAGGTCAATTTCGGACGGGTTGGCCTGTTGACCAAAGCGAGAGCGCAGGATGTTGCGCCAGATCACAGAAACCGAGAGAAATTCGTCGAGCGTTTCGGGCTGCACACCGGCGCGGCGCAATTTGGATAGCAGGCTGCTTGTGGTTAGGTTGCGCTGCTGTGCATAGGAAGCGATGGTTCTATCAAGGGTCGTGCGGTCAATTGTGGCCCCGAATTTGGCGGCGGCTTCCTGCTTGAGGCGGTCATCGATCAACGCGTCTACGGCATCTTGCCGGAGGTTGGGGCCATTGGCCCCGAGGGCGCGCATCAGCCGCACCCGTTGGTCGATGTCGTAATTGGTGATCACCGCTTCATTCACACGGTAGGCGATAGAGAAAGACCTTTGCGCCATGGCCGGGAGGGCCAGCCCAAAAATCAGGGCTCCGAGAAGCATTAAACGTTTACCCAACAAAACCATACTCTTGTCCTCTATCACTGCATTCTCATGCATGCGGCTCCACGCGCGCGGGGCGCTGTGCCGCCGCCGAATCCGGCCAATTTGATTGATACATCAAAATTGGTATCGGGGGGAACATTATTCGATGTCGTAAAGCGGCGCGAGAGGGAAACCGCCACCTCGACACATTCATTGGCGTAGACCAGCCCGATTTCGCCAAAAATGTTCTCGTTTGCCAGCAAATCCCGCCGGATAGAGGCGGAAGTGGACCATGTATCGGAAATTTTATAACCTAAGGCGATATTGCCCTCGGAGCGATCTGCCGGAGAATCAGCCACCACATCGGCGGCCAGATACACAAATGTGGCGTCGAGCGACAGGCGATCAAGGCTCACCGCCAGCTCGGTTTCCGCCCGCCGGATCCCGACCCCGGGGGCCACCAGCACCCGGCTGATCAGGCGGTATTGCGGGGGGAGCTCGAAGCTAACGGCCGCCAATATGCTAGAGCTTTGCCCTGAAAGCCCTGATCCGGTGGAAAACTGTGTGCTCGGCTGGGCGCGGTAAACCTGTCCGATATCCATGCCGATGGTCCAGCCAGAGGGGTCATAGCGGCGCAAAGTCACCCCCGCATTGGCGCGAAATCCGGTTTCGATTTGGTCTTCACCAGGGAAGCGGCTAAGGCCGAACAGGTTGGTTTCGTCGAATTCCACCTGCAAGCTGTCTTCGTTGGGGACCGTATCATTAAAGGCCAGCTCGGGGGTGTAGATGAACTGGGCCACTGGTGACAGCACCAGCAGCGCCCCCGCTTTTGTGGATTTGGACATGGGCAGGCTGATATCGGCCCCGAAAGACGGGGTGACGCGAAAAAGCAGGTCATTGTTAAAGGCGATATCATCCCAAACGCGGTAAATATCACCCTGCACCTCGCCAAAGGTGGTGGCGCGTAGGCCCAGCGGGGCGGCCCATTCTTTGCGCCAATCCGCAGAGGCGCTGATCCGCGCCACATCACGGCCCACTTGCCGAAACAAGCCCAGCGTCGAGGCGTTTAGCCCGACGCGCCCGCCGGTGAGCGCCTCTTCCCATGTGCGGCGATAGGTGACCAGGGGCAGCGCAAATGGCACCTCGGCATCGACCTCGTCATCGCGCAGGCTTTGGAAAAACACTGCGCTGGCCTCCAGAAAACGGTTGGGGGCATAGTGGCGCAGGCCCAATTGGCTGACCAGACGGTCGGCGTCATCATAGCCATAGCGGCGCATGAAAGCGTCATCGCTGGCGAGGGAAAGGTCAAAAAACAGCTCAAGCTGGTTAGGCAAGGTGAAGGTGAGGCTGGATTTCAGGAAGGAATCGCCGGCATCATTGGCGCTGCCGCTGACCGCATAAGCACCGTTGATATCAAGCGCCCCGTGGGCATAACGGCGGCGAAACTCGCCCTCTAGCAAAAACGCGCCATTGGTGGTTGCGAAGGGGGTGATGGTGGCGTCTGCGTGGTCTCCGAAGGTGAGATAATAGGGCAGTTTTATGCCGTAGCCGTAAATATCGGAGGAGATGATTTGCGGGTAAAGCAGGCCGGTGGCGCGCTGCACCGAAGGGTCTGGCAGGCGCAGGTTCGGAACAAAGGCAATGGGCAGGCCTAGCACCTCAAAGCGGGCATTTTCGAAATAAAGCCGCTGTGTGTTGGTGTCATGGATAACGCGCTCGGAACGAATTTGCCAGATCGGCACCGGGTTTTCGGCGCTCACCGTGCAGGTGGAGCCAACGGTGCGGTAAAGAATGTTAAAGCGGTCGGAGCTGCGGCGAATTTCGGCGGCAGATATCTGGAAACGGTTGGACAGCAGCAGGCGCGCTTCCTGAATGATTCCCGCGCTGAGGTCGGCGTTGAGCGAGGCGAAGGTGGCGGTAAACACCGCGCCGCTTGGGTCTGTTATGCGCAGCGGGCCGGAGGCCTCTAGCTGCCCCGTGCGCTGATTATAGCGGATGCTCTCGGCTTCCATTCTGGTTTGCTTATAAATAACAATAACATGGCCAGAGGCCGTGAGCACGCCGGCTGCGGTATCATAGGCGACGTTATCGGCAGTCATGGTGGAAAAGCCCACCGGCTGCGCCCGCACTGGCAGGGCCGCGAAAAGCGGCAGCAGCAGGAAAAGTGTAAAAAGGCGGGCAAAAACTGGCAAGCGAGGCTCCGGAATGAATGGGGTATATTAGCCGTCTTCGAGGTGGAGCAGCAAGCCCATGGTGAGCAATATACCGGCAGCGGGCGGCCCCCATGCGGCCAGCTCTATCGGAATTTCATAGGCCGCCCCCAGCGCTTCGGCGATGGATTTGAGGGAATACAGCAAAAAGGCGGAAAATACCGCGATTAGCACCATAAGCCCCGTTTGCCCAAAGCGCGCATGGCGCATAGAAAAGCCTGCGCCGATCAGCACCATGGCCACCAAAAGCAGGGGCCGCGCCAGCTCGGATTGTAAAAACAGGCTTTGGCGTTGTGAGGAAAATCCGGCCTCGTTCAAGCGCTCGATCAGGGCGGGAAGATCCCAGATAGACACCGCTTGCGGCGAAGCAAACTTCTCGAGAATCTCTTGGCTGGTCAGGGTGGTGGCCAGCGGCAGGCTTTCAAAGCTGACGGCTGTGGTCTCACTGCCGCGCGGATCAAAGCGCCATTCGGTGCCGTTGCGCATAAGCCATTTGCCCGCATCCAGCCGCGCGCTTTCGGCCTGAATCCGGCGGGTGAGCGCCCCCTCCAGCGTGAATTCAAACAGGTTAACCTTGAACAAAATCGAGCCGTTAAAGCTGGTGCGGTCGGCCTGAATAACAAACTGGCTTTCCTCGCCGCCTTGCCGTAGCCAAATCCCTTTGGCCCCGAGCGAAACCAGCGATTGCCCACCCACGTTATACTCGGCCAGCAAGGTATCTGTGCGGCGAATGGTGGCGGCGATAATCGGGTTAAGCACTGTGGTGGCCAAAATGCCGATAATCAGCGTGGCCGCCACCGGCACCATTAGCAGCTTGATCGCCGATTGCCCTGCCGCCCGCATCACCACCAGCTCCGAGCTGCGCGAAAGCCCGACAAAGGTGGTGAGTGAGGCCAGCATGATCACCAGCGGAAATATTTCGATCAGAAATTGCGGCATTCTAAGGGCGATCAGCTGCAAAACCTCAAGCCCGCTTAGGTTGTAAGGCGAAAGGATTTGCGCTTGTTCCACCCCGTCTATGATGAAAACCAGCATGACAAAGGCTAGCTGTACTTTGAGCAGGTTCATCAAAAACCGCACTAATATGTAGCGCGCCATCCTCATGCGACTCTCCGCTTACCGGTGCGACCGGCGCGCCGCAGCAGCACCAGCGCGATGATCAGCCCGCTGAGGACCGGAATATACATGATGAAAAATAGGCTGGCATTGGATTGCACAAGCGATTTGGTGATTCCGATTCCGGCCTGCACAAACAGCCCGATCACCACAGCGCCCGCGACCCGCCCCATAAAACCACCGCGCCGAAAGCCGCCTGCCAGAATGGCCCCGAGCGAAATTAGGGGCAGCACCAGCGCGCTCAGCGGCATCACCAGCTTGTGGTTGGCCTCGGCCAAAAAGTCGCCTTTATCCCAAAGCCCGCCATTGGTCATGTCTTCGGTGGGCCACAGCAGCTCGGGCAAAAAGCGCTGGAAGGGTGAGCGGGTTAGGTCGGTGGCCGGCGTAAGCAGTGCGCCTAGATCATAGGAAAACTGCTCGAAATGCACGGTGGAAAGCTGATCAGTGCCGTCGGGCAGGTATTGGATGTTGCCATCAACCATAACAATGCGAATGCTGCTATCCTCTTGCAATAGCAGTGCTTTTTGCGCGGTATAAATCACCGGATTAGCCGCATCCCGGCGGTCACTCAAAAACAGCCCCGCCATTTCACCGGCTTTGGAGGTGTCTTTAATAAACAGGGTCACGCCATCAGCGGGGTGAATAAACTGCCCTTCCTTCACCAGCGTTTTGGCGAAATCAGACCTGAAATCCGCCAGCCGTTGGGCAAGGCGGGTTTGCGAGGCGGGCACAAGATAAAGCGTAACCACCGCCATAATCACCATAACCATTGTGCCAAAAATAGCCACGGGCCGCGCGAGGGCCATCGGCGAAAGCCCTGCGGTCATCATCACCACCAGCTCACTTTCGCTGTAAAGCTTGTTGAGCGCATAAAGGGACGCGGCCAGCGCCGAAATCGGCAAGGCGACCATCAGCACGCGCGGAATGATGTAGGAGGTGATTTCCAGAAACACCAGCGCTGACTGTCCGCTCTCGATCACGCTATCAATCAGCGGTAACGCTTGTGCAAGCCACAGGATTCCCGCAATTACGAGGGAGAAAAACCCGAACGGCCCAACGAGCTGGGCGAGGAAATATCTGTTGAGTCGGTTTAGCATCTGGCCTCCTGCCTATTGGCTATCTGTGAACTGGTCAAGGGCGGCCCAAGGCGCTAGGGTCGGGGCCAGCAGATTCTTACCCATAGCGAGGCCCTCATGGACATCACCTTTATAGAAACCGACGCCAATGCATTGGCAGATATCAGCGGCAAGCTCGCGGTGGTTATGGGGGCTGATGGCAGCATGAACACCCTCACCCGCAAGGCCAACACCCTGATGCGCGGCGCGCTGAAGCGGCTTTCCGAGGGCGAAGCGTGGGAAAAGCTGGCCGAGGGCAAAGGCATGGTGATTAATGTGCCAGACCGGATGGCGGCATCGGCGCTTCTGGTGCTGAAATCCCCGCGTAGCCCCAGTGTTTCGCTGGCGCGCAGCCTTGGCGCGGCGGTGGCGGCATTTGCCGGGAATGAGCCGGTGACCTTGGCACTGGCCACGCAGGCGCGGGCCGAAGAGGTGCTCAATGGCCTTGTTTTGCGCAACTATAGCTTTGATCGGCATAAATCGGAGCCAAAAGAGGTGGCGGGGAGGGCCGCGGTTATGGCCAACGGGGCCGAGGCGCTGGAGGCCAAATTCGCCCCGCTCGCCGCTGTAGCCTCGGGCGTGCATTTCACCCGAGATCTTGTGAACGAACCGGCCAATGTGCTGACCACCACCGAATTTGCCAACCGTCTCGTGGCGCTGGAAAAGCTCGGGGTTAAGGTGGAGGTGCTGGAAGAAGCGGCGCTGGAAAAGCTTGGCATGGGCAGCTTGCTTTGCGTAGGGCAAGGCTCGGAAAGCCCCTCAAAGGTGGTGGTGATGCAATGGCAGGGCGGCGGCGATGAGGCCCCCTTTGCGCTGGTCGGCAAAGGTGTTGTTTTTGACACGGGCGGGATCTCGCTCAAGCCTGCGGCGGGCATGGAAGACATGACCATGGACATGGGCGGCGCAGGCGTGGTTTCCGGCGTGATGCAAGCTTTGGCCGCCCGCAAGGCCAAGGCCAATGTGGTCGGCGTGGTCGGGCTGGTGGAGAATATGCCCGATGGCAAGGCCACCCGCCCCGGCGATGTGGTGACCTCGATGAAGGGCGACACGATCGAGGTGATCAACACCGATGCCGAGGGCCGCTTGGTCCTGGCCGATGTGCTTTGGTATACCCAAGAGCGGTTTGCGCCCAAGGGGATGATTAACCTTGCCACGCTCACTGGGGCTATTCTGGTGGCGCTTGGCCATGAAAACGCAGGCGTGTTTTCCAATGATGATGCGCTCTGCAATGCCTTCCTGAAAGCCGCCGAGGCCGAGGGCGAGGGCGCATGGCGGATGCCGCTGGGCAAGGCTTATGACAAGCTCATCAACACCCGCATGGCTGATATGAAAAACACCGGCGGGCGGATGGCGGGGTCGATTACCGCTGCGCAATTTTTGCAACGCTTCGTGAAAGACGATATGCCGTGGATCCATCTGGACATCGCGGGGGTGGCCTCGCCGGGGCCGACGGAGCTAGCGCCCAAAGGCGCGACTGGCTGGGGTGTGCAGGCGCTTAACCGCCTGATTGCCGATAATTTCGAGGCCTAGGTGGAGGTCCGCTTTTATCACCTGACCCAAAGCCCGCTGGAGCACACGCTGCCGAGCCTGCTGGCCAAGTCGCTTGAACGCGGCTGGCGGGTGGTGGTGCAGGGCGGAGACGCGGCGCGGCTGGCCTTTATGGACACCCACCTCTGGACCTATGCCGATGACAGCTTTCTGCCCCACGGGCTGGAAGGGCAGGGGGCGGGGCAGCCGATTTGGCTGACGGTGACCGAGGAAAACCCCAATGATGCGGGGGTTCTGATGCTGATCGACGGCGCACAGGCTACGCCAGAGCGCATGAAACGCTTTGACCTTGTGACCCTGTTTTTCAGTGGCGCAGACGAGGCCGCCTTGGCGCAAGCGCGGCTAGATTGGAAGGCGGTTACCGATGCGGGGCTGCCCGCGGTTTATTGGGCGCAGGAAAACGGGAGCTGGGTGCAAAAGGCGAAATCCGGATAGGGGGCGACACGCCCCCTCGCGTAAACACGCGCCCCCCTGTGGGGTGCAGGGGGCGCGCGATGTGTTAATGCGACAGACGTATCGAGATTTTGACATTTGTGTCGAGCAGCTTCACCACGTCAGCCATCGCGCGAGAGGCGGCGCGTTTGCGAATCTGCGGGCAGCTCCGCAGTGCGGGCGGTGAAGGCGACCTGCGCATCGGCGCGGTGCTTGCGGGCTGTGGCTTCTAGCCGATCAGCTAAGGATTGTGGCGTGTGTCCGCCGTAATCCCGCTGTAAGCGTAGTACATATTGAGCAAGCCATGCGCTAAAACGTCGGTTAGATGCGCGTCGTGTTGCTGCGCCAGATGCATGGCCATGGTGAGCGCTGCCACCGAGGGCGGCTGGTCATTAAATGAAACAAGAATGTTTTTGATGGTCATCGGATTACCCTCTAGCGGTTTCCTATGGCCACACATTGCCCCGCCTTGACCCAGATCAGCGTGTCAGGGTTAAGCGCCCGCGGGCTATCTCTATTTTGCTGAATCGCTCAAGGTAGCGCATACCGAGGAGGGAGGTGTCCAGCTCGCCACCATTGACCGTGGCGCGCAGGTTGCGGTCGGTGAAGCGGCCAAGGGTTAGGGTATCAAGCGTGATGCGCGCCATAGGGACCACGCCATTGGCGGTGCTTGCACGGCCAGAATAGATAAGGGTTTCAATCGGATAGCCCAAATATTCGGCATCTTTCTCCGAGAGCACAATATCAGATGCGCCGGTATCTATCACAAATTCGATCTTTTTGCCATTCACTTCGACCTCGGCATAAAAATGCCCGTCGCGGGCGCGGTTGAAGCTGACCGTGCCGAATTGGGTCACTACCGCGCGCTCGGGGTAGAGCGAGGTTTCTATACGGTCGCGCAGACTATATGCGCCGATGGCCCCAACGAAAATAAGCGCCCAGATGGCCATTTGCTGGAGGGTTTTATTGAGCTGCCCACGGGTGGAAATGATCATGGACCCGACCAAGACCAGCAAGATCAGGATTAGGTATACCAATACCGCTTGGTCATCCCCGCTTAGATCACGCATTTATACCCCTAACCCGATATCCCGAATACCATCTATCACGAATTGCACCGAAAGGGCCGCCAAAAACATGCCGAGCAGCCGGCTCACGAGGTTAATGCCGGTTTGCCCGAGCAAACGCTCAATCACGCCGCTGAGCATAAACATGGTAAACACCAGCAAGATCACCGCCGCCATAACGCCAAAAACCATGGCTTGTCCGGCAATTCCGGATTGCTGGCCGGTGAGCAGGATCATGGTGGTCATCGCGCCGGGGCCGGCAATGAGCGGCATGGCGAGCGGAAAGACCGATGGGTCGGGCGCAGGCTCGGCCTGGTTTTCGCGCCGCTCGGTGCGCTTTTCAAACAGCATTTCGATTGCGGTCAGAAACAAAAGCAAGCCGCCGGAAATGCGAAAGGCGGGCATGCCGATGCCGATCACCGAAAGCACCGCCTCACCGGCGACACCAAACACCGCCAAAATTCCCAGCCCCGTAAGGCAGGCGCGAATGGCAATGCCCCGCCGCTCGGCCTTGGTGTTATTTTGGGTGACGGCGACAAAAAGTGGGGCCAGCCCAATGGGATCAATGATCACGAACAGGGATACAAACGCGGTGATGGCGAGGTCGATTTCCATGAGGAGCCTTGTTTTGGTTTTCCGTTTGGCTTAGCGGCGCGTGGGTGTATAGTCAAATATCTTCGGCTTGGTAGCGCCGGAATAGAGCGAAATTATGGCGAGATGACAGGTGAAATACTGGGCGCTGCTTTTTATGTTTTTCGGCGTTACGGCCTCGGCGCAGCAAGTGCGCCCGTGCTTTGAGGGCGCTGTATTGAGGTTTTGATCAACCGTGCCACCAACCAAGTAAAGGCCACCCACATGTAGGGTGGGCTTTGCCCGATCTACCCGCGCTCAACCCGCTCTAGCGCCTTCATCCACAGGCTTTCAGCGCGCTCAAGGCCCTTCATGACCTCCTTGCGCTTTTTGGTCCATTTCTCGATTTCCTCATGGTCGCCACGCTCATAAAGCGCTTTGTTGCCCAAGCGGCGGTCTATGTTATCACGCATTTCTTCGAGCTTGTTCACCCGCATTTCGCACTTGGCCACCTCGGCCCGCAACCCTGCACCGGGCTTGGGTTTAGGTGCTTGCTTAACGGGTTTCGGCTTTTTCTTCACAGGGTCTTTTACGGCCCCGCCGCGCTCGCTTAGCAGCATCCGGCGGTAGGCGTCCATATCGTCGTGGTAAGGCTTCACAGCCCCGTCTTTCACCAGCCAAAGGCGGTCGGCGACCAGTTCCACAAGGCTGGAATCGTGGCTTACCAGAATAACCGCGCCATTATATGCGGTCAGCGCCTGCACGAGGGCCTCGCGGGACTGGATATCAAGGTGGTTGGTCGGCTCGTCGAGGATGATCAGATGCGGGGCATCAATGGTGGCCAGCAGCATGGACAGCCGCGCTTTTTGCCCGCCCGAGAGCTTGCCGACTACGGTTTCCACCGCCTCTGCTCCCAAGCCGCCCGCTGCCAAGCGCCCGCGAATTTTCGCGGGGGTTTCTTTGGGGCGTTCGCGGTGCACATGCTGAATAGGGGTTTCGTCAAGGTGCAGCTCATCCACCTGATGCTGGGCAAAATAGCCAATGCGCAGCTTGTTGGAGCTGTGCATGGAGCCGCCCATGATCTCCAACCGCCCCGCAATCAGTTTGGACAGGGTGGATTTACCTTGGCCGTTCGCGCCGAGCAGCGCGATCCGGTCGTCTTGGTCAATCCGCAAATCCAGCCCGCGCAAAATGGCCTTGCCGTCATAGCCCACGCTTGCGTTTTCCATGCGGATAATCGGCGGAGACAGCTCTTCGGGTGTCGGAAAGTTGAAGCTGGCCACGCTATCGCCGACAATCTCGGCAATCGGCTTCATCCGCTCCAGCGCCTTCACGCGGCTTTGCGCCTGCTTGGCCTTGGAGGCCTTGGCCTTGAAACGGTCGACAAAGCTCTGCATATGCGCGCGCTCGCGGTCCTGCTTTTTCTTGGCCGAAACCTGCTGCTCGATCTTGGCGCGGCGCTGGTTTTCAAAGTTGTCGTAATTGCCCTGATACAGGGTCAGCTTTTGCTGATCCAAGTGCAGGATGGCGTTGACAGAGCGGTTAAGCAGGTCTTTGTCGTGGCTCACGATCAGCACGGTATAGGGATATTTGACAAGGAAATTCTCCAGCCAGATGGTGCCCTCAAGGTCGAGATAGTTGGTTGGCTCGTCGAGGAGCAAAAAGTCCGGCTTGGCAAACAGCACCGCCGCCAGCGCCACGCGCATGCGCCAACCACCGGAGAAATCCTTGCAGGGGCGGGCTTGAGCTTCGGCATTAAAGCCAAGGCCGTTGAGAATGGCCGCGGCGCGGGATTCCGCTGAGTGGCTCTCGATATCGGCAAGGCGGGTATGGATCTCGGCAATCCGCATTTCATCTGTCGCCGTCTCCGCCTCTTTCATCAGCGCATCGCGCTCTATGTCGGCTTCCAGCACGGTTTCCAGCAGGGAAAGATCAGACGCCGGTGCCTCCTGCGCCACGCCGCCAATGCGGGTGTTGCGCGGAATGGTGATCGCACCGTCATCCAGCGTCCACTCGCCCCGAATGAGCTTGAAGAGCGTGGTTTTTCCGGTGCCATTGCGCCCGACAATGCCGACCTTATGGCCAGAGGGGATCATGGCTGTGGCATCATCCAGCAGCACGCGGCCCTCCAAACGGAAGGTAATATTTTTGATAGCTAACATGGCAGGGCTTTTGCCTTAAGGGCAAGGGGGTGTCAATGCAGCAGGGTGCGAAAATATCTTGCCGTGCTGATGTGTTTGCAATTTTTAGGCGATGCTGATGTGGGCGAGCCACTTCAGGGTGCGTGATAACCACTAACCTAGGTTAGTGGTTATCACGCTGTCTATATAATTAAACAAAAACAACAACATAGATAATGGTTTCTATTCTCGCGCGTTCGTTTTAGGCATCTGGTTGTCGAAAATCCGTGCGCTGGACGCAGTGGCACTGGGTTGCAAATCTCTACTTGCGAATGATTATCAAGTGCAGTAGTGAGTGCCCATGAACATGCATAATAAAAACGGCCTTATGCCCTCGTTGCCCGAAGTTAACGCCAGTATCCGCCTCAGCCGTGGCGGCTTTTGGCGCCGTCTTGGCAGCTTTATGGGGCCGGGCTATATGGTGGCTGTGGGCTATATGGACCCGGGAAACTGGGCCACCTCTATCGCGGGCGGCTCGGCTTTTGGCTATACGCTGCTGTCAATCGTTGTGCTTTCAAACTTCATGGCGATCATCCTGCAGGCGCTCAGCTTGCGGCTGGGCATTGCCTCGGGGCGGGATTTGGCGCAGATGTGTGCCGATGTTTACGGTGATAAAGTGCGCTGGTTCCTGTGGATCATGGCTGAAGCGGCGATTATTGCCACCGACCTTGCCGAAGTGATTGGCACCGCGATTGCGCTTAATCTGCTGTTTGACCTGCCGATGGAGATCGGCGTGATCGTAACGCTGGCGGACGTGTTTCTGATTTTTTGGCTGCAAGGCAAGGGCTTCCGCAAAGTTGAAGCCGTGATTGTGGCGCTTACGCTGGTCATCGCGCTTTGCTTTGCTGTGCAGATTGTATACGCAGACCCCGTTTGGGGCGAAGTGCTTTCCGGCCTTGTGCCCCAACGCGACATCCTGAAAAGCCCGCAAATGCTCTACCTCGCGCTTGGCATTATCGGGGCTACCGTTATGCCGCATAACCTCTACCTGCATTCCGCCATTATCCAGACCCGCCAAGTCGGGCCGTCTGAGGCGGAAAAACGCGATGCTATCCGCCTCGGCACCATCGACTCTACTTTGGCGCTGATGTTTGCGCTGTTTATCAACGGGGCCATTCTGGTGCTGGCGGCGGCGGCCTTTCACGCCACAGGCCGCACAGAAGTTGCCGAAATACAAGACGCCTTCGAGCTGCTTTCCCCGCTGCTTGGCCTTGGTATTGCCTCCACGCTATTTGCTGTCGCCCTGCTGGCCTCGGGGCTGAACTCCACGGTTACCGCCACGCTGGCGGGCCAGATCATTATGGAAGGCTTCATCAAACTGCGCATCCCGTCTTGGGCAAGGCGGTTGATTACCCGCGGCATCGCCGTGGTGCCCGCGGTGATTGCGGTGTTTTACTATGGGGATAGCGGCACCGCCAAATTGCTGGTGATGAGCCAAGTGGTGCTCAGCCTGCAACTCCCCTTCGCCGTGGTGCCGCTGGTGCTGTTTACCGCGCAAAAGAGCCGGATGAAGGGCTTGCAAGCCCCGCGTTGGATGACCATTACCGCATGGCTCATAGCGATTGTGGTGATCGTTTTGAACATTAAACTGATATATGATGTCGCCACAGGGGCGGTGGCGCTTTAGCCACTCCGCAAGCTGGTAAATTCAGGCCTGCAAGCCACGCCGGGCTTGCTTTGCCCTCACGGAGGCTACGCCCCCGTCGGCCAAAGCACATTTTCCAGCAAGCTGAAAAACGCCTGCCGCTGGCCCGCGCCTCGCGATGCTCGGGGGCGATAGGCGCAACAGGGGTTTTCAAACCCGTGCCCCCGTGCTAGACGCGCGACAGCATGTAACGGGGCCGGTTTGGCCCACTTAAAAGGACCATAACCATGGCTATTCAACGCACATTCTCCATCATCAAACCCGACGCCACCAAGCGTAACCTGACCGGCGCGATTGTTGCCAAGTTCGAGGAAGCCGGCCTGCGGGTTGTGGCCTCCAAGCGCATCCAGATGACCTTGGCACAGGCGCAGCAGTTTTACGGCGTGCACGCCGAGCGGCCTTTCTTTGGCGAGCTGTGCGAATTCATGATCTCCGAGCCGATTGTTGTGCAGGTGCTGGAAGGCGAAGACGCGATTGCGAAAAACCGTGAAGTGATGGGCGCAACCAACCCTGCCGATGCCGATGCTGGCACCATCCGCAAGGAATTCGCGCTTTCCATCGGCGAGAACTCGGTGCACGGTTCTGATGCCCCCGAGACCGCAGCCGAAGAAATTGCTTTCTTCTTTTCCGGCCTTGAGCTGGTTGGCTAGGCTTTAGGCACAACGCCTAAAAAATTAAGGGCCGCTTCGATTTCGGAGCGGCCTTTTTTTGTGCTTTCGGCTTTAATCGCATCAAACCGCTTGCGAAGGGCCGCCTTTTCAGCCCCTTGGCAATCGGTCCATGGGCGGCCTTGCAAGCCCATCACCAGTGCATAATAGCCGATAAAATGGGGCTTGGTGCCTGCCGCCAGCAGCTTGGCATAGGCGGCATCCGGCCCGAGCGCGCGCAGCTGTTCGGCGCTTTCCATACCCGCGCGTGCATAGCCCGCATTCGCGGCTGGCCCAAGGTTGCGAATGCTGGAAACAGGATCAGCCACCGGCGCGCGCCACGGCATCCTCAAAGCTGGCCCGCGCCGCCTGCCATGCCTCGCCGTTAGGATAGGCCAGCAGCGTCGGCAGAAGCTGGTCAGAGAAATCTTCGCTGGCCTCAAGGGGCAGGAGCGATGGGAGGTTGTCGATCGAGGTGATTTCCACGCCGCCTGCAAGCGTCTCAAACGGCGCATCCCATGTGCTCGGCGCGCTATAGATCGGCAAGGGGTTGAAGCTGGAAAACGGGTCGCAGGAGACGTCCGAAATCATCCGGAGCTTGCCTTGGCCGAGGTCCTCGGGGCGCAGGAGCAAGAGGCCGGGGCCGGTCATCAGCACGCAATTTACCAGCAGATCGTGGTTGAGGAGGGCGGCGCGATCAAGGTTGCGGGTTTCCTCGATGTCCCATTCGGTGACGCTATAGCCCGCCAGCTTCAGCGCCTCCACCGCCCCTTGGCCAGAGCGCCCTTTGGCCCCGATCACAATCGCGGTTTTGGGGCTGGCCAGCCCGCGTAAAATATCCTCGACCTCGGCACGGTTTTCAAAGCTTTTCACGCCGCCCTCGGGGCCAGATTTGCCTTGCGCCTGCGCCTGCTGCCGCCAAGCCGCCAGCGCCGCGCCCATCCAGCCGGCCCAATAGCCAAAGGCAGCCACGCGGCGGCGGTTTACGCTGAGGTATTCAAGGTCATAAAGCTGCCCGCCGCCCTTGGTGAAGCGGGCGATCTCGGCCTGCCAGCCGGATTGTTCTTTGAACAGATGGGCGAAGTGGATAAACGGGTTGGGCAATGCGGCGGGGGCTTCGGGCAGCTCTTTCAGGCCAAGAATGGTGGTGCTTGCGGGGGCCGTTACCCAACTGCCCTCTGGGATTATCTCGCATCCTGCCGCGGCATACTCAGTATCGGTAAAAACCCGGCGGGTGCTGCGCTCTACGGACAGCTCAAACCCGGCTGCCAACATAGCTTTGGCGTTTTTCGGGGTGAGGGGCGTGCGGCGCTCGGTGGGGCGGGCTTCAGCGCGGAGGATGAACTTCATGGCATATATCCGTTTGTTGATTTGGGTTATGCTACAACCCGCTGGGGCAAGATGCCACTGTTAAACCCATGCATACGGGCGTATGAAAGACCAAAGCACACTGGCAAATGGCCGTGAGGAGAGACCATGACCCATATTGTAATTCTCGGTAGTGGCTTTGGCGCGCTAACCGCGGTGAAGGAAATTCGTAAAGCCAAGGTAGAGGCGCAAATTACGGTGGTCTCGCCGAGCAACCACCTGACCTACCTGCCAAGCCTGATCTGGATGCCCTCAGGCCTGCGCAATAATGCCGATATTGATGTAAACCTTGAAAAGTTTTTTGCCCGCGAAAGCGTGGTCTGGCACCAAGGGTCGGTGATGAATGTGACCGACGGAGGCCGCACGGTGGAGACGGATTTCGGCACGCTGACCAATGATTACCTGATTATTGCCACCGGCGGGCGCTATATCCAGAAGCTTCCGGGCATTAAGGAACACGCGATTATTCCCTGCCAAGGGCCGACCTTTGGCCAGCAAATACATGACCGGATTAACGCCATGGAGGGCGGCACAATCGCGGTTGGCTTTGGCACCAACCCCAAAGAGCCAAAGGCAGTTCGCGGCGGGCCGATGTTCGAGTTTTTGTTTAATATCGAGACCATGCTCAGAAAGCAGGGCCGGCGGGATAAGTTTAAGCTGGTGTTCTTTAATGGCTCCGACAAACCCGGTATTCGCTTGGGGGAAAAGGCGGTTAAAGGCCTGCTTGGCCAGATGAAAAAGCGCGGAATCGCCACGCATTTGGGGGCCAAGCCCATTCGGATAGAGGCTGATAAAGTGGTGACAGAGCGCGAAGAAATTCCGGCGGACCTTGTGCTGATGATGCCGGGCCTTACGGGGCCGTTGTGGCTGGATAACACCGAGCTGCCACGCTCCAGCGGGGGCTTCGTGCAGGGCGATGAAAGGTGCCGCGTGGTGGGCTGGGAGAAAACCTATGTGGTTGGCGATACCGGCTCTTTCCCCGGGCCGGAATGGCTGGCAAAACAGGCGCATCAGGCGGATTTGCAGTCGGAAGCGGCCGTAGCCAACATTCTGGCCGAGATCAAGGGCGAGGCCCCGAGCCACAATTTCAAGGCCGAGCTGATTTGCATTGTGGATACGCTGGATACCGGCATTGTGGTTTACCGCAGCGAAAAACGCTCGTTTTTCATGCCGACCTCCAAGCTTGGCCATTGGGCCAAGCGCGCTTTCGAGCGGATGTATTTGAAGGCTTATCGGTAAGGTGGGGTTTTACCCTACCAAAACCTTCCCGCGCTCCCCCACTGCAAAGCGCCTAAGCACCGCCGGATAAAGCCTGTGCTCCATCGGCAACAACCGCGCCGCTAGGTCATCCGGCGTGTCGCCCTCATGCACTGCAATCACGGCTTGGCCTAAAATCGGGCCACCATCCAGCTCCCCTGTTACCTCATGCACGGTGCAGCCATGTACCGCCATGCCCGCATCCAGCGCGCGCTGGTGGGTGTGCAGCCCACGAAAAAGCGGCAGGATAGACGGGTGGATGTTGAGCATTTTACCCTGCCAGCGTGTAATAAACTCCGGCGTGAGAATCCGCATAAACCCCGCAAGGCAGATAATATCTGGCGCGGCGGCCTCTAGTGCCTCGTTGAGCGCCGCCTCAAACCCCGCGCGGTCGCCCTTGAAGGGGCGGTGGTCAATGCAAGCGGTGGGAATGCCGCGTGCTTCAGCCTTGGCAAGGCCACCCGCGTGCGCGTTGTTGGCCAGCACCAGCACCGGCTCGGCGGGGTGGTCGTGCTCCATATCCCGCACCAGCGCCTCCATATTGGAGCCGCCGCCCGAGATCAGGATCGCCACCCGTTTTTTCATGCTAGCGTGCCTGAATAGCTAAGGCCCGCGCCCTTGGTGACGGTGCCGATTTTGGAAACTGTTTCGCCGTGCTCTGCAAAGATCGCGGTCAGGGCGTCGGCGCGGTCGGGGGCTACGATGGCCACCATGCCAATGCCGCAGTTGAAGGTTTTCAGCATTTCGGCTTGGTCCAGCCCTGCCTGTGCGGCTAACCATTTGATCACAGGCGGCAAGCCCCATGCGGAAAGGTTGACCTCGGCCCCCAGCCCTTTTGGCAGGGCGCGGGGCAGGTTTTCGGTGAGGCCGCCGCCGGTGATATGGGCCAGCGCGCGCAACCCGCCAGCGCGGTGTGCAGCAAGGCCGGAGCGCACGTAAAGCTTTGTCGGCGTGAGCAGGGCTTTGCCGAGTGATTCCCCGCTGAAAGGGGAGGGGGATTGCCAGCTTAGGCCCGACTGCTCAACAATTTTACGGACAAGTGAATAGCCATTGGAATGAACGCCGGAAGAGGCGAGGCCGAGCAGCACGTCGCCCTCGGCCACGCCGGTTGGCAGACTGTTGCCGCGCTCCATCGCGCCCACGCTAAAGCCCGCAAGATCAAAATCGCCCTTGGCATACATGCCGGGCATTTCGGCGGTTTCCCCGCCCACCAGCGCCGAATTGCTTTGCTTGCAGCCCGCGGCAATGCCGCCAACCACGGCGGCGGCTTCGGCTACATCAAGCTTGCCGGTCGCGAAATAATCGAGGAAAAACAGCGGCTCGGCCCCTTGGCATACCAGATCATTGACGCACATGGCGACGAGATCAATGCCCACGGTGTCTAAAATGCCGGTATCAATGGCGATGCGTAGCTTGGTGCCGACACCATCAGTGGCGGCCACCAAAATCGGGTCAGTATACCCCGCCGCCTTCAGGTCAAACATGGCCCCAAAGCCGCCGAGGCCGTCCATAACGCCGGGGCGTTTAGTGGCGGCGGCGGCGGGTTTAATTTGGTCAACCAAGGCGTTCCCCGCCTCGATGTCCACACCTGCATCTGCATAGGTGAGGCCGTTTTCAGGGTGCGCCATGGGGTCATCCTTTGCTGGGAAAGTTAGCGCTGCTTACCTCAAATGCGCGCAAAAGGAAACCTTCCTTTGAACGGTTGACCATCGGATTTTTGCACGATAAACACAGCGCAGGCGGGCCTGTAGCTCAGTTGGTTAGAGCAGAGCGCTCATAACGCTTTTGTCGTAGGTTCGAGTCCTACCGGGCCTACCAGATTTATGGAAAATCAGTGTTGACTAGCGGGTCAACGAAGCGGGTGGTGACGACCACGCGGTTGGTCCAGTCATTCGAGCCCATGGCAACCCAATCGGAGATGGGCGCGAAGGGCACACTGGTATCAACCAGAAGCACCGATTCGCCAGCCTGCATAAGCGGCAGGTCGGTGAGCGGGATATCGTTGATCAACAATGGCTGGGCGTTAGCATCTGTTGAGTAAGTCCAGAGCATAGCCAGATCGCCGGTGTTTGCGTTCTTTTGAATGGACGAGACCCTTACGGTGCCAACCCGCGCGCGCGGCAGCATTCGGTTTTGCAGCAGCAGCAGGGTATCGATGAAGTTGTTATCTACCTGGGTTTGGCGCGAAATGACGTCTGAGACCGTGTGGGCGGCACGCTGTGCCCCGCTTTTTGTGATGTAGGCGTTGAAGAACACGATACTGCCGATGAACCAGAGCATGAGCACGGGCAGCATGAGCACGAACTCCATCGTCAGCGACGCGGAGTCGTCGTCTTTGAAGCGCTGCAGGAGGTGTTGGAAAGGCTTTTTCATGGGTTATGCCGGCTCGTTGACGAATGCGGAGTAGGAAAGCAGGTGGTAGCCGCCGGTGGCGTCCTTTGGCAAGGCAGCGCCCAACGCGGCGCCGGGGATGAGCGGGTCTACCACGAAACAAACGCGGGCAACCATGATGTTCTGTTCCACATGCGAACCGGGGTTGAAGGTTACAGTTGGCGCAATGTTTGACGAGCGGTCAACGCACACAGCCGTAGCCCCGCCGATGGCATCTTGCATGGGCACAACCTCTAGCGCGATGGTATTGATGCAATCGCGCAAAACACCGGCATAGTCGCAAATATCTTGCTTCACATCCTGCGTCGTTGGGTTGGGACGGCGCCCGAGACGCAGGTCGCGCATCGCAAGGCTTAGTCCACGGTCCAGCATGGTTTGTTGGGTCATTAACCAGCCGGATTCGATCACCGAGAAAATGACCCACATGATGATGGGGGTGAGGAGCGCGAATTCCATACTCGCGCTGGCCTCGTCATCTTTTATGAAACGGCGAACCAGGGGCCGCAGAAATGGTGCCTTTTTCATTAGAAGGTCAGTTTCAGTTTTTGGATGGTTTGGTAAATGCCATCAAAGGCGGCGTCTAGGCTGTCGGTGCCGGCATTGTAGAACTGACCAGCCGAGGCGCAGTTGTTCATTTGGTTGTAGGCATTTGAACCTGGCGCAACATCATACGCAATAGAGAAGATAACGATACCGGCATCTTTTGCGAGCTGGCATATGGATTGTAGCCGATTATCTGCTTCCGCGGGGCCGACTCTGGGGGTTATGTGGTTGTAATCCCATGCCATGGGGTAATTCACGCGGTCATCCCAGATAGAGGCGGTGCGTTGGCCGCTGGCCGGAACGCGTGCCTCGTACCAGTCGCCATTTGCGATCAGGTCTTCCATGCGCGCCAGATAATTGGGCGATTGTCCGGGGTTTTTGTTGGGGTCGAGCAAAACCTCGTAGCCCTGATATTGGTAATAGGCCGCAGGGTCGTTCAGGATATCCCACTGCGTTGAGTTCGCGCCGTCGGTCATCAATATTGCGAATTTGAGGGTGGTTTGATCGGTATATGCGGCAGGGCGGCCAGCAAAAATAGGGTTGACGGCGTTGCGTGTGATCAGATCGTCAACCAAGAACTGTGAATCAGGGTCCAATAGGTTAACACCCCATTTCATACCCAGGTCGGAGGCGGTTTCACCTGTGGCTACGAGCCGGCTAATCGCGTTATTTACGTCAGTCAGCGAGTTGGATAGCGGTAGAATCGCCAGACGGTCTTTCGGGCAAAAATAGGAGCCGTTTCTGATGCCCTGCCCGCCAACTCCGTCGGTGGACCAGTGCTTGGTTTGGGTCAACGGTGTCGACCTCCCAATAGCCAAGGTAGAAAAATCGCTTGGGGCGAAGTCTACGCAGCTAGAGTAGGTGTGCCAACGGTTGTAATTGTAGCTCTGCATTATGCTATCGGGCGCGGCGACTTGCCCCGAAAATGGGACTAATGACAGTGAGGTATAGTCGGATCGATTGCCAGCGAGCATCAAGTTTGCAAAGTTTGTGGCGGCGCTGCGCAGATTCGCTATTTTCGCTCCCTCCATGGAGGCCGAAATATCAACGATAAGCGATAGCTCAATTTGGTTTGCTGCTAGTGTAGCCGCCGACGCCGCGTTACCGTTCAGAACATCAATACCCGATAGACGGAGGAAATAGGTGTCAACGGAAAAGGTCGAAACAACGTTTATGCGCTTGGAAGTGGGCGAAAAAACAGGGGTTACCACCACGCCTTGGGTGTCCGGGTTGAACCCGGCGATTTGGACATAGGAGCGAACGGTATCAATCGCGATTTGCTCAGCGGTGGCAAGTTCAGAAGGGGTGAGCGGGTTTGAGGTTTGGGCATTGCCGGTGGCGGCCAAAACCCCACGATCAAGCGCGCTTTGCATGGCTTCTCGCTGGATTTCGTGGCGGATGAAATCAATCGCCATCCCACCGCCGATCATCATAGTTAAAAACATGATGATATAAAAAGCAAGGATGCCGCCACGCTCGTCATTCCGGAAATCAGTTAATAATGTGAATTTCATGCCCATCCCTCAGATGAAAATTATTTGAACAAAAATCGAGAATCAGAAATAAGTATGCAGACAAAACAAAAAAGATTTTCAACTTACACAGCATGCATAACAGAAAATCAAGCTTTTCGCCAGTGGCGCAAGCGTATTTTGTCGGACTGTGGCGGAAATCACCACCTCTCGGCGGCTATATGCATAAAATTCCCTGCATAATAACGGTATACTAGTGTGTGGCAGCTGTTACCATAGCGTTGATTGCGTCCTTTAGTTGAATGGATCCAACCAAATTTTCGTTTCCATCACATACATTTGCGTGGGTTTCTTGCCTCTGCGCCATCGCCTGCGCGGCGGTTTCAAGCATATCGGTGGCTTTCAACCGAATCTTGACAGCGCCTTCAATTGGCGTGGGCTGCATAATTGTGCCCACTGAAATTACCCGCCCACGATTAACTTCTTTAATGAAATCAGCTATATAGCCATCAGCTGGCCGCAGCACGATCTCTTGCCCGGTGCCTTGCTGGACCACTTCACCATCGCGTAAAATAGCGATTCGGTCACCAAGTCTTAACGCTTCATCAAGATCATGGGTGATAAAGACGATAGTTTTCTTCAATTCTTCCTGAATATCTAGCAAAACAGATTGCATATCGGTGCGAATCAGCGGGTCCAGCGCCGAAAATGCTTCGTCCATCAGCAGGATATCGGCGTCATTCGTAAGTGCGCGGGCCAAGCCGACTCGCTGTTGCATCCCGCCAGAAAGCTGGTTGGGGTAGTGGTCTTCAAAGCCGGAAAGGCCGACACGGTCGATCCATTTCAGCGCACGCTTTTTGGCCTCATCCTTGGCCACGCCCTGAATTTCCAGCCCATAAACCGTGTTGCCTATTACTGTGCGGTGCGGCAGCAGGGCGAACTTCTGGAACACCATTGCGGTTTTGTGGCGGCGAAACGCCTGCAATTCGCTTTTTGACATCTGGCACACATCTTCGCCCTGATACTCCACGCTGCCCGCCGTGGGGTCTATCAAACGGTTAATATGTCGGATCAGGGTAGATTTCCCCGAGCCAGACAGCCCCATCACCACCTGAATTTGCCCTGCTGGCATGGAGATGTTGATGTCTTTCAGCCCTAGCACATGCCCATGCTTTTCATTCAGCTCGGTTTTGGACATCCCACCCTTTACCGCGTCGATATACTTATGCCCATGAGGGCCAAATATCTTGAACAGGTCTTTTATTTCAATACCATGACTAGCCATGTATCACCTCCGAATGTTTTTGCAGGCGCTTGCCGAATTTTTGCGAGGTGCGGTCAAACACAATGGCGATGGCCACAATTGCGAGGCCGTTCATAAAGCCCAGCGTGATATATTGGCTATTCACCGCTTTTAGCACTTCAAGCCCAAGCCCATGCACGCCCAAAAGAGAAGCCACAACCACCATCGCCAGCGCCATCATAATGGTTTGGTTGACGCCGGCAAAAATGTTGGGCAGGGCCAGCGGCAATTGCACCGACCACAGTTTTTGCCGTGGCGAAGCCCCGAAGGCATCGGCGGCTTCCAGAATGTCGGCATCTACCAAGCGGATGCCCAAATTGGTCAGCCGCACAACAGGCGGCACGGCGTAGATGGTTACCGCAATCAAACCCGGGACCAAGCCAATGCCGAGGATCATCACGATCGGAATCAGGTACACAAATGCCGGAATGGTTTGCATCACGTCCAATACAGGGGTGATCGCGGCCTGAAGCCGGTTTGATTTTGCCATTAAAATCCCGAGCGGAATGCCGATCACAATGCAGATCAGTGTGGCCACGGTGGTGAGCGCCAGGGTAAACATGGCGTCTTCCCACATGCCCAGATAGCCGATGAGCAGCATAGAAATAATGGTGCCGATCACCAGAAAAACACTGCGCGAGCCAGCCCAGACCAGCAGCGCAATAATGGCCAGCATAATCGGCCAAGGGGTGCCGACCAGCAGGTCTTCAAACCATTTTAGAAAATAAAGCAAGGGTTTGAAGAAGTTCTCGATACCTTCTCCGTAAGCGTGGATAAAATCCTTAAACGAGCCATCAATGGCCTTTTTGAAATCCCGCAGCTCCGTGCGGGTCATTTCTGGAAATTCGGTAAATAAGCTCATGGTCCGGCCCTCGTAACGGGTGTTAAAAAAGCCCGCCAACATGTTGGCGGGCTTTCATTTTCAGAAGTTCGCTTTAGAGTGCAGCTTTAACTTTGGCAGCCACTTCTTCAGAGACCCACTGGGTCCAAACATCCTCATGGCTCATCAAGAACTCAATCGCGGCATCTTCGCCAGCGGCCTGCTCATCGGCCATATAAACCAGCATTTCGTTCATCACGGGGCCAGGATATACGCGGGCCGCAAGGTAGTCGTTGATCTCGCCACCATTTTGGAAGAACGCGTCGGTCACCAGCGTAAACACTTCGGACTTGGTCCAGGCGGTTGGCTGCACGTCTTCGCAATCCGGCTGGGTTACGCAGCTGTTCCAGTGCTCATCGCCGGCGTATTCTACGCCGAATGGCACGGGGTGCATGTTGTATTTACCTATAATCGAAGTTGGCGACCAGTAATAGCCGAGCCAGTTTTCGCCACGCTCATTGGCTTTGGCGATAGAGCCGTCAAGGCCAGCCGCCGAGCCCGGATCAACCAGCACCCAGCCTTTGGCTTCCATGTCATTGGCTTCAAACAAGCTAATGTTAACTTGCTGGCAGCCCCAGCCCGCAGGGCAGCCTACAAAGGCACCTTTCGAGGGGTCTTCAGCCGACGGGAACAGGTCTGGCCGCTCAATCACGTCCAGCACGGTTTGCAGCTCGGGGTGCGCTTCGGCGGTATAGGCCGGAATCCACCAGCCTTCGCCGAGGCCGGTGATTGGCCCACGGTTAACGGCGTGCAAACGGCCAGCTTCCATGGCGGCATCCACCAGCTCGCGCACGCCGTTCACCCATTGCTCGCCCGCAATCATCGGCTCGCCTTTGCCGTCCATCGAAGCGAAAATCGCCGAGGTGCCGCCCACGATCAGCTCGACATTACAGCCGTAGCCTTCTTCGAGGATGAATTTATCTACATTGGCGAGCAGCTCGCCCGAGGCCCAGTTGAACTCGGCCATAGTGATATCGCCACATTCCTGCGCCATAGATGCGCCGGTCATGCCGAGGGTTGCGATTGCCGTTGCGGCAAGTACTTTTTTCATAATGTCTCTCCGTTGGATATTTACTAGGTACAAGCTGCGCGCAATAGGCCACATTTATGGGCCAAAGGGCGGGTGCCAGCTTTTCCGGATCTTCGGGTCCGCTCAGGGTGATATGTGGCGTGGTGCCAATTCATGCCGTTAAGCCTAACAGCCTAAGCGCCTCGAGGAAACCTTAAATCGGCAAATAATGGGTGATATGCGACATGTGGCGGCGCGGGGTGCCCGTAAACAGGTCGCAAGCAGCTCCTAAAACAGGTCGCCATTTGGCCCTCGCGGCGTAAAAAACAGTTGCATTTGGCGGGCGGTGTTAGGCATCCTGCGGGTATCCTGACCGCACAAAAGGCTTGTCCATGAAACCCGTTCCTGAAAGCGCCAAAACCATCATCATCGGCGGCGGCATTGTTGGCTGCTCTACCGCTTACCATCTCGCGCATATGGGAGAGGAGGTGCTGCTGCTCGAGCGCAAAAAGCTCACCTCCGGCACCACCTTTCATGCGGCGGGTCTGGTGGGGCAGCTGCGAACCAGTGCCAATATCACCCAGCTTTTAGGGTATTCGGTTGAGCTTTATAGCAAGCTGGAGCTTGAGACGGGGCAGGCGACGGGCTGGAAGATGAATGGCGGGCTGCGGCTGGCTTGCACCCCCGCGCGCTGGGAAGAGGTGCAGCGGCAGGCCACTACGGCCCATTCTTTCGGGCTGGAAATGCAGCTACTGACCCCGCGTGAGGCGCAAGACCTGTGGCCGCTGATGAATGTGGATGACGTGATCGGCGCGGCCTTTATGCCTACAGACGGGCAGGCAAACCCCTCTGATATTACCCTCTCGCTGGCCAAGGGCGCGCGCATGGCGGGGGCGCAGATTGCAGAGGATACCGAGGTGCTGGAGGTGCTGCTGGAGGGTGGCACCCTTACGGGGGTGCGCACCGATAAAGGCGTGATCGCCTGTGAAAAACTGGTCCTGTGCGGTGGGCAATGGACACGGGATTTTGCGGCCAAGCTGGGGGTGAACGTGCCGCTGGTGAGCATGGAGCACCAGTATATGGTGACAGAACCAATTGCCGGCATGCCAAAAAACCTGCCCACATTGCGCGACCCTGACCGCCTGACCTATTATAAAGAAGAGGTCGGCGGCCTTGTGATGGGCGGCTATGAAAACAACCCGATCCCGTGGGCCGTGGATGGGATTCCAAAGGATTTTCACTACACCCTGCTGCCGAGCAATTTTGATCATTTTGAACCCCTTATGGAGCTGGCCTTGGGCCGCGTCCCCGCGCTGGAAACGGCGGGCATTAAAACCCTGACCAACGGGCCGGAAAGCTTTACGCCCGATGGCAATTTCATCCTCGGCGAAGCGCCGGAACTGAAGAATTTTTTTGTAGGCGCGGGCTTTAATGCCTATGGCATCGCTGCCGGTGGCGGGGCAGGGATGGCGCTGGCAGAATGGGTGAAAAATGGCGAGCCGCCGTTTGACCTCTGGCCGGTCGATATCCGCCGGTTCGGCCGCCCGCATTTTGATACCGACTGGGTGCGCACCCGCACAGTGGAGGCTTACGGCAAGCACTACACCATGGCATGGCCCCATGAGGAGCACGACAGTGGCCGCCCCTGCCGCAAATCGCCGCTTTATGACACCCTGAAAGCCAAGGGCGCGTGCTTTGGCGAGAAGCTCGGCTGGGAGCGGCCCAACTGGTTTGCGCCGAGCGGTATGGAGCCAAAGGATATTTATAGCTTCGGGCGGCAAAACTGGTTTGAAACCGTGGGCGAGGAGCACAGGGCTGGCCGCGAGGCTGCCGTGCTGTTTGACCAAAGCTCATTCGCCAAATTTACCCTGAAAGGCCCCGATGCCGAAGCTGCCCTTAGCTGGATTGCCGCCAACAATGTGGCCAAACCCGTGGGCGCGCTGACCTATACCCAAATGCTGAACGATAAAGGCGGTATCGAGTGTGACCTGACCACCGTGCGGGTCGCGCTGGATGAATATTACATCGTCACCGGCACCGGCTTTGCCACCCATGATTTCGACTGGATCAGTCGTAATATCCCTGCCGGCATGAACGCCCAGCTGGTGGATGTTACCTCCGCCTATGCCGTGCTGTCCCTGATGGGCCCACGGGCGCGGGATATTTTGCAGGCGGTGACAAAGGCCAACCTTTCGAGCGCCGCTTTCCCCTTTGGCACCGCGCAAACCATCGGCATCGCGGGGTGCCCCGTGCGGGCGTTGCGCGTGACGTATGTTGGCGAACTGGGCTGGGAGCTGCACCTGCCTGTGGAATATGCCACCTCGGTTTACGCGGCGCTGCACAAGGCGGGGGCGGCGCATGGCCTGCAGGATGCGGGCTACCGCGCGATTGAGTCGATGCGGCTCGAAAAGGGCTACCGCGCGTGGGGCAGTGATATCGGCCCCGACCACACGCCGCTGGAGGCGGGGCTGGGCTGGGCGCTGAAAAAGGGCGCTGATTACAGGGGCCGTGAGGCTATTGAAGCCCAGCGGCAATTAGGCGTAAAAAAGCTACTGGCGGGGTTCAGCACCGCGCCTGATGTAGTGCTGCTGGGGCGGGAAACCATTTATCGCGATGGCAAGCGCGTCGGCTGGCTGACCAGCGGCGGCTATGGATACACGGTCGGGCGGTCTATCGGCTATGGCTATGTGCGGGCTGACACAGCAATAGATGCGGAGTTTGTGCGGGCAGGGTACTATGAGCTGGAAGTGGCCAGCCAACGGGTGCCGTGCGCGGTGCATATGGTGCCGCTATACGACCCGAAAATGGCGCGGGTCAAGACTTAGGGCGCACATGGTGCGCGCATATCCATAGGGGCGGCCCCACATTTCTGACCCGTTAGCAGCGTAAACAAGATGAATCTGTTTTCCGTGTTAAGCGGCTGATTTCGTTGGTACTGTTTGTCTGTCATAGGCTTCGGAGCCGGTTTCAAAGGCGCGCAGGTAGACGCATTCGTATTTCAGAGAGCTCCATAGGTGATCAATCATGCGTTTGTCCATTGCTGGCAGATGATTGCAAGCATTCGCCCCGCCGGTTGACAGCATGCACAACTGGTCCGAAATTCCGCGACCACCTCCGACAGGCTCGAGACATATGTGAGCTGCGCAACATGAACATGCCCCGGCCCTTTCAAGAGCAATTTTCTCTCGAATGAAATAATATTTGCAAATACGCAATTACATACTATCAAGGTGTAGGGGCATCGCATGATGTCGCTATATTACGGCCGATCCAATACCAAAAAACACGGCCAAAACATGCTAGGGAGCACCAGACGAATGATATCCTTCAAGAAAACCGCGATCTCTGCGATTCTTGCCTTGGGGCTGGCTGGAAATGCCGTCGCCCAAGACCTGCAATTTTTCACCATTGGCACAGGTGGCACCGCCTATACCTATTATCCGGTTGGCGGCGTGATCGCCAATGCCATCTCCAAGCCACCCGGATCGCGCGAATGCGGCGAAGGCGGTAGCTGTGGCGTGGATGGTTTGATTGCCTCTGCCGTATCTTCACGCGGTTCGGTTGATAATATCAACGCCATCATTTCCGGTCTGCGCGACAGTGGCTTTGCGCAATCCGACGTGGCTTACTGGGCCTATACCGGCACCGGCACCATGGAAGGCTCCGAGCCAGCAACAGACCTGCGCACCATTGCCGCCTTGTTTGAAGAGCATATCCACCTCGTAACCTTGACCGATAGCGGCATCAATTCGGTTGCTGATCTGGTGGGCAAGCGCGTTTCGCTTGATGAGCCGGGCTCGGGCACTTACGTGGATGCGAACCTCATTCTTGAAGCGGGCGGCGTTTCGCAAGACAGCATCACCGTAGAAGCCCTGAAAGGCGGCGCAGCATCTGAAGCGCTCCGTAATGGCCAGATCGACGCTTTCTTTGTGGTTGCCGGTTTCCCGACAGGCTCTTTGGTTGAGCTGGCGTCGGCTGCCGACATGAAGATCGTGCCAATTGACGGTGCTACCGCTGAAACGCTGACCTCCGAATATGGGTTCTTTGCCGCAAGCGATATTCCTGAAGGCACCTATGAGGGTGTTGCCGGCGCGCCAACCATCTCTGTGGGCGCTCAGTGGTATACCTCTGCCAGCCAAGACGAAGAACTGATCTACAACATCACAAAAGCCCTGTGGAATGCCGAATCCCGCAAGCTGCTGGATGTAGGCCACGCAAAAGGCCGCACGATTACGCTGGAAACAGCCCTGAACGGTGTGGGCGTGCCTTTGCACCCCGGTGCAGAGCGTTTCTACCGCGAAATGGGTTTGATCGAGTAATCGACCCCCAGTAAATTCAGACCCCGCAAACAGGCTTTGCGGGGTCTTCTTTATGTCGCGGTAACCGCCGCAAAACCCGCAGGACACGGCCATGACCCAAAACACCCTCGACCCAGAAATGCTCGAAGAAATCGAGCGTAAGTATGACCCGGAAACCGCATTTCGCCCAACCGGACCTATGCTGACTTGGGTTGTCTCGGCGCTGCTGGTGGCGATGTCGGTGTATCACTATTACGCAGCCGGTTTTGGTTTGGTCCGCGAGCTGCTGCACCGGGGCATATACCTGTCCTTTGTGCTCGGCCTTGTTTTTCTGCTCTTCGGCATTCGCCGCAATCTGGATATGACCCTGCCACCACGGGCATGGTACCGCCTTGGCGGCATTCCCACGATCGATATTGTTTTTGCATTTCTTGCGGTTGGGGCGGCGATGTATTTGCCGCTACTGCCGCCTGAAGCGCTGGCGCGGCGCGTCGGCAATCCGTCTCAAACCGATGTGTTTATGGGCACGGCCCTGCTGCTGCTCACCCTTGAGGCCACCCGCCGCTCGGTTGGCCCGACACTTCCGATTATTGGTCTTGTTTTCATAGCTTTTGCGCTATTCGGCCCCTATGCGCCCGGGGCGCTCAAACATGGTGGCACCAGCTGGCTGGGCTTGATTAACCACCTGTATTTAACCAATCAGGGCATTTACGGCATCGCCATTGGTGTTATGGCTAAATATGTGTTCCTGTTTATTGTGTTTGGCGTATTGGCCACGCGGATCGGCCTTGGACAACTGTTTATTGACATCGCCATGGTGATCGCGGGGCGCTATTCCGGCGGGCCTGCCAAGGTGGCGATTTTCTCCTCGGCCTTCATGGGCACCATCTCTGGCTCCTCCATTGCCAATACCGTAACAACCGGCGCGCTGACCATTCCGGCCATGAAAAAGGTCGGCTACCCCGCGCATTTCGCGGGTGCAGTTGAGGCAACGGCCTCAACGGGGGGGCAGATCACCCCGCCTATTCTTGGCGCAGCGGCCTTTATTATGGTCGAGTATCTCGAAATTCCACTGCGTGATGTGCTCGCGGCGGCGCTATTTCCCGCCCTGCTGCACTATTTTGGCATTTTCACTATGGTCCACCTTGAGGCCAAAAAGCTCGGCCTGCGCGGCATGCCCGCCGACGAGCTGCCCAAGGCCATGGTCGTATTGCGCCAGCATTGGCTGTCGATTATCCCGCTGATTGTGCTGGTGTATATGATCCTCACAGGCAAAACACCTGATTACGCCGCGGTTTACGGCATTACCGCAAGTGTTGTGGTGGGCTTTCTCAACCCCGTAAACCGCCTGACCCTCGCTGATTTATGGAACGCGCTGGCCGCGGGTGCCAAAAACACGCTCGCCGTTGGCGCGGCGGCGGCCACGGTCGGGATCGTTGTGGGGGTGGTTACCCTCACCGGCGTTGGCTTTCGGCTGGGCTATGTGGTGGTGCAAACCGCCAATGATATTGGCGCAAGCGTCAGCAGCATTTGGCCGCTCTCCTATTTTGCAATCGAGCAATGGGCGCTGTTTTTCTCGCTGGTTCTCATCGCGATCGCCTGCATTATCATGGGGGCCGGTATTCCGACCACAGCGACCTATATCATTCTGGTTGCGGTGGCGGCCCCCGCCTTGGCCCAGCTTTCGGTCGAGCCTCTGGTGGCGCACTTCTTTGTGTTTTATTACGGCGTATTGGCGGATATTACCCCGCCCGTGGCGCTTGCGGCCTATGCGGCCGCGGGCATTGCGGGGGCAAACCCCTTCAAAACCGGCAACACCGCCTTCCGGCTTGGCATCGCAAAAGCGCTTGTGCCGTTTGTGTTTGTCTATTCACCCGCCTTGCTATTGGTGGCCGAAGGATTCACATGGTGGGCCTTCAGCACCACCTTGCTTGGCGCGATGCTGGGCATCGGCAGCATGGGAGTCGCGTTCTCTGGCTACCTGTTCGCCCATCTGAAAATGTGGGAGCGCTGGTGGGTGGCGCTGGTTTCGTTCTTGTTCATTGCTCCAGGGCTTACAACCATGGGCTTGGGCCTGTTGCTTATGTCACCGATTGTGATCATGCAACTACAGCGGAGGGCCAAAACGCCCCCGCCACAGCAACCAGCGTAATAGCAGTATGGCCCCATTATGGGGCCATACCCAGGCTTTGACCTGTCCATTTTCGGGTCGTTTAGCGGTACCATATGCACCGCACCCTGCCACTCAGAGGTGGCCCAATATTTTGACCAGTTAGTAGCGTATATAAGATGAATCTGTTTTCATTGTTGCGCTGCTAATCTCGTTGGTTGCGTTTTTCTGTCATAGGCCGTTTCATCTTAACAACCGGTTCGAATCTTTGCGACCACCTGCCTGTGCTAGCTTTGTGCTAGATGTTAGCCGCTGAGGAACTAAGCTTTTGTGTTAGTTGGAGTTTTTTAAGGGGGGGCGAGGCTGTAAGCACTAACACATACTATGCCCAAAATGTAAATTATTGATATTGTTTGTAATATGGTGCCCGGGGGCGGATTTGAACCACCGACACGAGGATTTTCAGTCCACTGCTCTACCCCTGAGCTACCCGGGCACGGGTTTGGCCAATGGCCTTGGGTGAGGGCGTTTTAGGCGGAATTGAGGGGGCTGTCCAGCGCTTTATGCGCCCTTTGCTTGTTTTTTATGCCCGCGCTAATTTAGCCGCTTTTCATCGAGGATTCTGGCCAGCGCTTCGGCCTCTTCCGGCTCTATTTCTTCGGCGGGGCTGGCATACTGGCCGTTAAACCACTTGCCCAAATCCACATCGGCGCAGCGCTTGGAGCAGAAGGGGCGGTATTTAGCGTCGGTTTCTTTTTTACAAATCGGGCAGGTCATGGCAACACCAGCGGCAGGCGGGTGCGTTTGCGTTGCAGCTCCAGGTGGCCAAGGGGGGTCCAGCCGAGAATCATGGTGTCTATGCTGTCTTTCTTGAAGGCGGCTTTGATGATCTGTTCGATCTGGCGGCGGTCTTTTTTGGCCAAGGGCGCGAAATCTATGGTTATCTGGCCGCCAAGGCCGCGCAAGCGCAGGGCGCGGGGCAGGGCGCGGGATGCAGCGATATTAGCTTTGAGAGCAGCGGCGGGGCTAAAATCAGCCCCCGTGTTTATATCCACCGCCACCAAGGCGCGGGTCGGCTCGACATACATGTAAGCGCCACCTTCCAGCGCCACTTTTGGCGATTTGAGCGCCTCGATATGCTGCCAGATGTCGTGGCTTTCAAAGCAGCCCGCATTGCTGACAATCTCGTCGGGCGCGGGGGTGGTCCACTCGGCCCACGCCATTTCGGAAGCACTGGGCGCTTCCAGCAAAAGCTGCGGCTCCGCGCTATCATCAGCCAGCACATCGGTGCAAATGGTGAGCATCCGGTCGATGTCGGCCAGAATATCCTCGGCCTCTTCACCCGCGCAGGCGGTGCGCAAAATCAGCCCGTGGGCCACGCCCTCAAAGGCCTGATGGGCCAGCTCCAGCAGCCGCACCCGCTCTTCCTCGTCGCGAATGGAACGCGCTACATTAATGCCCGGTGCCTCGGGTGTTACGATCACATAACGGCTTTTGAACAGCAGGCGCGTGGTCACGGGCGGGGCCTTGCGCCCTTCGGCAAAGGTGCTGATCTGCACGGTGAGCGCCGCGCCGGGCTTGATGCCGCGCGCTTCCTTGAGAAACCCCGTTTGGCCATTGCCAAGCTTGAGCATAACCCCGTGCATGCCCTTGAGCTGCCTATCGGCCACGGCGCGGTAAATTGCGCTAGGCATCGGGGCGTCGGTGCCCGCGTCAAGCAGGACATCCTGCAATTGGCCATCGACCATCAGGGCGGCGGCCCCACGGCCCTCGATCTCGTCGAGCAGAATTTGCTTGCCCTTCATGGCACACTCCAAAGCTTGTAGCCGGCACTGACCAGCATGTTAGACACCTCGGCCAAGGGCAGGCCGACGACATTGCTATAGGAGCCGTTTATCCACGGAATAAAGGCGCTGGCGAGGCCTTGGATGCCGTAGCCGCCTGCTTTGCCCTGCCACTCATTCGAGGTGATATAGGCCGCGATTTCGGGGTTAGACATATGCTTGAAGCGCACCGCTGTTTCCACCTGCTTGGCCACCAGCTTATCGCCGTGCCGCAAAGCCACGCCGGTAATCACCCTATGCCGCCGCCCCGAAAGCAGCTTTAAGAAGCGCTCGGCCTCAGCCGCATCGCAAGGTTTTTCCAAAATACGCCGCCCCACGGCTACAACCGTATCGGCCGCCAGCACCAACCCCTCGGCCTGCACGGCCAGCGCTTTTTCACGCGCCAACCGCCCTGCATATACGCGCGGCAGCTCGGCCTTTAGGGGGGTCTCGTCAATATCGGCAGGGCGCACCTCATCAGGCACAACTCCTATTTGCGCCAGCAGTTCAAGCCGGCGCGGGCTGGCAGAGGCCAAAGTGAGCCGCATTATTTAAAACGGTAGTTGATCCGCCCTTTGGACAGGTCATAGGGGCTCATTTCTACTTGCACCTTATCCCCCGCCAGCACGCGAATGCGGTTTTTGCGCATTTTACCTGCGGTATGGGCGATAATTTCATGGCCGTTCTCAAGCTCCACGCGGAAAGTCGCATTGGGCAAAAGCTCGGTCACGACGCCTGGAAATTCGAGAAGTTCTTCCTTGGCCATGGGGTCTCCAATCTGGTTGCTCACGAGGGACAGCCCCCCGCGCGGCATAGATGCGGCTATTTCAGGCAAATTTCAAGCCCCAAGCGGAGATGGAGGCGGATTTAACGCGTAAAAAGGGCGTTTTAGCTTAGCGGAATCGAGGTTAGGCCACAATGCAGGCTGATAACCGGATTTTCCGGATCTTCATTCTGTAAAAAGGCCAGCACGTCTTGCCCGGACCAAACCTCAACCAGCTCGCCCCGATTGGTGCGCCCGTGGCCATTGACCGTGCCGGTGTAAAAATCCTGATACGTGTAAAGGACGGTGGTTGTCATGCCGTCATCACATGAAAGATCGGCCTGCCCGAGGCCGAACAGGTTTCGCGAAACCCAACGGCCCTTGCAGGTGGCCCCGTTGCTGACCCGCCCCTCTAGCCGCCCCGCGCCTATGCCGAAGGCCCGCCCGTTGAACCACTTGCCATCAACGCCGATACAAGCCACGACCCGCACGCAATTGGATGGATCATTTGCTAGCCAGCAAGCACCGGCTTGGTGAATGCCGGCTTGTGGACCTGGAGGCGTTTCTGGCGCAAAAACCTGTGCTTGAGCGGGAGCAAAATAAGCCGCCAAGCCCATAGCCACGACTAAAAACGGGCCTTGATTTTTCATGTGAACGCCCCAAAAATTTAACTCGCAGTATTGTGGGAGCTTTGGCCGCAAGGATCAAGTAAAAATTTTTTGGATGTTTACTTGAATCGCCAGTCGATTGACCTCAGTAAACCAGTTTAGTGAGGTCAATTAAAATCGTAAAAAACGTTAAATTTCGTTCTGCTTGGTTATATGTGCAAAATAAAAAAAGACATGAAACCGTAGGGTGTCGTGCTCTGCACGCACCGTCCCTAAACCTGAAAAAACTCCAGCTTGTCTTCCTCTATCCCGCCGCGCGCTATGTTGCTGGACAGCAGCCGCCAATTATCGGCGCAGTTTTCAATGGCCTTATCCAGCGGCACGGCGCGGAAGGTTCTACCCTCGCGCACCACAAGGCTGAGCCGCTCCAGCTTGGCAATGGCGTCGTCTATTTCAAAGTCGATAACCACGTCAAAGCGCTGCTTGAACCATTGTTCGATTTCGCGGTCCAGTGCCGCCATTTCCATCGGTTCCCCGTGCAAATAAAGCATGGCATAAGCCATGAAGGCCTCTTTCACTTCGGCATCTTCCGAGGCGGCGATTAGGTAGTCAAAACACCCCGCATTGGTGTTGAGCTTGTTGGAAAGCGAATGGTCCGAAAGCAGCTTGTGCTGGCGCAGCGAGTGGCGCTCGTAATTCGTCCATTGCCGCAGCCCCAGCCCGATAAACGCCGCCAGCACTGTGCCCGAGGCAATCGCCTTTTTCAGGCTGTCCTCCTCGACCTTGCCGGAAATTCCGAGATAGGCGGCCAACACAAGCAGCAGCACCGAAAGCGCCGGAATGATCTTCATCAGCAGCGGCACGCCGGCGATCACGGTCGAGGCCGCGATCATCCCTTTTTTTACCCAGCTCACCTGTGCGCGCGCATTGGGATAAAGCGCCTTGAGGTCCGCCAGCGGGATGTTGCGAAATAGCTGCAAATAGGCGGCCCCTTGGCGTAACCCGGCGCGTTTTATATCTTTTTTGCTGGCCTTAAGCCCTGGAATCATGGCAAAAACCACATGATCAAAGGTCGGGATCATCACCGTTTTGCTACGCAGCCCGAACCATTTATCGACCTCGGATTCCACCTCTCGCAAGCCTCGCGCATAGAACTGCACCCGCGAGAAAACCCCCGTTTTCACCTTGATTTCCGATCGCAACCGCCCCTCTTTACTGTCTGCCTCCTCGACCTCATCATTGGTCAGCGGCCTGAAATTGGCGGCGATCATCACCTTGTCCAGATCGTCCAGAAATTCCTGCCGCTGGGCGTGGCTGGTGTGCAGTGGATGGCTGCCTTTCTGGTCGGGATTCAGCCCTACATACAGCTCTTTGATATGCTCGGAGGTGACGAAAAACTCCATATGAAACAAGAGCGCCAGCCAGCGGATCAGGCTTGCGAGTTCAGGGCGGTCCGCATCACTCAGCGCCTCATGGTGCAAAATGGCCGATACAATCTCGGATTTTCGCACAGGGATGTAATAGTCAAACGCCTCGGTTGTCATGCCTCCACCTCTACGGGGGGGCCAAAGCGGGCGCGGATCTTGGCGGCGATCTGGTCGCGGGCCTGCCGGTAAGATACCAGCTTTTCCGCGCGGGTGCGGCCTAGGTCTGTGGGGTCCATAATCGGCCAGTATTCGACCTCGAGCGCGTAGTAGCGGGTGTATTCCAGCGCGGCCCGCTGGGCGGCGGGGGAAAGCGCGATGATCAGGTCATAACCATCTATCTGGTCGCCCCATTCTTCCATTTCCTCAAACGACCTTGCCCTGTGTTTTGAAAGGGTTACCCCGATTTCCTCACACACTGCTACGCTGAACCCATCAACCTCTATATCGTGCCGCACGCCCGCGCTTTGCACAAAGATCGTGGCGCCATAATCCCGCTTCATAATCCCCTCGGCCATGGGCGAGCGCACCGCATTATGGTCGCAGGCAAATAGCACTGAGGAGGGGCGGGTCATCATGCGTTATCCCTTGAAATGCAGCACGCAAATCAGCGTAAACAGCCGCCGCGCGGTTTTATGGTCAATCTCGACCTTGCCTTCCAACCGCTCCAAAAGCACCCGCGAGCCCTCATCATGAATGCCCCGCCGCCCCATATCTATCGCCTCGATCTGGGCGGGTGGCAGGCGCTTGACCGCATCAAAATAACTTTCGCAAATCTGGAAATAATCTTTGATGACCTGCCGGAATGGCGAAAGGGAAAGATGAAACTCGCCAAGCTTGTCCTTGGATTCATTGAGGATTTTAAACACCAACCGCCGTTCGATAATCGAAAGGTTCAGCCGAAACGGCCCCACCGGCGCGGCCCCCTCCCGCGCAATCGGCGCAAAACTGTTTTCCTCCAGCAGGTCATAAATCGCCACCCGCCGCTCTTGCTCTATTTCAGGTGTCGGCGCGGGCAAGCCTCTTTCATCAAGCGTCACCTCTATCAGCTTGTTTTCACTCATTGTTCAGGGCCTCCAACCGCGCCAACACAGATAACCCATGCGCCTCAAGGCTCTCGGATGCCGCCAGCGTGGCCGCTGCTGGCCCAATCGCCCGCAGGCTTTCCGGCGTCATGCGTGAAATCGTGGTTTTCTTCATAAAATCAAGCACGTTCAGGCCAGAGCTAAAGCGTGCGGTGCGGCCTGTGGGCAGCACATGGTTTGGCCCGCCGACATAATCGCCAATGGCTTCCGGCGTATAGGCACCAATAAATATCGCGCCGGCATGGATGCACTTATCGGCCAAGCCCTCAGAATCCGCCACGCAAATTTCGAGGTGCTCGGGGGCAATCCGGTTGCTCAGCGCGGCGGCTTCGTCGAGATTTCGCACCACAATCACCGCGCCATAATCGGCCCAGCTCTTGCCCGCAATCAAACGCCGTTCCAAGGTTTCCAGCCGTTTTTCAACGGCTTGGGCCACGGACTTGCCAAAACCCGCATCATCCGTAATCAAAATCGCCTGCGCGCTCTCGTCATGCTCGGCCTGTGAAAGCAGGTCCAGCGCCAGCCAATCAGGGTTATTCGCCGCATCCGCAATCACCAAAATTTCGCTTGGCCCCGCGATCATATCAATCCCGACCTGCCCAAACACCTGTCGCTTGGCCACGGCCACAAAAGCATTGCCCGGACCAGTGATTTTATCAACCGGCGCGATGGTTTCGGTGCCGTAAGCCATCGCCGCAATCGCCTGCGCCCCGCCAATACGATACACCGTTTCCACCCCCGAAAGCTTTGCTGCCAGCAGCACCAGCGGGTTGACCTTGCCATCGGGCGTAGGCGCACAAATCACGAGGTTTTCCACCCCCGCCACCGCCGCCGGAATGGCGTTCATCAGCACGCTTGAGGGATAAGACGCCAAACCGCCGGGCACATATAGCCCCGCCGAAGACACCGCCGACCAGCGCCAGCCGAGGCTTGCGCCCGTGGCATCGGTCCAGCGGGCATCCTCGGGGAGCTGTTTTTGGTGGTAAGCCTTGATGCGCGCCGCCGCCAGCTCCAGCGCCTCCCGCTCGGCGGCGGGCACTTTGGCAATTTCGGCATCCATTTCGGCTTGGCTGAAGGCCAGCGTTTCCGGTGTAAGGTCCAGTCGGTCAAAGCGGCTGGTGAGTTCGATCACCGCGGCATCGCCCCGCGCCCGCACGTCGGCAATAATACCATTCACCGTATCCAGCACATCCCTATCGGATTCCCGCTTGGTGCTCAGGAAGGTGGTGAAATCGGCTTCAAAACCGGCGTCGGCGGTGGATAGAAAAACAGGCATAGGGCACTCCGTATTGGTTGCCAAACCCATACCCCGCGCCCGCGCCCTGTGCAAGCGTGGCTTAGCTGTCAGATACCGGATGGTGCGGCACATGCTTGGCGCGGGCCACATAAGGGCGAGATACATCGGTAAGGGTCACGTCTATACATTCGACCTCGAGATGGATGGCCCCGTCGCCCTGTAGGATCAGGTTCAGGGTGCCTGCGCCGTCCTCTGCGGGCGTGAAATCGAGCGTCAGCAGGGCAAAGATTTGCTCTTTGTCGGCAGGGTTCAGCCCCTCGCCGCCAGCCTTGAGCGCGCCGTCTATCACAAGGGTAGACTGCACCCGCTCAAAGGGTCGGCCCTGCGCTTCGGCCGCGTCTTTATCTTCCCAGCGGAAGCGGTTGATAAGCAAGGCAAAACGGTGTTTGCGGGGCTGCCAGCTGGTTTCGCCGTTCTGCCCTACGGCATCTTGAATCAGCGCCGAAATGATCGCGAGGTCCTCGGTATTTTCGGCCCGAAGGCGCACAGGGTTTTCGGCCCCGTCTGCAAAGCTTGCATCTTCCATTATTCTTTCTCCCGCTTGATATCGGCTCCACAGGCGCCAAGCTTGCGCACGAGTTGTTCATAACCGCGATCAAGATGGTAAACGCGACTCACCACGGTTTCCCCTTCCGCTGCCAGCCCAGCCAGAATGAGCGAGACAGATGCCCGAAGGTCTGTCGCCATTACAGGTGCGCCCTTGAGTGATGCCACGCCGTTTACCGTAGCATGGCCGCCATGCACCTCTATGTCGGCCCCCATGCGAATAAGCTCTGGGGCATGCATAAAGCGGTTTTCAAAAATCTTTTCTTCCAGCACGGAGGTGCCGTCAGAGAAGCACAGCAGCGCCATCATTTGCGCTTGCAGGTCTGTCGGGAATCCGGGGTGGACCTCGGTGACGATGTCCACCGGTTTGATCGGGCCGTTGCGCGTAACGGTCAGCCCGTTTTCGCTTTCTGAAATCGTCGCACCTGCCGCCTCCAGCTTGGCGCAAAACGCTTCCAGCAGGTCCCGCCGCCCGCCGATAAGCTCGACCTCGCCGCCCGCGATCACCGGCGCAATCATATAGGTGCCAAGCTCGATTCGGTCTGTGACCACGCGGTGGGTGGCCCCGTGCAGCTTTTTCACGCCGTGAATAGTGAGCACCTCGGTGCCTTCGCCCGCGATATCTGCCCCCATGGCGCGCAGGCACTCCGCTAAATCAACGATTTCCGGCTCGCGGGCCACATTGCGCAGCACGGTGGTGCCCTTGGCGAGGGTCGCCGCCATCAGCAGGTTTTCAGTGGCGCCAACGCTGGCAAAGGGCAGGGTGTATTCGGCCCCGATCAGCCCGCTGGGGGCCTTGGCGTGCACATAGCCATCGCGCAGGTCCAGCTCTGCCCCCAAGGCCTCCAGCCCTTTCAGGTGAATATCCACCGGACGCGCGCCAATGGCACAGCCGCCGGGCAGGGAGCATATGGCCTCGCCGTCGCGTGCCAGCATCGGGCCAAGCACCAGAATGGACGCCCGCATTTTGCGCACAATGTCATAATGCGCGGTGTGGTTGGTAATTTTCTCGGTCCCCAGCACCAGCACGCGGCCTTCTTGCAGAGAGGCGACCTCGCAGCCGAGTGATTCGAGCAGCTCGGTCATGGTTGCGATGTCTGACAAGCGCGGTGCATTGGTGAGGGTCAGCGGCTCGGCGCAAAGCAGCGCGGCGGGCATCAGGGTGAGGCAGGCGTTTTTGGCCCCCGCAATCTCGATGCTGCCATGCAGCGGGTTGCCACCTTTGACGATAATTTTATCCATGCCTGCTAGTCCTTTTCCTGCACTTTGCGTGCCCGTGCTTGCCCTTTGCGCCGCTGCAAATTGGCCCTGAGCGCGGCTTTCATCCGCGCCTCCTTGGCTTCTTTTGCCGTTTGCGGCTTAGCTGCTTTTTTATCTTTTTGCTCACTCATACCTGCTTCTATAGCAAAATTGGCGCGATGGTCCAGCGGCACCTTTGCGAGAAGGGCGCTTTCTGCCTTAGCCTGTTAGGATATAGCAAAAATGCCAGAATATCCGAGGGCGCGCCGACTTTCGCGCTGCCTATAGGCCGCATTTTTAAGCGGGTACCTTCGAGACCCGCAAGGCAACAAAATTGCGCTGTTTGGGAACGCCCTGAATGAGTCCGAAAACAACGCATAGTGCGGGCTGCCTTTGCCGATAATCGGGACGCTTCCACGTTTTTTCTCCTCGAAGCAAAAAAGCGCTTGTGAACCGCTGCGCTTTTTGGCTAGAAGACGCCCAGTGCTGCCGTAGCTCAGCGGTAGAGCACTCCCTTGGTAAGGGAGAGGTCGGGAGTTCGATTCTCCCCGGCAGCACCAGTTTATGTCTCACGGCTAGTTCGCTACGCTCACGCCTCCGACGGGGCGGCCTGATCGGCCGGCGCATGGTCATGCGCTTGGGCTTCGGCCTCACGGTATTTCGGCTTATAGCCATGCCAATGTAATGGCTGCCAAAATAAGATACCTTGTTCCTTTTGCAATCGTGACCAGCAGCACAAACGGCAGCAGGGGTTCTCGCATAATGCCGGCAACCACGGTGATCGGATCTCCGACAATCGGCAGCCAGCTGCCCAGAAGCGACCAGCGGCCATAGCGCCGATACCAGCTTTGGGCGCGGGCGATTTGCGCTGGCGAGGCGGGAAACCAGCGGCGGTGCTGAAAGCGGCGCACATATCGCCCGAGCACCCAGTTGAGAACCGCGCCGAGCACGTTGCCCACCGTGGCGACCATCAGGAGGGCGGCGGCCGGATGCTCTGTGGTGAGCAGCAGCCCGACCAGAACGCTCTCGGATTGCATGGGCAGAAGTGTGGCGGCGATGAGGGCCGAGAAGAAGAGGCCGGTATAGGCGATCATGGGGGCGCGCTATATGGTGACGACGACCTTGCCGGTAGATTTGCGGTCTTTCAGCAGGGCCAGCGCTTCGTTGGCTTTTTCAAGCGGCAGAATGTGGCTGATATGGGGCTTTAGCGCGCCGGTGGCGTAGATTTCGAATAGCTCTTTGAAGCTGTTGGTGAGGATTTCCGGCGCAAACACCGTGTAGCCGCCCCAATAATAGCCGATAACGGTGATGTTTTTCACCAGCAGGATATTGGCAGGAATTTGCGGAATATCCCCCGAGGCAAAGCCCAGCGGCAAGATGCGCGCCAGCGGATTGCAGGCGCGCAGGGCGGCTTTGAACTGGTCGCCGCCAACAGGGTCATACACCACATCGGCCCCGCCAAGCGCCTTGACCCTTTCGCGAATGTCATCGGTTTCGGAGTTGATCAGGTGATCCGCCCCCGCCGCCTTGCAGACCGCCAGTTTTTCGGCGGAGCGCGCCACAGCAATCACCTTGGCTCCCGCCAGCTTGCCCAGCTCCACCGCCGTTAGCCCCACGCCACCCGAAGCGCCAAGCACCAGCAGAGTTTCCCCCGCCTTCAGCCCTGCGCGCTCCAGCGCAAGGTGGCTGGTGCCATAGGCCACCAGAAAAGCGGCGACCTCTTCGTGGCTCATATTCACGGGCACCTCCACGCAGCGATCCGCCGAAATGCAGGTAAACTCCGCCAGCCCGCCCGCGCCGCCATAGGCACCAATGCGGGTGCCAATCGCGGGGGAGCTTACGCCTTCACCAAGCGCCTCGACCGTGCCGCAAATCTCCATGCCGGGCGTGAAGGGCAGGGCGAATTTCTCTTGGTATTTCCCTTCAACAATCAGCGTATCGCCAAAGTTGGTGCCACAGGCATGCACGTGCACCAACACTTCGCCGCGTGCCGGCACGGGTTGCGGCAGTTCCACCATTTCCATAGGCTTGCCCAATGTGTTTATCTGCATGGCTTTCATCATATTCTCCCCTGTGTTGCTCCGAATTGACGCGGTGCAACAATAAAAGGCAAGCCTATACTTGCGCTTGCCCGCAAAATTTTGTATGCGGGCGGAGAAACGGGGAGGGCTTGCGGCTCGCCCCGCTATTTTTTTTGAAAAGGCCGAAATCATGGATTTGCGAAACGTCGCGATTATTGCCCACGTGGACCACGGGAAAACCACGCTTGTGGATGAAATGCTAAAACAGTCGGGGATCTACCGCGAAAACGAGGCGACCACCGAGCGCGCGATGGATAGCAACGACCTCGAGCGCGAGCGCGGCATTACGATTCTGGCCAAAGCCACCAGCATTGTCTGGAAAGGCACGCGGATCAACATTGTAGACACCCCGGGCCACGCCGATTTTGGCGGCGAGGTTGAGCGGATTTTGAGCATGGTTGATGGCGTGGTGCTGCTGGTAGATGCCGCCGAAGGCCCGATGCCGCAAACCAAATTTGTGCTGGCCAAAGCGCTTGCGCTGGGCCTGAACCCGATTGTGATTATCAACAAGGTGGATAAACCCGACGGCGAGCCAGATGCGGCCCACGACAAGTGCTTTGATTTGTTTTCCAACCTTGACGCCAACGATGATCAGCTTGATTTCCCTATGCTTTTCGCCTCTGGCCGCGCTGGCTGGGCTGATAAAGAGCTGGACGGCCCCCGTGAAAACCTGAACGACCTGTTTGACATGATCATCGATCACGTGCCTGCCCCCGCGCAGATCGCACACCGCGATGAGCCGTTCCGCATGTTGGCCACCACCTTGGGTGGCGACGCCTTTTTGGGTCGCCTCCTGACTGGCCGTGTTGAAAGTGGCACCGCCAAAGCAGGGGACCAGATCAAGGCCATGAGCCGTGATGGCACGCTTATCGAGAATTTCCGCATTACCAAGGTTTTGGCCTATCGCGGTTTGGACCAAGTGGCGATTGATGTGGCTGAAGCGGGCGATATCGTTTCGATTGCCGGCATGACCAAGGCCACCGTGGCCGATACGCTCTGCGATAAATCGGTCGAAGAGGCCATTCCGGCCCAGCCGATTGACCCGCCGACCATCACCGTGACCTTCGGCATTAACACTTCGCCATTGGCGGGGCGCGACGGTGACAAAGTGCAAAGCCGCGTGATTCGCGACCGTTTGCACAAGGAAGCCGAATCAAACGTGGCGATCAAAGTGAGCGACACCCCGGGCGGCGAGGCTTTTGAGGTGGCGGGCCGTGGCGAGCTGCAAATGGGCGTGTTGATTGAAAACATGCGCCGTGAGGGGTTCGAGCTTTCGATCTCTCGCCCTCGGGTGCTGTTCCAAACCATCGACGGCCAGAAGATGGAGCCAATCGAGGAAGCCACCATTGATGTTGATGACGAATATACCGGCGCGGTGATTGAGAAACTCACCCAGCGCAAAGGCGAAGTTGTTGAAATGCGCGCAGGCGGTGCTGGAAAAACGCGCATCGTAGCCCATGTACCATCGCGCGGGCTTATCGGCTATCATGGCCAGTTTCTGACGGATACACGCGGCACAGGTGTTATTAACCGTGTGTTCCATGAATGGGCGCCGTTTAAAGGCAAGATCGAAGGCCGCCGTGCGGGGGTTCTGATTTCGATGGAAGACGGGCAGTCGGTACCATATGCGATCTATAACCTCGAAGATCGTGGCAAGTTCTTTATTGGCGCGCAGGAGCAGGTTTACCAAGGTATGATCATCGGCGAGCATAACCGCCCGAATGACCTTGAAGTGAACCCGCTGAAGGGCAAAAAGCTTTCAAACGTGCGGGCCAGTGGCAAGGATGATGCGGTTACTCTTACAACCCCAGTGCGTATGAGCCTTGAGGAAGCGATTGCCTATATCGACAATGACGAGTTGGTTGAGGTGACGCCGAACAACATTCGGATGCGCAAACGCCATCTCGACCCGGTTGACCGCAAACGGGCCGCCAAAACCATAGAGGGCTGATATTTGCAAAACGCAAAACACGCCCTGATTGCGAATCGTGGATAATCGCGTTTTGCAACAGCCTTAAGGTTGATTTTTGTTGCGAATATTACAGGGCGGTGATATTCGTTAACAATCAAAGGACCAGAGGATGCCCGCTTTGTGCTGGGGCGGTGGCACAAAAATTGCATCTTTAAAGTATAACCTAAACAATGGAGTGATAGGCCTGATGAAACACCCAGTAGATGTGCATGTTGGAAAACGCGTTCGGCATCGTCGTTGGATGGTGGGCATGACCCAGCAGCAGCTCGGCGAAGCTGTTGGCATCAAGTTTCAGCAAATCCAGAAATATGAAACCGGCATGAACCGCGTCAGCGCGTCCCGTCTTTGGGATATTGCTAAAGCAATGGATGTGGATGTGCGGTTTTTCTTCGAAGGTATCGAAGAGGGCGTAACCGATTCCGCACCGGAAGAGGGCAAAACCGAAAGCCCCAAAATGCAGGGTGACCTGTTGGCCGATAAAGAAGCACTGGAACTGGTGCGCTCCTATTACGCCATTCCGGAAAATCAGCGCCGTCGGTTGTTTGACCTCGCGCGGGCGCTCACCGATGTAGCTTAACGGTCACATTGACCTTTGGCCGAGAATATGAAACCTCCGTCTGGCAACAGGCGGAGGTTTTTTCATGGAATTCAGCAAGGCAGAGCAACAGAGCTTGCGCGCAGTCGCCGAAGAGATGGCCGAGGCGGCCCGCGCGGTAACCCTGCGCTATTTTCGCACCGCGCTGGCGGTAGATAACAAAGAGGCCGATGGTTTTGATCCCGTCACCATCGCCGACCGCGAGGCCGAGCAGGCCATGCGCGCCGTGCTGGCCAAGCGCCGCCCCGATGATGCTATATTCGGTGAGGAATTCGGCAAATCGGCGGGCACCTCGGGCCTGACATGGGTGCTAGACCCGATAGATGGCACCCGCGCTTTTATTAGCGGCGCGCCCAGTTGGGGGGTGCTGATTGGCCTTGATGCAGGGCAGGGGCCAGTGCTCGGGGTGGTCGACCAGCCCTATATCGGCGAGCGGTTTATTGGTGGTTTTGGCGCGGCGGATATGGTGCGCGGCGGCGTGTTGCGGGATATTCGCGTGCGGCCTTGCGGTGGCCTTGATGATGCGATTTTGATGACGACCTTTCCTGAAATCGGCACCCTTGCGGAATCGGCCGCCTTCAAGCATGTGTCTGCCGCTTGCAAGCTGACCCGCTATAGCCTTGATTGCTATGCCTATGCCTTGCTCGCCATGGGTCAAATCGACCTTGTGATCGAGGCGGGGCTAAACGCCTATGATGTGCAGGGACCGATCGGGGTGGTGGAAGGCGCGGGCGGCATTGTGACCGATTGGCAGGGCAACCCCGCCCATAACGGCGGCCAGATCATCGCGGCGGGTGATGCCCGCAGCCATGCCGCCGCGCTGGCATTGCTCAACGGTTGAGCCTATTCCGGCACAATCATATAGCCCGCCCCGCGCACGGTTTGCAGGTAGCGGGGGGCTTTCGGGTCTGACTCGATTTTGCGGCGCAGACGGGTGATTTGCACATCAATCGCCCGCTCTTGCGCGGTTGAATCCCCATGCCCCAGCGCCTCGACCAGCCGCTCGCGCGACAACGGCTCGCCCGGCTGGGCGGCGAATATTTTCATCAGTGCGTTTTCGGTGGTGGTCAGGCGCACCAAGGCCTGGCCGTGCCATAGCTCTGCGCGGGAAATATCATAGCGAAACGCGCCGAGATGCAGGTTTTTGGGCGGCGGGGGTGTTGCCGACTCAGCGGGGGAGCGGCGCAAAATCGCGTTGACCCGCAGCAGCAATTCTTGGGGTTCGAAGGGTTTCGGAAGGTAGTCATCTGCTCCCGCTTCCAGACCTGTTATGCGGTCAGACGCCTCGCCCCGCGCGGTGAGCAGCATGATCGGGGTGGTGAGGGTGCGGCGCAGATCTCGGGTGAAATCAAATCCGTTTTCGCCGGGCATCATCACATCGACAATCAGCATGTCAAACTCAAGCCCTGCCAGCAACCGGCGGGCATGGGCGGCATCGCGCGCGGTGGTGGTCAGGTAGCCGTTTTTGCTGAGGAATTTCGCCAAAAGGGTGCGGATTCGGGTGTCATCATCTACGATGAGCAGATGGGTGCCGGCTGGATGGCTCATTCGGGCCCCCCTTCCAGCAAGCGTTTGATTTGGGCGGCGGCCTCTGGCTCAAACATGGCGTTGAGCACGGTGCGAAAGCCCTGCACCGCCTCTGGCCCCGCCGCCGAATAGGCTTTGCGCATTTTTTGCCGCTGGGCGTTGGAAAGCTCGCGCTCCAGTGCTTTGCCCTCAACGGTAAGGTGCAGATTGCGCTGGCGGCGGTCGCGCTTGCCGATGCGGCTTTCCACCAGCCCGTTATTGACCAGCTCGCGCAAAACGCGGTTCAGAGATTGCTTGGTGACGCCGAGAATATTAAGCAGGGCAGAGACCGTAAGCCCCGGTTTGCGGCCAATAAAGTGGATGGCGCGGTGGTGGGCGCGCCCATAGCCATGCTCGGCCAAAATCCGGTCTGGGTAAGCGGTAAAGCCACGGTAAGCGAAGAACATCATCTCGATGCCTTGGCGCAATTGCTCGTCTGTTAAAAACAGAAGCTGGTCGCTGCGATTCGGGTTCTGCATGGGGGCACCTTATCTTGCTCTGTTCACAGTTTATGTCAGCTATGTTGACATTCCAAGGGGGCAATGCTAGGAAATATGTAATATACTTACGTTAATCATGCGCCCTGCGCAATATATGCAAAAATACAAGGAAGAATCATGGCAAACGGATATGATGATCGCGATGGCGTAATTTGGCTAGACGGTGAAATGGTGCCGTGGCGCGAGGCCAATGTGCACCTGCTGACCCATGCCATGCACTATGCCTCATCGGTTTTTGAGGGCGAGCGCTGCTACAATGGCAAAATTTTCAAAAGCGTCGAGCACTCCGAGCGGTTGCTGCAATCGGGTGAGTATATCGACATGCCGATCCCGTGGACGGTGGAGCAGATCGAGGACGCGAAATATGCCGCGCTGAAGGCTAACGGGCTGACAGATGCCTACGTGCGGGTGCTGGCATGGCGCGGTGCTGGCTCTGATATGGGCGTCGCGGCGGCCAATAATAAAGTGCGCATGGCGGTGGCCGTGTGGGAGTGGGGCAACTATTACGGCGATGCCAAATATAAAGGCGCCAAGCTTGATATTTCCAAATGGCGGCGGCCTGATCCCGCCACCATCCCCTGCTTTGCCAAGGCCTCGGGCCTTTACATGATCTGCACCATGTCCAAGCACGCGGCCGAGGCCAAGGGCTGCTCGGATGCGATGATGTATGATTATCGCGGCTATGTGGCCGAGGCGACAGGGGCGAATATCTTCTTTGTAAAAGACGGCGTGGTGCATACCCCGCTGCCCGATGCCTTCCTGAACGGAATCACGCGCCAAACCGTGATCGGCATGCTGAAAGCGCGGGGCATTGAAGTGGTAGAGCGCCACATTATGGCCGACGAGCTGGTGGGATTCGAGCAATGCTGGCTGACCGGCACGGCGGCAGAGGTCACGCCTGTAGGGCAAATTGGCGACTATACTTTTGAAGTTGGCGAGCTGGCGCGCGGCATTTCAGAAGAATACGAGGCGCTGGTGCGGGCCTGAGCCTAACGGACGTGATGATTTTAGCTGGCCGTGTTCCCGTGCAAACGGGGCACGGCCATTTCTTTGTCATTATAACATGCCTCTGTAGACATGTCTTGAGGAGAGGGTGCAGGGCGGGCTTCCAGAATATCGCCGGGCTGGCACGCGAGCGCGGCGCAAATTTTGGCGAGGGTTTCAAAACGTATCCCCTTCACCTTGCCTGATTTCAGCAGCGAAATATTTTGCTCGGTAATGCCCACAATTGCCGCCAGTTCCTTGGAGCGCATCTTGCGTTTGGCGAGCATTACATCCAGCCGGACAACGATCTCCATCACACGAACCCTTTGTTTTCGTCTGATAGCCGCGCCGCTTCCTGCATGACCCAGCCCATGACCACAAAGATCACCCCTGCCAGAATACCGGCCAGCTGCCCTGAGGACACCGAAACCGTAAACACATGCTGGCCGGTTGGCGCATTGGCCGTGAGAACCAGCGCGCCAAGGGTGGTGTTGGTAATGGCGATCAGCCCCCCGAGCACCATCCCTTTGGCGGCTTTAAACAGATGCGCGGTAGCTGTTGCGGTAAAAATATACCCTGCAGCAAACAGCCGAAACAGCGCACGGAATTGCCACATAATATAAAAGGCAGGGGCTAGCCCCAGAATCGCCAAACCCGCTATTACCATGCGCTGCCATGGCACCAGCGCTGGGCCATCAGACGATACGATTTGCGCCGCGTAAAACGGCTGCACCGATAGCTCCGGATAGAATAAAAACGCTACGATTAGCAGTTCTGTGGCCACCAGCGCTCCCGTAAGGACAACCACCATCCCCCTTGAAACCTTCTGAATTCTCTGCATTAGAATCTCCTTTGCACAATATGAAATTATCGTATAACAATAAGAAAATCTTGTCAAAGGGGATTCGAATGCGATTTTTATCAATGCTTCTTCTGCTCGGGGCCTGTGGTTCTGTCAGCCTGTCCACCATTGTCCAGCTCAGCCGGCTGGACCCGCTCACCGCCAACCCTGATGGCTTTGTTGCCGCCATTGCACTGCCCGATGCGCTGGATATTCCCGAGGGCGGGGCCACGCTCGGCTTTTTCTGGGCGTATGCGGCACAACCATCGGCGGCA
>Ga0256840_1000160_pt1 | contig 62441 bp, 68 predicted proteins | sample 355202metaG_FD_185969 | JGI IMG/M metagenome (GOLD analysis project Ga0256840, IMG submission 185969) | Hydrothermal vent microbial communities from Mid Atlantic Ridge, Atlantic Ocean - 355-202 | ecosystem: Environmental > Aquatic > Marine > Hydrothermal vents | place: Atlantic Ocean: Mid...
AAAAATAAATGAATAACTCTTTAGAAAAATTTAACAGACTTGTTGATGCCCTGGGTGAACTCCCTACAATAGGAAAAAAGTCTGCCACAAGATTAGCATATTATATGATAATGAATGACACCTATGCTGGAATGAAAATCGCCCATGCTATTGAAGATGCTTTGGGAAGTTTGAAAAAGTGTTGTGAATGTGGTGGAATGAGTGAAGATGAAATCTGTTATATTTGTAGTGATGAGTCTCGTGATACTACTTTGCTCTGTATAGTTGAAAATGCTAAAGATATCTTACTTTTAGAAGAAAATGGTTTGTTTGATGGAAAGTACTTTGTACTTGAAACTTTAGAGGAGTTGAGTATTTCACATTTAGAGGATATAGTAAAAAATGGTGTAACCGAAGTATTGTTCGCTTTAACACCATCCATATCAAATGATGCTGTGATACTCTATATTGAGGATAAATTAAGCCAGTATGAGATAAACTTTTCTAAAATAGCGCAGGGTGTACCTACGGGTGTAAGTTTGGAAAATATTGATTTACTTTCATTAACAAGAGCATTACAAGACAAGGTTAGGATTTAAATGAAATCATTCATATTGTATATAAGTTTACTGTTATCAGTATTGCATGCGGAACAAATTTCTGATGCGACAAGAAGTAAAATTAATATTGTTGATATTAAAAATGATACGTCCAAAGAGAATGTGCAAAAATGGCTTAATAACTCTTTTGGTCTTCGTCCTTACAAAGCAAATTATCTTTTACCCTTCGGAATTGCAAATAAAAAATATATTAACCATAAATTAAATATTGTAGAATATGAACAGTATGAAGCTGAAATTCAGGTTAGTTTACAACTTGAAGTTTTTGAGGATATTTTTGGTTTAGGTGAAAAATATTCTTTAGCATATACACAAGAAGCTTTCTGGCAGATCTATGTTGCATCTTCTCCGTTTAGAGAAAATTTATACAATCCTGAAGGTTTTGTTGTTTTTCCTATTAATGATCAGAAATCAATATTTCAAATACGTTCATTAAAATTAGCGATTGCGCATAAATCAAACGGGCAACCAAATACCGAAGATGTGTTGGAATTTAATGGATTTAATCTTTCAAAAAGTATAAATTATTTTTATACAACATTACGACTACAACATAATACACTTATTACAGATTTGACACTTTTAGCACCATTTCCAGGAAGTGGAAATTTAAGTGATAATCCTGATCTTATGAACTATCTAGGTTATACAGAAGCAAAGTTTACCTATTTTTATCACAAGCATATGTTTAGTATAATGGCACGTGGTAACTTAGCAACCATGAAAGGAGCGACAGAAGCAACATATTCTTATCCTTTACGAAAAGACAAATCTTATTTGTATATAAAGTTTTTTAGTGGGTATGTAGAATCTTTAATAGACTATAATAAAAATATTTCAAAACTCTCAATAGGCTTTAGTTTTTCTAGATAAGCTTTTTAAAGTTGAAAACTTTTTTTCATTTCTCTTTGTATATCTTCTGTTTTTAGTTTATGGTTGGTAAAAAGCTCATTTGCTAAAACTCCTTGACCAAGGAGCATATCAGCACCATCTTTATAAGTTTTGTTCATCTTTTTTGCCATTTGTAAAAAAGGTGTCATTTTTCCATAAATCGCATCAGCCACATAGTTTGTGTTACTTAGTATCTCTTGTGTAAGCTCTTTTGGTGCGGGAAGATTCTCGTCTTTAAGACCAGCACTTGTTGTATTTACTACAAGGTCATATTGCTGCGTTTGAAAGTTGTCCCAAGTATAACACTCGCAAGGCATTTGTTTAAAATCTGCTAATCGTGCAGCACTTCTATTGAGTAGAGAGACTTTGATATTGTCTTGTAAAAATCGAGCGACAAGCGCTCTTGCTGTTCCTCCTGCACCAATAACCAAAATATTTTCAATTTTTTTAAACTCTTTGATAGCATACATAAACCCATCTGCATCTGTGTTGTATCCGATAAGTTTTCCGTTCTCATTGACTAGAGTATTAACAACTCCAACTGTTTTTGCAAAACCTCTCACTTCATCACAGGCATCAAACGCAGCTTCTTTATGCGGTACTGTAACATTGGCTCCACTTAAATGAAGTGCAAAAAATGTCTCTTTTAACTTCTTTGCATCTTCTAAAAATGTACGAGTATAGCAAGCTTTATAGTTGAGATTTTGAAAAACAGCGTTGTGCATAAGTGGACTTCTTGAGTGCGAAACAGGGTTTCCAAAGATTGAAAAAAGTTGCATTAAATTTTATCCAAATCTTCTAACGAATGGATAAGAGCACCGAGTTTATTATTTACTTCAAGGTACTCAAGTTCTTTTACACTATCTGCTACTACACCAGCACCAGCTTGTAATATAACTTTATCCTCTTTAACCATTGCAGTTCGGATAGTGATAGCACTGTCCATATTACCATCAAATCCAAAGTATCCAATACTTCCGCTGTAAAAACCACGCTTAATACCTTCATACTCAGCGATAAGCTCCATAGCGCGAATTTTTGGTGCACCGGTCATTGTTCCAGCTGTAAAGGTTGCCATAAAAAGATCAAACATATCTTTATCTTCTTGAAGGTTAGCAACAACATCAGAAACGATATGCATAACATGAGAAAATCTTTCGATATGCATCATATCTTGGACTTGGACACTACCTGTTTTAGCTACACGTCCAACATCATTACGACCTAGGTCAATAAGCATTAAATGCTCTGCTAACTCTTTAGGATCAGCTAAAAGTTCAGCTTCAAGCTCCATATCTCTTTGTTTAGTGTCTCCACGTTTTCTTGTACCCGCAATTGGACGAAGAAGAATCTCACCCTCAGTAAGTCTTACCATTACTTCAGGAGAAGAACCAACTATACTAAAAGCTTCATACTCCATCAAGAACATATAAGGAGAAGGGTTTTTGGTGCGTAAAATACGGTAGAAACTAAAAGGATCAACTTTTATATGACGTGTAAAACGATTTGTCATCAGTATTTGAAAAACATCACCACTTTTTATCATCTCTTTTGATTTATCTATCATCTCAAAAAACTTTTTCTTGGAGTGTGCAAAAGTTCCTTTGTCGGTACCAATGTTGTATATATGTTCTTTATAAGTATAGGTACCTTTAAGATTTGTCTCAAGAAAATCAAATTTTTCACTGTACTCTTTAAGTGTGGAGATAAGAGTGATTTGATGATTTTTATGTGAATAAACAAGGACTATTTTTGGAAGTATTAAATCTAAGTCTGGTGTGTGTAGTTCATCTTCTAAACTATTCATAAATGTTTGAAGTTTTGGTTCAAACACTTTCACCATATCGTATCCGATATAACCTATAAAACCATCAACATAGCCTACGTTCAAATCTTTTGTAGCTTGTTTGTAAGCAGAAGTATTGATTTGAGCATAGTATTCTTTTAAAAAGTCAAAAGGATTTTTTTCTATTTTAAAAGTTGTTCCTTCTTTATCCGTATAAATAGTTTTATCATCTTTATACTGTAGTCTTTCTCTTGCACCAATACAGATAAAACTATAATTCCCTTCACTTTGTCCAGCACTTTCAAAGAGATAACTTATTTCATTAGGAAATAACTCTTTCATTTTTGAGTAGACAGCAATAGGCGCAAGCTGATCTAATGTAAATTGGTCTGAATATATCAAATCTAAGCCTATTATTAGAGTTTTACTAAAAATGCACCAGGTTCAACTTTTGAACGAAGTACTTTTTTAGCATTATTTGCATCTTTTAGTGAATTAAATGGACCCACTAAAACTTTGTTTACATTTTTTACTTTATGATAACTATATTTATACCCTAGATTAGATATTGAATTTAAAAACTTTTTATTAGGTGTGTATTTTGAGAATGACCCAACTTGGATAAAATAGACTCCACTTTTTTGTGTAGGAGTTTTTGCTTTTTTCATAGGTTTTGTAGCTGTATGAGTTACGGCTACTTCTTTTTTATGTACTTTTTTTACAGGAGTCATTACTGTTTGTGTAACTTCTGTATTATCACTACTTTGCTCTTTGAGTTTTTGAACGACTTTATCCAATTCTTGAGATGGTGTTTCATTGTCTTGAATAACTTCAACTTCTTCAAATAGAGGCTCTTTTTCAAGCTCTGTGTTAGCAGTTTGTTGTGCTTTAGGCTCAGGAGGAATGACAGCTTGAGGTAAATTATTTGTTCCATTTGAATTGATAGAATTCATAAGCATAACGACTACGATGAGAACAACTCCTAGTGTAGCGATTGCTAAAATAATTTTTTTATTAGAATTAGATGAGCCGCTTTTGTTTAATACAATATCACTTAGTTCGTTTTTATCTTCCATAATTTATCCTCAAATTTAGATTTAGTTACATATGCTTTGACCATGAAGCACCACGCTCTTTAGCATAGACTTCATAGGGAAGAGTTAATATATTGTACTCATCCGGCATATCATTGTTTGGAAACATTCTCCATTGTTTTGGTTGTTTCGCAGCTAACTTCATACTAATCATTTTACCAAGCTGAATAGCCTCTTGAAGTGTTGTATGACCTTTATGGATATAAAGATGCAAGTGACCTTTTGTTTTTGTCTCATAAGCCGTAAAGTTTATATATCCCTCTTCACGAAGCAAGAGTTGTGCCTTATGATAAAACCTTTCAGGATCTCGACCATTGTAGTCGATCACGATATTTTCTACAATACCTTTTTTATCAACTACTGAGTGAGCGATTGTTACTTCACCTTTAATATGCTTATTAATGAGGGATTGATTTAAAGGTTCATTTATCTTTTCAAACTTATTATAAAAAGTTCGCCCTTTAAAGGTTATCTTATTTACTACTGAATCTCTTTTAATCCAGTAGTGATCACTTGTCATTTTAATAAGTTTTAAATCCATTGCAGTCATAAAAAAACCTTAGTATGTTGCTTGGTTATAGATTACGAATTTATGCGCTAAATCTCTGAGCTCAAGTTTTATCTTTGCTTGTAGTTCAGTGTTATTGATATCATCAAGAACATCAGCCATTTTATTTGCAATTAACTCAAATTCAGGCTCTTTCATCCCTCTAGATGTAAGTGCTGGAGAACCTACACGTATTCCTGAGGTAACAAATGGACTTCTTGTCTCACCAGGTACAGTGTTTTTGTTTACTGTAATACCTGCATTTCCAAGTGCTGCATCAGCTTCCTTCCCAGAAATTTCAGTACCTACAAATGAAACAAGCACAAGATGATTATCAGTTCCGCCCGATACTACATCATACCCACGTTTCATAAGTACATCAGCTAAAACTGCTGCGTTTGCTTTTACTTGTTTAGCATAATCCTTCCATGCAGGAGAAAGGTTGTATTTAAAACCAACCGCTTTTGCTGCAATAACATGAACAAGTGGTCCACCTTGTAGAGCTGGGAAAATTGCAGAATTTATTTTCTTTGCAATATCTTCATCATTTGTCATTATCATACCACCACGAGGGCCTGCAAGTGTTTTGTGTGTTGTTGTTGTTACAACGTGCGCATGAGGAAATGGGCTAGGGTGTTCTCCTGCTGCTACAAGTCCAGCGATATGTGCAATATCAGCAAATAAAATTGCGCCAACTTCATCAGCTATCTCACGAAATTTTGCAAAGTCAATTTCCCTTGCATAAGCAGAAGCACCACAAACGATAATCTTTGGTTGTACTATTTTTGCAATATCTAAAACTCTATCGTAGTTGATACGACCATCTAGCTCAACTCCATAAGTGAAACTAGAGTAATTTTTACCTGAAAAACTGGGCTTTGAACCATGAGTTAAGTGACCACCGTGACTTAAATCCATACCTAAGAGTTTGTCACCAGCCTTTAAAAGTGCTGCATAAACTGCACCATTGGCTTGACTTCCTGAGTGTGGTTGTACATTTGCATATTTGCATCCAAAAAGCTCACATGCTCTATCTATTGCTAGCTGCTCAACACTATCTGCATGTTCACAACCACCGTAGTAGCGTTTTGCAGGATAACCCTCTGCATATTTGTTCGTAAACACAGAACCCATTGCTTCCATTACTGCGGGAAGAGTAAAGTTCTCAGATGCAATCATCTCTAAGTGGTCAGTTTGTCTCTCTAGCTCTTTTTCGCATAAGTTATAAACTTCTTCATCGTACTCTTTTAAAAAACTCATGGTATAAAAATCCTTATAAAATTAAAAATATTATCATTGTACTAAAAATATAATAATATTGTTCTGAATAAAAACAATATAATGGATAATAATTTTCCTTTAAGTTTACTTATGTAATAATGATTGAAATAATCGTCAAATAAAGGATATGAAATGAGACAGTATGAAACGTATACGTGTGAGATATGTGGGAATGTAGTTGAAGTACAAAACGTGGGTGGTGGGGAGCTTTATTGTTGTGGTCAAGCTATGAAAATGGATACTGAAAATCTTACCTTGGTTAATTTGATGAAGGCTTTTGCAGGAGAGTCACAAGCAAGAAATAAATATGAATTTTATGCAAAAGTAGCGCAAAAAGAAGGGTATCGTGATATTGCCGCACATTTTCAAAGAGCTGCTAATAATGAAAAAACGCATGCAAAACTGCAGTTGGCACTTCATAATCGAATAAAATATGAAAGAGAAAATAATTTTGGCTCAACAGAAGAAAATCTTCAAGATGCTATAAATGGAGAGCATTATGAAAATCAAAGTATGTATCCTGATTTTGCAGCGATAGCAAAAGCTGAGGGGGATAAAGAGGCTGCGGCACTCTTTACTGCCATAGGTAAAGTAGAAATTGAGCATGAAAAAATGTATAGAATGTTACTAGAGCGATTAACTACAGGACATGAATTTGAGGGTGAACTAGAAGAAGCTTGGATTTGTGAAGTGTGTGGGCATGTTCATTATGGGAAAAAACCGCCGAAAAAATGTCCTGTTTGTAAACATCCTCAGGAATATTTTTCAAGACTTATTGAAAGTAAATAAGGAAAAAGCTTTTTAAGCTTCTTCCTCTTCTGATTCATTAGCAGTATTTAGTACTGGTTTCATGGCTGGAAATAAGATAACATCGCGAATGCTAGCTTCATTTGTGAGTAGCATTACAAGTCTGTCAATTCCAATACCTTGTCCAGCTGTTGGTGCCATACCATAGCTAAGTGCTTCAACGAAATCACTATCCATCTCATGTGCTTCATCATCTCCACTATCTTTTGCTGCCATTTGACCTTCAAAACGTGAAAGTTGATCAATAGGATCATTTAACTCACTAAAAGCATTGGCAATTTCTCGACCTGCGATAAATAATTCGAATCGTTCTGTTATTTCAGAATTTTCATCATTTCTTCTTGCAAGCGGAGAAATCTCAACTGGGTACTCTGTAATAAAAGTAGGGTCAATAAGTTTTTCTTCAACAAACTCATCAAAGAGTTCCCCTTGCAGTTGTCCAAGATTCATTCCTGGTTTCACTGTTAAGCCTTTTTCTTTTAGATACGTGATGATTTTTTCTTTATTTTGCGTAACATCTGCAGGAACACCTCCGATAGTAGTTAAAGACTCTATGAGTGGAATTTCTTGAAAATTATCAAAGTTTACTTCCATATCTCCATATGGAAGAAGTGTAGGCAGATTTAAATGATCAAAAAGGTATCTAAAATACTCTTTTGTAATTTCGATTAAATCTTTATATGTTTTATATGCCCAGTAAAATTCTATAGAAGTAAATTCAGGATTATGTGTTGCATCCATTCCCTCATTTCTAAAATTACGATTAATTTCAAAAACAGCCTCAAATCCACCGACAATCAATCTTTTTAAGTAAAGCTCAGGTGCAATTCTTAGATATCTATCAACTCCAAGTGCATTATGATGTGTTACAAAAGGTTTTGCATTTGCTCCACCAGCGATAGGATGCATCATTGGTGTTTCAACTTCTAAGAAACCTTTCTCTTCAAAGAAATGGCGTGTTAATGAAATGACGCGAGAGCGGATTTGAAATGTTTTTCTTACTTCTGAGTTCATGATCAAATCAAGATATCGTTTTCTATAGCGTATCTCTTTGTCAGTAATTCCATGAAATTTTTCAGGAAGTGGATTGATAGATTTTGTTAAAATCTTAAGAGTGTCAGCATGAAGTGAAAGTTCGCCTTTTCCTGTTACAAAAGGATAACCACCAATCTCAATAATATCACCAACTTCAATATTTTTTTTAAATATAGTATTGTAAAAATTTTCAGGAAGGTTGTCGCGGGCAACATAAATTTGTAACATACCGCTTTCATCTTCTATCTTAACAAAACTCGCTTTTCCCATGATACGTAAAAACTTTATACGTCCACTAACAATGTAGTGACGCTTTTCATCTCTTTTATCTTCTAGGTCAACAATATCAGAATTTACATTTAAAAATTTTTCTATCGTCGTATTTCTTTTTGAATCATTTGAATAAGGATTATATCCTGCATCTTTTAGAACTTGTGCTTTTTCGATTCTTTGTTGTATATATTTATTATCAAATAACAATAATTTTTCCTTCTTTATAAGTTTATTATTTTTTTTCTTGACACTCTTTACAGATACCATAGATCTGCATAGAGTGGTCGAGCATTTTAAAATTGAGTTTTTCTGTTATGGCATGTTGACGTTTTTCAATCTCTGAGTCAACAAACTCAGTAATTTGTCCACACTCTGTACAGATAAGATGATCATGATGTTCTTTTGCGCCAAGTTCATACTTTTTACCTTGTGCCCCAAAAGACAGGGATGTGACTATGTTTGATTCTTCAAGAAGAGAAAGCGTTCTATATACAGTGGCAATACCGGTTTTTAAGTCAGGATATTTACTTTGAATAAGATTATGCAGTGCCTCAGGTGTTAGATGTTCGTCAGAATTATACAAAGTTTCTAAAATAACTTCACGTTGAATAGTGAACTTGAAATTATTCTTCTTTAACAGTTGTTTAAAATCATTGAGTAACTCTTCGTATTTAACAGTTTTATCATGAAAGTCAGTTGTAATATCAGGCATTCTATTTCTCTGTAACTAAATTATTTATAGTGTTGTTAATTTCTTTGATTTGCATATTTGCTTCCTCTTGTAAAGTACTTTGTATATTTTCTTGAACAGTTTCTTTGACACTCTGTGTAGCCTTGTCAATACTAGCGTTTAATTCATCACTTGCAGCTACAGGGTCTATCTTCATGATATATCCACCCGTTTCAACAAGAACAGGAAAAAGAACACTTCCCTTGAGTGCAGAATCTAAGCTAGAGCGTACAGCTTTAATGTTGTAAATAGCAAAAGAAATCACAGCTGCAATAAGAAAGAATTTTCCAGAACCAACAACAAAACCAAGGATTTTGTCTACCGGACCTAGACCACTTAAAGAACTAAGTTTCTTAAATGCAACTCCAACGATGACCATAACAAGCCAAAAAAGCGCCAAGGTGACAAGAAAACCTGTAAAACTTACAGCCGCTTCACTTGAAAAATTAAAAATACTATCATTAAGATAAGTACCCACCTGATCACCTACACGTGAAGCTACAAATATACCACCGATTATACCAATCAGACCAAATATTTCTTTAAAAAAGCCATTTAAAATACCTTTTAACCCAAGTAATAAAATAATTATTGACGCTACTAGGTCAAAATAATTAAACTCCATTGAATAACTCCACATTAAATTGATTTTTTCCTTTATGTTTTGATTCATAAAGTGCATTGTCTGCTCTTGTAATAAACTCATCAGGAGTATCACCTGTAACATATTTCGTAAGACCGATACTCATTGTAACTTTAAGAGTATTTCCTTTGTAAATAAGTTGATTATTGCTGATGAGATTTAAAATTCTTCTTGCTACAAGTTTCGCAGTTTGAGTGTCAATTCTATTTAGTATGATGATAAACTCTTCTCCACCATACCGAAAAAGTTTATCTCCGTCTCTAAGTGTTTTTTTCAAAATATTTGATATAAAAATTAAAATTTTATCACCTGTAATATGTCCATATTTGTCATTGATACTTTTAAAATTATCAATGTCTAAGAGTAAAAGATGCAAGTCATGCTGTAAATTTTTCTTTTTACAAAGATTGGAAATAAAATGATCCAAGGCTCTACGGTTAAAGACCTGTGTAAGCCCATCAAGATTTGAAGTTTTTTCAAGTTTGCTGACTTTCTCAGTTAACTCCGCAATAATATCATTAGCTTTTTGGACTTCTTGTGCCATAAAAGTTTGAATATTTTCAAACTTATCTTTAATATTATCAGTATCTATAAAAGCACTTTCATGCAGTGTCTTTTCTTGCATTGACGTAATCTCTTCAAATCTTTTATTTGTTGATTTGTATGCTGCGATACTACTTTTTGCTATCTCTTCATGGGCATCTCGAAAAGCAAGCTTGGTATGCTCAGCAGAGTCAAGTCTATCAGGGTTTAAACTCTGAATTGTTAAGACTGCATCCTCAAGATAGTGAATGATTTCATCTTTATTAGGTTGCTCTTGGGATTCAATTGTAGTAAGCAAATCATTATACATTTGTTTTACAAGTGACTTCAGGTCATTTTTTTTCAATGGCACTCCCAATTTAAAAATATTACTAATTATACTTTTTTAAGCATAAAAATAGCTTTTCTCATATGAATTTTAACTATATTTAGCTAATATTACAAAAATAATAATATATAAGGTCTAAACTATGAGTACTTGGAGCCCATCAAGCTGGAGAGCAAAACCAATTTTACAACAACCGACTTATCCTGATCAAGCTAAATTAGAAGCTGTATTAAAAGAGTTGAAAAACTATCCTCCTCTCGTTTTTGCTGGAGAAGCTCGTTCACTTAAAGAACAATTAGCAAATGTTTCTAAAGGGAAAGCTTTTTTACTTCAAGGTGGAGATTGTGCTGAGAGTTTTAGTGAGTTTCATGCAGATAATATCCGTGATACTTTTAAGGCATTAATGCAAATGGCGGTTGTTATGACATATGCAGGTGGTGTTCCTGTTGTTAAAGTTGGTCGTCTGGGCGGTCAGTTTGCAAAACCTCGTTCATCAGATTATGAAACTATAGGCGATATTACTTTAGATTCATATCGTGGGGATATCATCAATGGAATTGATTTTGATGCAAAATCTCGTGTGCCAGATCCAGAACGTATGATAAAAGCGTATAATCAAGCAACTGCTACACAAAATTTACTTCGTGCTTTTGCTTCTGGTGGTTTGGCGGATTTACATAAAGTCAGCAAATGGAATCTTGACTTTGCACACAGTAGTGAAGTGGGTGAGAAGTATCAAGTTATTGCAGAAGATATAGAAAAATCATTACAGTTTATGGAAGCATGTGGTGTGAACTCTAAAACATATAGAACTTTAAGAGAGACAGACTTTTATACTTCTCATGAAGCACTATTGTTACCATACGAAGAAGCATTTACACGTAAAGATTCCATTACTGGTGATTGGTATAATACAGCTGCACATATGGTTTGGATAGGTGATAGAACGCGTCAACTTGATGGTGCACATGTTGAGTATATGAAAGGAATTAAAAACCCTATCGGTATTAAAGCTGGACCAACTATGGACCCTGATGACTTAGTAAAACTTGCAAAAGCAGTAAATCCTGAGAATGAAGCAGGTCGTCTGAATATCATCGTGAGAATGGGTGCAAATAAAGTTGGTGAGCATATGCCGGCTCTTATTCGTGCAGTTGAGAGAGAAGGTTTAGATGTAGTTTGGTCATGTGACCCAATGCATGGAAATACTATTAAATCATCAAACAACTATAAAACTCGTCCTGTTGAAGATATTTTAACTGAGATGAAACAATTTTTCCAAGTGCATAAAGCAGAGGGAACTGTCGCTGGTGGTGTTCATCTTGAGATGACTGGTAAAAATGTTACTGAGTGTATTGGTGGTTCATTTACAGTAACTGAGGAAGATTTAAGCTCTCGTTACCATACGCATTGTGATCCACGTCTGAATGCAGATCAATCTTTAGAGCTTGCATTTTTAATCGCAGACTCTTTAAAAGAAGCACACAAGTAAGTTTATCTTACTTGAAAGATGTTTTGTTTTTCTTTGGTATCGAATTGCGCTCCGAAGCAGATTCTTTGCTGAATCCCTCCACGAGCTGTTAAATCAACTATCACACTTAAATCATTTGTCTTTATACTTTCCTCGATTGTATGAAATATTTCATAGGCAATATCTTCTGCATTTAGCTTTTTGTCTCGTAATGTTGTGATATACTTTTTAAAGTCAGGTAATTCAAAAGTTTCACCTAGGCTTGTGAAATTTACATAGAGTGTTCCACGATAAGGTTGTCCACTCTTTGCCAAAAAAAGAAGTTCATGCGACATATATTGTATGCGTGTATTTTTGACTATACTGCGTTTAGAAAGTTTCATATTCTATCCTACTCTTTGAGGGTTGAGATTTCGGTTTAAAAATCTGTAGTTTTCTATTGTTTTGTACTTTTCTTCTTCATTAGCATAACTAAATGTAGGATGGATACTGATATTTCCTCTAGGATAAAAAAGACCGATAACTTCAAGATATTTCGGCTCCATAAGTTTGACTAAATCTTTACCAATTTTATTTACAACATCTTCATGAAATTCACCACTATTCATAAAACTAAAGAGATAGAGTTTAAGAGATTTGCTCTCAACCATTTTAATATTAGGAATATAGTTGATGATAAGTGTTCCAAAGTCAGGTTGATTTGTTTTAGGACAGAGTGAAGTAAATTCATCTGCATTGAGTGTGACCCAGTAGTCCATCTCTGGATGGACATTTTCAAAAGTTTCCAAAACTTCAGGAGCATACTCATACTTGTACTCTGTATGTTCTGAGCCTAGTTGTGTTACTTCTTGGGCTCTTTTTTCTTTATATGATGGTTTAGGCATTGTTTATCTCTTCTTCTTTTTCTTGGATTGTTAGAAGTTCTTCAATTTTTTGCTCATACAGTGTTTCAATATCGGAGAGTTCTTTTGCTAGGGCACTAAGACCTATGGCTTCATAGCATTGAGGATCACTTAAGCAGTTGTTTTTTTCTTCTAGCTTTATTTCAAGCTCTTCTATCTCAAGGGGTAGTTTTTCTAAAGCAATTTTTTCTTTAAATGTCAGTTTAAGTGTTTTTTGTTTTTCTCGTGTAGGCTCTTTTATTTTTTCTTCTTTGCGTGCTTCATTCTCCATATTTGAGAGTTCTTTGACTTCTTTTTCAAGTTCAAGATACTCACTGTATTGTTGGTATGATTCTTCTATGGTTTTATCAGGTTGAAAGATGAAGAGTTTTTTTGCTATCTTATCTACAAAATATCTATCATGACTAACAATTATGACAGCACCAGAAAAGTTTGTGAGCTGCTCTTCAAGAATATTGATAGTAGGAATATCCAAATCATTTGTAGGTTCATCAAGTATGAGTATATCTACATCTTGTGTAAAAAGTAAGGCAAGAGCAACACGATTTTTTTCGCCACCACTTAATACCCCAACTTTTTTTTCTAGAAACTCTCTAGGGAAAAGAAAATTTTTAAGATATCCATAAACATGTAAATCACTTCCTCGTACATTAACACGGTCACCTCCATGCGGACAAAAGGTTTCTATGAGATTTTTGTCATCATCAAGCATCTCTCTATGTTGGTCAAAATAACCTACTTTAAATTCACCACGTTTTATCTTTCCACTTGTTGGCTCAATTCGTCCAAGTAGTGCTTTTAAAAGGGTGGATTTCCCACTGCCATTTGGTCCAACGATGGCGATGACATCTTTTTGTAGTATGCGTGTACTAAAGTCGTGTAATAGCTCTTTATCCCCAAGTTTAAGACTAACATTTTCTACTTCAAAGAGCATTTTTTGTTGGTTAACACTTTTGTCACGGTTAAAGTGTTTAGCTTCCCTTTGAAGTTCTACAGACATTTTTCTAATCTTGGCAGGATTAGTTTTTGCTTCTTCTCGAAGCTGCATTAAACGCTCTTTTCTTCCTTCGTTGCGCTTGAGTCTTGCACGGACTCCTCTTGCAAACCATTCATTTTCTCTTTTGAGGGTTCCAAGAAGGTTGTCATGTTGTTTTTGCAAGGTTCTGAGATACTCAGCTTTTTGTATAAGATAGTCATTATAGCCACCTTTATACTCACGAATCTGACAATCTTCTACTTCGACGCTTTTTGTAGCAATGCGGTCGATGAAATAACGATCATGTGAGATAAATACCAAAGTGAACTTTTCTTTTAAAATCAACTCTTCTAGAAACTCTACCATATATACATCAAGATGATTGGTTGGTTCATCGAGGAGTAAAACATCTGGTTTTTGTAGAAGTAAAGAGGCAAGGGCAACACGACGTTGCTCACCTCCGCTTAAAAGTGCAATAGGTTTATGCTCATAACGTTTAAGATCAAAATGCTGCAAAATACGCTCAATCTTATCATCTAAATTCCAAGCTTTATGATGTTCTATATAACGTGAGAGTTGTTCATGCTCATCAAGTAAAGTTTTGTTCTCAAAATCTTCTGCTAAACGCAGTGAGAGCTCATTGTACCTTTGTTTTGCTGCGTTTAGTTCTTTTAATCCTGCTTCTACAGCTTCTCTAACATTATGCCCTTCTTCAAATTCGGGACGTTGATCGAGCATTTTGACTTCTAAGTCACTTTTTATGATACGTCTACCGCCATCAGGTTCTAGTGAACCATTGACTATCTTCATAAGAGTAGATTTTCCACTTCCATTTTTTCCGATGATAACGATACGCTCACCTTCGTCAACATGGAAGTCGATTTCAGTGAGAATTTTTTGAGCTGAATAGTGTTTTGAAATTTTTTGTAGGTCTATAAGTGCCATAAATTCTTTACTTGTTTTGGTTTTTGTAATAATAGCAGTTTGGGAGTTAATAGGGGCTTTAGTCTTGAGATTTAGCTTTAAGATAAAAAATTTTCAATATAAGAGTTATTTCTTGCGCTAAATCAATGAAATGTAACCTCTAATGTAATATTATACGCTCAATTATAAATCAAGGATTTTTTTTGGGTATTTTTATACATATTCATCTTATTGCTGCTATTGCTTGGATAGGCGGATCTATCTTCATGTTTGTTTTGGGTGTTACTTTATTAGATAAAGAAAAACAAAAAATGGTTTATCCTCATATAGGGCCAATTTTTGGCTATTTTGAAATTGTTTCTCTTTTAGTTTTACTTAGTACTGGTGTTGTTATGATTGTAAATGACGGACTCTATGAATTACTTTTTTCAAGTGACAACTCTCTTATAGTTGAAACATTATGTAAAAAGCTTATAATTGTTGGTATTATGATTCTTGCGACGATTGTGCATTTTATCATTGCATTTAAAACAAACACAAAAGAGCGAACGAAACTTCAAAACTTTATCTCTCGTGGTTCTTCTTTAATTATATTTTTTCTCAATCTTTTTGTTCTGCATTATGCAATAATGATTCGTTCGATGTTATAGGATTTGTATCTATACATAACTCTTTTGCTGTGTACCATGCGGCAATGCTTGCATCATCATACTGGTACTCTCTTTGGTGTAGAGGTATGACTGCATTTCTTATTTTGGCGCGGATAATGCCTACGACAATGAAAGTGATAAGTAAAGTTGCACCTGCTATAAAGTAATCATATAAATACCAAGCTATTAATGCTACTATAGGTGTAGCAAATTGTAAGAGTGTTTTTATGCTAAACGCAGTGATTTTACATTTTTTAGAATGCAAAATAGGTGTTGGCTCTATGAGTTCTAGTGTTTCTTTTTTCATAACTTCATTATAGCGAAAAAGAAAAACTTGATAAACTTGAGTCAATACGACTAAATAATATTGATAAAACTTGCAACCATTAACTTTTTTTGCTAAAATACTATCAAATTTTAAAAAAAGGATTTAAATTATGGCTAAACATCAATTTCAAACAGAAGCAAATCAAATATTACAACTAATGATACATTCACTATACTCTAACAAGGAGATATTTTTACGTGAGTTAGTATCAAATGCATCAGATGCACTTGATAAACTAAATATGTTAGTGTTAACTGATGAAAAATATAAAGATGTCACGTTCGCACCACGTATTGATATAGTTATAAATAAAGAACTTAAAACGTTAACTATCAAAGATACTGGTATAGGAATGAATGAAGAAGATTTGATGAATAATCTTGGTACTATTGCAAAAAGTGGTACAAAAGCATTTTTAGAAAATCTTACGGGAGATCAAAAAGAAGACTCTAACCTTATTGGACAGTTCGGTGTAGGTTTTTATGCCTCATTTATGGTCGCAAATAAAGTTGAAGTTATCACTAAAAAAGCCGGAGAAGAACAAGCTTACAAATGGATAAGTGAAGGGGCTGGCGAATTTGAAATAGAACCTGCTGAAAAAGATTCTCACGGAACTGAAATCATTATGTACCTTAACGAGGGAGAAGAAGAATTTTTAGAGGAATACCGTGTTGAAAGTATTGTAAAAAAATATTCAAATCATATTCCTTTTCCAATTTTTATGGATAAAGAAAAAACAATACCTGCGCTAACAGATGATGATGGCAAAGAGACAGAACCAGCTCGTACAGAAATAGTAAATGAACAAATAAACAGTGCAAGTGCATTGTGGACAATTCCAAAAAGTGATTTAAAAGATGAGGATTATATCTCATTTTATGAAACTATTGCACACTCAAGCGAAGAACCTTTAACTTGGATGCACAATAAAACTGAAGGTGCTATTGAATACACTACACTTTTTTATATTCCAAGTAAAGCACCGATGGATATATACAGAGTCGATTATAAACCGGGTATTAAACTATACATCAATCGTGTATTTATTACAGATGATGAAAAAGAGCTTATGCCAACATATTTACGTTTCTTACGTGGTGTGATAGACTCTAAAGATTTACCATTAAATGTAAGTCGTGAAATTTTACAGTCAAATCCTATCATGAGTAAAATTAGAAATACTTCAGTAAAAAAAGTTCTTTCTGAGCTTTCAAAAATGATGAAAAAAGACTCTGATAAGTATGATATTTTTTATAAAGAGTTTGGAAATGTACTCAAAGAGGGTCTTTATAGTGACTTTGGAAACAGAGAGAAAATTCTAGAACTCTTAAAATTCCATACATTAAACTCTGATGAAATGACAACAATAGAAGAGTTTGTAAAAGGTGTAGATGAAGAGAAAAAAGAGATATATTATTTAACAGCTAAAACATCAATAGATATGTTAAAATATTCTCCGGTTTTAGAAAAATTTAAAGCTCGTGGTATTGATGTACTTCTTTTAAATGAAGAAGTTGATACGATAATCTTTCCAATGGTAACAGAGTATAAAGAGTACAAACTTATTCCTGCTGCTGATGCGAAATTTGAAGAGAGTGAAGAAGAGAAAAAAGAGCAAGAAGAGTTAGCAAAATCTTACGAAGGCTTCACCAAAGAGATAAAAGAGATTTTAGGTGAGAGTGTAAAAAGTGTTGCAGTTACAACAGAGCTTACAGACTCTCCTGTTGCAATCAAAATAGACAAAGAAGACCCTTCTTATATGATGGCACAAATGATGAAACAAATGGGTCAAGCAACTGATGCACCAGAACCAGCACCTATTTTACAAATTAATCCAAAACATGAATTAATTGCAAAATTAAAAGATACTTCTGACAGAAATCTTATAGAAGATGCTGCACATGTTTTACTCGATCAAGCAAAACTATTTGATGGTCAAGAGCTTGATGATACAGCTGATTTTGTTGTTCGTCTTAATAGAATAATTTCTAAAGCCTTATAATTTTTTTGAATGAGTGCCAAAGAATTTGGTACTCATGATATTCTTCTTATAAAACTTCTAAAACACTTTGTTTTCATACAAAAATATGATATTCTATCGCCATGTTAAAAAACTTCGAATTATTAAATAAATCAATAGAAGCTGAGGATTTTTCTGCTATGAAAAAAGAAGCAGATGAAATTTTTGAATCATTGATCACTACAGACCTAAAAAATCTTCATTTAGAAAGATATACGTATAGCCCTATGCAGGCGATGGATGAACTTGGGCTTGATGAGGAGCTCATTAATGAACTAGTAGAAGATTATGTAGGGCAAATGATAAAGTCACTTGTACAGTTTGAAGTTTATCTCAAAGAGTTAGAAAACTCTAAAAGTAATAAGATGGAACTTGATTACAAACTCTTTCGAGAACTTGCACATAAAAATTTGGGTGTTGCTAGAAACCTTCGCATTAAAGATTCTGAAATACTCCTTTATGAACTCATAAAAAAAGATGATTTAAAATATCTACTCTTATGTATTGAAGCTTTGAAAGTAGCAATAATTAAGTTAAACCCTCAATGTGCCTATAACACGCTAAGACTTATTAAAATTAAAAATTTTTTTTAAGTTCAGTTAATTTTTAAGTGAATGAGAAATTTGTTCAAGTTTTCCTTTTGGTTTTACGAAAGTTTTTTTTTCAGTAGTATTTAAAGGTAGAGCAAAAGCAAGTAAAATAAAGACAAAAGAAAATACAATACCTGCAAGTAAGCTTAATATAACCTTTAATTTGAAATCGCTCATCTTATGAGTTTTCTTTTTTCTCATTTGTTATATATATCCAAAACTCTTTATGAGAATAACCTTTGTTAAGAAAAAACATTTGTAGAACAGTTACCCTATATAATGTAATCAACATCTTTGCATAGGGAATAAAAAGACTTAAGGTTACAAATAAAGATTGTTGTTTGCTACCTTTTGATTCTATCATCTCCTGTATCCCAATATTTTTACTTAGATATATTCCAAAGAGAATTGAAAAAGTGAAATTGAGTATTAATCCAAAAAGCATATATGCCATAAAATCTTGTTCGTACATTCCAGCTATCATAATTGAAAATTCCTGTATATTGTATTTTTTATATTTTAGCAAAAAAGAATTATTTTTAAGTTTAACTTCTTCAAAGATACAATCAAAAGGTAACATTAGCGATTTAATTAAAGAAAAAAAACTTTTTTTAAACATCTTTATACTATACTAAACTCACAAATTATGAAAAAAGGTAATTTAATGGAAACTAATCTCGTAATGGAAGGAGTGAAGTTTATGTTTTTAGGAATGGGAACAGTGTTCGCATTCCTAATCATAATGATAATGGCTATAAATTTGATGTCATATATCATTCATAGATTTTTCCCTGAGCCTAAAGCAGCTGACATAGCAGTGAATACGGCAAATGAGCAGCAAGATAAAAACAAGATAGTTGCAGCAATTACTGCTGCGATAGCACATCATAGACAAGGGTAAGGATTAAAATGGCTAAAAAATTTATAGATGTAATGGATACAACTTTCAGAGATGGTTTTCAGTCAGTTTTTGGTGGTCGTGTATTGATGGATGATTTTCTTCCAGCAGTCGAAGCCGCAAAAATTGCAGGAATAAATCACTTTGAATTTGGTGGTGGAGCAAGATTTCAATCTCTTTACTTTTATTTAAGAGAAGATGCTTTTGAAATGATGGATAAGTTTCGTAAAATTGTAGGACCTGATGCAAACCTTCAAACACTTGCTCGTGGTGTAAATACAGTTATGTTAGATACTGGTTCAAAAGAGTTGATAGACCTTCATGCAAAAATGTTTAAAAAACATGGAACGACAACTATTCGTAACTTTGATGCTCTCAATGATATTGACAATCTCGAGTATTCAGGTCAAAGAATTGTACATCATGGCTTAAAACATGAAATTGTAGTAACAATGATGGATTTACCACCAGGATGTCATGGTGCTCACGATGTAAAATACTACGAAAAAACACTTCGCAGAATCTTAGATAGTGGTATTCCGTATGATAGTATTTGTTTTAAAGATGCTAGTGGTACGTCGAATCCTCAGAAAGTTTTTGAAACAATCAAAATGGCTAGAAAAATGGTTGGAGAGGATACACATCTTCGTCTTCATACACATGAAACAGCAGGTGTTTCTGTAGCAGCTTATATGGCAGCTCTTGAAGCTGGGATAGATGGTATTGACATGGCTGCTGCTCCTGTGAGTGGTGGTACAGCGCAACCAGATATTTTAACTATGCTTCATGCAACAAAGGGCATGAATTATGACCTTGGTGGTTTAGAACTAGGAAAAATACTGACATATGAAAAAGAGTTACAATCATGCTTAAGTGATTATTTTATGCCACCAGAAGCAACAATGGTTTCACCAATAATACCATTTTCTCCAATGCCAGGTGGTGCATTAACTGCAAATACACAAATGATGCGTGATAATGACATCTTAGATAAATTTCCAGATGTGATAGCTGCTATGCAAGAGGTAGTAGAAAAAGGTGGTTATGGTACTTCTGTAACACCAGTTTCTCAGTTTTACTTTCAACAAGCATTAAACAATGTAATGCAAGGGCCATGGGAAGCTATCGCTCCAGGTTATGGAAGAATGGTACTCGGATATTTTGGTAAAACTCCTGTTGCACCAGATCCTGAAATTGTAAAAATTGCTTCAGAAAAATTAGGACTTGAACCTACAACGGAAAAAGCACTTGATTTGGCTGATGCAGACCCTGCAAAATCTTTAGAGAGTTGGATAACTAAACTAAAAGAAGAAGATATTGAAATCACGGAAGAAAATATCTTTATTGCAGCAGCATGTCAAGAAAAAGGTATCGCATTCCTTAAAGGCGAAGGCGAATTAAACGTTCGTAAAATATCTCAAATGAAAAATGATTGTGAAGGAAGTTCAAATATGGGTAGTGGAAATTATACAGTAGTAGTAGACGGACAAAAGTTTAGTGTTCAAGTTGCAGAAGGTGACGCAGATATTCAAGTAACAGCAGTAAATGGAGAAAGTGCAGCGCCAGCTGCATCAACACCAGCTCCTGCAGCATCCGGTAATGATACAGAAATTAAAGCATTACTTCCGGGTAGTGTTTGGAAAATAGTTGCTAATCCAGGTCAAAGCGTGAATGAAGGTGATGTTATTATGATTCTTGAATCTATGAAAATGGAGATAGATGTAGTGGCAACAAGAGGCGGAGTATTAAAAAGTATCAATGTAGCTACAAATGATAAAGTTGTAGAAGGTCAAGTAGTAGCCGTATTAGGATAATTGGATGAAAAATATTGTAATTAAATTTCTTGCTCTTTTCATGCTTCTTGCATTTGCAAATACGACTGCAGGTGCTTCAGAGCATGAAGCAGTTGCCAAAGCTTCTACCCATAAAGAAGAAACATATGTTTCTAAACCTTTTAGTGAAATGATTATGGGCTTTTTAAAAGATACAGGTGTGGTAGCTCTTGTAAATCCAGATCCAAATGAATTAAGTGCTAATGGTGAGCATATGAGTAGCTTTCATCAAGGTCTTGGTCGTGTGATTATGATCTTGATTACATTTTTCTTATTTTGGTTAGCCATAGCTAAAGGATTTGAGCCGCTTTTACTTCTCCCTATTGCGTTTGGTGGATTTTTAGCAAACATTCCTGTTGCGAATATTGCAGGAGCGCATGGTTTCTTGGGGGTGATTTATAATATGGGGCTCTCAAATGAGATGTTCCCTATCATAATCTTTATGGGTGTTGGTGCTATGACTGACTTTGGTCCGCTTTTATCAAACCCTAAAACAGCGCTTCTTGGTGGGGCTGCACAATTTGGTATCTTCGGAACTTTGGTTGGTGCTGTAGCCCTTTCACACTATGGTTTTGTTGATTTTACATTGCAACAAGCTTCTGCAATTTCTATTATTGGTGGGGCAGATGGTCCAACATCAATTTTTATTGCAACGAAACTTGCTCCTGAATTATTAGGTGCTATTGCGGTTGCATCATATTCATATATGGCGATGGTTCCTATTATTCAACCTCCGATTATGAAAGCTTTAACAACAGATGCGGAGCGAAAAATTAAAATGACGACACTTCGTCACGTAACACGTTTAGAAAAACTTGTTTTTCCTATTTTAGTTCTTTCATTAGCTATTATGGTTTTACCAGAGTCTACACCACTTATTGGTGCCTTTATGTTTGGTAACTTCTTAAAAGAATCAGGTGTTGTTGAACGTTTAAATGATACATTGCAAAATGCGCTTATTAACATTACAACTATTTTCTTAGGTTTGGGTGTTGGTTCAAAACTTGCAGCTGATCAATTCTTAGTTCCTGATACTATGTTTATTATGATTCTTGGTATTATTGCATTCTCAGTAGGAACTGCTGCTGGTGTGTTAATGGCAAAACTTATGAACTTGTTCCCAGGTCATAAAATCAATCCATTAATCGGTTCAGCTGGTGTATCTGCTGTGCCTATGGCAGCACGTGTATCAAATAAAGTTGGTATGGAATATGACCGTACAAATATGCTTTTAATGCATGCAATGGGTCCAAATGTTGCGGGTGTTATTGGTTCAGCTGTTGCAGCTGGTGTATTAATTTCTCTATTTCAATAGAGAGATTAGTAAAGTTTTACTCAGTAGTGCATTTCTTGCACTACAATTTTCTAAATATCTATTTTTATAATTATTGATATCTTGCCATTGCTTCTACGATAAGTGGTATAACATTGTGACTTTTTGTTTTATCAATAAATCCGTCAGCACCTAAATCTTCTGCTTCTCTTTTGTTGTTATCTCCCGTCATAGAACTGTTTACAATGATAGGAATATTTTTGCTAACAGGATTTGCTTTGAGCGTTTGGATGACTGTAAAACCTGACATTTCAGGCATTTCAATATCTGTAATGATAGCTGGCACAATAGCATTGGCACTATCTCCAAGAGAATCTATATACTCAACAAGTTTTTTTCCATTATTGAACAGTTTCATATTAATATTTGCTTTTTGAAAAAGAAGGGTTAAATGCTTTTGAGCAGTTTTTGAATCTTCAGCAATCAACACCGTACCCTTGATGAGTTTTTCAGGTAGGGCAATGTCTTTTAGTGCTTCTGTATCTCTCTCCACATCAACAAGCGCTTGAGGTAGTACATCTGCAAGAAGTTTTTCATAGTCAAGGATAAGACAAAGGCTACCATCTTCGAGTCTTGTGTCGTTTATGATGACACCATCATCTTTAAGTCTATAACTATCAGGTGCATGCATTTCTCCCCAGTTCTTTTTAATAACTCGATATGCAGACATTATTCTTAATCCAATTATGACCCCATTAAAGTCACATACTAAAATGTTTGAGCGTTTAATCTCTTCTTTAGTCAATGTCACATCTAACCATGCAGGTAAATTTAAGATAGGAATTTGTAAATCACGTAAGATAATAGTCCCTTCTAAAAAAAGGTGTGCCGATGGAATTTGTGTGAGATAATGGTTCTTTGATTCTACTACTTCTCGTGTTTTAAAAACATTTATCGCATAGTAAGCTGAGTCTTCTCTTTCGCTTACTCTAAATACAAGTAATTGAAGTTCATTGTTTTTTGCTAAGTTTGTAGCCGCATCCACATTATCTAGTAAAGCCATAAAAATCCTTTTCATTAAACAAGTGCCTGACAAGAATAAATGTCATTGAATTATGATATTTATTCTTGTCAGGCACTTATCTCTTAATATTAGCAGAAATAAAATGAAATATGCTTGAATGTTAGTATTGAAATGTTAAAATAAAGGCATTAAATTCAAAGGTGCTTCCGTGAAAATTTTCATAATTCTATTTCTATTAACTACATTTGCTTTTTCTAAGGTTTATTATTCAAAAGTGGAACCTTATGAAGTGCGAGACATTTCCTCAAATGTAACTGGAGCTGTTTTGTATGCAGATGAAAATATGCTTGGTAAGAAACTCTCTTCAAAGCCATTTATACTCATAGATGCTGAGTTAGATAAAGATGAGCTAAACGCAGTAAATAATAAACTGAGTTATTTTCAAGATACTTTAGAGGTAAATGAAAAAGTCCTGTCGAACTTGAGGGAATCTTTAAAAAGAAAACGTGAAAATTATGAGAATATTGCTAAATTAAGTATAAAATCACGAGTTGAAAAAGATAGAGAGTTTTATGACCTTATTAACAATGAAAACAGTTTTTTGGCGATACAAAAAGAGGTGAATTCTTTAAAGGCAAATATAGCAGATCTGAAATTAAGAAAAGCGCAGTTACTCAAAAATATTCACGATAAAAGTATTTCATTGAAAGGCTTTGTTCTTTATGATTTAAAAGTTAAAGCAGGGAAAGTGGTCACTGTAGCTACCCCATTGGCTACAGTTGCAGACACATCAAAAGGTTTGTTAAGCATTTATTTGAATGAAGATGACGCGCTAAACGCAGTAAATAAGATTATTTATATCAATGGGCAAAAAACAAAATATAGAGTCTCAAGAATTTTTACTATAGCAGACAGTAAAAATATATCAAAATATAAAGCACAGATTATTGTTAATGCTCCGAATCTGTTTTCAAAATTAGTAAAAGTAGAATTAAGAGAGAGTAAAAATGAAAAGTAGTATTACAGCATGTCCCCTAGATTGTTATGATGCTTGTGGCATTGTTTATGATGATGGTAAATTGATGCCTTTTAAAGATGGTCATACAAATGGGTTTTTATGTCCACATATCAATCATTATGATAAATATGAAAGAATAGAAAAAGCGCGATATAAAGGTGCTGAGATAAGTATGGATGAGGCTCTTGAAAAATTACAAGAGATACTCTCCTCTACATTGAAAAGCGAGATATTGCATTATAGAGGGAGTGGAAACTTTGCCTTAATGCAGGAAGTAACAGACCATTTCTTTGCAGGACTTGGGGCAGTACTAACTGATGGAACCTTATGTGATGGTGCGGGTGAAGCAGGCATCATTGCAGGTCGTGGAAGCAATAAAAATATGCCATTTTCAGAGATTGAAAAATCTGATGTTGTAATATTTTGGGGAAGAAATCCGCATACGACTTCTTCTCATCTTCTTCCAATTCTTAAAGAGAAAAAAGTTATCGTTATCGACCCAGTAAAAACAAAAGTGGCGAAGATGGCTGATCTGTTTGTTCAAATCAAACCACATACAGATATTTTTCTTGCTTTACTTTTAGCACGTTTTGTTCATATAAATGATACTCTTGATGAAGAATTTATTGAAAAATATGCAAGTGAATTTGATGAATATTATGAACTTACACAAGGTGTACGTATTAAAACAACACTTGAAAATATCGGCATCACTCTCGGTGATATAGGTGATATATTAAGTATGTGTATTGACAAAAAAGTTGCTATTGTTTGTGGTGTTGGTATTCAAAAATATCTTGATGGTGCAGATGTCATGCGTGCTATAGATGCATTTGCCGTATCACTTGGGATGTTTGGTAAAGAAGGTTGTGGGGTTGCATATCTTGGTAACTCAAAAGAGGGGATAGAGTCTCCATTTAATACAAAATCAAAAAAAGTCTCAAAAGTAAATACTGCGTTTGATGATTTTAAAACTGTGTTTATTCAAGGAGCAAACCCGCTTGGGCAAATGCCTGATACCCAAAGAGTGAAAAATGCTATGCAAAGAGTAGAAAATGTTGTCTATTTTGGATTGTATGAAAATGAAACATCTCAAATTGCAGACTTAATTATACCTGCAAAAACATTTTTAGAAAAAGATGACCTGCGAACTTCTTACTCTCATAATGGATTGATGTTGATGAATAAACAGATTGAAAGCGAGATAGGCATAAGTGAATATGATTTGGCAAAAAGAATGTGTGAAAAATTTGCTATAGAGATAAAAGATGAAAGTGAATATCTCGAACATTTTAAAAATTTTGGTGTTTTAAAGATAAACGGCTGTGTAGAAGTTGAAAATAGAGATACGGTTGCCTATAAAAATGGTTTTGATACTAAAGATAAAGAGTTTATATTTTTAGAGGAGTTTGATTCTCCCCAAGAAGAAAAAGAGGATGAGTTGTATTTACTTACGCCAAAAAGTTCAAAAAGCTTAAACTCTCAGTTTCAAAGAGAACAATATGTATATTTGAATCCATCACAAGGTTTTCTTGATGAAGAAGAGATTACAATTAGTTCAGAGAATGGCAGCCTTGTTTTAAAAGTTAAAAATAGTGAAGATTTACGAGAAGATTCAGTACTTATTTACAGTGGCACTGAAGGTGTAAATAATTTAACCTCTTCAAAACATTCTTATGAAGGAAAATCTGCTGTTTTTCAAGAAAATAAAGTTAAAATAAGTAAAAAGTAAAAGGCATAATAAATTATGAATATAAAAGAATTAGATAAAAAATATGTACTGCCAACATATGGACGTGCTGATGTTGCGTTTGTAAAAGGTGATAATGCAACACTCGAAGATGATGAGGGAAAAAAATATATAGATTTTACTTCAGGTATCGGTGTGGTTAGTGTTGGACATGGAAATAAAAGAGTTGCAAAGGCTTTATGTGAGCAGGTTGCATCATTGACACATACATCAAATCTATACTATATAGCACCTCAAGCTCTTGCTGCACAAAAAGTTGTAGAAGCAAGTGCTTATGATATGCAGTGTTTTTTTGGAAACTCTGGTGCTGAAGCAAATGAAGGGGCTATTAAGATAGCAAGAAAACATGGAGAGCGTGATGGAGAGATAAAAAGATATAAAATTATTACGCTAAACCACTCTTTTCATGGTCGTACGATAACAACAGTAAAAGCGACAGGTCAAGAGTCCATGCATAACTATTTTGGTCCTTTTCCTGATGGTTTTGTTTATGCTGATGGTATAGATGAAATTGCCTCTTTACTTGATGATCATACGGCTGGCGTCATGATAGAACTCATTCAAGGTGAGGGTGGTGTAGAGCCACAGGATAAAGAAAAAGTACAGGCTTTAGCGAAACTTTTGAAAGAAAAAGAGATTCCACTTATCATTGATGAAGTACAAACTGGAGCTTATCGTATTGGTGAGTTTACAGCTTCACAAGCTTATGGAATTGAACCTGAGATCATTACTTTAGCAAAAGGTGTGGGTGGTGGTGTACCTGTAGGAATTGTAATGACAACACTCAAAGAAGTACTCAGTGCGGGTGATCATGGTTCTACTTTTGGTGGAAACTTTTTAAGTGCACGAGCAGTGTGTGAAGTTGTAGATATTTTAGACGAGCTCAAAAAGAGTGGTGATTTAGAAAATACTTCAAGAGTGTTTAACAAAGCTTTGGAGGATTTTTATCAAGCAAACAGTGATGTATTTACTCAAAAAGTAGGTATTGGCATGATGTGTGGACTTCGAGCAAAAGATGCTGATACCTTGGCAAAGATTATAGACTTAGCACGTCAAAATGGTGTGATGGTCTTAAAAGCAGGGAGAAATACACTACGTTTCTTACCACCACTTACAATAACAAAAGAGGAAATAGATGAAGGCTTTCAAGCTCTTAGTACTGCTATGTCTCAGCTCTAGTAGTTTCATTTTTGCAAATGAAAATAATGCTTCATTAGATAAGTTTATCTCAGATTATAAGAATAAACAGTTTGAATATGATTATGAAAAGAGTGAAGCAGAGGGTTCAAAACTACGAGATTCGTGGATAGCACCACTGCGTTTGAATTATAGTTACTCTAAGAGTAACCCATTTTCCTCAGAGCAACTCAATGAAAATGCGTCTATACGTATGGATCAGCCTATTTTTCAAAGTGGTGGAATCTACTACGGTATTAAATTTGCAAATGCAAGCAAGTTGTACAATGATGTATCTATTGATGTTGCAAAACGTAAAATGATAAAAGATGCCATTGCTATTTTAATGCAGATAAAACAGACAGGGTACAGAGAAAAAAAGCAAAAATTACAGATAAAAAACTCTGAGATTAATTTAGCACAAAAAAAAGAGCAATATTTAAATGGACAGTTGGATTCGGGCTTTTTAGATAATGCTATTATTCAAAAAAATATCGTCACAGAAGCATTATATGATATACAAACAAATAAAGAGAGACTTATTAACAGACTGAAAGCTTTAAGTGATGTGGATTACAAAAAGGCCAATGTCTTACATTTAGATTCTATCACAAGAGAAGAATTTTTAGGACACAATATTGTACTGCAAAAAAGCGATGCAGAGATAGAGAAAAATAGATATGCAAAAGAGATACGAGTAGCAAAATATCTCCCAAGTATCAATCTAACAGCGGGATATAATTGGCAAAAAACATCCAATCAAGTCTTTCAGGTTGGACAAAATTTTGTTAATAATTCAAATGAACTTAATTTCTATGATTATGGTTTTAAAGCTTCACTACCTATAGATTTAAATACTTTTAAAGATATAGAATCTGCCAAAGTGGACTATCTTAAATCCCAAGTAGTTAGAACAGATAAAGAGAGAGAGCTAAGAGCACTCTATAATCAGGTGATGCAAAATATAGAGAACTTTAACAAAAAGATAAAACTCTCAAAAGAAAATAAAAAACTTTACGCAAAACTGCTTAAAGATACGAACAAACTGTATGCAGCAGGCTATAAAACAAAGTATGATGTTGATACTCTCTCAAATTCATTAAAAATTCAAACACTTGATACCAAAATATATGAGATGGATAAACAGTTAGAACTTCTTAACTTATATGAAATGTATCTCCATGATAAAAAGTAAAAGCAAGGATAAAAATGCGATTTAGCGAGTATATGACACAATGGCTGTATGGCGAAAATGGTTACTATGCCACATATAAAAATATAGGAAAAAGTGGAGACTTTTATACAGCAGTAAGTACAAGTAAATTCTTTGGTGGAACAATTGCTAAACATATTATCTCTTTGATAGATGAAGGTTTTTTAAAGTCAAACGCAGTAATATGCGAGATAGGGGCGCATCATGGTTACTTTTTGGCTGATGTGTGTGAATTTATTTATACACTCAGACCTGAACTCCTTTCTAGTTTTAAGTTTGTGATTATTGAGAAATTTGATGACCTACAAGCACATCAAACACGATATTTTGAAGAAAGTTTTGGCGACGCGGTGCAGTTGACACATTATAAAAGCTTGAGTGAATTACAATGCGATAATGCTTTTTTTATTGCAAATGAAATATTTGATGCTTTCCCTTGTGAGCTTTATTATAAAGGTAAAACTGCAAGTGTACAAAATCATAATGTAGAGTTTGATGTAGAAGATGAATGGGTGAGGGCTCAAGCTAAAAAGTATCATAAAGATAGAGGCGAGATAGCTGTAGGCTATGAAGAATTTGCACAAGAGATGGTAAACGCAGCAAAAAGTTTTGAATTTATGAGTTTTGATTATGGAGAGATGCAAGCACGTCCTGACTTCTCACTTAGAATTTATGCCAAACATACAGTGATACCATTTTTTACTCCCAAAGAGAATGAAGAGTATATTCCACGTGAGGAGCTTTTTGCAAAGAGCGATATCACGTATGACGTAACCTTTGCGCATGTTAAAGATGCCTACGAGGCTGCAGGTACCACATATATCGAGCTAAAAGCTCAGATGGTTGCTCTTGTTGATATGGGAATACTAGATCTTTTAGAGATCTTAAAAGATAATGCTGATGAAAAGATATATAAACAAGAACTTGAGAAAGCAAAAATGTTGATTATGCCAAATTTTTTAGGTGAAAGGTTTAAGATGATAAAGTTTCGAAAGACTCTTTAGAGTCCTTCTAGCATTTTCATTAACTCTTCTGGGCGGTTAGAGTTTTTTAAAGCATTTTCTCTTGAAATAACTCTTTTTTGAAGGAGTTCGATGAGTTGCTGTGCTTGTGTTGTCATATTCGTTTCTTGCTGATTTAATTGCATTTGTGAGTATATTTGATGGACTTTATCTTCTCGAATCTGATTTTGAACAGCAGGGTTGGTAATGAGAATCTCTTGTGTTGCAACCTTACCACTTCCAATACGAGGAATAAGTGTCTGAGAAATAACAGCAACAAGAGAAGATGCAAGTTGTGCACGAATTTGTGCTTGTTCTTCACCTGCAAAAACATCGATGATACGGTTAATCGTTCCTGGAGCTGAGTTTGTGTGCAGTGTACCAAAAACAAGGTGTCCTGTCTCAGCAGCAGTTAGAGCCGCACCAATAGTTTCAGCATCCCTCATTTCCCCAATAAGTATAATATCAGGATCTTGACGAAGTGCATACTTTAAAGCTGCCGCAAAAGACTTGGTATTGCTCCCTACATCACGTTGGGAAAAGAGAGATTTTATATTTTTATGAACAAACTCAACTGGGTCTTCGATGGTGATAATGTGTCGTCTTTCTGTCATGTTGATTTCGTGTAGCATGGAAGCAAGGGTTGTTGATTTACCACTTCCGGTTGGACCAGTAACAAGAATGAGACCCTTTTCCTTTTTTACAAGTTCTTTAAATATTGGAGGATTTCCATACTCATCAAGTGTTGGAATTTCAAGAGGAATCATACGAAATGCACAGGCAATTCCGTGAATAGTACGGTAATAGTTAGCACGAAAACGTCCAATCTCTTTAAGCTCAAATGAAAAATCAAGTTCGTTATGTTCTTCAAACTCTTTCTTTTGTTTGTCTTCTATAAGTGAGTAAGCCATCTCTTCAACATCTTTAGCACTAAGTACGGGAAGATTTAAAGCGCGGATCTCTTTGTCAATTCTAATCTGAGGTTCACTTCCTACAACAAGATGTAAATCAGATGATTTAAAAGCTAGGACACTTTTTAACAGTTTTTTGATATCTAAAGTTTTGTTTGAACTTTGGTTCTCTACTTCTTCACTCATAAGAAACTCCTTTGGTATATTTCTTCATTAAAGCCTACGATAACTTGATCATTAAACTCCACTACTGGGCGTTTAATCAAAAGGTTTTCCTTGCAAAGCCACTCTTTTTGTCCCTCTTCATCGAGGTTTAACTCTTTAAGCTTTAGATTTCTATATGTAGTACTTCTCGTGTTAAATAGCGTTTTCATATCAACTTTTGAACTCCAATAAGAGATCTTCTCACAAGGTAGTTTTTCTGTTTTAAAATCAAACAGTTCATACTCAATCGCATGTTTTTTAAAAAACGACAGGGCTTTTTTTACACTGTCGCAATTTTTGATGCCATAAACTTTTAGCATTTTTTACTCTATAATTTTAGGAACGATGAAAAAATCATCAGCACTTTTTGGTGCATGTTTTAAAACATCTTTACTAATTGTTGGATTGTTTTGTGGAATGTCTTCTCTGAGTGGAGTAGCTCTCTCACTCATAGCAAAAGTTCCATCAACATTTTGGGTGTCAAGTTCACTTAAATTATCCACAAAACTTACAATTTCAGATAATTGTGCGATTATTTCTTCACGTTTGTCATCATTAACTTTTAAAAAAGATAATTTTTCCAATCTAGTTAAGAGTGCGTCATCTACTTGCATTTGATATCCTATAAATATTTTATTTATTAAATTTTATCATATAAAACTTAGTATTGCACATGGATTTGATGAAACTTTAACTTAGTTATGGGTAATATTATGAACTTTTAAAAAAATAAAGGAACAGTTTTTGAGCTTAAAAGATAATATTGGGATGGTTAAAGAGGAACTTACTTCAGAAGAGAAGTTTTTCGAAAAAGCAGTAGTGACTGAAAAGTTTGTAAAAAAATATAAGAATGCAATGATAGGTTCAGTAGTTGTTATTGCTCTTTTTGTAGCTGGAAATATCATTTATGATGTGAATAAAGAGCATACATTGCAAGAAGCAAACGCAGCTCTATTAACTTTGAAAACAAACCCTCAAGATACAGCAGCACTGAAAAACCTGCAATCGTTAAGTCCTGAGTTGCATGATGTGTGGCTTTATTCACAAGCTGTTGTCAGTAAAAATGTAAAAGATTTACAAAAGCTTGAAGCTTCTAAGGCACTTTTGATTAATGATCTTGCAACGTATGAAGAGGCTCAAAACTTACAAGATAAAGAAAAATTGCAAGCCTATGCTGAGAAACAAGGTGCGATATATAAAGACTTAGCACAGATACAAGTTGCCATTATATTAATGAATGAAGGTAAAATCAAAGAGGCACATTCAAAACTAAAAATGATAAGTATTGATTCTCCACTTGCAACTGTAGCAAAAGCTTTAATGCATTACGGAGTGAAATAGCATTGAAAAAAAATCTTCTTTTTCTTCCTTTATTTATGCTACTTTTTTCTGCTTGTAGTACAAAAGAGGTGTATGAGCCTAAAGTAGTCTCTGGGGAGTGGAAAAAATATGCTCCTTTAAAATCAAAGATTGTTGATAGATCTTCTAATGTAGCTTTACTCAAAGATGGAAGAGTTCTGAGTAAAAATGGCATTATAAATGTCAAAATAGATAAAGAACAAAGAATTATCTCTCAAAGTGATGGTTGGATTTTGAGTGCAACTATTGATGGAAACTTGACACTGAGATCTCAAGATGATCAAAACAAAACAAAAGAGTTTGAACTTAAAAAAACTATTGCAAGTGCTAGTGTAGATAATGATATGCTTGCTGTGATGTTTGCTGATGATGAGATGGCACTCTATGATATTCCAAGTAAAGCACTTTTGTTTAAAGAGCAAGGTGGTAAGTCTGTTGCTTCAGATATGCGAATAGTCAATCCTTATTTTATGAATGATTTACTCATTTTTTCAACGCTTGATGGAAAAGTAGTCATTGTAAATACAAAACTCAAAAAACGTCTCCGAACAGTAATCGTATCATCTCAAGATTATTTTAACAATATCATTAACTTTAAAATTGTTGACAATAAAATTATTGCACTAAGTAATTCTAAAATGCTCTCTTTAACGAAAAAAGAGCTACGTCAAAAGTATGAGATAAGAAATATTGCTTATGATGATAAAACAATATATATCACAACAAAGCAGGGCGAAGTTATAGCATTGACACCAGACTTACAAGTTGAGCAAAAAGTAAAGTTTCCTTTTGCACACTTTTTAGGGCTTATAAGTAGTGAAGATAAACTCTATGCACTGGAAAAAGAGGGTTATATAATCACGATAGATAAAAAAACTTTTGATTACACTGTAGAAGACGTAGATATTCACGATGGTTTTGTGTTTACTGCAGGAAAAGTTTTTTATGTTAATGACGAGAAAATTTTAGTAGAATAGATGTCAAACGAATTAGAAGCCTTTTTAGAGTATATTACTGTAACAAAGGCTTTAAGTAAAAAGAGTGTTCAAGCATATCAGAATGATTTAGTTCTTATTGAAGAACATTTTAACAAGCCACTTATACAACTTAATACACAAAATCTTCTTTCCTTTTTAGCAATTTATTCAAATAAGCGTACACTCAATAGAAAACTCTCTTCAGTGAATGCCTTTTTTGATTTTTGTTATAAGGAGCAGTTTAGTGAGGAAAAAACAAAACTTAAATTTGCTAAAATACCAAAACTGCTTCCTAAATTTTTATCTTATGAAGCTATTTTAAATGCTTTAGATCTAATAGATAAAAGTACATGGATAGGTAAACGTGACTACGCTTTGATACTTTTTTTGTATGCAAGTGGAGCACGCATTAGCGAATGTCTTGAACTATCTTTGCGTGATATAGAAGGAGAGTGGTTGCACATTCGTCATGCCAAGGGTGAAAAAGAGCGTATTGTTCCCTTGGCTAGAGTTGCCAAAGAGGCCATAGATACTTACTTAGAAGCCTGTACTTTTAATAAAGAGTATATTTGGTGTAATTATCAAGGTGGAAAACTCAGTAGAATTTCGGCTTATAAAATTACACAAAAATACCTTGGGGTCTCCCCTCATGTTTTACGTCACTCTTATGCGACTTCTCTGATACGTGGCGGAGCAGATTTACGTGTAGTGCAGGAGCTTTTAGGGCATGCATCTTTGATGACTACGCAAATTTATACACATATACAAAGGCAGGATCTAAAAGATACTGTTGCAATCTGTCATCCGATGGCAAAGGAGTATTTATGAATACAACAAACAATAAAATATTTTCAAAGCCATTTTTAGACTCATTGTTTTTTACACAAAACAATTATCATCAGCATGGCGTTTTTTTGCATACACTTCGTGTCACGTATTATGCGCTAAAAGGTGGCGGTATGAAATTTTTTGCAGCAGGATTACTCCATGATGTAGGAAAGCCTTTTACTGCGTTTAAAAAAGATAAAGAGGATTATGAGTTTAATGAGTGGAGTTTTACAGACCATGAAGAAAGAAGCTACCAAATCATAAAAAATTGGCCTTTTATAAGTGAATATACGAAAAAAATAGTAAGATATCATTATCTAATTCGTGACATTAAAAAATCAAAAACAGAAAATTATCCAAGATATCTTGAAAAAAAAGCTATTTGGGATAGTTTAGATGATAAAATGCAAGAAGATTTAAAAAAATTTTTACAATATGATGACCAAGGAAAAGGTAAAAGAAGAAGATGAAAAAAATAATGCCTTATATTGTTATAGCCATTTTAGTTTTAGTTATAGTGACTGTGTTTCTTTCTCTAGCAAAAGTACAGCATATGGTAGTCATTAAAGAAGGCAATCTTAAAAAACTACCACTTACAATGCAAGTACATAAATTTCAAGACAGCTTTTGTGGTATGGTTATAGATGACCTTGATTATGCTTCTCAGGTGATAGCTCCTGATGGAAGAACATGGTTTTTTCATGATCATGGAGATTTTGTACAGTGGCTAGAAGATAAAGAGTTTAAAGATAGTGCCATCATCTGGGTAACGAGTAGAGATACGCACAAATGGATAGATGCAAAAAAAGCGTACTATTCACTGAATGAAACAACACCGATGGGATTTGGCTTTGGAGCGTACGCACAGAAAAAAGATGGTATGATTGATTTTGACACAATGCGTTTAAAAGTGCTTCGTGGTGAAACGCTGAAAAACCCCAAGATACGAAAACAGATATTAGGAAAATAAAGTATGGATAGTATTAGTTTATTGACGATTATCAGTATCGCTTTTTTAGGTTCATTTGGACACTGTATAGGTATGTGTGGTGGTATTGTTGTGGCTTATTCGACTATAAAAATAGAACCAAAAAGCTCAAAAGTATCTAAAACAGTTGCTCATCTTCTTTATAACTTTGGGCGTGTTTTTACCTACACGATTTTAGGCTTACTGTTTGGCTGGGTTGGGGGAGTAGTCGTATTTAGTAATAATGCTAATGGCATACTGCTTATCATTGCTGGTATTGCGATGATTTTAGCAGGACTCTCTTTGATGGGAAAAATTAAATTTTTGACTATCATAGAACATTCCATCTCTTCTTCAAGCTTTTATAAAAAATCTTTTCAAGAAATTTTACACTCAAAATCAAATGCAAGTTTTTTTATTTTAGGGATGCTAAATGGTCTGCTACCATGCGGATTTGTTTACTTCTTTGCTATCACTGCTGCGAGTACAGCAAGTCCTCTATATGGGGCTTTAGTGATGTTTATCTTTGGTGTGAGTACAATGCCTGCGATGTTTTCTCTAGGCTTTCTTTCATCACTTGCTTCAGCAACTAGCTTTAGAAATATGATGATGAGTCTCTCTTCAGTTGCAGTTATTTTATATGGAACGTTTACTATTTACAATGGCTACACATATATAGCCAATCCTCAAAAAACTATACTCGATTGTCATAAATCATAAATTATTTAAAATGACCAGCTAGTTTTTTGTAAACATCTGAACTCTCTAGCAGTTCAGTATGTGTGCCACTTGCGACGATTTTCCCTTTTTGTAGTACTAAGATTTTATCAGCATGTTCAATCGTTGAGAGTCTGTGCGCGATTGTAATGGTGATTTTATCTTTTGTGTACTCTTGTAGTGCATGTTGTATTCTCTTCTCTGTTTCATTATCAAGTGCTGATGTCGCCTCATCAAAGAGTAAAAGAGAGGCATGCTTGTATATCGCACGTGCGATTGCTATACGTTGTCTTTGTCCTCCTGAGAGGTTTGCACCTGCCTCATCCATCATTGTATGGATGCCATCATCAAGATTTTGTACAAAGTCATAAGCATCTGCGAGTTTTAAAGCCTCAATTACTTTAGCTTCATCTATCACATCTTCTCCATATGCAACGTTAGCTGCGAGGGTATCTTGAAAGATATAGATACGTTGTGTTACCAATGCTATGTGATGTTTTAAAGACTTTTGTGTAAACTCTTTGATGTTGGTACCATTGATGAGGATTTCTCCACTGCTTGGGTCATAGAAACGCAGTAACATATTCATAAATGTTGATTTTCCGCCACCACTATCTCCAACAAGAGCGATGTTTTGTGAACTAGATATTTTTAAATTAATGCCATCTAGGAGATTTGTATTTTCATATTTAAGTGTGATATCTTTGTACTCTATAGTTTTAATGTCTTCTTTAAGCTCTTTATCACCATCTATAATTTTGTTTTTTGTATCTATAATCTCAAAAACTCTTTCGCTCGCAGCGATTGCGTCTTGAATTTTTGAATAGACGCCACCGATTTTACGAATAGGCTCAAAAACGAGTCCAACAGCAGTTAGAAACGCAGTGAATTCACCAACAGTCATTTTCCCGTCAAATACTTCTCTACCACCTATATAAACAACTATAGCAAGACCAGAAACCGCTATGGTTTCCAACATAGGTGATACTAAGGCACCTACATAGATAGCTTTCATATTTATTTTAAAAAATTTCCAGTTTTCAACGCTATAACGTTCAATCTCAAACTTTTCTGTATTATTTGCTTTTATAATTTCACTATTGTTAAATACTTCTGTAAGTCTTGAAACTAAATCAGCATTTTTGCTTTGAGAGCGGTGTGAATACTTTTTAAGTTTTTTTGCAATCATCATAAGTGGATAGATAACTAAGGGAACAACAATAAGCGTATAAAAAGAGAGAAGAGGGTTGAGATATATTATATAGCCAATAAGAGTAATGACAGTTATGATATCTCGAAACATATCAGGAAGCATATTGGATACAAAATACTGAATACGACCAATATCATTTGTGATACGAGAAATAAGCTCTCCACTTCTGTTTGTATATAAAAATGCCATATCAAGAGTTATCATTTTATGGAGTAAAATTTCTCGAAATCGAGTAACAATACTCTGTCCGATATACTCCATAAATACGGTTTGTATGTATTTTCCCACTGCCTTTGTAAGATAAATAGCAATAAGTCCAAAAGGAATAAGATAAAGCATTTCCTCTTTTTTTTGGATAAACATCTCATCCATCATAGGTTTCATGATCTGAGCTGTTCCAGCAGTAGATATAACTATAAGTAGTCCACCAAAAATAACAAGCATATAGTAAAGTTTATACTCTTTGATGTAGGGCCAAAATCGTTTGATTATTTCTTTCAAGTTTTCTCCAGATATTATAATAGTGATATTCTACACTATTAGCACTTCTAAAAAGCCTAAAGTTAAAGAAAAAATTTGTATAATTTTATATGAAAATTCCTTTACATACAAAATTAAGAAGAGCCTTTCGAGGATATCTTTATGCAATCATTTCAAAAATTGTTCACGTTGGTGAAGTACAAAGTTCTTTGGATAAAAGTAAAATCAATAAGATTGTTATCATCCGTCCCAATTACCGTATAGGTAATATTATCTTTTTAACACCTTTGATAAATGAAATAAAAAAAGCCATGCCTCAGGCGAAAGTAGATGTCATAGTAGGCATGAAGCTTGCAGGTGAGATACTCCAAGGAATGCCAAACGTAGAAAATGTGCAAAGTATCCCACGTGCTTTACTACTACATCCCATCGAGCTTTATAGATTTATCAAAGATGCACGAAAAGAAGAGTATGATGTAGCAATCAATATCTCATCAGGATCTCTAAGTTCAGAGATTGTTACCTCTTTGGTGAATGCAAAATACAAAGCTGGATTTGAGACGAAAAATTTCACAACCTTAACACATGCCGTGAAAAAAGAAAAACTTTATCAACATTCAGGGCATCAAACACTTGAGCTTTTAAAGCTCTTTGATATTGCTCTTCCTTCAAAAGAAACGCTCTTAGATATACAACTGAGTGATGAAGAAATAGATAATGCAAAAGAGGAACTTCAAAGACTTCTACAAGAAAATAGTATTGCCAAAAATACAAAAGTGATAGCACTTTTTAGAAATGCAAGATTTGATAAAAAAATCCCAGATGCATGGTGGCAAGAGTGGTTTGACTCACTCAAGAAACTTGATAAGAGTGTTGTTGTAGTAGATATACTTTCGCCAGATATTGTAACAAAATTGAATGATGATGTTTTAGAATACTCAAACAAAAATCTTCGAGCACTTGGTGCATTTTTTCGTGCTTGTGATATCTATGTTAGTGCAGATACGGGTCCTCTGCATTTAGCTTCTGCTTCAGGTGCAAGAGTGCTTGCGCTGTTTAACAAAACAAACGCAGCAGTATATGGAACACTCGGAAGTAAAAGTAAAACAGTAGATATCAATGGACTCTCAGCCAAAGAAGTAGCTAGTTTAACTGAGAACTTTTTACTAAAAGACCATTTGTAAGATTTGTTATACTTGCATTTTCATCTACTTCTAAGATAGTTACGTAGAGGTCTTTACTATTGTCAGTGTTTGAGATGGCTCTATCCCAAGCTTTTGTAAGTGTTATAGGATCTGAGAAAAGTGTTTTTATACTTTGATCATCAGGAAATAGTCTACTCTGGGATGAAACAAGTAAATATTTGTTTTTTAGAGGTTCCCATTATTTACTTTGTCAAAAGAAAGGAGTGTTTTATTCATATCTTCTAAGAGTTTTGTTGTTGTATCAAAAGTGTTGTCATGAACATTGAGCGTGAGAGCATTGACTTCAAGTGCATTCTCAGTTGGACAAAGATAGGTTGTTGTGTCTTGTTTTGTCTCATCACAGCCATTAAATACAACTAAAGAAACAAGCAAAAATGATTTTTGAATTATCCTTTTCATTTTGATTGTCTCCTTATTCTAGGGTAAGTTTGACACCATTTGAGAGTGATGATATTACATTGTTGTTTATACCTTAACAGCTATATAGATTACATCAGAGTTGCTTGCCGCAAAGTCAGCAACTCGAAGCCATGCACTGTTGAGTGTTGCTGTAGAGTCTATGTAGAGTGTTATAGTTTTTCCTGCCTCAAAAAGTGGTGTAGTTGAAACATACAAAAGATATTCACTCGGGGCTGTTGTGATTGTTATCGTTGGTGCTGTGGTTTTTGAAGCGATAGAGCTGTCTGTTGGTGTTGTTAGGATGACACTATTTGCCAGCGAGCTAAGAGCAGCATTGCCTGTGAGTGCTAAAAGTGTGTCTGAGAGTAGTTTTTCAGTTGCTACTATTTTATTAGCCATTGTGAGAATTCTCTCAGACATTACACCTATGTCATCAGAAAGTTTTGAGACAAGTGTTTGTTGGTTTGTAACAGTTGTTCCAAGATTTTCAATACTGGCATCAAGCGTTTCACAGGTTGTTGTTTGAGCAGTGAGTGAAGCTGCTAGAAGAAGTGCAAATGTACTTTTAAGCATAATACTTTTCATGTCTTACTCCATTAAATTACTGTTTACTTTATTGGTGTCATTATAGCATAAGTTATTTTAATAGTTATCGTGGTAAATCAAAACTAAGATAACTTCAAAACTATATGAAATTATAAGCTAGATTCCCAGTCAAGCTGAGAATGACTTGAGTTTTGATTTACCGTAAATAGTTATAACTCACAAAGCTGAAGAGAATTTTCTGTGATATAATAAGAAAAAAAATATAAAGGCTTATGATGCAAAGCTCAATTACAGAAAGTATAAAATCCCTTCCTCCTCTTTCAAAAACTATTATGGATATTAACAGGGTTTATGCTGATGAAGAAGCTGGAGTAGGGGAACTTGCAAAGGTTATTCAACATGACCCAATGATAGTGGCAAATCTTTTAAAAAATGCAAACTCACCGCTCTATGGATTTGGAAAAGAGATAAAAAATGTAGCACAGGCGGTGTCACTTTTTGGTATGAGCATGACACGTTCAATAGCACTTGGTAATTCTGTTAGAAAGTTACTGAATGTTGATATGCAACCTTACAATGTAACAAGTGAACAGTTCGCTGAGATTTCATCAATGCAGGCAACACTAATCCTTAAATGGTATAACAAGGTCGATAGACACAAAGCTGAAGACTTATATTTAGCAGCATTTTTACAAGAGACAGGAAAAATCTTGATAGCAAGTTATCTTATTCAAGAAGATGAAGATTTAAGTTTCAAATCAGAGTTGGAATTTTCAAACAATATTGCTGAAGTTGAAAGATCTTATGTCAATGTTACGAGTTCTGAAGTAACAGCTGAGATATTTCAACATTGGGATTTTGATAAAGAATTTGTTGATATGATTAAGTACGCAGACAATCCTGCTGCTGCGCCAGAAGAGCTTAGAGAATATGCTACTGCGCTGCATATTGTAAAAACAATTTTACCAATAAATAAACCTTTTTCAGAACAGTCTATAAACTTTGGACTTAGACAAGCAAGAGATGCTGGGTATGATCATGAAATTCTTGAAGATGCCATTGATGATATGCTTGATATAATTGAGGAGAACTAATGAGTAAAACAGTTACCGTTATTGATACTTTTGGTTTCTTTTTTAGAAGCTTTTACGCCCTGCCTCAACACTTGAGAAACAAAGAGGGTTTTCCTACTGGTCTTTTAACAGGTTTTACGAACTTTATCTCTACACTACAAAAAGATCACGACAGTGACTATATTATTTTTGCTATAGATACAAAGGGTGACACCTTTAGAAATGAGATAGATGAAAATTATAAAGCAAATCGTAGTGCACCACCGCCGGAATTAACACAGCAACTCCCAGTAGCGATCGAGTGGATAAATAAGATGGGCTACAAAACACTTGGGAAGAGTGGGTTTGAAGCAGATGATATTATAGCTACAGTAGTGAAGTGTGCAAAAGAGAAAGGCTATAAGGTAAGAGTTGTTTCTCATGATAAAGACCTGTATCAACTGATAGATGATGAGAAAGTTGTGATCGTTGATGCTATTAAACGCAAATATATTAATGAAAAAGCTTGTTATGATAAGTATGGTGTGACGCCACAACAGTTTATTGATTATCAGTCAATTTTAGGTGATAGTGCGGATAATGTTCCTGGTGTCAAAGGTATAGGGAAGGTGGGCGCTGAAAAACTTTTAAAAGAGTATGGTACGCTTGATAATATTTATGCACACACAGATGAAATCAAAGGGGCAACACAAAAAAAGCTTATAGAGTCAAAAGAACAAGCCTATATGTCAAAAGAGCTTGTAACCTTGCATCCAGATATTTTTCCGTGTAGTGAGTTTGATTTTGAAGAGTATAAAATGGATGTGGAAAATCCATTTTTAAATATTTATGATGAACTTGTAAAGTATGAGCAAAATGCGATTTTAAGAACACTCCATGCCAAAAACATGGTGAGTAAAGAGCGTCAAGAGAGTGCACAAAAAACACAAACAGAAAATGAAGAAAAAACTGCAACATTAGCCTATAAAGCAACACTTATCACAGATGAAAAAGCCTTAAACGCAGTGCTTGAGAAGTTTGATAAAGAGACACTTGTCGCCTTTGATACTGAAACAACCGGGCTTGATTATGCAAATGATAAGCTTGTCGGTTTTAGCTTTTGTGTGGATGAGGCTGAAGCGTATTATGTTCCTTTTGCTCATTTTTATCTTGGTGTAACAGACCAAGTGAGTCCAGAAGTGGCAAAAAGTGCCATGCGACGTATATTTAACTCTCGTGTTGTTGGGCACAATATTAAGTTTGATTTACATTTTGTTACACGATTTTTAGAAGATGATTCTTTAGAGATTTATAGTGATAGTATGGTTTTAGCATGGTTGATAAATTCGGAGTCTGCGCTAAGTTTAGATAAACTCTCAGACAAGCTCTTAGGTCATAAGATGGTTGCGTTTAAAGATACTGTCAAAAAAGGTGAAACATTTGCAAGTGTGAATCTTGAAGATGCCTGTAACTATGCTGCTGAAGATGCGCTTATAACTTTTAAACTTTATAAACTCTTTTTACAAAAACTAGAGCTTCAAAATGCGACATACCTGATAGAAGAGGCAAAAACAGTTGAAATCCCTTTTATTAAAACACTCTTAAAAATGGAGAAAGAGGGAATAGAAGTCGATACGAAGTTTTTGGAAGATTTTTTAGTTGAGGTAAAAGCAACGCTAGAGAATTTAACAAAAAGCATCTATGCACTTGCTGGCAGTGAGTTTAACATCAACTCAACCAAACAGCTTGGCGTTGTACTTTTTGAAACACTCGGACTCCCCGTAGGTAAAAAGACAAAAACTGGATACTCTACAGATGAAAAAGTACTGAGTTCTTTAAAAGATAAACATGCGATAATTCCTAAACTTTTAGAGTATCGTGAGGTACATAAACTCTACTCAACTTACATTGAACCACTCTTAAAACTTGCTGATGCAGATGAAAAACATAGAATCCATACCTCATTTGTTCAAACAGGAACGGCAACTGGACGACTAAGCTCTAAAAATCCAAACTTGCAAAACATTCCTACAAGAACACCACTTGGTGCAACAATTCGTCGAGCTTTTGTAGCAGGAAAAGGCAAAAAACTCATTGGGATTGATTATTCTCAAATAGAGCTGCGTTTACTTGCGCATTTTTCACAAGACCCTGTTTTAGTGGATGCCTTTATGCATGACAAAGATATTCACTTGCAAACCGCTATCATACTTTTTGGCGAAGAAGAAGCAAAAGCAAAAAGAAACATAGCAAAGACGGTAAACTTTGGACTTTTATATGGAATGGGACAGAAAAAACTCTCAGATACTTTGGGCATTACTACAAAAGAAGCAAAAGAGATTATAGAAAAGTATTTTGAATCTTTTCCTACTGTAAAAAGCTATTTTCGCTCTATTGTAGAGAGTTCTAAAGAACATGGTTACGTAGAAACACTGCTCAAACGCAGAAGATATTTTGATTATGAAAATGCGACACCTATGTTTCGTGCTGCGTTTGAGAGAGAGTCTGTAAACTCTGTTTTTCAAGGAAGTGCGGCTGATTTGATCAAACTAAGTATGAATAAAGTACATCAAGTCATAGAAGATGAAAAGCTAAACGCAGTGATGTTACTGCAGATTCATGATGAACTCATTTTTGAAGTTGATGCCAAAGAAGCCGAGGCTTTTGGCGATAAGTTCCGAGAAATTATGGAAAGTATTATGGAGTTAGGTGTTCCACTCAAAGCTTCATTAAATATCGGAGATAACTGGAGCGAATTAAAGTAGGCTCAAGGGAGGGTTACAAATGGATTATAGATATATTGGTAAAAGTGGGCTTCGTGTGAGTCCTATTTGTTTGGGGACTATGACATTTGGAACACAAACGCCTGATGAGAGAGTTGCTTTTGAAATTATGGATAAAGCCTATGATAATGGGGTTAACTTTTTTGATACTGCGGAGCTTTATCCTGTACCACCATTAGCAAAGCTAGCGGGTCTCACCGAAGAGATAGTTGGACGATGGCTTAAAACAAAACCGCGAGAGAGTGTCATACTAGCTTCAAAGGTTGCAGGTGCTGCTAATGGTTGGTTTGTTCCACCTATTCGCCATGGATTAACAGCTATTGATAGTTTTCACATCGAACGTGCGATAGAAGGAAGCCTGAAGCGTTTACAAACGGACTATATTGACCTATATCAAATGCATTGGCCTGATACGGTAGTTCCCATCGAGGAGAGTTTAAAAGCTTTTGATAGACTTGTTCAAAGCGGAAAAGTGCGTTATATTGGAACGTCAAATGACACTGCTTATGGTACATCAAAAGCCCTTATGATCAGTGAATTTAAAGGTTTTGCAAGATTTGAATCCATTCAAAACAATTTTTCACTTTTAAATAGACGATTTTTAGATGAGCTTGCAACACTAGCGAAAAAAGAACAAGTTTCTTTATTGCCATATTCACCTTTAGGTGGTGGAGTTTTAAGTGGAAAGTATAATCAAGCCTCAAACGCAGTAGGTAGATTTACTGCCTATATCAATGCGAATGACAGACGTCAAAGGCTGATGGTTGAGCGTTTTGTCAATGACAAAACACTTGCATCTACACAAGCTTATTTGAAGATAGCTGCAGATGCAGGACTTGACCCTGTTACGATGGCTACCGCATGGTCAAAACAGTTTGATTTTGTTGCTTCTACTATCATTGGGGCAACAACACCCGAGCAACTTGATGCTACACTTGCTGCGATGGATTTGAAACTCTCAAAAGAGGTACTTGATGCATGTGATGCAGTGCATAGAGATATTTTATATCCTATGGGTTGATGCGTTTTATGAAGATATTGGTGTGCTTGCAGGCTCACTAAAGAGGTATCCTTGAGAGTATTGTATTCCTAAATCAAGCATGATATCTTGGACCTCTTTCGAGTGAACAAATTCTGCTATACAAGGGATGTTAGCATTTTTTGCAAAGAAGACAATGGCTTTGGTAATTTCGTAGCTTTTAGGATTTGTATCAATATCTTTGATATATTTTGCATCTATTTTCAAAAAGTCAATTTCAAGATCAAGTACACGTTCAAAGTTGGAATATTCAGTACCAAAATCATCTATGGCGATAGAGTAGCCTTGCTCTTTTAAGCTTGTAAGTTGCAGGATATGATTTTTCTTACCATTAGCACTGATACCTTCAAGTATCTCTAGTATGACTCTTTTTGGATTGATAGCATACTCTTTTGTCTTTTGATGTAAATAATCAACTATATAATGCCGTGCCAAGTCATCTTCAGTGATATTAAGCGAAAAAGTATACTCATTTGTTGCCATTATTTTAAAACTTTTGTCTATGATAGTCTTTGTGATTTCAGGTAAAAGACCCGAAAGTCTTGCTGGTTCTAAAAAGAGGTAAGGGGAGATAATCTCTGCACCTTTTTCAATTCTAGCCAATACTTCAAACTTCGCTATCGCACCGGTTTTATTGTCTCGTATGCCTTGAAAGTAAGGAACAAGAGTATTTTCATGTAGAGCATGGTGTAAAATATTGTTTGCCTCAATAAAAGACTTTCTTTGTCCAAAAGAGATACTTTCTTCTTCTTTATTAAAAATATGGACAGAATTTTTACCGATATTTTTCGCTTCTTTTAAAGCAATAACAGCATCTTTATAGAGACCTTCCTCTCCAAACGCAGCTCCATATGTAAAAGATATGTTAAGTCTTATTTCATCAATATGGAGTTCGTGTTGATAAAAATACTCTTTAATCTCATTGACTACATCAGTGATGTTGATTTTTCCTGTAAAAACAATAGCAAACTCATCAGCTCCAACTCTAGAGACTTCATGAAATATGAGATTGTTTTTAAAGATATTTGCAATTTTTATGAGTATTTCATCAGCTGTTTGAAAACCATAGGTACTGTTGATATAACTAAAATTATTTGTATCAAGAAGTAAAAGTGTCTTTTCTCCCTCATTGCTTAAGGTCTCATCTAAGTGTACTTTGTTGAAAAGTCCTGTGAGAGAGTCATAATAGACCATAGTATGAAGCTTCTTTTCGACCGCCATATTTTTGAGGATTATATTTACGATAAAAGCTGCAGTTTCTAGTAGCTTTTTATGAAAAGGAGCAGGAAGACGATGCTCAAACGATGAAAGAGCAAATGTACCTATAAGCTCATTTTTTTCATTTTTTATAGGCATAGACCAGCATGAACAAAGATTGAAATCATAAGCAACATTGCGTAAGTCTACCCATCTTTCATCTTCATATGTATTTAAAACATATTGAGGTTTTTGATGAAACATTGCACTTCCACATGAACCAGCCCCTGGTCCAGGTTTAAGATTTTCTAGGGCTTCTTTTCCTGCTTGTGGAATTGATGGAGCAGAGAGTACATTCATCAGTCCTGTTTCTTTATTGTATATCATGATAGAAGCTACTGCGTTTGGAAGCAGTGCTTCTGTTAAAAGACATAAATGTTGTAAAGTGTCTTCATAATTATCATTGAGTGAGAGTTTTTGAAGGATATTTGCTTGAATGTTAAGTATTTTTTCATACTTTTTTGGCGTTATATCTATCTCTTGGAGTTGTGTTTCATTGAGATTACTACAAGCAATGGTTGAGTCCAAAACACATCCTTTTAAAGTTTGTCTTATTCTAACATATAATTAGTTCTGCTGCTCTTAAATTTTATTGTTATGATTTTTTTCTAGTGTTTTTATAGATAAAACTAAAAACTTCGGCAATGGCTTTGTACATCTCTGGTGGGATTTCATTGTCAAGTTCTACGCAAGAGAGCAGCTCAACTAAATCCTCATCTTGTTTTATAGGTATGCCATTTTCTTTGGCAATTTGGATGATTTTTTGGGCAGTTTTTCTCTCACCCTTTGCTTTTACTTCTGGTGCTTGATTTGTATCTTTTTCATACTTGAGTGCTATAGCTTTTTTTATCATGCTTTTACCTCAAATCCCATTGCTAAATCATCATGAAAATCTTTTGTATATTTGTTTGTTACTGCGTTTATAAAACGTATATCTTTTGGCACTAAGCCGACACGAAAGAGTTGCTTTTTGAGTTCTTGCATATTTTCTTTGAGTAGGGTTTGAAGAGATTCATTTTGTGTTGCAATGTTGATACTGAGTTGATTTTTCTCAAAGAGAGCCAGACGCAAATCAAGCTCACCATATTGCTTGAGTGTAAGATGAATATCGCAAAAATATTTATCGTCTTTTACTTTTTTTATCGTGAGTTGTCCATCTTGCAGATCATCCCAAGTATATGGTAAATAGAGTGATGAAGCATGAGAGAGATGTGAAAGTAGTTGATGATAATCTATCTGTAGCAAGAGTTTATCAACCTGTTTTAAAATTTCTTGTTTATTTGTTTGGGTGGATTGGTTAAGCTCTTCATGTGACTTAAGTAAGAGAGCTTTTATATCATTTGAAAAAAGCTCTTTTGGATTTTGTGTATTTTTAAGATTTGCTTCTAAAAATAACCCAGAATTTTTGAGCTTTTGCTCTAACTCTTTTGGATTTATCTCTTTTATGGAAGTAAATTTATGCTCAAAGCTTTTGTCTAAACGCAGTAACTCTTTGAGAGTTTGGGTGATATTTCCTAAACTCTTTAGCGTAGGATTATTTTTGAGAAGTTCTAAAAGCAGCTTATCTTGACCTGTATCACTCGCACTGCGTTTAAGAAGCGTATTGAGGAGTGAACTCAAATCTTTTGCTTGAGAGAGTGCTTGTATCTCTGTTGGACTTGCATCCTTTAAAACTTGTGCTAGTGCTTTGTTTGTGTTGGCAAAGATGATTTTTAAGTGCTTATCAGCTTGACTTGTTGCATGTATCATAGGAGTAGTTTATCATACTTCAGTATAATACGCAAAAAATTAAGTGCTGACCAGAATAAATGACATAATTCAATGAAGAGAGAAACTATGAGCTGTGAGGCAAAAATCCGCAGGAGCTACTAGTAGCTTTAAGGGTTTTTAACGAAGCAGATTGTAGTTTCTCTCTTCACCCGTAGGGCAAGTTTTTAAAAGGCTCATTTTCTTCGTTGAACTTCTGCTAACGATGCTAGCATCGTCAACAAAAGTTCGCCTTGAAACTAAACCTTTTAAAAATTGTTGAATATGTCATTTATTCTTGTCAGGCACTTGAAAGAGAACCTATGGATGCAAAAATAGAAAATATACTAGAAATTTGGCATAAACATTTTAATGATGAAGAGAATCAATATTCAGAATTTGAACCCTCAGATATAGAGTATTTCGTTGGTTGTATGCTGTACAACCATTTTGCTTTTTCAAAAGCACTTGATAATCTTAAAACTATAGATTTGAGTTATGACTTTTTGTCTTCATGTGGGGATGAATATGAGCACATTAAAGAGATGATAGCTGAGATAAAATTTGATACCGAAGAAGAGTCTTTAAAATTTTTACAAGAGTATATAAACGAAGCACAACAAAAGTATACACAAGCAGAACTTTATCTCTTAAATCGTCTTGCGTATCATGTTGGTGCAATGGCTGAGCGTTATGCAAAAAATGTAGATGTCCAGAGAATTGATTTTGAAAATCCATTACTGAGAAAGTGATGAAAAAGTACTGTATTACTGCGTCACCATCTTATTTTCAACTACGCAAATACATGCCAGAGTTTGCACTCTATAGAGATAAAGAGACGCAAAACTATGCACAAAAAGCTGAAGAGTTTGTACAAATGTGCAAGCCTATCAAAGGCTTAAAATCCTTTTTGCATCAAGATTATCTCTTGGCTCATAAGCTAAACGCAGTAGGCGTGCATCTTACCTCGACTCAGTTTGACGAAATACAAAAAGCCAAAAAAGTGGGGCTTGAAGTCATCATCAGTACACACACGCACGAAGAAGTGCTACAAGCGCAAAAACTTGGAGTAGATTATGTGACTTATAGCCCTATATTTGCTACACCAAATAAAGGTGAACCAAAAGGGATAGAAGATTTAAAAGCACTCCTACAAAAGAGTGACATAAAAGTTTTTGCTCTTGGAGGCATCATAGATGCAGAACAAATCAAACAAATAGAAGAAGCAAATGCCTATGGCTTTGCATCTATTCGCTACTTTTTATAGTAATTTACCTGCAAGGTGTCCACTTGCAAAGCTCCATTGGAGGTTATAACCGCCACATGGGCCATCAAGATTCATAATCTCCCCACAAAAGTAGAGACCTTTGATGCGTTTACTTTGCATCGTTTTTGGGTCTATCTCTTTTAAGCTTATGCCACCTCGTGTAATCATCGCTAATTTAAAGCCATCATGTCCTATCACTGTGAGTGGTGTCCATGCAAGTAAAGAGACAAGCTTCGCTCTTTTTGCACCTTCTATCTTTTTATACTTTTCATCTATGTCGATTTCTGCCATTTTGCAAAGTTCTCTACTCAATGGATGAGGGAGGAGGGTAGAGAGTAGTTCTTCTATGTTTTGTTTGGGATTTTTCTCTAGCTCTTTTTTGAAATGATTTTGAATTTGTTCTTCATTCATTCCTTTTGTGAGATTAAGTAAGAGTGGTACCTCTTGGTACTTTTTTAAAAGTGGTGTGACTTCTCTGGAAAAGTCGAGTACGACAGGACCTCGAATACCGTGGTTTGTAAAGATAAGATCTCCTTTGGCTCGTAGTTTTTTATGCTTTTTGAGATCAACTCGGAGTTCTACTTTTGCCATTGTATCCGCGCGACAGTTTTTGACCCATTCCTCTTTTGTTCGTAGGGGCATCATAGCTGGAAAGAGATCTGTGACTTTATGTCCAAGCTCATTTGCAAGATTGTATCCGTCACCCTCAGCACCTAAGACAGGATAACCAAGCCCACCAGTTGCCACTATGACATTTTCAGCCTTAAGCATACTATCTTGGGTTTTTACCCCACTGATGCGCTCTCCAACGACTAAAAGACGTTCTGCTCTTTGCTTGCATTTTATTGTGATGCCTAAACGCAGCATTTCATTTTCAAGACCTGAGATAATAGTTGCAGAGGAGTGAGAAGTGGGAAAGATACGAAAACCATCTGGTGCATGTGTTGCAACACCGATTTCATCCATAAATGTGACTAAAGCTTTGTTGTCAAAGGCAGCCAAAGCATCTTGCATAAAACGTCCATCACGACCAAATCGAGCCATAAACTCTTCATTTGAGAGTGTGTTGGTGAGATTACATCTCCCGCCACCTGTTGCTTTTAACTTGGATGCAATTTTTGAGAGTTTTTCTAAAAGAAGGACTTTTTTACCCTCTCTTGCCGCAACAATAGCAGCAATAATCCCCGCCGCACCACTTCCAATGACAATAAGGTCATAATTATCTTTATTCATAATGATATTTTAGTATAATTGCTTTAATGAAAACTTATTATGGCGATAGAGAAAAATGTTATGAGTGTTATAGACCTAAAAGCTCTTGTATGTGTGGGTATTTTGAGCATATAGAAACGGACACAAAGTTTGTGATTTTGATGCATCCAAAAGAGTTTAAAAAGGTCAAAAACAATACTGGACATTTTACGCATAAGTCACTGCCTAATTCTGAACTTTTTATAGGTATAGATTTCTCACAAAACAAAAAAATCAATGAAATCATAGCAACACATGAGAGTTATATTCTTTACCCATCAAGCGATGCACTCAACCTCAGTGAAACAAATCCTAAACGCAGTAAAAAACCCTTAGCGATTTTTCTTATAGACTCAACTTGGGCATGCTCAAAAAAGATGTTTACACAAAGTAAAAACCTACAAATGTTGCAATATATGAGCTTTACCACCACCAAACAATCAGACTATGAGATAAAAGTACAGCCAGATGAAAACTATCTCTCAACAATGGAGTCTACTTTAGTGGTTTTGGAATTGTTGGCTGCGCATACAATCGAGTCGATAAAAAAAGAAAATCTTGAGAACTTTTTAAATCCATTTTATGAGATGATAAGATATCAAAAGAGGTTAATTGCAAATCCCACTAACAATGCAGTGAGATTTAAACGACATACTAAACACGGTAAATCAAAACTAAGATAACTTCAAAACTCAAGTCACCCTGAACTTGATTCAGGGTCTAGTTTATATGAAATTATAAGCTAGATTCCCAGTCAAGCTGAGAATGACTTGAGTTTTGATTTACCGTACATACTAAAGTGTAAAGCCTTCAAGTATAAATATCGTTTTTTACTTATTTACAACTGAGCGTGCCCAGCCTTCTGTTACTGTGTGAAGTTGCTCATTTGGAACTTCTAAAAAACTAATCTCAAAACTATCTTCAAATTCACATACTCCAATGCTCCTTGGACGAACTGCTAACATTTTAGAAGTAGGGAGTTGTTTTCCAAAGCAGAAGATTATGTTTTTAGCATCTTTTATTTCATCAGCTATGACGCTATCTTGTATCGAAGAAGTATGCTCGTAATGATCAAAAATTGCGATAAATTTAGCTATTGGGTGTTCTTCAATGAGATTGTTAAAATGTTCTATAATTTGGGATACATTTTCGTAGTTTGTTTCAGTTTTTTTGATGTTAAGTGAAAATACTGGATATTTATCCATAAAGATTGTTTTTGTCATGTTTATTCCTAGTAAAATTTTAAATGTAATTATATCTTATAATTATTATAATTTTACAATATTTTAGAAAAAATGACGAATTACGGTAAATCAAAACTCAAGTCATTCTCAGCTTGACTGGGAATCTAGCTTATAATCTCATATAAACTAGACCCTGAATCAAGTTCAGGGTGACTTTAGTTTTGAAGTTATCTTAGTTTTGATATTAAAATTTAAGCTATTAAGCCGTCAAAATAAGCTTGGGGTTTATTTATTAAACAAGTGTAACTCTAAAGTATTAACTTTAGAGTGGACAGTTAAGCTTTTAGTTGCTTTTAAAATTATTTATTAAACACAATAGAACCAAGGCGAACCATATTTGAACCACACTCTATGGCAAGTTCAAAATCTCCACTCATACCCATAGAGCAGATCGTTGCATTTGGGAGTTGTTGGTATATTTCATGTGTTACTTCAAAACTTTTTCTTACTACTTCTTTGTCATCACTGTGTGCACCGATGCTCATGATACCTTTGAGTTTGATATTTGGGCATTCATTTTGAATTGTTGTATAAATCTCTAGGGCGTCCTCAGGCATCACACCATGTTTAGATTCCTCTTTTGCTGCGTTTACATGAAGTAAACAATCAAGTGTCATATCTCTTGCGAGAAGTTTCTTTTGCAGTTCATGTGCAAGTTCAAGGGAATCAAGTGCCTGAAATAAACTAGGGTTGATATCCAGCAGCTTATTTATCTTATTTTTTTGCAAGTTCCCGATAAAGTGCCACTCTAAAGGTAGATCTTCAAGCTCTTGTGCTTTTGCTTGTAAATCTTGAACTTTATTTTCACCAAAAGCACGTTGTCCAATTTTGTAGAGTTTTTCAATATCCTCTGCAGTAGAGTACTTACTCACAGCAACAATTTTTACAATATGATGCTCACTCACTGTAAGTCGAGCTGTCTCAACACGACGTATAACGTCATCTATATATAGTTTATATTCTATCTCATTCATGTTTATCCTATTAGTCTATTTATATCGTTATAGATTCCAAGTCCCATAAGTCCAAAGAGGATGACCCATCCTGTTATGGTTAAGTTTATGACGACCTGTTCGCTTGCTTCTCTTCTAAATATCATCTCATAAAGATTAAACATGATATGTCCGCCATCAAGTGCCGGAATAGGAAGGAGGTTGAGTACACCGAGATTGACCGAGATAAGTGCCGCAAAGAAAAGGACGCTCATCCAGCCAACAGCAGTTGCATCAGAAGTGAGCTTAACTATACTTATAACTCCGCCCATCTCAGAAGCAGGAACTTCACCAAAAAGTAACTTTTTAACACCTGTAAATATCAGCGTAGAAGCAAAAACAGTCTGATCAGTTGCATACTTGATTTTGCCTATAAAATCTAGCTTTTGCTCATGCATAACACCTGCTGCGGAGATACCTATCATCTTGCGTTTGACATCTTCTCCGTACATATTTTTAGCATCACGAAGTTTTGGTTCTAGTGTGATGAGTTTGAGGTATCCTTTTCTATCCACCTCTAAAGCTATGGCACCTTTTGCTGATGTGATTAACTCCGCCATCTCTTTCCAGCTTGTAACTTTTTGATTATTTATGCTCAAAATTGTGTCGTTTGATTCAAGTCCTGCTACAAAGGCAGGAGAATCTTTTAAGACTGTTCCTACAACAGGGGAAAGTACTTGTGGGTTGCCAAGTGCGATGGTAAAGTAGAGCAAAAATGCAAGTAAAAAGTTTGCAAATGGTCCAGCTAAAAGGATGATGATTTTTTGTAAAGGAGTTTTAGCATTATAGCTATCTGCATCATAACTTTTTTTTGTGGGGTCTGCATCATCTTGACCTTTCATTTTGACATAGCCGCCAAGGGGAATAGCCGAGATACTCCACTGTGTACCAAATGCATGAAAAGTAAAAAGTCTTTTTCCAAAACCTATGCTGAAGACTTCGACATAAACGCCAAAAAAACGTGCGGCGCTAAAGTGACCAAGCTCATGAAAAAATATAAGTCCTGAAAGAACTAAAAGTGAAACTAACCAGCTCATGATTGTTGCTCCTTTGTAAGTGCATTTTTAAATCCCCAAAGATACTCAAGCCCAGAGTAAACAGTTAAAAATACTGCAAACCAGAGCAGGGCAGTACCAAATGGCCAGTGCATGAGTAAAAAGCCGATAGCTATCATTTGAGCTACTGTTTTTACTTTCCCAGCCCATGAAGCTTTGACGCTGATACCCTCACTCACAGCAACAGTACGGATACCAGTGATAAAAAGCTCACGAACGATGATGATGTAAATAGCCCAAGCAGAAGCTTCACCTATCATCATAAGACCTAAAAATGCAGCTAAAGTAAGCATCTTGTCTGCTAGAGGGTCAAGGATGGCACCGAGCATTGTCATCTGATTCCATTGTCTTGCAATGTAGCCATCAAAAAAGTCGGTAATTGATGCAAGAACAAAAAGCAAAGAAGCAAAGTAATAGTTCCAAGTGATGTCAAAACCGTTGTCGGTAAAAACTTGAGGATTGAGTATAATCCAGAACATTAATGGTGCTAGAAGTATACGGATGGATGCTAAAAAATTTGGTAAATTGAGCAAAGAATTTCCTGATTAAGATTAGAGTGTAGAAAAAAGGCTAATTCGCATTAGCCTTTGGATTATTTACTGAAAAGATGTTCCACCATCGATAACGATAGCTTGACCAGTTAACCATGAAGCCTCATTACTACAAAGGAAAAGACAAGCACCAGTTAAGTCTGTAGCATCACCCATACGGTTGAGTGGAGAGCGTTTTACAACTTCTGCTTTTACCTCTTCATAGTTCGGGAAAGCTTTGAGTGCGTCTGTGTCGATTGGACCACCACTTACTGCGTTTACTCTGATGTTTTTCTCACCAAGTTCAGCAGCAGCGTATTTGACCATAGTCTCAACTGCAGCTTTGTTTGTTCCATGACCAGCATAGTTTGGAGTGTAGACAAGATTACCAGTTGAGCTCATAGAGATGATAGAACCACCACCAACTTTTTCCATACGTTTGGCTGCTTCTTGCGCACCAACGACAAACGCTTCAACAGTCGCAGTATAGATGTTACAAAGTCCTTTTGGTTTGAGTCTCATAAATGGAGCAAATCCACCAACAACAGCACGACCAGAGATAATGGCATTTGAGATAAAAAAATCAAGTCTATCAAAATCTTCATCGAACTCTTTGTATACATCTTTATATGTTAAAGGTTCTAAGATATTGAGTTTGTAAGCTTTTGCTTTAATGCCAAACTGAGATTCAACATCAGCGATGATCTCATTTGCAGTATCTGCACTAGAAGCATAAGTAAATGCAACATCACAACCTTTTTTGGCAAATGCATACACTATAGCTTTTCCGATACCACGTGTACCACCACTTACAAATAAAGTCTTACCTGTCATTGTTTTTTCGCTCATATTAAAGTCCTTTTATTTCATAATTTTTCATAACTTCTTCTATCTTTTTCATACTCTCAACACTCGGAGGGGTTAAAGGAAGACGATACTCTAGCGTGTCTATAAGCCCTGCTATATACATAGCTGCTTTGATGGGAATAGGGTTCGCTTCACAAAAAAGCACCTTGTTTAAAGGGTAAAGTTTGTCATTGAGAGCTTTTGCTTTGGCAAAATCACCAGCGTGTGCAAGTCTGACTAATTCTGATTTTAAGTCAGGCATCAAGTTTGAGGTGACAGAAGTGATACCAGCGCCACCATTTGCAAGGATAGGATAATCTATAGCATCATCACCAGAAAATACTTTCAACTCAGGACGACGAGAAAGAAGTTCTACTGTACGTTCAAGTGAACCAGTTGCTTCTTTGATACCATATATGTTAGGAATGTCATCAAAAAGTCTGATGACAGTATCTGCACTAATGTCTACTACAGTACGACCTGGAACATTGTAAAGCATAAAAGGAAGCTCAGGCACTGATGAAGCGATTGCTTTATAGTGTTGATAGAGTCCTTCTTGAGATGGTTTTACATAGTATGGCGCTACAGAGAAGATAGCATCTACACCACACTCTTGAGCATTTTTTGCAGCTAAGATAGCTTCTGAAGTAGAGTTGCTTCCTGCACCGGCAAGAACTTTTGTACTCGTACCTTTACAAACTTCTACTGCTATCTCCATACATCTTTTATCTTCATCATAAGATAGAGTAGCACTCTCTCCTGTTGTACCCACAGGACACACGGCATCGATCCCGTTGTTTATCTGGCGTTGAATTAACGCAGCATACGTTTGCTCATCAAGTTTTCCATTTTTAAACGGAGTGATAATTGCGGTTGAAGAACCTGTGACTAAATTCATTAAATATTACCTTTAGATTAATAAGTGTAATTATATCTAAAAGTTTTAAATTTAGGCTAATATGAGTAAAAATTAAAAAATAACAAAAACATTAAATAACAATAAAATATAAATTTTAAAATTTGTGTAGTAAATAATTATAATATGTTGTATAATTCTCACATGAAATTTGCTTTAATAATAATATTTATATTGTCCCTAGTGTTGATAAGTCTTTTGATTAAGTATGCAGCTAAGCTTGGCTTACAAGATGTGCCAAATGAAAGAAGTGCACATAAAAGCACTATACCAAAAAGTGCGGGACTTGGTTTCGTTAGTGCAGTAATTTTGGGTCAATTTATATTTAATTTTGATTATTTTATAGATTATTTTTTCATGTATTTTTCTATTCTTATAGTTATGCTTATAGGCTTGTATGATGACAAATATGACATAAAGGCTCGTGTTAAATTTATCTTTATTATTTTGGCGGCATCTATAGTAGTCTTTTACGATATACGTATAGACTCACTCGGCACGTATTTTGGTTATGAATTACATCTTCCTTGGTTTATCGCAGCTCTGTTTAGTGTCTTTGCAATTGTAGGATTTACAAATGCTTTAAATCTCATGGATGGACTTGATGGCTTAGCCGGTGGACTCTCCCTCATCATGCTTACGATGTTCTTTGCAATAGGCTTAACACATGGTGACTATTTTTTAGTTTCACTCTCTGCTAGTTTTATAGTTGCAGTCGGAGCATTTATGATCTTCAACTGGCATCCAGCTAAGATCTTTATGGGAGATAGTGGTTCATTGACCTTAGGCTTTGTTATCTCAGTACTAGCTATTAAATCTTTAGCATATATTTCACCTGCTGCTGTGTTGTTTATCATAGGGCTTCCTCTTATAGATACTTTCATCGTAGTACGTAGAAGATTACAAAGAGGTCAATCTCCATTTATTGCAGATAAAAACCATATTCACCATTTTTTATACAAAACAAAGTTACACGTAAGATTTTCAGTGATGATGTTGTTGTACATACAACTTGCTTTGTCAATCATTGGCTTCCAAATAAAATCTACAGATCAGTTTTTATCTGTAGTTTTATTTGTCATGATAGTCTATATCTTTTTTAATCTTTTTGATCAAAGATATAGATATAGACCAAAAACACAAAAAAGGAAGAAAAGGATGGATAGAAGAGATGCCTAAACGAAGTGAATTTAAAATTAGGGACTCATATGAAAAATATGTATAGTTTAGCAGTGATATTGTCAGTCATATTTACATTAGTAGGTTGTAGTAAGGCTGATTATGTTCTTTTTGCAAAAAATTATGACGAACAGCATGTGCAATATAAAGATAATAATACGTCAGAACCTTATCGATACAAAGTTCGTGTTAATGATCGTCTGTCAATATTATTTTACGATCATCCGGAATTAAGTACGAGGTCAATAGGGGATTTAAATAAAGATGTATATGGTATATTGGTGGATTCAAAAGGATACGCTAAATTTCCAATCATAGGCTCTATTAAAGTATCTGGTTATTATGAAGAAGATTTAGCAAAACGCGTAGAAAAACTCTATTCAGAATATATTATAAATCCAAAAATTAATTTAAATGTTATAAACAAAAGAGTTGTTGTTTTGGGTGAAGTTAAAAATCCCGGAGTTGTTGAAATCACAAATGAAACAATGAGTTTGTTTGAAGTAATTGCAAAACGTGGTGGAATTTCTAGAATAGGTAAACGCAATGGAGTTGTAATATTGCGAGGAGACATGAAAAACCCAGAAATAAGTATGGTTGATTTAACTGATATGCGTAGTATATTACAGCAGAATATGATGTTAGAACCAAATGATATCGTTTACATTGTTCCTAACATAAACATAGTGATTGAGCAAGCATTACCTGCAACTCAAATTATAAATTCACTAACAAGTTCAGCGGTTAATATGAAAATATTAACAAATTTTTAAAAGGCAGTAATAGATGAAAAAAAATATGAATTATTATATTAATTTAATCAAAGAAAGAAAGATTTCTTTTATAACTGTTTTTACGATCATAGTGCTTATTGGGGTATTAAAACTTTTTTTAACTGAAAAATTATATGTTTCTTCTGGGGCGATAGAAATACCAAAATATGAGGCAGTAACATCTAATTCCTTTTTAAATTCTTTCAATTATACTAGAAATAGAGTGCATACTCCTAGTGATGAGGCAGAAATTATACAATCAAATGCAATAATTGAGGAAGTTATTCATGAATTGAATTTTACTAATACATATTACACATATGGTAACTTATTACGTTATGCAATAGAAAAAGAACAGTTTCCATATGATGTTACTCTCTTGTCACATGATACAGCAAATATTGCATTGATAATATACCCTTATAGTTCAAAAGATGCAAGGTTTGAAATAATTAGACAGAGTCTAACTGATAAGGTTATAATTAACAACAAAGTATTGAATCAAAAAGTTCTTTACAGTGGTTTATTGAAATATGGTGAGAAAAAGAAAGTTGGTCCATATTTGATTCAAATAAATAAGAAAATAAAGACGTTACCATCTTTTGTATATTCAGTAAATTATACAAATGAACATTTGTTGATTGATAAAATTAAAAGAAATTTAAGGGTTACTCCAGTTATTAAAGATTCATCAATAATTGGAATAGACTATAAAGATGTAACCCCGATGAGGGCGAAAATTTTTATTGAAAAACTTTTAGAGGTGTATTCAAGAGAAAATCTTAAAATTAACACTAAAAGAGTTTTAGAAGCAATTAAAATAGTTGACAAACAATTAGTAGATACAAAACTGAAACTTGATAAATCGGCTAAAAAATTAAAAGAATATCAAAGTTCTAATCTTCTTTTAAATGTTACGGATGAGTTTAAAAATAGGCAAAATCAAATTATTGTACTCGAAGAAAAGAAACAAAACATTGTTTTACAGAAAAATGTATATGAAAAGATTTTGGAACATATTATAAAAGGTGAAGATGTTGGAAATATTGTTGTTGATGATAAAGGGATAACAAATTTAATACAACAGAGAGATGATGCTGTTGCTAAACAAAAAGAATTATTAGGTAAATATACACCTAAATATAGTAAAGTAATTGAGATTACAAAAAAAATTACTTCTATTAGAAATATGTTGAATGATAAAATATTATATATTATAGGAAATTTAAAAACTCAGGAAGAAACTCTTAATAATCTTATAGATAATGTAAAATTAAAAATTAAAAATCTACCTGCTAAGAAAGCTCATTTAAATGAGCTATTACATAACTATAAAGTAGATACTGAAATTTATCAAGAGTTGCTTAAAAACAAAATGAAAATGTCCACTGATGTCGTAAAGGCGGAGCAATATACACGCGTAGTAGATAAGCCTGATTATTATCCTTATGCAATTTATCCAAGGTATTTGTTATCTATTATTATTATTATAATGTTAGCTTTTATTTTTGCTTTTATTGCAGTCTTAATAAGAAATACATTTGATACTATTATTAGAAAACCAGAGGATATTCTTCGTATTACAAAAATACCTTTATTTGGAATAGTTCCTTTTGTAAAGTCAAAAAACTATAATAAAATATTTCTTCTGGACTCTGAGAACACACATATAGTTGAATCATTTAGAAAAATACGAACAAATTTAGAATATGCTGGTAATAAAGAAAAAGGAAAATTGATTTTAGTGACTTCTAGCTATGCAAACGAAGGAAAAACAACATTTGCAGCAAACCTTGCTGTAAGTCATGCAATGTTAGATAAAAAAGTTGTAATTGTGAATTTAGATTTAAGAATTCCTCAGTTACACATGAAATTTGATATTGATAATACGCAAGGTGTTAGTGAAATACTCGCTGCGAAAGTTAGTGTTTCTGATGTTGTGCACCCATATACTGATAAGACAGATAGTAAAATAATAAAACATTTAGATGTTATAACTTCTGGTGCAGTGCCACCAAACCCTGCAGAGCTTATAGATACTCCAAGGTTAGATAGCTTTTTTAATGAGTTGCGAGAGATGTATGATATTATTATTTTAGATTCACCTCCACTTAGAGAAGCTTCGGAGTCTTTTGTTTTAGCGACAAAATCTGATGTTATATTGTCGGTTGTTAAAGCTGAATCATCCAAAATTGACAGTATTGAGTATTTTGAAAAAATTTCTGAAGGGTTGAAAAAATCTAAAAGCTTAGGAATTATTTTAGTCTCTGTTGCAGAGGAATATATGCAAATGCCAGTTTATGATAAAAATTACGCGCTATTTGTAGAAAAAAATTCAAAAAAAGGAAAAGAGTAAATGAAAGGTATAATACTAGCAGGGGGAAGTGGCACACGCCTCTATCCAATCACAAAAGGTGTAAGTAAACAATTAGTTCCGATTTATGATAAACCGATGATTTATTATCCATTATCAGTTCTTATGTTGGCAGGAATTACTGAAGTACTCATTATCTCAACACCGCATGATTTACCAAACTTTGAAAAGCTTCTTGGTGATGGCAATGAACTAGGAATGAAGTTTTCTTACAAAGTGCAACCAAGCCCAGATGGTTTGGCGCAAGCTTTTCTTTTGGCTGAAGATTTTCTAGGTGGAGAAGAAGCTTGTCTTATCTTAGGTGATAATATTTTTTATGGTCACGGACTCACTAAACTGTTGGCAAAAAGCATTAAAAATGCACAAGAAGACAACAAGGCAACTGTATATGGATACTATGTCAATGATCCTGAGCGATATGGTGTCGCTGAATTTGATGAAACAGGAGATGTAGTCTCCATAGAAGAAAAACCTAAAAATCCAAAAAGTAACTATGCTGTAGTTGGTTTGTATTTTTATCCAAAAGATGTAGTGCAAAAAGCAAAAGAAGTAAAACCAAGTGACAGAGGCGAGTTAGAGATAACAACACTTAATCAAATGTACCTTCAAGAGAAACGATTACGAGTTAAACTTATGGGAAGAGGCTATGCATGGCTTGACACAGGAACACATGAGTCTCTTTTAGAAGCTTCTATGTTTATACAAACTATAGAGAAAAGACAAGGTCTTAAAGTTGCATGTATAGAAGAGATAGCTCATGAGATGGGATACATCAATGCTGATGACTTAGTAAGATTAGCACAACCACTGAAAAAAAATCAATATGGACAATATTTACTTAAACGTGCCCAAGAAGGAAAAGTAGAACGATGAAATTCATAAGAACAGCAATTGAAGATGTAGTCATTATAGAACCAAAAGTTCATGGAGATGAGAGAGGCTACTTTGTAGAGACTTTTCGTGCTGATAAACTTGAAGAGTTTTTAGGATATAAAATAAACTTCTGCCAAGACAATGAGTCAAAAAGCTCTCGTGGAGTTTTGCGAGGTCTACACTATCAACTCCACCCCGCAGCACAAACAAAACTTGTTCGTGTCATAAAAGGCAGAGTATTAGATGTGGCAGTAGATATCCGAAAAGGAAGCCCGACATTTGGTAAACATGTGAGTGTAGAGCTAAGTGAAGTGAATAAAAAACAACTCTTAGTACCAAGAGGATTTGCTCACGGCTTTGTAGTGCTTGAAGATGATACTATTTTTGCTTACAAAGTAGATAACTACTACTCTCCCGAAAATGATAGAGGAGTAGCGTTTGATGATGAGGCACTCAAAATTGACTGGAGAGTACCAAAAGAAGAACTTCTTCTTTCTGAAAAAGACAGGATACAACCTAAGCTAAACGAAACACAAGATATATTTGAATATGGGATGAATTACTATAATGACTAATATTTTAGTAACAGGATCAAATGGTCAAGTAGGTTCTGAGTTACGTGAATTGGCAAAGGAGTATGAATATACTTTTTTCTTTACAGATAGAGAAAGTTTAGACATCACATCTAAAGAAGATATAAACAATTTTGTCACACAAAATAATATCAATGTTATTATAAACGCAGCGGCTTACACAGCAGTGGATAAAGCAGAAGAAGATGAAAAAAATGCAGACAAGGTTAATCATTTAGCAGTTGAATTTCTTGCGGAGATAGCAAAAGAGAAAAACATAAAACTCATCCATATCTCAACAGATTATGTCTTTGATGGGAAAAACTATAAACCTTACAATGAAGATGATGTTACAAATCCACAAGGTGTTTATGGAAAAACAAAACTTGATGGTGAAAAAGCTCTCCAAGAGATAAACCCTAATAATTCAATCATTATAAGAACTTCATGGGTTTACTCAAGCTTTGGAGATAACTTTGTAAAGACTATGCTGCGTTTAGGGAAAGAAAAAGAACAGCTCGGAGTGATTTTTGATCAGGTAGGAACTCCTACTTATGCAAAATATTTGGCAAAAGCAATACTTGATATTTTACCGAATGTGAAAAATGAAAAAGTTGCAATATATAACTACTCAAATGAAGGTGTACTTTCTTGGTATGACTTTGCAAAAGAGATTATGAGAATGGCAAAGCTTGATTGTCAAATTAATCCAATAGAAACAAAAGAGTACCCTACGCCAGCAAAAAGACCACACTATAGTCTACTGAACAAATCAAAGATAAAAGAAGAATTTGGTATACTTATTCCATATTGGAAAGATTCACTTGATGAGTGTTTACAAGCTTTAGGTGCAAGGAAGTGAAAAAAGTTTTAGAAGAAGTTGGTAAAAGCTTAATGGCATTTGCCAATATTGTAACTGCATTGGTGTTTGTAAAAAGTTATTTCGATAACAGTGACGATAATATGTTGATTTATGGCATTTATTTCTTTATCGATACATATATATTGAGTTCTATATTAATTAAACTTTCAGAAAGGATGAAAAATGAGTAAATTAGAATTAGTATTAGTTACCATGGGAACAGTTGCGCTTATAGCAGCATATTTTTTAAATAAAGTAGATCCAAACAAATGGGAGAATAAACATAGCCATGACTAAAAACATACTACTAACAGGCACAGCAGGCTTCATAGGCTCAAACTTCGTACCATACTTTCTGGAAAAATACCCAGAATACAATCTTATAAACCTAGACCTACTAACATACGCAGGAAACTTAGAA
>Ga0256840_1000161_pt1 | contig 62342 bp, 68 predicted proteins | sample 355202metaG_FD_185969 | JGI IMG/M metagenome (GOLD analysis project Ga0256840, IMG submission 185969) | Hydrothermal vent microbial communities from Mid Atlantic Ridge, Atlantic Ocean - 355-202 | ecosystem: Environmental > Aquatic > Marine > Hydrothermal vents | place: Atlantic Ocean: Mid...
CTCTTGCTTTGATTCCCATATTCTATCACTTTGTTTTTTTAGAAGCTAAAGCAATTATCGTTCTTATTTTAATCCTCTGTTTTTAGTGGATTGGGGTGTTTTAAAACACTTTCTTTTTATTCTTAAACTTGTTTTAACTATTTTTTTTGTAGCATACGCGTCCGCATTAGTGTCTTTGGACATTTGTTTGAATATTTGTACATGTTTTAGCAAATATATACAAGTATTGGTTGTGCTCGAGCAACCTACAACGATACGGTGCAGATTATATGAAACGGAGTGTACAATGAAAGTACGAGCTTCAGTAAAAAAGATGTGTGACGACTGCAAAGTTGTTAAACGTAAGGGGATTGTCAGAATTATCTGCAAAAATCCCAAACATAAACAGAGACAAGGATAAGAATGGCACGTATAGCCGGTGTAGACTTACCTAAGAAAAAGCGCGTAGAATATGGTTTGACCTATGTTTACGGAATTGGTCTTCATGCCTCCCGTCAGATTCTTGATGCGACAGGTATTGATTATAACAAACGTGTTCATGAATTAAGCGGTGAAGATGTTGCAAAAATTACTGCTGAGATTCGTGAATCTCATATGGTAGAGGGTGACTTGCGTAAAAAAGTCGCTATGGATATTAAAGCACTAATGGATATTGGCTCATATCGCGGTCTTCGTCACCGTCGCGGTCTTCCATGTCGTGGACAAAAAACTAAGACAAATGCGCGTACTCGCAAGGGTAAACGTAAAACTGTCGGCGCAGCATAAGGAAATAGAGTATGGCAAAAAGAAAAGCAACTCGTAAAAAAGTCGTTAAAAAAAATATTGCTCGCGGTATTGTGCATATTGCAGCATCGTTTAATAACACGCTTGTAACCATTACAGACGAGATGGGGAATATGATCTGTTGGAGTTCAGCCGGCAGCCTCGGTTTCAAAGGTTCTAAGAAATCAACACCGTTTGCAGCGCAAGCAGCTGTAGAAGCAGCGATTGAAAAGGCTCAGGTTCACGGAATCAAAGAGCTCGGTATTAAAGTTCAAGGCCCCGGAAGTGGACGCGAAACAGCGGTAAAAGCTGTTGGTGCCATTGAAGGCATTCGTGTGACATTTATGAAAGATGTTACACCACTACCGCACAACGGTTGTCGCGCACCTAAGCGCCGTAGAGTTTAAGGAGATTACTGATGGCAAGATACAGAGGTCCAGTAGAAAAAATCGAAAGAAGATTCGGTGTAAGCCTTAACTTAAAAGGTGAGCGTCGTTTAGCAGGAAAATCTGCGTTGGAAAAACGTCCTTACGGTCCCGGGCAGCACGGTCAGCGTCGTAAAAAAGTTTCAGAATACGGTCTGCAGCTTAATGAAAAGCAAAAAGCAAAATTCATGTATGGTATTTCTGAAAAGCAGATGCGCGCACTCTTTAAAGAAGGAAAGCGTCGTGACGGCAATACCGGTTTTAATCTGATTACATTGATCGAGCAACGCTTGGACAACGTGGTTTATCGTATGGGATTTGCTTCAACGCGTCGTTTTGCACGTCAACTGGTTAATCACGGTCATGTATTGGTTGATGGAAAAAAAGTAGATATTGCTTCGTACCGTGTGAAACCGGGACAAAAAATAGAGATTGCACAGAAGAGTAAAAAAAATGTCCAAGTATTGCGTGCTATTGAGTTGACAAACCAAACAGGTTTAGCGCCGTGGGTGGATATTGATGCTGAAAAAGTATTTGGTATTTTTACCCGTTTACCTGAACGTGAAGAGATTGTGATTCCCGTTGAAGAACGTCTAATCGTTGAGCTTTACTCGAAATAATCATACAAAGGGCGTATTAATGAATAAGATTAAAACTTCTCCACTTCTACCTCAGGAATTTGTTGTTGAGCAAATTTCTGAGAATGAAGCAAACATAATAGCTTATCCATTTGAAACGGGTTTTGCGGTATCACTGGCTCACCCGCTTCGCCGTTTTTTATTGAGCAGCTCCGTAGGATTTGCCCCTATTGCAATTAAAATTGAAGGCGCCAAGCACGAGTTTGACTCGGTACGCGGTATGCTTGAAGACATTTCAGATTTTATTATTAACTTAAAAGGCATTCGTTTTAAGCTAAATGACGATGCCACTGAAGCGCGAATATCGTATAGCTTCAACGGTCCGTGTGAGATTAAAGGCAGCGATCTTAATAATGATGATGTTGAGATTGTAACTCCCGAAGCATTTTTGGCAACACTCAATGAAGATGCTACGCTAAATTTTGAGATTATTATCAATAAAGGTATCGGATATGTACCAAGTGAAGATATTCGCGATGATATAGAAGAAGGCTTTATTGCGTTGGATGCATTCTTTACGCCGGTGCGTAATGTAACGTATGAAATTGATAATGTGCTGGTTGAAGACAATCCGAATTTTGAGAAGGTCATTATTAAAATTGTAACTGATGGGCAAATTTCACCATTGGATGCATTTCGAAATTCTCTTGAAGTTATGTATGGTCAGTTGGCTGTTTTCAACAGTGAAATCAATATTCAAGCACCGAGTATGGTGGAGCGTGTTGAAGAATCTGCTGAATTAAAACAGCTCTTGACAAGTATTGATGAATTAGGACTGAGTGCACGCAGCTTTAACTGTTTGGATCGATCCAATATTAAAGTTGTCGGTGAAATTACATTAATGAGTCAAAATGATCTGAAAAATGTGAAAAACTTAGGAAAAAAATCTTTTGATGAAATTGTTGAGAAACTTGAAGAGTTTGGCTTTGCGGTCGGATCTGACCTGTCAGATGATTTAGTAAGTGCTTTCAAAAAGAAATTAGAAGAGTAAAAGAGGAAATATTATGAGACATCGTCATGGTTATCGTAAGTTAAGTCGTACCAGTGCCCATCGCGCCGCACTGCTGAAGAACTTAACTATTGCGTTGATTGAAAATGGAAAAATTGAGACTACTGTGCCAAAAGCCAAAGAGCTACGCTCTTATGCTGAAAAGCTAATTACTATAGCACGTACCGGTGAAGCGAATGCGCATCGGACAATATTTGCAGCACTTCAAAGTAAAGAAGCCACCAAAAAACTCATCAACGAGATTGCACCGGAGTATAAGGAGCGTAACGGCGGTTATACTCGCATTACACGGACTCGTATTCGTCGTGGTGATGCTACGACAATGGCATTTATTGAGTTGGTATAACGTTTAAAGACAAAAGGGTGCCTTTTGTCTTTTTGTATCGTGTTGAAGCACGATACATCTTCTTTATGACTACTTTTTCATGTCATTATTATTCTAAGGATTGATATATCAATGGAATTTGGATTTGGAACATACAGAGTAGTAGATCAAAATCTTGAACATATCCAAGCATTACGACTGGCGATTGAATCGGGTGTTCGTGTTATTGATACGTCATCGAATTATATGGACGGAGCATCAGAGCGTGCTATTGCCAAGGTTCTCTCATCATTAGATACGGCGTATCCAGTTGAAATTATCAGTAAGTTTGGCTATATTCAAGGAACGCTCCTTGAGAAGATTAAAGCCAATAATCCTTTTGACGAGGTGGTAAAATACAGTGACACCTGTTATCACTGTATCGATGCGGCATTTATGCGTACACAGTTGAGTGAATCACTGCAACGACTCGGGCAAGATTCGTTGGAGTGCTATCTGCTTCATAATCCTGAATATTACATGTACGATGCACTCAACAACGGTACTGCTGTAGAAGTTGCTCGTGACACGATGTTACAACGTATTTATACAGTTTTTATAGCATTGGAGCAGGAGGTGCAGCAGGGGCGTATTAAACATTACGGTATCAGCTCGAACAGTTTTGCCAAAGCATCAAACGAACCGGACTTCCTTCCGTATGAAGATTTGGTTGTTTTAGCACGTAATGCAGCTGATGAGGCTGGGAACAGCCAGCACCACTTTAATACAATTGAGTTACCAATAAATCTTTTGGAATACGAAGGCCTTAAATGTGCTGCCTGGGCAAAACAAGAGGGGCTGCGTGTTATTGCCAACAGAGTGCTTAATGCGCAACTGGATGGTATGATGTTTCGTCTTGCCGATTATGATGAGCCGAGCGACTATGATTTTCATTTGAATACGGTTTTGGAGCTATGTGAGCATGACAGTTTACAACCCATTTACAATATTATTGAACAATTGGATCGAAACCGCCATCAATTTATGTGGGTGGGGGAGTATGATGCGTTTTTGTACACTCAGGTGATTCCGCATATTCATAAAAGTATGGCTGCTCTGGAACCTGATGATCAGACGGTACTCATAGAGCGTGTCACTCTTTTTTTAGAGCAGTTGAAAAAAATGGTAGCATATGAGTGTTCTCAAAAAACGCGCCAACACCTTCAAAAGAGATGCGGTTTGTCAGACAAGCGTCTGCAAGAATGCGCTATTGACTTTTTAAGAAAGAGCCAAAAAGTCGATGTAGTATTAGTAGGAATGCGAAAACCTAGTTATGTCGCTGATATTACAGCAATAAATTTATAACAAGTTAAGTAGAATTATTCTATTTTATGTTATATATTTCAAGTAAGGTTTACAAATGATTCCTTTTACCGATGAAGAGCTAATGGATCCTGTGAGTAACGTTATTGACAAGTTACGCCCTTCCTTGGCTCTGGATGGGGGAGATATTGATTTTCTCTCTGTGAAAAATGGTGTGGTGTATGTCCAACTTAAAGGAGCTTGTATCGGTTGTTCCAGCAGTGGCACCACCTTAAAATACGGAGTTGAACGACAACTCCGTATGGATATTCATCCGGAACTTACGGTGATTAATGTACCGCAGGGGATGGAGAATCAATTAGAAAATTTATAGATTAAAATGGAGGCAAGTTATGAAAACAATTAACAAATATAAGACTCTTGCCATAGCAAATGAAAGCTTTTCAAAAGCAGAATATGAAAATGCGTTACGTAATTATGCTTTGGTACTTAAAGATTATCCGAATACCAAAGAGGCTTATAATGGTGCTATTCTCTCTGAAATGGCTATGAGCGGTGAAGATGGTGCAGAAGCACTGTTTGATTACTATGTGATCTTGCAAGAAGATAATAAAGAAGAAGCAGATATTATTATCTCTGAAATTCTTGAAAGCATGGACGGCACTCTGGATCAGTTGGGACAGTTGATTGCTGAACCGTTGAAACAGCGTTTGGAGTTTGAAGACGGTATTTTGTATCATGAATTCAAAGCCCTGGTGGAGAAAGAGGGTGATTTTAAACGCATCTTTGAAAACATTATGTTTTCTACGCGCGTTATTATTAGCGAAAAAGAGGATTTTATTGATTTTTTAGAAAATTTAGTCACCTATGATTTTAAGGAAATGGCCTTGGCGTATCTAGAGAGTGCGTTAGCGGTATATCCCAATAATGACGACTTACGCTCGCTAGTGAAAAAACTGGCACAAGGCAGTGTGGGTGAAAATTGAATTACCCGATCAGAAGTTTCGTTACGTAACCGAGAATTCCAAAGAGTGTGATCATGAAACGGCGTTTGTGCTCACGGCACAAAATGCCAAATATTTAGATGATGCGAAAGCACATCATCCACACTCTATTGTTAAAGCCGAGATGTTGACCTCAGTGTTTGGACTGGAGCAGATTAAAATTATTGGTATTACCGGGACCAACGGAAAAACCAGTACGGCAAGTGCTATCTACTCCATGTTGCTCGATCTGGGTTATAAAGCGGCCATGCAAGGGACACGCGGTTTTTTTATGAATGATGAAGTGATTGAAGGAAAGACACTCACGACCCCTTCGGTGCTAAATACCTATCGACATATTTATCAGGCTGTTGCTAGCGGATGCGACTATTTCATTATGGAAGTCAGTTCGCATGCTATTGCACAAAAGCGTATTGAAGGGATCTCTTTCGCACTGAAAGTTTTGACAAATATTACGCAGGATCATCTGGATTATCACAAAGACTTAGAGAGTTACATTGCGGTAAAGAACAGCTTTTTTCAAGATGAAGGACTGAAGCTGATCAATAAAGATGAGCCCAAAGCCGCATTTAATATAAACAATACCTATACGTATGGGATTGAGAATCCGGCATCATATAAAATTATGGCCTATACACTCAATAATGGCATTAGCGCTATTTTACAGCATTTTAACGAGGTAGGACCTGTCCACTCACCATTGTACGGATTCTTTAACCTGTATAACATTGTTGCAGCTGTGGGAGCGGTACATCTGTTAAGCAAGCGTCCCTTGGAAGAAGTGTGCGAGGTAGTCGAAAATTTTGCCGGGGTGAGCGGTCGCATGGAAGTAGTAAGTAAAGAGCCACCGGTGTTGGTTGATTTTGCCCATACGCCCGACGGCATGCAACAGGTACTCAATTCGCTCAAAGAGAAAGATCTGTTGGTGGTATTTGGCGCCGGAGGCGATCGGGACCGATCGAAACGCCCTCTGATGGGGCGTATTGCCGCGACGTTGGCAAAACGTGTTTATATCACCAGTGATAATCCCAGAACAGAAGATCCCGATAGTATCGTCGCTGAGATTTTACAAGGTATTGACGATCACAGTAGCGTATATGTCGATGTGAATCGTCGTGCAGCTATTGCCAAAGCTTTAGAAGAGCAGCGCGAGGGCGAGGTGGTTGTTATTTTGGGTAAGGGAGATGAGACCTACCAGATTATTTACGATCAAAAGCTTCCTTTCGATGACAGAGAGGTTGTTCGAGAATTAATGAATATAAGGAGATGATATGGCAGACGTACCTGAAGATGTAGGGTGTAACAATCAAGAGTGCATGAAAAAAAATGAGTGTCAACGTAATCTGATTGCCAAAGAGGGGCGTGCAAGAGAGGTTAAAACATTTAGCGGTACGCCGCAAAAAGGGTGTGGTAAATTTCTACCCATCAATGCATAAATCCATCCATGCAAATCTCATAAAATGGTACCAACAGCACGGCCGTCATAATCTTCCGTGGCGGCATAGCCGGGATGCATATGTCATTTGGATCAGTGAGATTATGTTGCAGCAGACTCAGGTGGCAACGGTACTTGAACGCTTTTATTTTCCGTTTTTACAACGATTTCCTACATTGTATGAGCTGAGTGTCGCCACGGAAGACGAGGTGCTTAAGCAATGGGAGGGCTTGGGCTATTATACCCGCGCGCGTAATCTTCATAAAACGGCACAACTGGTAGAAGACACGTTGCCGCAGAGTGTGCATGAACTCATACGGTTACCCGGTATCGGTAAAAGCACTGCGCATGCTATTGCCGCCTTTGCCTACCGTACGCCCGTGCCTATTTTGGATGCGAATGTAAAGCGAATTTTGTATCGGTTTTTCGGAAAAAAACAGGCAACCGATAAAGAGTTGTGGGAGTTGGCATACCGACTTTTTGATGCGGAACACCCTTTTGAATACAATCAGGCAATGATGGATCTGGGTTCTTTGATCTGTCGTTCCAAAGAGACTCGGTGCATACACTGTCCTTTCAAGACGGAATGCAGTGCGGCACAGCAGGGTATACCATTGGCCTTTCCTGAAAAAAAAGCAGTAAAATCCGTGCCGATCCGGCACAAAGATATTGTAGTTTTTACATGTAAAAACCGTTATGCCCTGAAACAGCGAACCGGTCGGTTTTTAAACGGATTGTGGGGATTTGCCGAGTATGAAAAAAATGAATACCCTCTAGAAAACTCCATGCGAAAGCTCGGTAGTATTGTGCAAAAATATTCGCATTTTCATCTTCATGCCGATATCTTTATATCTCATGCGTATGTCGAAGAATATCGGTACTTGAGTGTGACAGAAATTTATAAACTGCCTTTAAGCAAAGCAGATGTTAAAATTTTAAAGATGCTGAATTGATCTCCAGCACGCTCTGTTGGCTTAAAAATATAATCTACTTTGAAATAAAGACTATATTAGTCTGAATTTTGATATAATCTCGCAAAAAATTTCATTCTGGTGAAATCATGGAGAAGAATTATGGGTGTACCTCAACCAGCGTTTTATATTTTCAAATGTGAGCAATCCAATCCCCCGGGGATGCCGAAACCCTCATGTGTGAATCCGCAAACACAAGACCTTTTTCAACATTTAGCACAAATTTTGATGCAAAAAGGTATAATCGGAACAGTGCAACCGATTCGTACCTCATGTATGAATCGTTGTAATGTGGGACCAATTATGTTGGTTGAGCCGGGACATGTGATGTATGCACAGCTTGACAAAGAGAAAATCTCACGTATTATCGATGAGCATATTATCGGTGGCAACGTGGTAGAAGAGTATGTTATCGACAGCGAATTATGGGATGATGCTATTTCGCCTGAAGCGATGATGAAACAGATGGGAAGATAAAGAGTTATGACAATCGAAATGCTTTACAGCAAAATTCACCGTGCAACGGTAACCGATGCAAATCTGAATTATGTTGGTTCTATTACTATTGATGAAGAGCTTTTAGAAGCGTCTAAAATGCGTGTGGGACAGAAAGTAGAAATTTTAAACATTAATAACGGTGAGCGATTCTCTACCTATATTATTTTAGGGGAACGCGGCAAACGTGATATTTGTCTTAATGGTGCTGCAGCACGTAAGGTTCATGTAGGTGATAAAGTTATTATCGTGGCGTATGCAACCTATGATGAACGGGAGCTGGAGCAGTATAAACCCAAGGTGGTCATTGTTGATGACAATAACGACATTGTTGACGAACTTGAAGTGATCTGATGTTCGGTAATTTGGGGGATATGGGCAAAATGTTGGAGTCGCTCCAAGAGTCTGCCCAAAAAATGGAAGCAGATCTTGCGTCCAAGGAGTTTACCGTTAAAACGGGCGGCGGTATGGTTACCGTGACTATTAACGGTAAAGGCGAAGTATTGGATGTTGAGATTGACGAAAGCCTTTTAGAAGACAAATCTTCATTACAAATTCTGTTAATTGCTGCGATTAATGATGCCAATAAAATGGTTGAAGACAACAAGAAAAACAGTGCAATGGGGGCACTTGGCGGTATGAACCCTTTTACCCAGCAGTCTTAAGACTGTTTTGTCGTATTTCCATGACACTTTTTATATCTTTTTATAAAAATAATGCTAGAATTTCATCAAAAAACAAGTCATGGCAGCAATGGAACAGTTTGAACAGTTTTTAAAGAGACATCTTCCTGAAATTGAGAGTTTTCACCCGCATTACGAAACAGCATTACAGAGTATGCTTTTAGCCGGCGGAAAGCGGTTTCGTCCGGCACTGCTGTTGAGTGTTGTGCGCGCTTATAACACCTTGCTTGTTCCTAATGCCTACCATGCCGCATATGCCGTTGAGCTGCTCCATACGTATTCACTGATTCACGACGACCTGCCGGTGATGGATAATGCCGGTTTACGTCGTGGGCAACCGACACTGCATGTGCAGTACAATGATGTCACGGCGGTACTGGTCGGAGATGCCTTGAATACGTATGCGTTTGAGGTACTCTCCCAAGCACCTTTTAGTGATCGTATTCGTGTCAAACTTATTCGTGAACTGGCACATAACGGCGGACTTCACGGTATGGTTCTGGGTCAAATTATGGATTGTCATTTTGAAAATCAGCCCCTCTCCCTGAAAGAGATTAAACTGCTGCACATTAATAAAACCGGCAAACTCATTGCCGCATCCCTTAAGATGGGTGCCATCATTGTCGGTGAAGAGATACTGGCAGAAGCACTCTATGAGTTTGGCGTAAAACTGGGGCTCCTCTTTCAGGTACAAGACGACATTTTAGATGTAACGCAAAGTACCCAAGAGGCAGGAAAGCCGACGAATAATGACAGCGACAAGAACAGTTTTGTTACACTATTGGGGCTTCGTGAAGCGTTGCATAAAGCAGATACGCTTGCCGCAGAACTTTTTAAAATGATGCAAACGTTTGAAGCACCGTTACAGCAAGAGCTTGATGGGTTGTTAACACACTATATCAATAGACACAAGGATTAGTAAATGGGTAATGAAATGCGCCAAAAAATGGCAGATACAATACGATTTCTCGCAGCAGATATGGTTCAAGCAGCCGCATCAGGGCATCCGGGTGCTCCAATGGGATTGGCAGATATTGCCGTTATTTTAAGCGAACATTTACGACATAATCCGAAGCACTCTTCATGGCTTAATCGTGACCGTTTGGTATTTTCCGGCGGTCATGCGACCGGACTTATCTATGCGCTTTACTATCTTTGGGGGTACGGTTTGGAGCTAGAAGATCTCAAAGCGTTTCGTCAGTTAGATTCTAAAACTCCCGGACATCCGGAGTACGGGCATACCAACGGGGTGGAAATAACAACCGGACCTCTGGGACAGGGGGTGGCGAACGGGGTTGGTTTTGCAATGGCGGCAAAATTTATTGCCGCACAGGTAAATACACCGACGGCGCCCGTCATTGACCATAAAGTATATGTGTTATGCGGTGATGGAGATCTCGAAGAGGGTATTAGTTATGAAGCGTGTTCTATTGCCGGTCATCATAAACTCGACAACCTTATTCTTATTTACGATTCCAACCGCATTACCATTGAGGGCTCTACGGATTTAAGCATATCCGAAGATATACGTGGTCGTTTTATTGCGCAGGAGTGGGAGGTTATTGAAACTGACGGTCACGATTACGATGCCATTGACGCTGCCTTTTGTAAAGCCAAACAGGCAACAAAACCCGTTCTTATTATTGCACATACAACCATTGCCAAAGGGGCCGGATCGCTGGAAGGTTCGGCGCACTCTCACGGCGCACCGCTGGGTGAAGCGGTGATAGCCCAGGCAAAAAAAGCGGCAGGATTTGATCCGGAAAAAACGTTTTATGTCAGTGACGATGTACTTGCACGTTTTCGTTGTGCTATTGAACAGGGCGATTTGTATGAGAGGGAGTGGAAACACTCGCTCAAAACATTGCCGTTGGCAGAACAGAATGAGGCGCTCGATGCGCTTCTTCATCCTGACATGTCACGTATTGCATGGCCGCTGTTTGATACTGCTGATGCCACACGTAGCACTAACGGCAAAGTGATGAATGCCATTGCCCGTGCATTACCCGGATTTTTAGGAGGTTCTGCCGATTTAAGTCCGTCGAACAAGACCCATTTAGAAGATATGGGGACATTTCCCAAGGGTCGAAATATTCACTTTGGGATTCGTGAACATGCAATGGCATCCATAACCAATGCGATGGCACTTTATGGCCCGCTTCTGCCTTTTAGCGCTACCTTTTTTGTCTTTAGCGATTATATGAAACCTGCAGTGCGTATTGCAGCGCTTAGCGGGATTCAGCAGTTTTTTATCTGGACGCATGACAGTATCGGTGTCGGTGAAGACGGTCCGACACATCAGCCCATTGAACAGCTAAGCCAGTTTCGCGCTCTGCCGAATTTTTACGTATGGCGTCCTGCAGACGGTAATGAGAATGTTGCCGCATGGCAAAAAGCGCTTGAGATGAAACGCTCACCCTCGGCTTTTGTTGCATCGCGTCAGAGTTTGCCGCTGTTACCCAAAGCGGTGAGAGGGAGTGCACTGCAAGGGGGTTACTTGATTAGCGAAGATGAGAATGCTGTTATAACGCTGATGGCATCAGGTTCTGAGGTCAGCTTGGCATTGGAGACAAGAACACTTTTAGAGGCGAAGGGCGTTGCAGTCAATGTTGCAAGTATTCCGTGTTTTGATCTCTTTGTCGAGCAGGATCAAGGCTATATTGATACGATCATTCTGCCTCATATTAAAGCAGTGGCTATTGAAGCGGCACGCGGTATGGAGTGGTACAAACTTGCCGATGAGGTTGTTGCCATGGAACATTTCGGTGCATCGGCACCGGCTAAGGAACTCTTTGAAAAATTTGGCTTTACTCCGGAATGTATTGCTGAACGTATAAGCTAAAGTGTGCTGAGGCGCCTTCGCCGCTTGAGAGAGGTTCTTTTTACATGTAAATAGCGTTATCTCTGTTTATTTGCTATAATATGTTCATGAAAGTTAAATTATACACAACGCTTTTTGTACTGCTCATGATAGCTTTTATTGGATGCGGTACAACAGGAAGCGACAATGAAACGCATAATGTCTCTGTCTACTCTATTGCACCGGTGTTGCGAGCAGTGGTTAAAGATGCAAGCGGACAGCTTGCCATTCAAAAAGATATGCATCAAAATCTCTATACCTTTTCTCAAAAAATCGTTTGGCCGGTTAGTGCAACAACTGATGGTAAAGAGAGTTATATTGATGTCGATTTTGACGGGAAGAAAAGCGGCTCTGATATTGCTTTGACAACGACACTCTACTCCAACTCATCGAGTGTCAGTGAAGTGACAACGGCATTATTGCGATCGGCAAATATTCAGGCGACGACACTTGAGTTTAATCGAACGCAGTACAATACAGTACTGCAAGAGATGGTACATCGTTATTCTCTGCCCTCAAACTATATTCTTAATGCAACACCCCTGACCTCTTCGAAAAAACGTCTCGCAATGCTTAATGATGCACTGTTTCAAGCACGTCAACGCACAGATTACAATGCAAGTAATTTGACGGAGGTAGATGTTTATTTTAATATTGCAGAGACCTTTTACAACCGTTATTTGGATGCCATGAATGCACGTGATGCGGCACAATATTATGAATCGTTTGTGGTATTGGAGCGCATTGATGCCAAGCAGCTGCAGCCTCTTTCCGATAAGCTAACGCCAACAATTCCTCCGTATCTCAATCGTGACTATAATGCCAGTATTATTCATCGTGAAACATTGAATCTACTCTCAACATCGTACAACAGTACCAAAAATCTGGCATATTGGGATATTGCGTATGATGCGGAGTCTTCACGTGCATATGTAGCAGCAGGTAATGACGGGTTTGATCTGATCGATACGAGTATGCCGACGCGACGACTGGGAAATTATGAGCAAAATATCAGTGGATTTGGTATGGGCATTACCTACTTTGATCATTTTGACAACCGTTGTATTGCAGTAGCTTCTTTGGAAAATGAGGTGCTATTTTACAGAGCACCCTATTATGATATTGATGACATTGCCTACAGTAGTCGTTTTAGTTCGGGGGTGGCAGGTGCAAAAGCGTATGATGTTCTGTATGCCAGCACCAATGCGAAAAACAATAAATTGCTGCTTGTTGCCGGAGGTATTGCGGGGCTTCAGGTCGTCGATGTCAGTCACTTCACATGTCAGGATCTTGAAGACCTAAACCGCTCCAATGTGTTGGGCAGCGCTTCCATCGGTGTGGAAACGTATGGCGTTGCCATCTCAAACAACCGTAAAATTATCTATATGGCTGATGGAAGCGGCGGCGTAAAGTCGGTTGATATTTCAGGATCAGCACCACAGCTTCTTGATACAATTGCATTGAAACACGGCACTAAAGCGTATAAGATCCATTTGGCACCCAACAGCAGCGAGCTCTATGTTTCTACGGATACCGGAGTAGAGATCTTTAGCAGCGATGATACCGGTGCGCTGGCTTACCGGGGCCATTATGCAACTGAAGGAAGCCGCGCCAATGCTTTGGGGGAGACCGTGAAAGTTGACCGATCACGTAATGCCAAAGCACTTGTTGTTGCTGATGTTACGGGTGGTCTGAAGATTTTAGATATTCGTGATAGCCGTTATCCGACCTTGTGCGGTGCAGCGTATTTTAAATCAGGTGATATTGCCCAGCGTAGTGCCGTACGTGATGTTAAACTTGATGAGCGAGATGATGGCACACATACCCTTTTGATTGCTAACGATGCAAACGGCTTAATTACAATTGATGATGCACGAACACTGCTGTTTGAACACTGCAAAGGATTACTGGATTGAAAGATTCACCGGAATATTTGAAAAAAAAAGCGTTTATAGAGCGTTTAATGACCTTTTACGGCAGACATGTCGTTTTAGAGTTATTAGGCGATCCCAACATCACGATTCATAAAGTACATTTAAGTCGTTCCAACAAGGCCGAAGGCGTTATTGCAACGATTCTCGAGCGCGCTCGAGAACGTGAGGTGGACGTATGTTATTATGACAAAGCGGCTCTTTCACGTATCTCAAAAAATGCCAAACATGACCAGGGAGTCGCCGTTGATGTCCTATCGGAACGCTATTTACATGTAAATTCTATTCCGCAATATTATAGTGAAGGGTATCGTCTTTTGGCCCTTGACGGAATTCATAATCCGCAAAATCTCGGTATGATTATCCGCTCGGCTGCTGCCGGTAATATTGACGGGATTATTCTGCCTAAGCATAACAGTACAAAAATTTCGCCTTTGGTGATGAAGGCGAGTGCGGGAACGTTGTTTAAAATGGAAATTTTTTATTGCGATACTTTAGTACCGACACTTGCATCTCTTGGCGTTGAAGCAGAGATCTTTGCCTTAAGTTCGCATGCAGTGAAGCACTTGGAGGCAGTGACGTTGCCGAAGAAATCTATTTTTGTTTTGGGCAATGAGAGCGAAGGGGTGAGTGCTGAAGTGCTTTCATGTTGTAACCACACGATTGCCATTCCTATGAACCGTGGCGTTGAGTCCCTTAATGTCGCCGTAACGGCTGCGCTTATTGCATTCAAGCCGTAGTGTTATGCGTAGAGTAACGCATAAGGTCGTGTTAGCGTCTGAATCATAGCATCGACACTCATGTAACGGCTTTGACGCAGATGTTCGTTGCCTTCAAAAAAGATGAGTACGGTGGGAATACTAAACACATGAAAGGCCGCAGCAATTTCGGCTTCACCGGAGGTATCAATGCTCAGTATGCGCATCTTTGGGAAGTGTTCTGTTACGGCATCAAAAAGCTTGGGACGAAGCGCATGACAGACATGGCAGGAGGGTGCGCTGAAATAGAGCATGAGGGCGCGCTCCGTTTTTACGATTTGGATAATATCACTTACTGACGCAGGCATGGTTCCCCTTTTACTGTGGCGTAAACACGGTATCATAACACCAAAGACATACCCGTGTCAACAGCGGTTTTTGTAGCGTTATATATTAAGAAACATCACGTTATACTGCTACGTCTATTTCATATGAAAACAGACGATAGAGTGCCAGAAAACGACTAAAGGGAGGGGGATGAAAATACATGTAATACTGATATTATGGCTAAGCACACTACTCATGGCAGAACGTATTCATGTAGCGGTCGCCGCCAATGTCAGCTATGCCATGGATGCATTGCAACACGCATTTTATACAGAACATCCCCATATTGACATCAGAGTTGTTTTAGGGAGCACCGGAAAACTAACGGCGCAGATTCAACACGGTGCGCCGTATGATATTTTCATGGCGGCAAACATGCGCTACCCGCAGAGACTTCATGCATTAGGACTTAGTGTCGAAGCACCACAGGTTTATGCCAAAGGGTCATTATCGTATTTTACGACACAAGAGCATAATATTACCGAAGGGATGGCGCTGTTGGCGCGTAAAGAGATTCGTACCATTGCTATTGCCAATCCTAAAACGGCACCTTATGGTGCTGCTTCAATGCAGGCATTGCGATCTGCTCATATTTATAATGCGGTGAAACATAAGCTGGTTTTTGGTGAATCGATAGCACAGACGCTGGCGTATGTACTGCATGCTGCGGATATCGGACTTATCGCCACATCGGCACGCTACAGCCCTAAAATGAAACTGTTTCGTCACGGTCTCTACTGGAGTGAAGTTGATCCTGCCCTCTATACGCCTATAGAACAAGGTATCGTACTGCTTAAACGAGCAGAAAATTCTCAGGCAGCACATGATTTTTATACCTTTATGTTGAGTAAAAAAGCACAAAACATTTTAAAAAAATTCGGATATGCGGTGCCATGAATACGTTAGAAGCAACAGTAACGTCTATAGAACAGTTTGAGATGCTGCATGTTTTACAGTGTCGGGTAGGTGAGCAAAACATCGCGATGTTGACGTTACAGATTGACACGGCGATTAAAGTAGGCAGTCGGGTATGTCTTAGTGTCAAATCGACAGATATTATGATCACAACAACACGCAATGTTTTGGTAAGTACAGCCAACCGGTTGCAGGCTCGAATCACAACAATTGATCACGGTATTCTTGTAAGCAGCGTACGCCTTGATATGGACGGTATAATTTTGCAGAGCATTATGACACGGCATGCCTTACAGGAGTTGGCGCTGTCGGTAGGAGATTGGGTAGTGGTACTGATTAAAGAGAGTGATGTGTCATTGTGTTAGAGCTGCTAAAAACAATTGAGTGGACCCCGTTTATACTCTCTTTTGAACTTGCTGCCGTTACAACGGTGATTCTTTTTACAATCAGTGTGCCGTTGGCATGGTATCTCTCTGAGACCAAGGCAAGAATAAAGCCGTTTATCGAAGCACTGACGGCCCTTCCAATTGTGTTGCCTCCTTCAGTGTTGGGATTTTACATGTTGGTGTTACTCGCTCCTTCGTCTGTTGTGGGAAGAGCCGTTCACGACCTTTTTGATGTGCAACTGCTTTTTAGTTTTAGCGGATTGGTTGTAGCGAGTTGTTTTTATTCACTGCCTTTTATGGTGCAGCCGCTACAAAGTGGATTTGAGTCACTCGACAGGCGGATGTTGGAAGCTTCCTATGTTGCAGGAAAGAGCAGATGGACAACGGTCTTTAGGGTGGCACTGCCCAATATGAAACCGGCACTGATGACGGCAATTATTATTACGTTTGCACATACGGTAGGAGAATTTGGTGTTGTATTGATGGTCGGCGGCAGTATTGTCGGTGAGACGAAAGTGGCATCAGTAGCCATTTATGAGATGGTAGAAGTGATGGATTATGCCGCAGCCCATCTTTATGCGGCAATTATGATTGGCATGAGTTTTGCGGTACTGTTGGGTGTTTATACCTTTAACTATCGACAGCGTTATAAGCGTGGAGGACTCTATTTATGATTCGCATTGATATTACCAAAGCACTGCTTGGCAGTGAGGGTCTGATGGAATTGTCGGTGTCGCTTGCTATAAAAGAGGGGAGTTTTGTGGCGCTGACAGGATCTAGTGGCAGTGGTAAAACGACACTGTTGCGTATTTTGGCGGGACTGGAGTCGGCGGAAGGCACGATTTGCATCGGTGAAGAGAGATGGCTTGATGCAGCTAAGAGCATTGCACCGCAGGAGCGCCGTATCGGTTTTGTTTTTCAGGAATATGCGCTCTTTGGCAATATGACGATTGAGGAGAATTTACTGTTTGTTGCTAACGATAAAGCACTGGCGGCACATCTGCTTGACATAACAGAGCTGTATGCACTCAAAACACGTCGCCCCTCCAGTTTGAGCGGTGGACAACAGCAACGTGTAGCACTTTGTCGTGCCTTGATGAATCGACCCAAGCTACTTCTAATGGATGAGCCGCTCTCCGCACTCGATGGTTCCATGCGGTATAAATTGCAACAAGAAATAATATTGCTACATCGAGAATTTCAGACTACGACTGTTATGGTGAGTCATGATCCCAGTGAAATTTACCGTTTGGCGTCACGTGTCGTGGTACTGGAATCGGGGCATATTGTGCATGACGGTACTCCTAAAACGGTCTTGTTACAGACATCAGGTTCACAAAAGTTTGCGTTTGAAGGAGAACTCTTAGAGATACAGAGAGTCGATGTTATTGCCATTGCCGTTGTGGCTATCGGACAGCAGTTGGTTGAAGTGGTGTTGTCAGAACAGGAGGCAGAAGGTCTCAATGTGGGCGATCGCATTCAAGTGAGTACGAAAGCATTCGCTCCTGTGATTGGCTGATTAGTCGGCTACAATATCATAAACAATTTCGGTGTGAATCCCTTGGCGCAGTATCTCAGTGACGACAAGATTTGCAATATCCATTTTCATAAACGCTTCAATGGTTTGAATCTGATGTTGTGCCAATGAGCGCAACACAATACCTCGGTATGCTTTGGCCCAATGGCTCACTACTTTGCCGTTTTTGACGAATTTAAGGGTTGTATAGGGCGATGTTGGTTTGTAAAATTTCGTGTAAAATCCGGCACGTAAATCGAGATAATGTTCTGTCTCAAGCAGGGTGGTGAGCGCACTGCTAAAATGCTCGTTGTAGAAGTGTTCAGGGGCTAATGTTCCAATTTTCTCACCCTGTTTGAGTTTGTAGTCGGGTAAGCCGATATCACCGGCTCGAAGCGGACCGAAAAGGTTGGAGAAGATAATGACATGATGATCAATATAGGCCTGTTCGTGTTGCGAGAGATGCGCATATTGTAAATAGTCATATGCCACTCCGTTATAGCGCTCGATGACCTTCATGGTAGGTTGCGTAAAAATGTTGTGACGATAATACGCAACAATAGACTCTTTTTTGGTACCCAAAAGCTTTTTAAGCGCCTCGGTAGAAGCGTTTGAAATATAATCATTGTAGGCATTTAAAACCGCTAATCGATGATCAAACAGTTCGGGAAACAGATAGTTTGTTTTTGCAATGGGTATGTTTGTTCCTGCACCGTTTTTTGCCTCACTTGGGGAGAAAAGTATGGTCATGGTTAATTCCTTTATGATGTTTTATCTATTTTAATGGTGCAAAGGGTTTAGAAATAAAAATAATGTACGATATACTATTTTAATATAACAACTTTTAGTGTATAATATTCTTATTTGACTAAATAAAGATATATCGAAATCATATATTTAAATTGTTAGTATAGTGAATAATGATAAATAATAGGGTTGTCAAAACAACTCAAAATAATCTAGGATGTAAGTTATGTATGGCCGTTACAGTGAACGATCATGGTTACCCAGAGTCATAGCTTTAGTAGTGATAATACTGTTTCAAGCAAGTGGTGATGAGCGTGTTCAAGAGGAGTGTAATGCTACAATGCCTCCGATTCCTCTTGAGTTTGCTATGGGAACGGAAGCATACAATAAAGCCATGGACTCCGGTCAATACCGATATGTCGGTAATACCAAGTGCCGATTGTGTCATCGCAAATTTTTTATCGGAAGAAAAAAAGACCCTCACGATTATGCTATGAAACGGCTTGAAGCGGGACAATATGAAGACAACCCCCGTTGTCTGATGTGTCATACTACAGGATATGGTATGCCGACAGGTTTTGTGAATCGAGAGCGTACTCCTCGGTTGGCCAATGTCCAGTGTGAAGGGTGTCACGGACCGGGAAATGTTCATATTAAGCTGGCAAAACAAAAAAAGCCCGCAGGAGGATTGTTAGCAGGTGAAGACCGTCCCGATCGGCTGAGAAAAATGTGTCAAAGCTGTCATACGGAGCGCTGGAACCGTTCTTATCATGATTTAGACAAAGCATATGCGAAATATCGTAATCCGAATCCTAATGCACGAAAGCATGTAAAGGAAAGCAAGTAAATTATGTTAAAACTTAAATATAATACTCCTGTATTATTGTTCATTCTGGTATTGAGTATCTCATACCTCTCTTTTTTTAATTATGAATCACAGAAAAAATTGCTTTTAACCCAAATGAAAAGTGATGCGGGCGATATAGTCAACTCGATTACGGCCGCGATGATACGCTTTCAAGATATTAAATCGACAATGAATCTACAAAAGCTTGTCAATGATGTTTCATTCGGATTAGAGATTTTTGAATTTCGTTATCTGGAACCTGACGGTATTATTCGAAACTCCATGTTTAAAGAGGAGATAGGCAATATTTATACCAGTGAAAGCTTTAAACAGACTATGCAAGGAGAGAAGGAGCTTAAAGAATTTTTCTTTGAAACACGTGATTATGTCGATGTTATGGCAATTTATTATCCGATATACCGTAACCAATCTTTGATTGGCATGATTGACCTTGCCGTTGATATCTCCGAGTATAAAGAGATTGTAGGATCTCAAGAAAATTTTGCCCTTTTACGTCGTCAGGTTGACATTATGAACTTGCTCAAAGCTATTGAAGGTTCCATTGCCAACAGTTTGGAAGTCTTTGAAAAAACTGATGTCGACAAGTTTTTACATGCCTATGTGCATTCTGCAGAAAATATTGTGCAAATATCGTTAATTGATGCAAACAATACCGTGCGCATTAGCAGTCATACCGAGATGATCGGTAAAAAACTGAATATGCAAGAGCTCCCTCCGCCGGAACTGGTAAATATTGACGATCGTCTTATTTATCGAACGGTAGTGAAAAGCGGCTTGGTCGATCAAAGCAAAGACACGCAACTCATGCTGCTCATTGATGCAACACCGTATGCTCAAAATGAACAGCAACTTTTACAAACGGCATTTGTCACCAGTGCAATTGCACTGATTTTTGCCTTGATTATTGCCCGGGCAATTTACTATTCGGCACTGGAACATTCGCGTAGCGAGAAGGAACGTTTGGAGCGATTGGTTAAAGAGCGGACCCATGAAATTGAAGTATTGAGCAAGACAGATGCATTAACCGGTTTATGGAATCGGGGGTACCTTGAAGAGATGCTGGAGATGGAGTTTAAACGTGCAAGACGTTATGGCCACGACATCTCCATGATGATTATCGATTTGGATTTCTTTAAACGCATTAACGATACCTACGGACATATGGCGGGCGATGAAGTGTTACGTCACATTAGCAGCCGCATTAGTGACTGCGTGCGTGAAACAGATTTTGTCGGACGTTACGGCGGTGAGGAGATTGTGGTGATTCTTCCGGAAACATCACTCGATGCCGCACAAAAAATTGCCGAAGGTATTCGCGAAACCATTGCACAAAAACCGGTAATATTTGAAAACTATGTTATAGAAGTAACAACAAGTATCGGTATGAGTCATCTTCGTCCGGAGCATATGGACTACCTAACCGTTTTTGCCGAAGCCGATAAAGCACTCTATTTTGCTAAAGAACAGGGGCGAAATCGCGTGGTTGTGTTCGATTCTACCATTGAAATAGGATAGTCCTCCAATTGATCCGCGAAAAGTTCAACGGAAAACTTGTTTTTTCATGAAAATGCTTGACATTGACATAAAAAGCGTCTATAATTCTGGCTCAATTTCGATGCCGACATAGCTCAGTTGGCTAGAGCAGCTGATTTGTAATCAGCAGGCCCGGGGTTCAAATCCTCGTGTCGGCACCATTGAAATTGGGTATTAGAAACAGTGTTAGACCAGATATATTTTACATGTGGTGAGATAGTCAAGTGGCCAACGACGGCAGACTGTAAATCTGCTCCCTATGGGTTCGCAGGTTCGACTCCTGCTCTCACCACCATCAATGAAGACGCGGGTGTAGCTCAGTTGGCTAGAGCGTCAGCCTTCCAAGCTGAGGGTCGAGGGTTCGAGTCCCTTCACCCGCTCCATTGAATCAATCTATTTCTGGAAGCTGAAGTACAATAATTGACTTCATAACTTCTTTAAATCAAATAGAGAGTTTATCACTTCACTAGTATCATAGATAATTATTGATGTTGCCAGTTTAATTATTCAATTGTTGCTTAGTCGCTCACATGGCTCAGAGGTAGAGCACTTCCTTGGTAAGGAAGAGGTCCCGGGTTCAATTCCCGGTGTGAGCTCCATCGAAGCAATGACAATAGTAATCAGCTACTAATTACTATATATAAGCAATAATTGAATAATTTTCTGGTATAATTCCATTTCATTAAAAATAAGAGTCAGAGGAGACTACATGGCAAAAGAAAAATTTGAACGTAATAAACCGCATGTTAACATCGGTACTATTGGTCACGTTGACCACGGTAAAACCACATTAACAGCGGCTATTACAGCAGTACTGGCAGTAACAAATGATGCAGAGCTTATGGATTATGATCAAATTGATAATGCTCCGGAAGAGCGCGAGCGTGGAATTACGATTGCGACATCTCACGTAGAGTATGAGACCGATAAGCGTCACTATGCTCATGTTGACTGTCCCGGTCACGCGGATTATGTTAAAAACATGATTACGGGTGCTGCTCAAATGGACGGAGCTATTTTAGTTGTTTCTGCAGCAGATGGCCCAATGCCACAAACTCGTGAACATATTCTTCTTTCTAAGCAGGTAGGGGTTCCTTATATTGTTGTTTTTATGAACAAAGAAGATATGGTTGACGATGAAGAACTTCTTGAGCTTGTAGAGATGGAAATTCGTGAACTCCTTGATCAGTATGAATTCCCGGGTGATGATACTCCGATTGTAGCGGGTTCTGCTTTGAAGGCTCTTGAAGAGGCTAAAACTGGTTCATTGGGTGAATGGTCCGATAAAATCATTAAGCTTATGGCTGAAGTAGATGCATATATTCCTGAGCCAGAACGTGAAACCGACAAAGATTTTTTAATGCCGGTAGAAGATGTGTTTTCAATCTCCGGTCGTGGTACGGTTGTAACAGGTCGTATTGAACGCGGTACCATTAAAGTAGGTGAGTCTGTTGAAATTGTGGGTATTAAAGATACACAATCTACTACAGTAACCGGTGTTGAGATGTTCCGTAAAGAGATGGAGCAGGGTGAAGCAGGTGATAACTGTGGTATCCTTATTCGCGGTATCGATAAAAATCAAGTCGAGCGTGGTCAAGTGCTTTGTAAACCGGGATCTATTACTCCACATACTAAATTTGAAGCTGAGATCTATGTTTTAAGTAAAGAAGAGGGTGGACGTCACACGCCATTCTTTACAAATTATCGTCCACAGTTTTATGTGCGTACGACAGATGTTACCGGTGCTATTACGCTACCTGAAGGTACGGAGATGGTTATGCCGGGTGATAACGTTAAGATCACTGCTGAGCTTATTGCACCGATTGCTATGGAAGAGGGAACGCGTTTCGCTATCCGTGAAGGTGGTCGTACTGTCGGCGCCGGTGTTGTTGCTAAAATTATTGCGTAATCGGTTTACCGATACGCAAATCATAGGATAATATAAAATGCGTGAAAATATTCACTTAGCGTGTGAGAAGTGTACACGTCGTAACTATCATACAACGAAAAACAAAAAGACCCACACTGAAAAATTTTCAGTGACTAAATACTGTAAATGGTGCCGTGAGCACACCGTACATAAAGAGGCAAAACTGTAAAAGTTTACCTTGTCATTGAGTTAGACGGTAGTGAAAGCTATGTCACTACTTACACAGATACGATGCCTATTTTGAAAGCGTATTGGAGTGATTGATGCTTTTAAAGCAACAGCGTTTCTTTCGTACGCTAGAGAGATGTCATCGTTAGTGTAGTCATTGCAGTGCAGTGATGTTTTATAGGCGTATAGCTCCAATGGTAGAGCACCGGATTCCAAATCCGGGTGTTGGGAGTTCGAGTCTCTCTACGCCTGCCATCTCATTTTCGATGAGTAGAGCTTTTGAGCTGTAGTTATCGAAAATGCTAATTAGGACAGAACATATGAATGGTATTACAACAGCATTTAAAAATGCAAAATTAGAGTTAGCAAAAGTAATTTTTCCGACCAAAACACAGGTGCGTCAAGCTTTTATTGCCGTATTTGTTGTAGTGACATTTGTGGCAATTTTTTTAGCACTCGTTGACTTGATGATGTCATCGGCCATGTCCGCAATTTTAGGTTAGGAGTAGAATCATGGCTCATGAGTGGTACTCTATTCAGACGTATGGCAGTGATCGAAAAGTTAAAGAAGCAATTCTTAATCTGATTGAAGAATATTCGCTGCAAGATAAAATTGTTGAAGTTGTGGTGCCGACAGAAGACGTTATTGAAGTCAAAGAGGGCAAGAAAAAGATTTCCGAGCGTTCATTATATTCGGGTTATGTTTTCGCTAAGATTGACTTAGACACGAATATTCAGCATATGATCCAAGGAATTCCCAAAGTGTCGGGTTTTATCGGAGAGTCCAATCGACCCACACCGCTAGCGGCGCATGATGTCGAAGTTATATTGGATCGGGTTCAGAATCGTGCGGCACCCAAACCCAAAGTCTTTTTCGATACCGGAGAGACTGTACGTATTATTGACGGACCGTTTGCAAACTTTACGGGAACGGTGGATGAATATGATTTGGAGCATGGAACATTAAAGCTTAATGTATTGATCTTTGGTCGCAGCACACCGGTAGATATCTCATATACACAAGTAGAAAAAATAATTTAATCTCAATAAAGAAAGGAAGCACAATGGCAAAAAAAGTTATGGATTATATCAAACTGCAGATTGAAGCAGGTAAAGCCAATCCGGCACCACCGGTTGGTCCGGCGTTGGGACAACGCGGTGTAAACATCATGGAGTTCTGTAAAGCATTCAATGAAAAAACAAAAGACAAGATGGGGTTTAAAGTTCCGGTGGTCATTACCGTATATGCTGACCGCAGTTTTTCTTTTATTACGAAACAGCCGCCGGCATCAGCACTGTTGATGAAAGCAGCAGGTCTTAAAAAAGGAACTGACAACCCTTTAAAAAACAAAGTCGGTACGATTACCAAAGCACAGCTTATGGAAGTTGTGAAAGCTAAAATTGAAGATCTCAATACAGATAATGACGAGATGGCTGCAAATATTCTGGCAGGTTCTGCACGTTCAATGGGCATAGAGATCGTAGATTAATGACTATAGAGTATCTTCGACCGCAAAGATATAAAAAAACTGCGGCACTGATAACATACAGGAGACTAAAGTAATGGCAAGTAAACGCTATAAACAATTAATTGAAAAAATTGATACCACTAAAAACTATACTACTGCAGAGGCTGCTGAAGTTGTAAAAACCCTGAAGTCTGCAAAATTTGATGAAACGGTTGAGATTGCAATGAATCTTAACGTCGATCCGCGTCATGCCGATCAAATGGTCCGTGGTGCTATTGTGCTTCCCCATGGTACCGGAAAAACAGTTCGTGTCGCAGTATTTGCAAAGGGTGCCAAAGCTGATGAAGCGAAAGCTGCCGGTGCGGATATTGTCGGTACCGATGATCTTGTGGAACAGATTCAAGAAGGAAATTTTGACTTTGATGTAGTAGTTGCTGCACCGGACTGTATGGGTTTGGTCGGAAAGATCGGTCGTATTTTAGGACCAAAAGGATTGATGCCAAATCCTAAAACCGGAACAGTTACTCCTGACGTAGCGACTGCCGTCAAAAATGTTAAAGGCGGTCAAGTTACGTTTAGAGTAGATAAAAAAGGCAATATTCATGCCGGAATCGGTAAAGCAAGTTTTGATGCAGAGAAAATAAATGACAATATTGTTGCATTTGTTGCCGCCATCAATAAGCAAAAACCGGCTTCTGCAAAAGGGCGTTATATTAAAAATGCTGCATTGTCACTAACCATGAGTCCTGCAGTGAAGTTTGATTTAACAGAATTAGCAGATATTAAATAGCAAATTTACATGTAGGTTTTACTTACATGTAAATTTAAATTTTTATGGTGTTATTTTAGGATGATACGGTAAAGATTTTACGTTGCTAAAATCTGAATTTTATGGACTAAAGAGAGTTAGGGGCAATCGCGTAAACGGAGAATTCCGCCCTTCTTGAAGTTATAAAGTCTGGAGAGGAGAACGAATGACAAAGTTACGAAAAGCAGAAATTATTGACGAACTGACCAATGAATTTCAAAGCTCTAGCTGCGTTGTAATGTGTGATTATCGTGGATTGTCATGTGGTGAACTTGAAGAGTTACGTCACATTGCACGCGAAAAAGATGCCAAAGTACAGGTAGTTAAAAATACTTTAGCAACATTAGCACTTAAAAATGCTGATATGACCGGTATTGAAATTACGGATACAAATATTTTCATTTGGGGTCACGACTCAATTTCAGCAGCAAAAACTGTTTCTGAGTTTGCTAAGAAAAACAGTAAACTCGTGATTCGAACGGCTTACATTGACGGTGAAGCAAGTGATGCCGCAAAAGTTGAAGCGTTTGCAAAACTTCCGGGTCGCGAAGAGCTGCTTGGTATGTTGGCTGCTACATGGATGGCACCGGTGCAAAACTTTACTATTGGATTGAACGCACTTAAAGAAAAATTAGAAGCAGAAGCTTCCTAAACTATAAATAACAACGAAAAGGATTACATATGGCTGTAACAAAAGAAGATGTATTAGAGTATATTTCAAGCTTGTCGGTTTTAGAGCTTTCAGAGCTTGTTAAAGAGTTTGAAGAAAAATTTGGAGTATCAGCACAACCGGTTGCGGTAGCAGGTGTTGCCGGCGGTGATGCCGGTGGTTCTGCTGAAGAGAAGACCGAATTTGACGTTATTCTTACGGGTGCCGGTGAGAAAAAAATCAATGCTATTAAAGCAGTACGTGCACTGACAGGTCTTGGTCTTAAAGAGGCAAAAGAAGCTGTTGAAAATGTTCCTGCAACTATTAAGGAAGGTGTCTCTAAAGAAGATGCCGAAGCTGCAAAAACAGCACTTGAAGAAGCAGGTGCGTCAGTCGAAGTTAAATAATTTCGACGCTAAGAGCGACGTAAGATGTTCTTACCGTCGCCTTCCGTTATTTTTGGGTACTTTCATGAGTTGGTGTCAGCATCAGTTTATGAAAGTACCCTTATGTCGTTATAGACTCAAGGACGCTTGAGCTAACACACACATGACTTACCAATGTCAATTGGTACTTATCTTCAAATTAGAGGTAGCCTAATGTTAAACACTCTGTATTCCGGAAATCGCTTACGTGTAGACTTCGCAAAAACCCCTCAACAAATTGATGTTCCCAATCTGTTGCAACTACAACAAAGTTCGTATGATACGTTTTTAATGGAGGATGAAAAAGATCGTTCTCAAAGTGGTATTGAGAGAGTATTTCACTCTGTTTTTCCCGTTCATGACACACAAAACAGACTGACGTTAGAGTATTTAGGATCCGAAATCGTTAAACCTAAATATACGGTTCGCGAATGTATGGAACGGGGATTGACCTACTCGATTTCACTCCGTATGAAGACACGGATGACCCTTTGGGATCGTGATGAAAATACAAAAGAAAAACTTGGTGTCAAAGATATTAAAGAGCAGATGATTTTTGTTCGTGATATTCCTAAAATGACGAATCGTACATCGTTCCTTATCAATGGGGTTGAGCGAGTTGTGGTAAACCAACTGCACCGTAGTCCCGGTGTCATTTTTAAAGAAGAACCTTCTAAAACGACAGGAAACAAGCTCATTTATACGGGTCAAATTATTCCTGATCGTGGTTCGTGGCTCTATTTTGAGTATGACCCCAAAGATATCTTGTATATGCGAATCAATAAACGTCGTAAGGTGCCCGTGACTATTATGTTCCGAGCGTTAGGGTATTCCAAACAAGATATTTTAAAGCTTTTTTATCCGTTGCAAACCATTACCATCAAAGACAATAATTTCACGATGGCATTTAAAGCAGATGAATTTAAATCGCGTTTAAATTATGACTTGATGGATGAGGACGGTAATGTTATTTTAGCAGCAGGCAAACGACTCTCTGCCAAAAAAGCCGAAAAGCTGATAGAGAGCGGAGTTACGGCGGTACAGTATCCTTTAGAGACTTTGGTAGAGCGTTATCTGGCAGAGCCCATTATCAATCCGGTGACGGGTGAGATACTTTTTGATACCATGACAGCAATTGATGAAACGAAACTCAAAAAAATGGCAGAAGCGGGTGTGAGTGAATTTGTTATTGCCAACGACTTGGCTGAAGGGGTTGACAGCTCGATTATTAATGCATTTCTTGCTGATGTGGATTCCCTCAAACTGTTGCGTCAAACGGAAGAGATCGAAGATGAAAATGACCTGGCTGCCATTCGTGTTTACAAGGTGATGCGTCCGGGTGAGCCGGTAACGAAAGAGGCCGCTAAAGTCTTTGTAAATCAACTCTTTTTTGATCCGGAGCGTTATGATTTAACCCGTGTCGGTCGAATGAAGATGAATCACAAGCTTGATCAGGATATTCCTGAGTATGTGACTGTATTAACCAATCAAGATATTATCAATACGGTAAAATATGTCATTAAAGTAAAGAACGGTCAGGGACACATTGATGATCGTGACCATTTAGGTAACCGACGTATTCGCTCCATTGGGGAACTTTTAGGTAATGAGGTACATAACGGGCTCATTAAAATGCAAAAGGCCATTAAAGACAAACTCTCTACAATGAGCGGGCCGATGAGTGAGTTGATGCCGCACGATTTGATTAACTCAAAGATGATTACGTCAACGATTATGGAGTTTTTCTCTTCAGGGCAACTCTCGCAGTTTATGGACCAGACCAATCCGCTTTCAGAGATAACACACAAGCGTCGTCTCTCAGCATTGGGTGAAGGCGGTTTGGTGAAAGAGCGTGCCGGCTTTGAAGTGCGTGACGTTCACCCGACACACTATGGTCGAATCTGTCCGATTGAAACACCCGAAGGTCAGAATATCGGTCTGATCAATACGTTGGCGAGCTACTCTAAAGTGAATGAACACGGTTTTATTGAAGCACCGTACAATATTATGAGAGACGGCGTTGTTACTGATGAAGTGGTCTATTTGACAGCCACACAAGAAGAAGGAAAAATTATTGCGGCAGCTTCGTCAAAAGTCCGTGAAGACGGTACGTTTGAAGAGGATCTTATTGAGACGCGTCAAGATGGCGAGATTATGTTGCGGTCACCAAATGATTGCGAATATCGTGATTTAACACCGCATATGGTTGTCGGTGTGGCGGCATCATTGATTCCTTTTTTAGAGCATGATGATGCTAACCGGGCGCTAATGGGTTCAAATATGCAGCGCCAAGGAGTTCCGTTACTTCGACCTAAGGCACCGATGGTGGGTACCGGAGTTGAAGCATTAGTGGCTCGTGATTCATGGGAGTGTGTCAAAGCCAATCGTGCGGGACGTATTGAAAAAGTGGATGCCAAGCATATTTATGTCATGGGGGAAGATGAGAGCGGCACGTTTATAGATTACTACCCTCTCCAAAAAAATCTACGTACCAATCAAAATACTACGTTTACGCAAAAACCGGTCGTAAGAGTGGGACAAGAGGTGCAAAAAGGTGAAATTATTGCCGATGGTCCCAATATGGATCGCGGTGAATTGGCACTCGGCGTCAATGCTATGGTTGCATTTATGCCATGGTATGGGTACAACTATGAAGATGCAATTGTCATTTCGGAGCGTATGATTCGCAATGACTCGTTTACATCGGTGCATATCTACGAAAAAGAGTGTGAAGCTCGTGAATTGAAGCATGGTGTAGAAGAGATTACCCGGGATATTCCAAATGTGAGAGACGAAGAGCTGGCACATCTTGATGAGAGCGGTATTGTCAAAATAGGAACGGTTGTTAAAGGCGGGATGATTCTTGTCGGTAAAGTCTCTCCTAAAGGTGAAGTAAAGCCGACTCCCGAAGAGCGCCTGTTGCGTGCAATTTTTGGCGAAAAAGCAGGGCATGTGGTGAATAAATCGCTCTACTGTCCTCCAAGCATGGAAGGGGTGATTGTTGATATTAAGGTTTTTACTAAAAAAGGCTATGATAAAGATCAACGTACTTTAGAATTTGAAAAGCAAGAGCGCGATGAGCTCGAACGTGAGCACTACGACCAACTTCTGATGATTGACAAAGAAGAGATGCTCCGCGTTAGCTCTATTTTGACGAAAGAGCCACTGGAGTCTGATGTGGTGGCAAACGGTACGGAATATAAAGCCGGTGAGTGCATTAAAGAAGAGGATCTTGCCGAGGTCAACCGTTTTGCAATGAATAATATTGTCAAATCGTTCAGTGAAGCCGTTCAGGCACAATATAACAGTACGAAAAATCATTTTCAAAAAGAGAAGAAAAAATTTCGCGATGATCATGAAGAAAAACTGAATATTTTAGAAAAAGATGATATTCTGCCTAACGGCGTTACAAAATATGTCAAAGTCTATATTGCCACCAAACGTAAATTGAAAGTGGGCGACAAGATGGCGGGGCGTCACGGTAATAAAGGTATTGTCTCCACGATTGTTCCTGAAGTCGACATGCCCTATATGGCAGACGGCCGCTCTGTTGATGTCTGTTTAAATCCGCTTGGTGTTCCTTCCCGTATGAATATTGGACAGATTCTTGAGATGCATTTGGGGATGGTCGGTCGTGAACTTGGACACCAGCTTGAGGCTATTTTTGAAGAAAAACAGGCAGATTTTGTCGAAAAATTACGCGAGAAGATGGTGGCAATCGGCAGCGTGGCCGGATTAATGGATGCCGCTAATGTCATCGGCGCGATGAGTGATGAAAAACTTCTTGATTATGCACGTGACTGGAGCCAAGGTGTGAAATTTTCTACACCGATTTTTGAAGGTGTGAATCCCGAAGAGTTTGCCAAGCTTTTTGAACTGGCCAAGCTTGATGACGACGGCAAGATGGTTCTTTATGATGGTAAAACCGGTGGAAAAATTAAAGAGCGCGTCAATGTCGGTTACATGTATATTTTAAAACTGCATCACTTGGTTGATGAAAAAATTCATGCACGTTCTACCGGACCATACTCTCTCGTAACGCAGCAACCTGTTGGCGGTAAAGCCTTGTTTGGCGGCCAGCGTTTTGGTGAAATGGAAGTATGGGCGCTTGAAGCATACGGTGCATCCGCAGTTCTTAAAGAGATGCTGACCATTAAATCAGATGATGTCGAAGGACGTGTGCGTGCTTATAAAGCACTGACTAAAGGTGAGAGTGTTCCGGCATCATTTATTCCGGAAACTCTGTTTGTATTAACTAAAGAGCTGCAAGCTCTTGCATTGGATGTAGAGATTTTTGACGAGGTGGAAGACGATGAGTAAATTGGTACCTATTGAAATAAAAGAAGACAATCGTCCTAAGGACATTAAGCAGATACAGTTTCGACTGGCATCACCGGAACGCATTCTTTCGTGGAGTCACGGTGAGGTTAAAAAACCGGAAACGATTAACTACAGAACCCTAAAACCGGAACGTGACGGACTCTTTTGTGCCAAAATTTTCGGTCCCGTACGTGATTATGAGTGTCTGTGCGGAAAGTATAAAAAAATGCGCTACAAAGGTGTGGTATGTGAAAAATGTGGCGTAGAGGTGACGTCAACAAAAGTTCGTCGCGTCCGTATGGGGCATGTGGACTTAGTCACACCCGTAGCACACATTTGGTATGTCAGTTCTCTACCGTCTCGCATCGGTACTCTTTTGGGTGTGAAGATGAAAGATTTGGAACGGGTATTGTACTATGAGGCTTATATTGTTAAAAATGGCGGTGAGGCCTATTATGATGCTGAGCAGAAAACAGCAGTAGCAAAGTATGATGTTCTCAATGAAGAGCAGTATCGGACCCTCTTTCAGCGTTACAGCGAAACCGGTTTTGAAGCCTATATGGGTGGTGAAATAGTCCGAGATCTTCTTAATGATATTGATTTGGTTGATATTTTTTCACAGCTGAAAGAAGATATGGAAAAAACCAACTCTGAAGCCAAGCGTAAAACGATTGTTAAGCGTCTTAAAGTAATTGAGTCGTTTTTGAACTCGGGTAACAATCCGGCATGGATGATGTTGACGGCATTGCCGGTATTACCGCCGGATCTTCGCCCGTTGGTAAGTTTGGACGGCGGTAAATTTGCGGTTTCTGATGTCAATGATCTTTACCGCCGTGTTATCAACCGGAATCAACGTCTGAAACGTTTGGTAGAGTTGGAAGCTCCGGAGATTATTGTACGAAATGAAAAACGGATGTTACAAGAGTCTGTTGATGCACTTTTTGACAATGGCCGCCGTGCCAATGCGGTTAAAGGAGCAAACAAGCGTCCCCTTAAATCTCTTTCGGAAGTCATTAAAGGAAAGCAGGGACGTTTTCGTCAAAACTTATTGGGTAAACGGGTCGATTTCTCGGGTCGTTCCGTTATTGTCGTAGGTCCCAATTTGCGTATGGACCAGTGCGGTCTGCCAAAGAAAATGGCATTGGAGCTGTTTAAGCCGCATCTGATAGCCAAGCTTGAAGACAAAGGTTACGCTACTACCGTGAAAGCGGCTAAAAATATGATTGAAGCCCAGACCAACGAAGTGTGGGAGTGTCTGAACGAGATAGTTGAGGGGTATCCGGTCATGCTAAACCGTGCGCCGACACTGCACAAACTTTCCATTCAGGCGTTTCACCCCAAACTTATTGACGGTAAAGCCATTCAGCTGCATCCACTGGTATGTGCGGCATTTAATGCCGACTTTGACGGAGATCAGATGGCAGTGCATATCCCACTGTCAACCGAGGCGATTGCCGAAGCCAAAGTTCTGATGCTCAGCACCATGAATGTATTGCTTCCGGCTTCAGGTAAAGCGATTGCAACACCTTCGCAAGATATGGTTTTGGGTATCTATTATATTACGTTAGAAAAAAATGCGGTTAAAGGGGCCAATAAACTTTTTTCAAATATCGATGAAGTGTTGGTAGCGATTGAGCATGGTGCTTTGGATATTCATGCTAAAATCCGAACACGTGTGGACGGTCGTGTCATTCAGACAACGGCGGGACGACTGATTTTAAAATCAATCATTCCTGACTTTGTTCCGGTTGATCTTTGGAACATAGTGATGAAAAAGAGAAATATTTCTGAACTGGTTGATTACGTCAATAAATACGGCGGGTTGAGTATTATTGCCACATTTTTAGATAATCTCAAAGATATCGGTTTTAAATATGCTACAGAAGCCGGTGTGTCAATCTCTATTGACGATATTATTATTCCTGATGCCAAAAAAGAGTTGATTATTAACTCAAAAAACCGTGTTAAAGAGATTCAAAAGCAGTTTGAAGCGGGCTTGCTAACAGAGCAGGAGCGTTACAATAAAATTATTGATGTCTGGACAGATACCAACAATACGGTTGCTGGTATGATGATGGATTTGGTTGAAAATGACAAAGACGGTTTTAACTCGATTCACATGATGGCGGATTCCGGTGCGCGGGGTTCGGCGGCACAAATACGTCAGCTGGCCGGTATGCGGGGTCTGATGGCCAAGCCGAGCGGTGATATTATTGAGACGCCGATTATTTCTAACTTTAAAGAAGGTCTTAACGTTTTAGAGTATTTTATTTCGACCCACGGTGCGCGTAAAGGACTTGCCGATACTGCGCTTAAAACGGCAAATGCAGGATATTTGACGCGTAAATTGGTTGATGTGGCGCAAAATGTCAAAGTCGTTGAACACGACTGCGGTACGCACGAGGGCATTGAATTAACGGAAATCTCTATTGGTAATGAGATGATCGAACCTTTAGAAGATCGTATTTTCGGTCGGGTACTGGCAGAAGATATTATTGATCCGATCACGAATGAAATCCTCTTCAACGAGGGAACGCTTTTAGATGATATTAAGGTACAGAAAGTTTCTGAAGCCGGTATTAAAGCGGTACATATTCGTACGCCGACAACGTGTAAATCCGAGCGAGGTATTTGCGCGCTCTGTTACGGTTTGAATCTGGGAACGGGTGAAATGGTACGCCGTGGTGAAGCTGTGGGCATTGTCGCCGCACAATCTATCGGCGAACCCGGAACACAGTTGACACTTCGAACCTTCCATGTCGGTGGAACGGCATCAAGTACCCGTGAAGAGCGACAGGTTATTGCCGAAAAAGAGGGCTTTATTCGTTACTATAACATGAAAACCTATACGTCTAAAGAGGGCAAAAACATTGTAGCAAATCGTCGTAATTCCGGAGTCCTTTTGGTAGAACCGAAAATAAAAGCACCGTTTGAAGGGACAATAGAGATACAAAACATTCATGATGAAGTATTGATTAGCCTTAAAGGCAAGAGCGATACGGTACGCTATACATTACGTAAACATGATGTTGCCAAAGCCAATGAGCTTGCCGGTGTTAGCGGTAAAATTGAAGGAAAATACTACCTGCCTTACAAGACAGGGGACAGGGTACATGAGGATGAGTCCATTGTCGAGTCGATTAAAGACGGATGGAATGTGCCTAACCGTATTCCGTATGCATCGGAAATTATGGTAGAAGACGGTGCTCCGGTGACACAGAAAATTGTAGCTCAAGAGAAAGGTGTGGTAAAATTCTTTCTTCTTAAAGGGGATTATCTGGAGCGACATCACGATATCAAAAAAGGGCATGCCGTTGTAGAAAAAGGCCTCTTTGGTGTTGTTGTTGATGCCGAAGACCGAGAAGCAGGTCGTCACTATATTGCCCGAGGCTCTATAGTGGAAATTGATGATGATGCCGAAGTGGAAAGCGGTACGTTGTTGGCAAAACCGAGTTCAGAAGAGAGTATTGTTATTGCCGAATGGGATCCGTATTCAAATCCGACCATTTCGGAAGCTGACGGTACGGTAACTTTTGAAGATATTATTCCGGGTGTGACCGTGTCTGAGCAGTTTGATGAATTGACCGGCAAGACCCGTTTGATGTTAAACGAGTATATCTCACCGGAGTATAAACCGACTATTATATTGGCAACGGCTGACGGTTCCATTTTACGCTATGCCCTTGAGCCAAAAACGGCTGTCTATGTAGAAGACGGTGCAGAGGTAAAAATTGCCGATACTTTGGCGAAAACACCAAAAGCACTTCAAAAATCACGAGATATTACCGGAGGTCTCCCGCGAGTTTCAGAGCTCTTTGAAGCCCGTCGTCCTAAAGAGACGGCACTTATTGCGGAACTTGACGGTGTGGTAAGTTTTGGGAAGCCGTTGCGAGGTAAGGTACGTATTATTATTAGTTCGGACAATGGTATTGTCAAAGAGTATTTTGTAGCCAAAACGTTGACAGCTCTGGTAAAAAACGGCGAATTTGTACATGCAGGTGAGCGTCTTACCGACGGTATTGTCTCCTCATACGAAATCTTACGAATTTTAGGTGTTAAGGCGCTTTACAACTACTTGGTTAGTGAAGTACAGCAGGTATATCGTCGTCAAGGGGTCAATATTGCCGACAAACATATTGAAGTGATCTTTACACAAATGTTGCGTCAGGTTAAAATTATAGACTCGGGCGATACGAAGTTTATTGAGGGTGATCTTATCAGTAAAATTAAATTTGTTGAAGAGAACAATAAAATTTTACGCCTTGGCGGGGAACCTGCTATTGCCGAACCGTTTTTGGTGGGTATTACGCGAGCATCGGTCAGTGCCGACTCCATCATCTCTGCAGCATCATTCCAAGATACCACCAAAGTGTTGACCGAAGCTGCCGTCAGTGCTAAAATTGACGATTTGACGGATCTTAAAGAGAACGTTATTATTGGTCGTACGATTCCGGTAGGAACGGGTATTTATAAAGATGATACCATCTCGTTTGAAGAAGAGAATGTCTAAATTACATGTAAAAAGTGAGTGATGCATAACGACGCACACTCACATACCGAAATGACCTCTCTGCTCAAACTATTAATGTTTCCTTAAAATAAGCTGCTTTTTATCTTTTTTTTACTATAATTGCGCGTTTAATAGTCCATTGTTTTAGCGGCTATCATTCTACTGGAAAAAATTTATAAAGGAATTCAAGTATGCCTACAATCAATCAATTGATTCGTAAAGAGCGTAAAAAAGTGGTGAAAAAATCGAAATCACCTGCGCTTGTTAACTGCCCACAACGTCGTGGTGTTTGTACTCGTGTGTACACAACAACACCTAAAAAACCCAACTCGGCTCTCCGTAAAGTTGCTAAAGTTCGTTTGACATCAGGTTTTGAAGTTATCTCCTATATCGGTGGTGAAGGGCACAACCTTCAGGAGCACTCCATTGTTCTGGTCCGTGGCGGTCGTATTAAAGATCTACCGGGTGTGAAGTATCATATTGTTCGTGGTGCGCTCGATACTGCCGGTGTTGCAAATCGTATGGTAGCACGTTCTAAATACGGAACAAAAAAGCCTAAAAAATAGAGAATGAATAGTACAGAAGTCATTGAGACTTTTGAGTAAATTATTATAATTGAAGAAGGAAAAACAGAATGAGAAGAAGAAGAGCTCCCATACGAGAAGTGATGCCGGATCCAATCTATAACAGTAAACTGCTAACCAAGTTTATTAACAAGATTATGTTAGACGGTAAAAAAAGTGTTGCAGAGAAGATTATCTACAGTGCAATCGATATTATCAGTTCTCGAGGTGAGAAAAAAGGGATTGATGTTTTTAATGAAGCCATTGAAAATATCAAACCGGTGATTGAAGTAAAAAGCCGCCGTGTCGGTGGGGCAAACTACCAAGTTCCAGTAGAAGTTCGTCCTGTGCGTCAACTTTCTCTAGCCATCCGCTGGTTAGTTGATGCTGCACGTAAGCGCAATGAACGTACCATGGCAGAGCGCCTTGCAAACGAGTTAATGGACGCTGCAACTGAAAAGGGCGCCGCGTTTAAGAAAAAAGAAGATACGTACAAAATGGCTGAAGCAAATAAAGCATTTGCTCATTACCGTTGGTAATTAGGAAATATTATGGCAAGAACGCATAAATTAGAAGATGTAAGAAACATTGGTATCGCTGCACACATTGATGCAGGTAAAACAACAACAACGGAGCGAATTTTATTCTATACGGGTGTTGAGCATAAAATTGGTGAGGTTCATGACGGTGCAGCGACTATGGACTGGATGGAACAGGAGCAAGAGCGCGGTATTACCATTACGTCTGCGGCAACTACCTGTGAGTGGGCCGGTAAGCAGATCAATATTATTGATACTCCGGGTCACGTGGACTTTACGATTGAAGTAGAGCGTTCCATGCGTGTCCTTGACGGTGCCGTCTCGGTGTTTTGTGCCGTCGGTGGCGTGCAGCCGCAATCGGAGACAGTATGGCGTCAGCGTAACCGTTATGGTGTTCCTTCTATTGTTTTTGTCAATAAAATGGATCGTACCGGTGCTGATTTTTACGAAGTCGAAAATCAGATTCGTGATCGTTTAAAAGGAAATCCTCTTCCTATTCAACTGCCTATCGGTGCAGAAGAGAATTTTCAGGGCGTGATTGATCTGGTGAAAATGAAAGCGATTGTGTGGGATCAGGATGCGGCAATGGGTTCAAATTACCACGTTGAAGAGATTCCGTCAGACCTTCAGGAGAAAGCAGAAGAGTATCGTGAAAAGATGATTGAAGAGATCTCTTCTGTTGACGGTAATGAGGCATTAATGGAAAAATTCTTGGAAGGTGAAGAGCTTTCCGAAGAGGAGATTGTTGCGGGTATTAAAGCGGCAACCATTGGCATGCACATTGTTCCGATGACTTGCGGCACGGCGTTTAAAAACAAGGGGGTTCAGACACTTTTGGATGCCGTTGTTGCCTATATGCCGGCACCGACGGAGTGTGCCAATATTCGCGGTACGAAGATGGACGACGAGACCAAAGAGGTGGTGGTAGAATCTACCGATGAGGGTCCGTTTGCCTCATTGGCATTTAAAATTATGACCGATCCGTTTGTCGGTCAATTGACGTTTATTCGTGTCTATCGCGGTAAACTTGATTCGGGATCGTATGTTCATAACTCAACAAAAGATAAAAAAGAGCGTATCGGTCGTATTATGAAAATGCATGCAATTAAGCGTGAAGAGGTTAAAACTATCTATGCCGGTGAGATCGGTGCCGTGGTCGGTCTTAAAAATACGACAACAGGAGATACACTGTGTGACAGTTCTGATTTGGTAGTTCTTGAACGCATGGATTTCCCGGATCCGGTTATTTCGGTTGCTGTAGAGCCAAAAACCAAAGCCGATCAGGAAAAGATGGGTATTGCCCTTGGAAAGCTTGCTGCAGAAGATCCGTCATTTCGTGTACATACTGACGAAGAGACGGGTCAGACCATTATTTCGGGAATGGGTGAACTGCACCTTGAGATCTTGGTTGATCGTATGTTCCGTGAGTTTAAAGTTGAAGCAGAAGTGGGCGCACCTCAGGTTTCATACCGCGAAACCATCAAAAAAGAGGTTTCCAAAGAGTACAAATATGCAAAACAATCGGGTGGTCGCGGACAGTTTGGTCATGTATTCTTGACCATTAAACCGGGTGATGCGGGCACGGGCTTTGTGTTCCATAACAACATTAAAGGCGGGGTAATTCCTAAAGAGTTTATTCCTGCGGTTGAAAAAGGGTGTGCAGAAGCCATGCAAACCGGTGTTTTAGCAGGCTATCCGATTGAAGATATTGACGTGACGCTTTATGACGGTTCATTTCATGATGTTGACTCAAATGAAATGGCGTTTAAATTAGCGGCATCTATGGGATTTAAAGCAGGTTGTCGTGAAGCTGATCCGGCAATTTTGGAGCCACTTATGAAAGTTGAGGTTGAAGTTCCTGAAGAGTACATGGGTGATGTTATCGGTGACTTGAACCGTCGACGGGGTCAGGTGAACTCTATGAGTGATCGTTCCGGTAATAAAATTGTTGATGCTTTCGTACCGCTTGCCGAGATGTTCGGTTACTCAACCGATCTTCGCTCTGCAACACAGGGGCGTGCTACGTACTCAATGGAATTTGACCATTACGAAGAGGTACCGCGTAACGTTGCTGAAGAGATAATTAAGAAGCGTAACGGCTAATGTATTCTCCCCTTGAGGGGAGAATATAATTTATATGTAAATTTCTTCTGTAGACTTTCTAATTTTTCTTAAAAATCTTCATAACCAAGCTACCGATAATACGGATCACTAGAATGGCTATATAAGCTATTGTCGTATACAAAAAAGGGTGTGCAAAATTCGCACGACTCTGCATAATGTCAAAACGTGCCAACGGATTGCTTAGTATATCGGGGTGCATAGCGAGTGTAAGTATTATCAATAACATACCGTAAATAATAAATTCTGTTTTAATTCGAGCTATCATAGGCGGATTGTACCATTATGTATCTAACAGAACCCATAAAGGATGATTGTACTCTGAAGGTCTGCCTTGCAGTGTTAAGTAGGGTTTATAGCGGTTTTTGTAGTTAAGACTTTGACACGCTTCGACATAGTAACCCAGATAGATCCAAGAGAGTTGACGCTCTTGAGCCAGTTCAAGTTGTTTTAAGATGGTATAGGTACCCAGGGAGTATGAGGTATAGTCGGGATCATAATAGAAGTAGATAGATGAAATGCCTTCAGGGAGAATATCGATCAAATCAACGCCAATGAGTTTTGTATTGTCATAGTAAAGTATTTCATATCCAAAATCATTGTAGCCGTGAACAAAAGAGGCGTAGTAGCCGTTGGCACTGACACCATGATTTTCCCATTGACGTTTCTGCTCCATATAGTCATGATATTTTTTAAACAGTTGAAGATGTTCTTGGGTCATGGACGGGGTTTGCATACGGGAACTAAAGTGTGCCGCTTTTTTTAAGATACGGCGCTGAGATTTTGTAAAACTGAAGTTGGCAACATCAATTTTAATGCTTTCACAGGCACTGCATTCCTGACAGATAGGGCGAAAAAACATATTACCAAAACGTCGCCAGCCACGCTCTATGAGAGCAGCACACTGTTCCGTGGAGCACTGCTCAATAATTTTGTAGTGGGTTGTCTGGGACTGGTTGGGGAGATAGGCACACATCTCATCGAGTGCGCACTCTTTTAACAGACTGTTCATAGGGTGAATTATGGCATAATTATGGTTAGAATAATGTTTAGGTTTTAAGATGAAAGCATGGTTTTATGAGAATTACATTGCAGTAATGCGATTGATCGGCACATTGTTACTGCTTGGCGGCGCGGCACTCTTTTTTTGGGGTAATACTACCAATGCAACCGTGAGTAGCGAAGTACAACGTGCCGCTGAACGGGTGGCACGCATGGAGGCACGTCTGCAGGATAGCGCACATGTGCCATCCGTGCCTAAGGTTGATTATGCCAAAGCCTATAGTGAACATACGAAGACGCAAACACGCCTGATGCTAATACTGATGATACTTTTAGGTGCTTTTTTTGTAGCCTACAGCTTTGTCACAAAGAGACGCAGCCCCGACGATTAGCTTCGGCTTTGAGCAATCAACACTCCCTCAATGAGTTGGTCGATATCACCGTCTAAAATAGCGTTGACATTAGAGAGTGGGATATTTGAACGCGTATCTTTAACCTGCTGATAAGGCTGCATGACATAAGAGCGGATTTGATGTCCCCAGCCGATATCACTCTTTTCAATACCGGCTTCTTCCGCTTTCTGCTCTTCAAGTCGTAACTCATAGAGACGGGACTTTAACATTTTCATGGCAGTGGCTTTGTTTTTATGCTGAGAGCGGTCGTTTTGGCACTGAACGACAATGCCGGTTTCAATATGGGTAATACGGATGGCGGATTCGGTTTTGTTAACATGCTGTCCTCCCGCACCTGAAGCGCGGTAGGTGTCAATGCGAATATCTTTGTCTTCAATGACAATATCAATGTCATCATCGACTTCGGGAGAGACCATGACCGAAGTAAAGGAAGTATGGCGTTTGGCATTCGAATCGAACGGGCTGATGCGTACGAGACGGTGAATGCCGTTTTCAACTTTTAAATAGCCGTAGACGTTGTCGCCCTTAATAAGAATACTCGCATCTTTAATGCCCGCCTCGTCACCGCTTTGATAGTCGAGTGTTTCCACATGAAAATCGTGGCGTTCTGCCCACCGTTTATACATGCGCAGCAGCATCAGTGCCCAATCTTGACTCTCAGTACCTCCAGCACCGGGATGGATAGAGACAATAGCATTCTTGCTGTCGTTCTCGCCGCTAAGTAAGACGGCAATTTCCATACTCTCAACAAGACTTTCTAACGTTTTGGCATCATCAAACAGTGATGCAATGGTCTCTTCGTCATGCTCCTCTTGGGCCATCATGTAAAATTCTTCAGCTTCTAAAAGAGCATTGGCGGTACGGTGGTACTTGTCGAGTTTACGCTCAAGCTGTGTTTTCTCTTTTTGAATCGCTGCGGCGTATGCGGCATCATTCCAAAAATTCTGATCGTTTTCTAAGGTTTCAATGTCACTCAGACGTGCTGTGAGGGCTTCGGGTTGAATGACTCCGGTGATATTTTCCATTTTGTTGGTTAATGTCTTTAAGAGCTCGGAATATTCATAATGGTCCACAATTGTCTCCAAATAATATATAATAGCGATTATATTCTATAGAGGCTTAAAATATGAAAGTTTTTCGTGACCCTATCGCCCTGCAGCAGGAGCTTCGGGGTTTACAAGGAAGTATTGGGTTTGTCCCGACTATGGGGGCACTGCATTTAGGACATCGCACCCTGATAGAGGAGGCGCGAGGGGGCAATGATATTGTGGTTGTTTCAATCTTTGTGAATCCGACGCAGTTTTTAGAAGGAGAAGATTTACAGAGCTATCCTCGTAAAGAAGAGGCGGACCGGCGTATTTGCGAATTAAGCGGTGTCGATTATCTTTTTTACCCAAATGCGGAAGTCATGTACGGGCATGATGAGATGTATATAGCTGCACCGGATGTACGTGCTTATGTGCTTGAAGGGTTGTCACGTCCGGGACACTTTGACGGGGTATTGACTGTTGTGCTTAAACTCTTTCACATTGTCAGGCCTACGCATGCCTACTTTGGTAAAAAAGATGCGCAACAGTTGGCACTTATTGAGCAGATGGTAGAGAACTTTTTTTTACATGTACGTATTGTCCCGGTCGATACCGTTCGTGAAAGCGACGGACTGGCTCTAAGCAGCCGCAATGTTTACTTAAGCAGCGAGGAACGTCAGGAGGCGCTTAAAATTTCATATGCCCTTAAATGTGCAACGAAAATGATAGCAAAATCGGTATTGAATACGGCAACAATTACACAAGAGATGGAGCATGTTTTGGTACCGCTGGATGTGGAGTATATTGCTTTTGTCAACAGAGATTTTCACCATATTGAGCAGGTTGAACTTGGTAATACTGTTATTTTAATTGCTGCTCGCGTCGGTACGACACGGCTTATCGATAATTTATTCGTGTAATGCACTATAAAAATATGTAGAATCACCGATATTTCGTAAACTACAACAAAGTGAAGAGAATGTTGAAAATCAATGGGTTACATGTAATTTTATTGTGGTTGGCGATGACCCTTGCCCTTCAGGCAAGTACGAATGATGTCCGTACGCTGGTGTGGTCACAACTGAGTGCGCAACAGAAGCAGTACGATTGGGTTGAACTCAAGAACAATGAACGTTTGAGTGGGTATTTTACCTACTATTACAATGATATTGTGACGTTCAAAAGCAAAAAACTCGGATTGCTCAAGCTTAAAATCCGAGATATTCGACAGTTTGTATCGAGCCGACCGGCGAGTTTTAATATTGAAAATCTTGCCGTTTTGTACGGGAAGTTTATTTTTCAAAATGAGAAAATGACCATTTATACGCATGAAGGCAATATCACCATCGGTTACGATCAGATTGTTTCCATTTATCACGGAGAGGCTAAAGAGAGCAACTACTGGAATATTAAAATCGGTTTCAATACCAATATACGCGGCGGTAACAGCAAACAGTTTGATTACGGTGCGAGTGTTGATATGACGCGGCGGACGGCAAAATCACGTTTTTTATTGAACTATATCGGTAATATTGCCAATGTCAGTGATGCGAAAACTTCTGAAAGCCATAGCGCTACCAGCTCGTTTGACTACTTTAAAACTCGTCACTTCTTTTTACGACCGTTAAGTTTTAGTTTTTATCGAGACCCGTTTCAAAATATCAGTTCGCGACTGAGTTACGGTGTGGGTGCGGGGTATGATATTATTCGTAATGCGATCACGACATGGAGTATTACCGGAGGCCCGGGGTATCAATATACGCGATTTACGACATCTTTAGAGGATGAGAGTGACTATGATGAGACCTTCTCGCTCATTCTTGATACTCTCTATACGACCCGCTTGATTCATAATATCGGTTTCACGTTCGGTTACAAACTCTCTTTTCTCGACCAGGAATCAGGAAGTTATACGCACCATATGATAACCAAGTTTGTCAATGCCATTAACAAAAATTTTGATATCGGTGTATCGTTGGTGTGGGATCGCATCGAGAGCCCTTCGGCCGATTCGGACGGAGTGGTGCCCAATAAAGATGATTACCGTATGATGCTGAGCATCGGGTATAAGTATAACTGACAATTACTCATTATTGTTATGACGGTCATGTGTTTTTTTAGGAATCAGATACTCTTCATTGATCATGGTATCGATAATTTTTTTAAAAGTCGGTACGGCAGTCTGTGAGGCAAAATAGACTTTTTTGGGGTCAAAGACGGTAACACCGATTGTATAACGATGATCTTCATCGTTGGCAAAACCGATAAATGAGGTGTTGTAACGATTAATATAGCGTCCGCCTTTGGCGATGTGTGCGGTTCCTGTTTTTCCGCCGATTTCAAGCCCGGGAGTGATGGTTTTTTTACCGGTTCCTTCATTAACGGTTTTAATGAGAATTTTTTTCATTATGTGAGCCGTTGAGGTAGAAATAACCAGTCGCTCTTCATCATTTTCAATGGGAATAATCGTGCCAAGCTCATCAATGAGTGCTTCGGCAACACGGGGTGAGACTTCAATACCGTTGTTGTTAAAGGCATTGTAAGCCTTTACAAGTTGCATAAGATTGGCACGCATACCGTAGCCGTATGCCGCAGTGGCTTTGTATATAGAGGCATCAAGCTGTTTCATGGAAGGGATGGATCCTTTTTTCTCGTAAGGCAAGTCAATACCGCTTTTTTGCGTTAGGCCAAAAGCAACCAAGCCGTCATGAAACTCAAAGCCTTTGAGTTTTTGTGCCAATTTGGCAATACCGATATTGGAGGAGTGTACAATGATGTTTTCGGCACTGAGCCAGTCATATTTGTGTTCATCGGTAATGACTTTGCGTCCGAGTTTATAGCGCCCGTTATGGCAAAAAACGAGATCATAAGGGTTGATGCGCTGCAGTTCGAGCAAGAGTGAGAGCGTAATGGGCTTTAAGACCGATCCCGGTTCAAAACTGTATTCAATGGGATTGGTATTTAATGACGGGTAATCACGCTTTCGGATGGCTTTGGGGTAGAACTGGTTGGAGCTTGCCAACGAGATGATTTTACCGCTGTCGCTTTGCATGACTACGGCAATAATCTCTTGCGCATCGAGTGTTTTTCGCATCTGTTTGAGCACGCGTTCAATACGTACTTGCAATGTAAGCGGAATATTCAGTTTTACATCAAGACCGTCAATTTCACGCTTGGTAAAACTTTTTTTATTAAGAATCATATAGCCGTTGACATCCCGCGGGGCTCTTTGTGAGCCGTTTTGAATGGGGTTGAGCTCTTCTTCATACTGCTTTTCAAGACCTTTAATGCCGTGAATTCGAGTATAGCCTTCAACCTCCATTTTTCGGGGATAACCAATGAGAGGGGTGAGAACCTTACCGTAGGGATATTCACGGGTCTCTCCGCTTTCAATAATATTGAGTCCGTGCAAAATGGTACGTCCCTCACTGTTTTCATATTCAACAAAGACCCTAAGACGGCGCAGCTCAAAGGCAAGCGTTTTCAAATATTGTGCACTTTTAGGATCAATCAGATAACTGAGGACAACTGTCCCTTTGCGAGAGTTGAGTTTTTTGCGAATACTTTCTTGCGGGACACCGCTGTAGATACTAAAGAGCTGTATAAACAACTCTTTTTTGTTGGGATCAATATTTCGAGTATTGACGGTGGCTTTGTAGAGCTTTCGTGTTGTAGCAATGTGAAAACCGTCTTGTGAAATAATATTGCCGCGTTGCGCTTTGGTTGATTCCGATGTGTATTTCGAAGGCAGGTGCCGATCCCGAACGGCGGTATAGAACATGACACTTAAAAAGATGATAAAACCGATAATAATTAAAAGAAATAAGGTAACGATTTTTTTGGATCGGTTTGTATTAATCATTCGTACTCTTAAGTGAAAAAATGTGACAGGATTGTACCCAGAGTTAGGTTATACGAACGTTAGGGCACGCAACTTTTTAGAGCTGTGTTCGTGTAATCTCTTTATAGGCGCTAAGTGCTTTGTTGCGTACTTCGAGCATTAGCTTCATGCTGGTTTCGGCTTTGCTGATGGAAAGGGCAGCTTGATGCAGGTCTTTAACCTGTCCGGTTGCCATATCTGCCATAGATTTTTCAGCACTTTTTTGTGCGGCATTGACATCTTCTATGGCGCTTTTAAGCTGATCGGCAAAGTTGACATCAGCAGTTTTTTTTGGTGATGCCGAGACCCCTTTTTGAAGGAGTTCGGCAGTTGAAAGCGATGCAATATTATTAATATTTGCCATGCAATAACTCCTCTACTATTGTAACAGCGTCAAGGCGCTGTTTGCCATGTTTTTGGCACTTTCAAATGCCGCAACGTTTGCTTGGTATGAGCGGGTTGCTTCCACTAAATCGGCCATTTCGACAACCGGATTAATATTGGGGTACGCCACATATCCCGAGGCATCGGCATCGGGGTGTGACGGCTCATATTTCATTTTGGGTTGACGATCGTCTTGGACAATTTTGTCAACAATGACACTCATTATAGCAGGATTTACACTGTTATTGAAGTCTCCTTCGCGCAGGGGATCACTGTAGCCAAGAGATTGCGTTGTTTCATTTAAGGCGCGGTTGAGCAGCGTATCGAAATTTTGTGCTTTAAAAACCACCTCTTTGCGACGGTAGGGACCGCCTTCATCCGTACGGGTTGTGTGGGCATTGGCAATATTGGCGCTAATGGTGTTAACACGGACACGTTGTGCCGAGAGCCCGTAACCGCTGATATCAAAACTGTTTAAAAAAGCCATGGTAATTTCCTAAAGTTTTTGTGATGCTTCAATAACACTTTTAAAAGTAGCCCCGCTCTTTTTAATGGAGGCTATGAGTGCATTAAACATGACTGAGTTTTTCGACATTTCAGACGTTTCAACATCGAGATCGACACTGTTGCCGTCATTGCGTGCCATATGACCGTCACGAAAAAAGAGTGTCGCCGTGCCGGAGTGGGTTGCTCGTGGTGTATGCAGATGCGAAGCATCGGTGGTTGCCAGTTCAAGTGTTTTCTCTTTGGCGGCAAACATGGCCGCTTTTTTCTCGGCGAGCATGTGTTCAAAGTCAATGTCACGAGGACGGTAAAAGGGCGTGTCGGCATTGGCAATGTTTGAGGCAATTAGATCTTGACGCTGTGCACGATAGTTCAGCGCTTCTTTCATCAACTCATGTGCTTGCGAAATAACAATGCCCATTGCATTCTCCTTGAAATTTACATGTTAATGTAATACAAGCATATTTTGTTCCATAAATTTACATGTAGATTACTGTTTGGGCATAAGATTAATCTGTTGCCCGTTTTCGGTATGCAGTATGGCAGAGAGAATTTCACCATCGTCATCTAATGTGATGACATAGGTATCATTGCAGGTACGGTAAATTTCAAGATGTTTACCGGTTTTGACAATATGGGGTTTACAGTCTCTGTCTTCTATGTAACGGTCTACCCGCTCTATGGTGTTGTTTTTAGCGTAGAGAGCACTTAAAAGAAGGCAAGTTAAAAAAATGAGTGGTTTCATAAATGACTCCAAAAGATTGTTGGAAACGATTATATCACAGAGCTTTAAACAAAAAAAGGTACAATTCCATTAAAAAACAGTGGCAGGGCAATGGCTGACAAACGACTTTTTATAATCACATCGTTTCTTATTACCATCGGGATTGTATTTAGCTATTCGCTTTCATCGTACATTGTGTTGCATTTTGATTACAATCCGTACCATTTTCTTGTGCGACAAAGTATTTTTGGTTTTATTGCTATTGTGCTGATGTGGTCTATTGCTCAACTCGACCCTGAAGTATGGCTGCATCGTATTGGATTGACACTCTTTTTGGGAGGTCTCGGTGCCATGATTATTATGCCGTTTTTGCCTGCCAGTTTGGTCAGCGAGGTCGGCGGAGCATCCCGTTGGATCAAATTATTTGGGTTTTCACTGGCACCGGTAGAGTTTTTTAAAGTAGGATTTGTCTATTTTTTGGCATGGAGCTTTTCTCGAAAACTTGGGCATCAGAGTAACATGACCCTATTTGGAGAGTTTAAACGTTTTGCCCCGTATGCTTTTGTTTTTGTATTGGTCATGTTTCTAATTGCCATTATTCAAAAAGATTTGGGGCAGGTTGTCGTACTTGCGATGACTCTGCTGTTTATGCTCTTTTTAGCCGGCAGCAGTTTTAAGTTTTTTTTGGTACTCATTAGTATGGCACTGCTCTCGTTTGTCTTTTTTATTATGACGGCGGAACACCGAATATTACGGATACGCTCATGGTGGTCACAGGCTCAAGACACCATACTCACCATCTTTCCCGAATCTATTGCGTCATCACTGCGTGTGGAATCATTCGAAGAGCCCTATCAGATCGGGCATTCACTAAATGCTATTAATAATGGAGGCATTTTTGGGGTAGGTTTGGGGAACGGTACCTTTAAGTTGGGATTTTTAAGTGAGATTCATACCGATTTTGTACTAGCCGGCATTGCCGAAGAGTTCGGCTTTTTGGGTGTTATATTGGTAACACTACTGTTCATGTGGATGATTAAGCGGATTTTTACCGTTGCCAATCGGGCGCCTAAAAGCGTCTATTTTCTCTTTAGTATCGGTGTGGCACTGTTACTCTCGTTTGCCTTTTTAATTAATGCGTACGGTATTAGCGGGCTGACTCCGGTTAAAGGAATTTCGGTACCTTTTTTAAGTTATGGAGGTTCTGCTATGTTGGCAGCTGCTATAGGTGTGGGCATGGTGTTGATGATTTCAAAAACCTTAAAGGAAGAAGCATGAGAGTGGTAGTAACCGGCGGCGGGACCGGAGGGCATTTGAGTATTGCTTCAGCACTGTTGCAGGTTTTGAAAGAACGCGGTGATGAGGTCATCTATATTGGCTCTACATCAGGGCAGGATCAACAATGGTTTGCCGATGAGAGCGCATTGAAAAGTGCTCATTTTTTAGCGACTAGTGGCGTAGTTAACAAAAAGGGTCTGCAAAAAGCAGTATCGCTGTTTCATATTTTTAAAGCATTTCTAGCGTCGCGCACTATTATTGGATCGGCATCCGTTGATGCGGTCATTAGTGTCGGAGGTTTTTCGGCAGCACCGGCATCCTTGGCGGCACTTAGTCTGAAAATCCCCCTGTTTATTCATGAGCAAAACGCTGTGATGGGTAAACTTAATGCACTGCTTAAACCCTATGCCGCCGCTTTTTTTAGCTCGTATGACGCTCATTCCGCAGTGAAAGCGTATCCGGTGAACCAACAACTTTTTCAAACGGCCCGTGTCCGAGAAGCGAAACGTACAATTATCTTTTTAGGAGGATCACAAGGCGCAGAGTTTATTAATAATTTGGCACTTGCGATGGCGCCACAACTACTGGAACGCGGCATGCATATCATACATCAAGCCGGTGAGCGAGATTATGAGCGTCTCAAAGCGGCGTATGCCGCCCAACAGTTACATGTAGAACTTTACGGCTTTACCCGAGAGTTGCCGAAGTTGCTACAACAGAGTGATTTGGCGGTCTCACGTGCGGGAGCGAGTACCTTATGGGAGTTGTGTGCTAACGGTTTGCCGACGTTTTACATTCCGTATCCTTACGCCGCAGGAGATCATCAGTATTATAATGCGCAATTTCTGGTTGAACGAAAGTTGGCGTGGTGCCAACGTCAATGTAATACTACCCCTGAAGCTGTTATGGCAATTTTAGATGAAGATATTGCAGCGATGAGCAAAGGGTTAATCGCTTTAGGTGAACCTGATGCGAGTGCAAAAATTATTAAACACATAGAAGGAATAATACAATGATAGCAGAGATGGCGCAGTGGATGGTCGATACTATTTTTCAATTTGGATATTTAGGTATTTTTGTCTTAATGGCGGTAGAGAGTTCGTTTATTCCTTTTCCCAGTGAGATCGTACTGATTCCCGCGGGATATTTGGCGAGCAAAGGAGAGATGCATTTAGCCGTGATTTTTCTTATGGCTCTTTTGGGCTCCTTGGTGGGTGCGTTTATTAACTATTTCGGTGCCATGCTTATTGGTAGAAAAGTGCTGGAAACATACGGTAAATATCTGTTTATTAAACCGACGGCCCTTGATAAAATGGATCGCTATTTTGAAAAACACGGCCATATTTCCACTTTTACGGGTCGATTGATTCCGGGTATTCGTCAGCTTATCTCTATTCCGGCAGGTATCGCTAAAATGGATCTTAAAGTATTTACGTTCTACACATCACTCGGAGCAGGTTTGTGGGCGGCTATTTTAATTGTTTTGGGGTATCTCATCGGTGATAACGAGACACTCATTAAAACCTACCTGACACAAATTACCATTGTCGCAGTTATCGGTGTCATTGCGCTGCTTTCCATCTACTTTTATATGCAAAAAAAGCGCGCTTCAAAGGAGTAAAAAAGACTACTTAAAGAGTGCTTCGAGAGACTCGACTCCCTCTTTTTTCTCTTCACTGCGGTTAGCGTTTTCACCGTCAAGTTCAACCAGTTCGATGTTCATGCTTGTGAGCATTGAAGCAAGGCGAATGTTAATACCGCTACGCCCGATAGCTTTCGATTTCTGGTCGCTTGGAAGGGTGACAATGGCTTTTTGCGTTTCGTCGTCTTCATTGCCTTCAATGACTACCGAACTGATGATTGCAGGGCTCATAACGCGAGCAATAAAGAGTTCGGGAATGGTGGTGTATTCGATACAGTCAATATTTTCACCACATAGCTCTTCGCTGACAGCATTGATACGTACGCCTTTGACACCGACGGTTGCTCCGACAGGATCGACTTGCGGATGGGTGGAGAGCAGCGCAATTTTAGCACGTTCTCCCGGAATACGGGCACTCTTTTCAATGATGACCATACCGTCTTTGATTTCAGGAACTTCTAAACGTAACAGCTCTTCCAGAAATTTTGGAGAGGTACGGGAGAGTTCAATGCTAATGCCGTTGGTATTGTCAATATTGACACGACGTACTACAGCTTGAAGGACATCACCGACGTGAAAGATCTCCCCTTTAATACGGCTTTTCATCGGCAACACTGCACGAATCTCATCCATTTCAATAAAAGTGTTTTGTTCATTGTCAACATGGACCACACGACCCGAAACAATGCTGCCGACCTGACTTTTATATTTGTTGTAGAGTTCATCTTCGACCAGACGTTGGATATGAAACTCAATTTCACGGTGCAGCGAGCTGGCCGCGGTGCGTCCGTAATCTTCGAGGTTATGGTCAATTTGTAGTTGATCGCCGACTTCAACATCGTCGTCCATCGCTTTGGCGTCACTTAATGAAATGTATTTGTTGGACTCTTCTTCATCACTTAAAAGGGCATCATCGTCGTTAACAACGGTAATGGACTGAAACAGCGTGAGTGACTTGGTTTCGGGGTCAATTTCAGCTTCATAATAGAGCTCGGGGTCAATACAACGTTTGGCGGTTTGAATAAAAGCACGCTTTAATGCTTCCGAGACGCTTTCAGGCCGTAGCCCTTTTTCATGGGCTATTGCATCGACGATATCTAAAATTTTTTCCATAATAATCCCTGCGTATTAATTTCAAAATGTTCATAAAAAGTAAATGTTATCTGGAATGCCGATTTATGAAGAGAATAATTATACACTAAAAATGCTTAATAAGATATTTACCCAAAGAGAGATATAATGCAAAAAATTTGATAGATATACAAAGGAGCATGTATGGAGTTGAAAATAGCACGTACAGAAGAGAAAGAGAAGCCTAAAAAGATTGACTTAAAAAAAATTGAAGAGACTATCAGCAAAGAGGAGTTGGCAATTTTTTATTTTGATCGTGATAATTCCCATAAAGATCTGCTCGCACTGCAAGATCATATTGAAAGCAGCGGTAAAAGCTTTTATATGCGTGAAGTCAAATACGGTCTGTTGGAAAATGAGTATATGTACGAAGTGCATATTATCAAATAGAGCAGTTGATGGCAAAAAAACTATTTATTGAGACGCTTGGGTGTGCTATGAACGTTCGGGATTCGGAACATATGATTGCCGAACTCAATCAAAAAGAAGATTACGAGTTGACAACGCAGGCTCGTGAAGCAGATCTGATTGTGATTAATACCTGTTCGGTGAGAGAAAAGCCGGTGCATAAACTTTTTTCAGAACTCGGTGTTTTTAACAAATTGAAAAAAGAGTCTGCAAAAATCGGTGTAACCGGATGTACGGCATCGCATTTGGGTGAGGAGATCATCAAACGGGCACCTTATGTTAATTTTGTACTGGGCGCACGAAATGTCTCCAAAATTACCGATGTACTGCATCGGGACAAGGCGGTCGAAACGGAGATTAACTACGATGAATCGGAATTTGCGTTTAAAGATTTCCGTACCAGTCCCTATAAATCATTCATTAACATCTCTATTGGCTGTGACAAGCAGTGTACCTTTTGTATTGTACCGCATACACGCGGTGAGGAGATATCGATACCTTCCAATCTCATTGTAGATGAGGCACGTCGCAGTGTTGCGCGCGGTGCGCGTGAAATTTTTTTGCTGGGGCAGAATGTCAACAATTACGGCAGGCGTTTCAGCGGTGATCACAAAACGATGAATTTTACGCAACTGCTTCGCGAAGTCAGTGCTGTTGAGGGGTTGGAGCGTATCCGGTTTACATCGCCGCACCCGCTGCACATGGATGATGCGTTTATTGAAGAGTTCGCCGCAAATCCCAAAATCTGTAAAAGTATGCACGTGCCGCTTCAAAGCGGTTCTACGGCTATTTTGCAGAAGATGAAGCGAGGTTACAGCAAAGAGTGGTTTTTAAATCGTATTGAGACATTGCGCTCTCTTGCTCCCCACACATTTATAAGTACCGATATTATCGTTGCATTTCCCGGTGAGTGTGATGCCGATTTTCAGGAGACCATGGAGGTGGTAGAAGAGGTCAAATTTGATCAGATTTTTAGCTTTAAGTACTCGCCGCGTCCGCATACTGAAGCCGAGCATTTTACCGATGTGGTAGATAGTGCCGTGGCATCGGAGCGTTTAACGCATCTTCAAAAAGTTCAAGATGCTATTTTAGACGAGAAGAGCCGGCACTATGTCGGGCAGCGTCACCGTGTCTATTTTGAAGAGTTGCGTCAAGACGGCTACATTGCCGGACGCAGTCACAACAACCTTGCCATCCGTGTTAAAGGAGGGGAAGAGTTGTTAGGCACATTTGCCGAGGTAGAAATTACGCAGAGTGCCCGACTCTCACAAATAGGAGCGATTGTTGTCGCTTAAAAAGAAACTCTTTCGTGCCATGGCTATGGCAACCCTTCCCTTGCTTGCCAGTTGGTATATGCGGCTCATTTATGCGAGCAGCACAAAAATTTTTCATCTGCCCAAACAGTTACCGGACGAACCCATTATTTTTGCATTTTGGCACGGTGATCTCTTGATGCAGCCGTTACTGTACCCCAAAGTGCGCACGAATCCCCGCGGTAAAGTGATGATCAGTAACCATTTTGACGGTCAACTGTTGGCCAAAACCGTACGCTATTTTGGTTTTGAACCGCTTTTTTCAGAAAAAAAACAGCCGACAAAGCTTCTCTTTCGTGCGTTACGTTCTATTAAAGAGGGATATGATGTCGGTATTACGCCTGATGGTCCACGAGGCCCCCGATACCAGGCATCTGACGGTATTGTACTGCTGGCGCAGAAAATGAAAGCGCCCATTGTATTTTTTCATTGTGTTCCGAGTAAATACCGGCAACTTAAAAGTTGGGATCAATTTGTTATTCCTAAAATGTTCGGAACCTTGGAGTTTTTTGTTTCAGAGCCTGTTCGCATTGATACCTTGAGTTTTGAAGAGGCATCACAAAAGATAAAAAAAGGGTTGATGCAACATGCGATTTAGTTCTCTTTGGCTTGGCATCAGCGTTTTTTTAATGGCCTCTATGGCGCTCTATTTTATGTTAAACCCTTCATACGAACGCTCTTTAGAGGCAAAGTTTCATTTTGCTATGGGAGATTACAAGAAGGCACAACAGCTGGCGACAGAAGCTTTTGAGCTCAATTCGTATAACCGAATGGCAGCGACCATTATGACGCAAAGTCAGGTTGCCATGAAGTTTGTCAACTACAACAAGCAGGCTAAAGATTATATGAAGCGTATTTCAAAGCTTGCCGAGGGAGATGTTATCAAGGAGTCCGATCGTGCGAAAATTCGTACCATGTGTATTATTATGATTGATGAATATGTTAAAATTTCACCTTCCGTAGTGATTGATACGGCACTGGTTGAGACATCCAGACACTATTATGAGAAATTTGTAGCCCTCTATGAAAAAGTCACTTGAAGCGTATAAGGTCGATTTTTTTGACTATCTGAAGCAGTTTCGAGGCTATTCGGAATTAACGGTCAAGACCTATAATGATGTCTTTAAAGAGGCGTTTGCCATGATAGAGCAAGAGGTCCGCTCCAATGAGACGGTGCTCAATATTATGGCATATCGTATGAAAATAGCGTCACAACAATCCAAAACCATTGCCAAAAAAATCAGTGCATTGCGTTCGTTTTGCGACTATCTCAACCATGTGGGTGAGCCGGTATCGCTGCAAGGCGATGAGAGTATTAAAGTGGCTCAAACCTTGCCAAAACCTATAGCGCATGAACATATTATGCATGCCGTAACCCATTGTGAACTGTTCGATAAATGCGTTATCCTCACCCTGTATTTATTGGGGTTGCGCATTTCAGAACTGGCGTCCTTACGGCTTGAAGATATAGGTCACGAAACGGTGCGCATTGAGGGTAAAGGAAAGCGAACGCGCGAAATACCACTGCCACCGTCATTGAAGATATTGCTGGATCATTATCGAAAAATTGAGACACCTTCTACGTATCTTTTTGAGAAAGATGGTGAAAAATTAAGGATAAGTAGTTTAAGATATATCGTAACAAAATCGTTTAAAACGATTGGTATGAAAGTAACGCCGCATCAACTGCGCCACTCGTATGCTACTATCTTGCTCAATAATAGTGCGCGTATTGCTGATGTTAGTGAGCTTTTGGGGCATGCTTCGATGGTGAGTACGCAGATTTATACCAAGCTTGCCAATGCGACAAAGCTAGAACAATATATCAAAGCACACCCGCTTTGCAGGGAGATCGATGGGACTCATTAGAGTGTTTGAACGCTTATATGTCAAAGTGTATGTCGTTATTGTTGTTCTCAAAGAGAAGGTTGATGTGAGCATGATGACGGTGCACGGTGATGACTCAAAGGTAAGTCGGGTAGAGTTTGAATCATCACAGATAACTACAGAACTGTATGAATATGTACACGAGGCGATTGCGGAGACACCGTTTTATTATATTAGTGTATTGAACAATGGAATGCATCAAGGGGCTATTCCGACATGTCATCGTCAAGAAGCATCACAATATGCAGACATTTCACTTTCAAAAACCTTATGTATTCGCGGTAGTTATATGCTCTACAGTTCAAAATATGAACTCGATTTAATTGAAGCGATGTTTCAACAGTTCGGTGTGGATTTTATTTTCTCGCCTTTTACGCTTCTTGAGCGGCTCTATAGCGATAAAATAGCGAGTAAAGCACAACTTTATGTTTTACTGTATGATGAATATTCAGCAATGATGATTTTTCAACAAAACGCCTTGCTCTTTGCCTCCTTTGAGCATGTTGACGGTGGCGTAACCGACACAGCGTTCGATGACAAAGAAGAAGAAGCCGTTGTGTTTGACCTTGACGAGGAGCACGATGAAGACGGAATAAGTATTGATGATCTTGATGCTTTAGATGATCTTTGCGACCTTGAAGATCTTGATGCCATTCATGAACTGGATGATTTTACCGACGAGACGCCGGATTTTTCTTTATCTGACGATACCCAAACAGATGATATGCAGGTTATTGAGCCCTCCATGGAGGATTTTGGTATGAGTTATCAGCATTTTCTTGTTATTCAGCGATGTCTCGAGCGATATTACAACAGTGATACGTATCGCAGTGAGTTTATAGAAAATATCTACATTGCCGACGCTAACGATTCAAGCGATGATTTAAAACGTTATTTGGAAGAAGAGCTTTTTTTAAATGTCGTCATTCGTAAAGTGAATATGGGCGATGAGCTGTTGGCCTTGAGCATGGAAGAGGTGCAGCATGCGTTATAGTTTTATTGCGCCGCGTCCCAAAAAGATTGTGACCCCCGAACTGAAACTGGTCTTTTTCTTTTTTGGGATGACACTCTTTATTTTATTTGCCACGTACGGTTTTTTGCTCTACAAGAGCCACCGGTTTTCTCAAGAGGTTATTGGCATGAATCAGCGTATTGCCGATACCAATAAAAGTATTGTGATGATGCAAAAAGAGATTGCCATGATCAAAAAAAGTGCGGCACACTTTCAAAAAGTGGCCACCTCCAATACCGTATTGAAAGACAGTATTAAAAATCTTTTCGATTTGGTTCCCGAACGTATTACCCTCTCTAAAGCGGTTTTGGAAAAAGATGCGTTGATTCTTTACGGTATTACCCCAAATAAAGAGGTCTATGAATTTTTGCTTCAGGCACCGTTACGCTCGATTTTTCATAAAACGTACAGTGACTTCTACCCGCTGGAAAACGGGTGGTACCGTTTTGTATCAACCAACTATCTTGACGAGGAGGCACTATGACATTGAGTATTTCACGACAAAATATCTATCTGCTTGTTCTCTCGGTAGTACTCTTGGTGTTTGTATTGCTGTTTGCTTTTTTTGCATTGATTCCTGAGGGAAAAAATTATCGTATGGAACGTCTGGAGATGAAAAAATATGAGGCAAACGAGGCGCAGTATCATCAATGGCATGATGAGGTGTTAGAAGAGTTGCAAACATTACAGTCGCACAATAAACATATTATTGCCGCGTATGACAATATTTTTGATGCAGAACGTTTTGTCAAAATGAACAGTATGTATTTTGAGAGTCTGCAACTGCAAAAAATTACTACGAAAGAAGATAAAGAAGGGTTTAGTGTGTATGAGGTCAACGCCACCTCAAAAATTGATTCACCGAGTAGTTTTTATGCATTTTTAGAGGGAATTAATAAAAGCGACTGGATTATCAATGTGAACTTTCCGATCCGTTTCGAACGTGAAGGCAGCGTAATACGATCGACCTTTACGTTAAATATTTACACCAATTTACATGAGAAGTGAACAGGTACACGCAAAACTTTCGGCATCACTGTAGAGATAGCCGCGTAATTTGGGTTCGATATGAAGACGGCGACACTGCTCTTTAAACGATTTGCTCATTACCGTGGTAATGTAAGGCGCAACAAAACAGTATTGATCGCCTATGGTGACAACATAGTTTCTGGAAACTACCAGTGTGTTCAGCGACTTTAAAAGATTTTTTTCGTTGCTTGACATGACGCAGCCGCGCATTTTAAGTAAGGTGTCAATGGCAATGAGCGTAGAGCGTCGGTTAGGTGGCAGCTTAAAATAACTCAACTGATTTACATGGAAAAAGTCACTTTTATGAACAAGAGCGGCAATATCCTCTTCTAAATATTCAAAACTCTTGGCAATACCGTTAGCATGATTCTGCAGCAGCGGTGTAGCGTAGTGTTTGCGGACAAAGTTGCGTTCAAATGTCGTGTCGTGATTGCTCTCATCAATAAAATGTTCAATGTTATGGTGCTTCAGGTACTGTGTAATTGTGTCGGAATTTACATGTAAAAGCGGTCGAAGCAGTGTGTAATGCTCACGAGGTTCAATCTGCTCCATACCGATGAGCTCATAGAGTCCGGCACCTTTGCACAATTGCATAAGCAGCCACTCTAAGCGGTCATTGAGTTGATGCGCAGTAATCAGATTGTCATAGCCGTGCTGCAGTATTGTTTCATGAAAAAAAGCGTAGCGAAGTGTTCGGGCCTGATGTTCCAAATCGGAAGCTTTCAAGGTAACCTGTTTGCTAAAACAGTACTTATGATGTTGTGCCGCAAGCATGTGAGCATGGGTCTCTTCGGCATCACTTTGGCGGCGTGTATTGTAATTGACATGAATAATGTCAAACTCAATACGGAGCTGTAGCAGCAGGTGAAAGAGGGCACTCGAATCGCTGCCGCTTGAGAAGGCTAAAAGGTTTTTTTTATTCTGTAGCGCGGTGAGCGTTTCAGGCTGTAGTGACACAAGCAAGCGGTGTATCTCCGACCATATCGGTAATGCGGGCAAGATAGACGGTGCCATACTCAAGCGGTCTGTCGAGCTCATGCTCATTGACGTAAATTTCACCATCAATTTCGGGTGCCCAGTTTAGGGCGCGGGCACTCAGCAGATACTCATGTTCTTCACTTGGACCGTCGATGACAAGTTCGATCTCTTCTCCAATGAGGGCCTGCAGACTGTTGTGCGTCACCTCTGCCGCAATATCGCCTAATATCTGTGCCCGCTGTGCAATGGTTTGGGTATCAATTTTATGGTCCATTGCATAAGCAGGAGTGCTCTCTTCATCGGAGTAGCTAAAGACATTGATGCGGTCAAACCCGAATGTTGCGGCAGTATCGCACATCTGTTCAAACATTGCCGCACTTTCGTGCGGATGACCGACAATAAAGCTGGTGCGTACAAAGCTCTTCGGCAGAGCACGCATCTGCCGAAGCAGCGCAAAGGTCGGTTCGGCTCCAAAACCTCGTTTCATAAGGCGCAGCATGGTATTGTCACTGTGCTGGATGGGCATGTCGAAATAGTTGTGAAACACGGTAGAAGCGCCGATGGTATCAATGAGTTCTGTCGTGGTTGTTGAGGGGTAGAGGTAGAGAATGCGCGCACTTTTTACCCCTTCAATGCGTTCTACACGTTGAATAAGACGGATGAGCCCGTCGGTAATATTGCAATCACGTAGATAGGAACTGGAGTCTTGAGAGACAAAGCTAAAGTCATAGTAGCCTTTTGTAACAAGGGCTTCGATTTCAGAAACAACAGAGTCCAAACTGCGTGAGTGAAGCACTCCTTTAAATGAGGGAATAGCACAAAAACTACACTGTTGATTGCACCCTTCGGAGAGTTTAACATAAGCATGATACGTTGAGCCCGTCACTACCCGTTCTTCGCCGTCAATCAGGTAGACATTGTCACTAAAACGGCTCTGTTTTTTGGCTAAGAGCTCATCGATCTTGTCGTAATCGCCTACGCCTGTAAAGATATCTACTTCCGGAAGCTCTTGAGAAAGTTGTTCTCTATAGCGCTCTGAGAGGCAGCCTGCCATGACCAGAATCGATGCGTCTTTGCGCTGTTCGTGCAGATTGAGCACTGTATTGAGCGACTCCTCTTTAGCCGCGTCAATAAAACCGCAGGTATTGACGATGATCACATCGGCATCGGAAGCATCGGCAGTCATCTCATAGCATTGCAATCGTCCCATCATCACTTCGGTATCGACCAGATTTTTAGTACACCCCAATGAGACAATATGTACTGTATTACGCATGATATTCCTTGTTTTAATGGTGACATTATAGCGTATGCGTTATGCTTGCGTTCATGAAAAAAATATTTGATGTCCTTATCTTGGGTGCCGGAGCCAGCGGACTGATGTGTGCTGCGACACTGCGTCAAAACAGCAGTTTGCGTATCGGTGTTATTGAGGGAAATGCTACGGCCGGAAAAAAGCTTGAGATATCGGGCGGCGGTAAATGTAACATTACAAACATTACTGTAACACCGGAACACTTTGCGGCAGAACCCACTTTTGTCAGCGATGTGTTGGAGCGCTTCGGGAAAGAGGATCTGTTAAATTTTTTACATGTAAATGCCATCACGTTAGAGTTGCGTAAAGGACGTTACTACTTTTGTCGGCACAGTGCCAAAGAGATTACGGCGCTGTTGCTAAGAGATGCTCAAGGTGTCGATTTTTATTACGGGCATCAGATTGAATCGGCAGCGTATGAGTCAGGCTATTACCGTGTTACTACCGATCAGGGTCTGTTTAGCACAAGGCATCTGGTGATTGCAACGGGTGGGGCGAGCTATCGGCAGATTGGTGCTAGCGATATCGGACTGCGGCTGGCAGAAGGGTTTCAAATGCGCTATACCCCTTTTATGCCGGCACTTGTAGGGTTAAGCTTGCAAAAAGAGCAGTTTTGGATGAAAACGTTAAGCGGTATCAGTTGTGCCGTACGTATTCGTGTCGGCAATAAAACGCTTGAAGAGGAGATGCTTTTTACACACAGGGGCATTAGCGGACCGGCGGTGTTAAGTGCATCACTCTACTGGAAAAAAGGGGAGATCTGTATCAACTTTTTACCCCATGACGCGTTACATGTATTTTTAGACTCTAAAAAGTTACTCTCAACAGCACTGCCGCTTTCTAAACGTTTTATGAAAGCGTTTTTAGAACATATCGGCTTAGAAGACAAGCCGTGCAACCGCTTGAGTGTATCGGAACGAAGCATCTTGAAGTGTTTGCAATCGTACTGCTTTGCACCGGCGGGAAACTTTGGATTTTCTAAAGCCGAAGTCAGTAGAGGCGGGATCTCTTTGGATGAACTCGATGCCGCAACATTGATGAGCCGACGGCATCCCAAGCTCTATTGTATCGGTGAAGTCGTTGATGTTACCGGAGAGCTGGGCGGTTACAACTTCCAGTGGGCTTTTAGTTCTGCTGTGGTGTGCGCCCGGCATATTGACGCAATGTCGAGTGTTTCGTATAAAAAAAGTAAACATTAAGGCATGTTGCGATAAAATTGCGAGCTTTTATTCGGATGATTCCGGCTAAAACTAAACAAGTACCTGCCGTAACGTCGGTGTAGTCTCTTTGAAAAAATAGGGAAGGCTATGGGGCAGTACTGAAGCAAACTGACACTATTTCGGCAACAAATGCCTTTAAAAGGACCTATTGATGGTAACTATGAAAGATCTCTTGGAGTGTGGTGTACACTTCGGTCACCAAACGCGTCGTTGGAATCCGAAAATGAAAAAGTATATTTTCGGTGTTCGTAAAAATATCTATATTATTGATTTGCAAAAGACATTGCGCTATTTTCGCAATACCTACCAAATTGTACTTGATGCTGCGGCAGAAGGGCAAACCATTCTTTTCGTCGGTACGAAAAAACAAGCGCGTGCATCGGTAAAAGATGCCGCCGTTAGCTGCGGTATGCCCTATATTGACAACCGTTGGCTGGGGGGCATGTTAACAAACTTTCCGACCATTCAAAAATCAATGCGAAAGCTTGAGATTATTGAAAATATGCAAGAGAGTGGTCAGATTGATCTGTTAACCAAAAAAGAGGCACTCATGATGAGTCGTCAAAAAGAGAAGCTTAACGCCTATTTCGGCGGGATTCGCAATATGAAAAAATTACCGGATATGCTTTTTGTTATTGATGCCGTGAAAGAGCATATTGCCGTAAACGAAGCACGCTGTTTAGGTATTCCCGTAGTAGCGCCGTTAGATACCAACTGTGATCCGGATCTCATTACCTACCCCATTCCGGGAAATGACGATGCCATTCGTTCCATTCAGCTGTTCTGTCGTGAAATGGCAGAGGCGATCAATGAAGGAAAAGCCCTTCGTGACGGTGGTTCCGAAGCAGTTCAAAGCGAAGGCGACGAGCTAACCGAAGCGGTAGAGACAACAAAAGAAGAGGTTGCCGCTGCGTCTGAAGAGGCTCCTGAAGCAGACAAAGTAGTAACGACAGAGGAAGCATAATCATGGCAGTAACAGCAGCAGATGTAAAAAAATTGCGTCAGGCGACGGATGCGCCAATGATGGATTGTAAAAAAGCGTTGACAGAATGCGAGAATGATTTCGACAAAGCCGTAGAGTGGTTACGTGAACGCGGTGTTTCCAAGTCAGCCAAAAAAGCCGATCGTGTTGCGGCCGAAGGTTCTATCGGCCTGAAAATTTCAGCCGATAATCGTCGTGCCGTATTGGTTGAAGTGAACTCTGAAACCGATTTTGTAGCGCAAAACGACGGTTTTAAAGATCTGGTTTCCAAAACCGTAACGCAAGCATTTGAGACCGGATCTGAAACGACGGAGGCATTGCGCGAAACCGAACTTGAAGGCAAAGCATTCAGTGCCTACTTTGATGAAACGGTAGCAAAAATCGGTGAAAAAATCGAAGTGCGTCGCATTGCTGCACTAAGCGGTAATGAACATACTATAGTAAACGGTTACGTACACTCCAATACCCGCATAGGCGTTATTGTTGCCATTGAATGTGATTCGGCAAAGACGGCCGAAGCGATGATTCCGGTTGCCAAACAGGTTGCGATGCATGCGTCGGCTATGAAACCGACAACATTGAGTTACAAAGATTTTGACCCTTCTTATGTTGAAGAAGAGACCAAAGGACGTATTGAGGCAATTAAAACGGAAAACGAAGAGCGCGCTCGTCTTAAAAAACCGCTCATTAATGTACCTCAGTATATTTCACGATGTCAGTTGAGCGATGCGGTATTGGCAGAAGCAGAAGCAAACATTAAAGCGACCCTGAAAGAGCAAGGCAAACCTGAGAAAATCTGGGATAAAATTGTTCCGGGACAGCTGGCGCGCTTTATTGCGGACAATACGACGCTCGACAAAGAGCAGGCGCTGCTCGATCAAGACTATGTACTCGATGACAAAATGACAGTGGCACAAGCTGTTGCCGCAGCGGGAAAAGCTGCCGGCGGTACGGCCGAAGTAGTTGCTTTTGTTCGACTTGAAGTGGGCGAAGGTATTGAGAAAAAAGCCGATGATTTTGCTGCGGAAGTAGCGGCACAGATGGCATAACACTTCTTTTCATGCACCGTTTTTAAGTGCATGAAATATTTTCTACCTTCTCCCTTCTCTTAAATATAATAACTTTATATTATATTGAAAACTTTATTTAACTGACAATCTAATCAAGATATACTATTACATTATTGAATACTTCATACCCATAAAGGAGTGTTATGAAAACGTTTATTTCAGTACTGTTGATTGTAACAGTAATGACAGGATGCAGCGCAATGTATGCCCCTAAAGCATCTGAACCCGAAGTAGCAAAAGTAGTTTTGACCCACAAGTTTCAGTTTCACAATGCCACCGTGAATCTTAGTGAGCTCATTGATGCCGATGGTGCCTACCACACACAAAACGAACTGCAAACAATGCTAAATGACAAACTGAGAAAGCTTTTAGAAGCAAAGGATCTACTCACCGAAGACAGCCGAGCCAATACGTTGGAAATACATGTAAATTACGAGCGGAGATTTGTAGGTGACAAAACCCCGATTCCGTCCAGTGCCTTGGCATATCCCGCGTATGCGTATACCATTGATATTACAGATCATGGCAAACGGCTTACCGGTATGAAACAGGAGAAAAAACAGTTTAAAGGCGGATTGGCAATGAGTAAACAGGTCGTTACCAAATCACTGAATGACAAACGGTATGAACAAACGTTCATAAATGCAGTAGCCAAAGATATTTTTAAAAGCATTGAGTCCTTGCGCTAGCAGGCCTATTCCTGTACTGAAGGATTAAGTGGGGCTTTATTGTTTAGTCTTTTAGGGGCAT
>Ga0256840_1000162_pt1 | contig 62287 bp, 60 predicted proteins | sample 355202metaG_FD_185969 | JGI IMG/M metagenome (GOLD analysis project Ga0256840, IMG submission 185969) | Hydrothermal vent microbial communities from Mid Atlantic Ridge, Atlantic Ocean - 355-202 | ecosystem: Environmental > Aquatic > Marine > Hydrothermal vents | place: Atlantic Ocean: Mid...
GGCAACGGCCCCCAGCCCGAGCCCCCTGTGCGGGCAGTGACGCTGCTGCAACGTAAAACGACTAAGCTGGGAAAAGGGCTGGGTAAAACCACGGGTTGGATCCACCGCGCCGCGCTGAAAATGAAAGGCGTGCAGATGGTCGGCGGAGTGAACTATGAGGAGATTACGCCAGAAGGGCTTATGGTGTCTGAGGGTGAGGCGCGCGAGAACCCGCGCCTGATCAAAGCCGATACCATCGTGCTTTGCGCGGGCCAACGGCCCGAACGTAGCCTTGCCGATGCACTGGAAGCCGCGGGCGTGGCTTGTCACATTATCGGCGGGGCCGACGTGGCCGCCGAGCTAGACGCCAAGCGCGCCATCAACCAAGGCACGCGGCTGGCGTCGGGGCTGTAGGGTGGGGTTTTGCCCCGCCACCAAGGCTTAAACCTGGAGCAAGCACAGCGAAGACCCCTCCGTGTGGGTCTTTTTGCTGGCGCAAAAATCCCCACACGTTTGGGCGGTGGCCTCGCTACGCTCGGCGGCGCCAAACTAGACCATAAGTGCGCTATTCGCCGAGGTTGAAATCCACCTCATTGCTAAATGGCAGCGCCCGCAGCCTTTGCCCCGAAGCCGCAAAAATCGCATTGCCTAGCGCTGCTGCAATCGGCGGGGTGCCCGGCTCTCCGGCACCGCCCATGCGAGGGGAATTCTCCAGCAAGGCTACCTCGATTGGCGGAACACCGGCCATGTGCAGCGCATCATAATCAAAGAAGTTTTCTTGCATCACACGCCCATCAGCAAAGGTGATTTCCTGCCCGATAGCGGCCGACAGCCCGTAAATTATCCCCGAGGTGATCTGCGCTTCGAAATTGGCGGGATCGAGCACCAGCCCCGGATCCGCCACCGCCCAGACCTTATCAATTTTCACCGCGCCGTCGCGCATATCCACCTGCATCACCTGCGCGACCCAAGTGCCAAAACTGAGCGTATGGGCGATGCCTTGCCCCACGCCTTTCGGCAGCGTTTGGCCCCAGTTGGCCATCTCCGCCACCATCTTCAGCGCCGCCCGCGCGGGGGCGTGGCGGGGGCCTTTCATCATGGCAAGGCGCATGGCCAGCGGGTCTTGCCCGCCAGCCATGGCCAGTTCGTCCAGAAAGCTTTCATGCACAAAGCCGTTGATCGAATTGCCGACCGAACGCCAAAAGCCCACCGGAATATCGGTATCCACCTGATGCGCGGCAAAGCGGCTATGGGGCCAGTTATAGGGCTGGTCAAAGCTGCCATCAAGAATCGAGCGGTCCGGCGTGGAGCTCGCAGCCATATCGGGGAATATCCGCGCCATCACCGACATATTGATAGAGGGCGCTGCAACCCGATAATCCAGCGCGTCCGGCAGCCCGTCTTCCAGGCTGGCCCGCAGGCTGATTTCAGCCATTGGGCGGTAGGTGTCGTGCTGGATATCTTCCTCGCGCGACCATGTGGTTTTAACCGGTTTCCCTCCCGTTTGCGCGGCGATTGCGGCGGCATACAGCGCGGCATCCACCTCGATGCGGCGGCCAAAACCACCACCAAGACGCGTGGTAATCACCTCGACCGCATCCGTTTCGATGCCAAGCTGGCGGGCGCAGGCTTGGGCCACGAGTCCCGGGGCCTGGGTGCCGAGCCACAGGGTAAGCTGGCCGTTCTTGAACTGCGCAGTGGCGTTCATTGGCTCCATGGTGGTGTGGGCCAGATAGGGTAGGCTGTAACGGGCCTCAAGGGTTTGTGCCTCTTGCAGCGCGGCTTCGGGGTCACCGCTGCCGCCCAAGGTGAAGCTGGCCTCGCGGTCCAGCGCCTCGGCCCAGAGGGCTTTGAGGCCAGCGGTATCGCCGGGGTAGGTCGCCGCCTCCCATTTAGGGGCCAGTGCCCGCGCGCCCTCAAAAGCGGCCCAAGTGTTGTTGGCCACAATGCCAAATCCCGCGCCGGTGGCGGACATGATTTCGACCACATTCAGCACGCCAGGCACCGCCATGGCCGCCACCTTGTCAGCCCCCAGCGCCTTGGCTCCAAAGCGCGGAGACATGGCTACCGTGGCGTAAAGCATATCGGGAAGCTGCACATCTATGCCATAGATCGGCGCGCCGGTCACCTTTTCCAGCCCCTCCATACGGGGCTGGCTTTTGCCGAGAATGCGCCACTCGGAAGGGGCTTTCAGCGCGGGCGGATTGGGCAGGCTAAGGGCTGCGGCCTCGGTGGCGAGGGCACCGTAAGTGAGGCGCTCACCGCTTGGGCTAATCACCTCGGCACGTTCGGTGATCAAGCTGCCCGCCTCGACACCCCAGCGCTTGGCAGCGGCTTGTAGCAGCACCGCGCGCGCGGTGGCTCCTGCTTCTCGCATTTTGTCAAACGCATCAATGCTGGTCGACGAGACGCCGGTGACTTGCAGCGTCAGAAACTTGGCCAGCACCCCCATGACCCCGCGCGCGGTTTCGGCCACGAAACCATCATCAAAAAACGCAAACGGCGCGCCCTCGCGCAGCATTGCGCCATTGTAATAGGCCGCTGCCGCAGGGCCGTGTTCGGTGGTGATCTGGTCCATATCCACACCCAGCTCCTCCGCGACCAAAGCTGCAAGCGTGGTGTGGACGCCCTGCCCCATTTCAGCACGCGGGGTGATAATGGTAATGGCGTTATCTTTGCCGATAATCACATAGGGGGTGAAGGAAAAATCCCCCTCGGCCAGCGTATCAGGCAGCGGATTCGGGTAGGGTTTTTTGTAGTAATAATAACCCACGGCCAGCCCGCCAGCAGCGGCAATGCCAAGGCCCAAAAAGCCACGACGGGTGTATTTTGCAATTTTTCCCATGCTTTATCCCTCCCTTCCGGCAGCATCGTGAATGGCGGCCCGCAGGCGCGGGTAGGTGCCGCAGCGGCAAAGATTGGTCATCACGGCATCTATATCGGCATCTGTTGGCCGGGGGATTTCGTTCAGCAATGCCACCGCCGCTAATATTTGCCCGCTTTGGCAATAGCCACATTGCGGCACCTGATGGATAAGCCAGGCCTCTTGCACCTTGTGCAATTGCCCGCCCTCGGCCAGCCCCTCGATGGTGGTGATCTCGCCCGTTACATCCGCCGCCGCTGTCACGCACGAGCGCACCGGAATGCCATTGACCAGCACCGTGCACGCCCCGCAGGCCCCCACACCACAGCCAAATTTTGGCCCCTTTATATCCAGCATATCGCGCAGCACCCACAAAAGCGGCATATCCGCAGGGGCCTCCACATGGTGGCTTTCCCCGTTAATGTTCAGCTCCATAGCGCGCCCCTTGTAAGTGACCTTTGGTCTCTTAAAGCGCGGATCGCGCGGGTTGTCAATAAGAGACCTGTAGTTTCTTATTGTGTTTATGGCCCTGACAAGTTAATGTCGCCCCATGAGTAACCCCAGCTTTATCCGCGCCCGCACCCCGGAGGCCAAGGCCGCGCGTCGTGCTACAATATTGGCAGCGGCGGCAGAGCTGCTGGCACTGGGCGGGCTGGAGCACACCACGCTCAGCGCTATCGCTTTGACAGCGGGGATTACGAAATCCAACATCTACCGCTACTTTGAAAGCCGTGAAGAAATTTTAATGCGGCTGCTGGCGAAAGACCTGCAAGCGGCTAGTGAAAGCTTGGCCTGCGCGCTCACCCCGCGCCCCTTGCCCGAGGTGGCGGCCACGCTGGCGGGGGGGCTTGCCGCCAACCCGCGCTTGTGCTTGCTGATCAGCATTACCGCCTCGACGCTGGAGCGGAACATCTCCACCGATACCCTGCGCGAGATCAAGCGGGATATGGTGAACTCGCTGGACACCACAGCAGCGGCGCTGCATACGGCCTTGCCTGAAATTCCGCTGGCGCAGGCGGGCGAGGCCGTGCAAACGCTGTTTATTCTGGCGGTTGGGCTATGGCCGTTCAGCACCCCCGGGCCAGCCTTGGCCGCGCTGTATGAAGAGCCGGAATTTGCGGTTTTCAAGCAGGATTTCGGGGCGGCGCTGCTGCGGGCAACCGAGGTGATGCTGCGGGGCTTTGCGCGGGGTTAACCTGTTAATACCGCGCTACCGCCTGCTTGATTTCCTCAATCCCTGCCGGGATTTTATCGCGGCCAATAGAGGAATAGGCAAGGCGGAAGAAGTTTTTCGGCCCGCCTTCGCCATGAAAAAATGGCGCACCCGCTTCTATCAGCACGCCTCGGGTTTCAAGCTGCACGGCCAGTACTTCGGTGTCAATATGGTCAGGCGCTTCCACCCAGAAGTTGGAACCACCAAAGGCCGCCCGCCCTGCGACTTTCAGCCCGCTGCCCGCAAGTGCCTTTTCCATCACCGTGCGCCGCTTTTGGAACTCGGTGCGCATTCGCTTGATCATAGCGTCATAATGGCCAAGGCCGAGGAAGTAGGCCGTGGTGCGCTGGATATGGCCCGGCGGGTGGCGAAGCGTGGCCAAGCGCAGGGCGCGGGCCTGCTCTATGAGTGGCTCCGAGGCCACCATATAGCCCAGCCGCAACCCCGGAAACAGGCTTTTGGAAAAGCTGCCCACATAGACCACGCGGCCATCGGTATCGAGCGATTTGAGGGCGGGGGAGGGCGGCTTGAGGAAGCCCATCTCGAACTCGTAATCGTCTTCCACAATCAGGAAATTCCGCTCACGCGCCAGCCGCAGTAGATCATATCGCCGCTTCATGGGCAGGGTGGCCATGGTCGGGCAATGGTGGCTGGGGGTGGCAAAAAGCACGTCTAGATCTTGCGGCAGGGCCTCGGGGGGGAGGCCTTCATCATCAACTTGCACCGGCACCATGTTGCAGTTCGCGTGGCGTAGCACCTCGCGGATGCCGTGGTAGCCGGGGTTTTCAAAGGCGGCAGTGCTGTTTTCGTCCAGCAGAAGCTGCGCCGCCATCCACATGGCATTTTGTGCACCCACCGTTACCAATATCTGCTCTGGCCGCGCCAGAATTCCGCGTCGCGGTAATGTGTGCCGCGCGATGAATTTGATCAGCTCTGGGTCGTCATGGCCGGCATAATCCGAGGTTAAGCTGTCAAACTCCTTTTTGCCCAGCGCTTGCAGGGCGCAGAGCCGCCAATGGGCTTGGTTAAACAGCGTCGGGTCAGGCTGGCCGCAGATGAACGGGTAAGGGTAGTGGCGCCAGTTGACCTCCTTTTTTACGGTCTTTTCACCGGCAAAGCGGCGGCGCAGGGCGGCGCTCCAATCCACAAGGTCGCCCGTGGTTTCGCCGGGCAGGTTAGGCAGCGGCACGCTGGGCGCGGTTTCAGACACATAATAGCCCGAGCGCCCCTCGGCGGTAATATAATCATCCGCCACCAGCTCATGATAGGCCAGCGTAACCGTAATGCGTGAAATCCCCAGATGCGCCGCGAGCTTGCGCGAGCTTGGCAGCTTTTCCCCCGCCGCAAAGCGCCCCGAGAGAATGGCCGAGGCCACAATCTGCCGGATCTGGTTTTGCAAAGTCCCTTGAAAATTCGGGTCCAGAAAGAACATATCTTCGGCGAGCGGCATGGGTTTCCAATCTGGACTTAAATCGAGGTTAGAACTGGGGGTAATGGAAGCACATCATAGTGGCTACGGTCAAGGCAGAACCGCACAAAGCGCGGGTCTCGCATTCTCACATTTGTTATAAAAGGAGCGGTCATGGCCTATGATCACAGCACCAACTCGCTTGAAGAATACTGGATTCCGTTTACCGACAATAAAGGCTTCAAAAGCGACCCCCGTTTGATTGTTTCCGGTAGCGGTAACTATATGACGAATCATAAGGGCGGGCAGATTATTGATGGCTCTTCGGGGCTGTTTTGCTCGCCTGCGGGCCATGCCCACCCCAAAATCGTGGAAGCGGTGCATGAAACCATGAAAGAGCTGACCTATGTGGCGGCTTTTGGCACCTCCCACCCGTTGAGCTTTGCGCTGGCTGCCAAGCTGGCGGGGCTGCTGCCCGAGGAGATCAACCATGTGTTTTTCGTCAATTCCGGTTCCGAGGCCGTAGATACGGCGCTGAAAATGGTCATGGCTTACCATGCGGCGAATGGGCAGGATCGGCACCGTTTTGTATCGCGCGAGCGCGCCTATCATGGGGTGAATATCGGCGGCGTGTCGCTTTCGGGCCTTGTGAATAACCGCAAAACCTTCCCGGCTGTGATGCCCAATATCGTAATGATGCGCCACACATGGGACGAGGGCGAGCTGTTTGTGCAAGGCCAGCCCGAGGGGCGCGGCGTGGAGCTGGCAAACGACCTTCAGCGCGCCGTGGAGACCTTCGGCGGGCAAACCATTGCGGCTTGCTTTGTGGAGCCGGTGGCTGGCTCCACGGGTGTTTTGAACCCGCCCAAAGGCTACCTTGAGCGCCTGCGTGAAATCTGCGATGCCGAGGGCATTTTGCTGGTGTTTGACGAGGTGATCACCGGCTTTGGCCGTATCGGTGGCAAATTTGCGGCCGATGTGTTCGGGGTAACGCCCGATATTATGACCATGGCCAAGGCGCTGACCAACGGCTCTATTCCCATGGGCGCGGTGGCGGTCAAAGACAGCATCTATGAGGTGATTACCGACAGTGCTGCCCCCGGTGCTATCGAGTTTTTCCACGGCTACACCTATTCCGGCCACCCCGCCGCCTGTGCCGCTGGCCTCGCCTCTCTCAGCCTTTACGAAGAGGAAGGCCTGTTCGAGCAAGCCGCCGCCCTGTCGCCCTATTTCCTTGACGCCGCCTTCTCGCTGCGCGACCACCCGTTGGTGAAAGACATCCGCGGCATCGGCTCGTTGGTCGGCGTAGAGCTGCACGCAGGCACCGCGCCGGGCGCGCGTGGCGGGCAATGCCAGAAAGACCTGTTCTGGAATGGCATGCACGTGAAGTTCACTGGCGATACCGGCATCCTCGCCCCGATGTTCATCGCCGAGAAAGCCCATATCGACGAGATGATCAGCAAGCTGCGGCTCACGCTCGACGGGCTAAGCTAACCGTAGGGTGCGTGGTCTGCCACGCACCTTCATCCCATCTCACAAGACATTTTGCCCCCATAAAGCGCCATCCGCTTGCACTTTCACCCCGCCACAGGGTTGCGCCCCGCGCCTAAGCGATTATAACCACTCCAATTTGCAAATAACGGCGAATCCACATCCGCGCTCGGCTTTTCGGCCTACGCGGCCAAACGCACGGGGCCATCATGCCAAAAAGAACCGACATTTCCTCGATTATGATCATCGGCGCGGGGCCGATTATTATTGGGCAGGCTTGCGAGTTTGATTACTCGGGCACGCAGGCCTGTAAGGCGCTGAAAGAAGAGGGGTATCGGGTCATTCTGGTCAACTCCAACCCAGCAACGATTATGACCGACCCCGATATGGCGGACGCCACTTACATCGAGCCGATCACGCCGGAAACCGTAGCCAAAATCATTGAAAAAGAGCGGCCCGATGCGCTATTGCCCACGATGGGCGGGCAAACCGGCCTGAACACGGCGCTGGCGCTTGATGATATGGGCGTGCTGAAAAAATTTAGCGTGCAGCTTATTGGCGCGGATCGCAAGGCAATAGAAATGGCCGAGGACCGCAAGCTTTTCCGCGAGGCGATGGACCGTTTGGGCATTGAAAACCCCCGTGCGACCATTGCGGAAACTATGCAGGAGTGCATGGACGCGCTGGGCGATGTGGGCCTGCCCGCCATTATTCGCCCGGCCTTTACCATGGGTGGCACGGGCGGCGGCATTGCCTATAATAAAGAAGATTACGAGCGGATTTGCGCGACGGGCCTTGATGCCTCGCCGGTAAACCAGATCCTGATCGATGAAAGCCTGCTCGGTTGGAAAGAATTCGAGATGGAGGTGGTGCGGGATAAGGCCGACAACGCCATCATCATTTGTGCCATCGAGAATATTGACCCGATGGGCGTGCATACGGGCGACAGCATCACCGTGGCCCCTGCGCTGACGCTTTCCGACAAAGAATACCAGATGATGCGCACCCACAGCATTAACGTGCTGCGCGAAATCGGCGTCGAAACCGGCGGCTCCAACGTGCAATGGGCGGTAAACCCTGCCGATGGACGCATGGTGGTGATCGAGATGAACCCGCGCGTGAGTCGCTCCTCGGCGCTGGCCTCCAAGGCCACGGGCTTTCCAATTGCTAAAATCGCGGCGAAGCTGGCGGTGGGCTATACGCTCGATGAGCTGGACAACGACATCACCAAAGTCACCCCCGCCAGCTTTGAGCCGACGATTGATTATGTCGTCACCAAAATCCCGCGCTTTACCTTCGAGAAATTCCCCGGGGCCGAGGCCACGCTAACCACAGCCATGAAGTCGGTCGGCGAGGCCATGGCTATTGGCCGCACCATCCACGAAAGCCTGCAAAAGGCGCTGTGCAGCATGGAAACAGGGCTTTGCGGCTTTGACGAGGTCGAGATTGCAGACATGCCCGATGAGCTGACCTATGAACAGGGATTCAAGGTGGGCCTCGATCGGATTATTGTGGGTGCCAATGCCGATGCGCAAATGGCGATTGATAAGGCGTTAACCAAAGCGCTGGCAGGGCAAACCCCCGACCGGATGCGGATTATCGCTCACGCTATGCGCTACGGATTCTCGGATGAGGAGCTGTTCGAGATTACGAAATTCGACCCATGGTTCTTGGCGCGTATTCGCGAGATCATCCAGCAGGAAGTGAAGCTGGAACTGAACGGGTTGCCCAAAACCGAGCCGCAAATGCGGACCCTGAAGATGATGGGCTTTTCCGATGCTCGGCTCGCCATGCTAACGGGCAAAACCGAGACCGAAGTGCGCGAAATGCGCCACGGCTTCGGCGTGGTTGCCAGTTTTAAGCGCATTGATACCTGCGCGGCGGAATTCGAGGCGCAGACACCTTATATGTATTCCACTTATGAAAGCTCTGTGATGGGTGAGGTCGAGTGCGAAAGCCGCCCGACGGACCGTAAAAAGGTGGTTATTCTGGGCGGTGGGCCAAACCGCATCGGCCAAGGCATCGAGTTTGATTATTGTTGCTGCCATGCCTGTTTCAGCCTCACTGATGCGGGCTTTGAGACCATTATGATCAACTGCAACCCCGAAACGGTGAGCACGGATTATGACACCTCTGATCGTCTCTATTTTGAGCCGCTCACCCTTGAATCGGTGCTTGAAATCCTGCGGGTAGAGCAGGAAAACGGCACCCTGCACGGGGTTATCGTGCAGTTCGGCGGCCAAACGCCGCTGAAGCTGGCAAATGACCTTGAGGCGGCCGGAATCCCGATTTTGGGCACCACGCCCGACGCGATTGACCTTGCTGAAGACCGCGAGCGCTTCCAGCAGTTGCTTAACGATCTGGAGCTTAAACAGCCCTATAACGGTATCGCCTCCAGCCCCGAGCAAGCCTTTGAAATTGCTCAAGATGTTGGTTATCCGCTGGTCATCCGGCCCTCTTATGTGCTTGGTGGCCGTGGCATGGAAATTGTGCGCGATGATGCGCACCTCAAGCGCTATATTACCGAGGCCGTTAAGGTTTCGGGTGATAACCCCGTGCTGCTGGATAGCTACCTGACCGGTGCCATCGAGGTGGATGTGGATGCGCTTTGTGACGGCGAATCCGTGCATGTGGCCGGCATTATGGAGCACATTGAGGAGGCCGGCGTGCACTCGGGCGATAGCGCCTGCTCGCTGCCGCCATACTCCCTTAGCCGTGAGCTGATCGACGAAATGAAACGGCAGACCGAGGCCATGGCGCTGGGCCTTGGGGTGGTTGGCCTGATGAACGTGCAGTTTGCCATAAAAAACGACGATATTTTCGTGCTGGAGGTGAACCCCCGCGCCAGCCGCACGGTGCCCTTTGTGGCCAAGGCGGTGAACTCGCCCATCGCCTCAATCGCCGCGCAGGTTATGGCTGGGGCCAAGCTTTCGGAGTTTGACCTGAAGTCGCCAGACACCAAAATGTTTGCCGTGAAAGAGGTGGTGCTGCCCTTCGCCCGCTTCCCCGGCGTGGATACACTATTGGGGCCAGAAATGCGCTCCACTGGCGAGGTTATGGGCCTCGACACCTCCTTCTCCAAGGCATTTTTAAAGGCGCAAATGGGTGCGGGCACCGAGCTGCCTTTGAGCGGCACTGTGTTTGTGTCAATCAAAGAAGCCGACAAAGGCCCGCTGGTTTTGGAGGCGCTGACCATCCTCACCAAGCAAGGCTTTGCCATCCGCGCCACCCGTGGCACGGCGGCTTTCCTGAAAGAAAACGGGCTGGCGGCCGAGGTGGTGAACAAGGTCTATGAAGGCCGGCCAGACATCACCGACCTCATGAAAGATGGTGGCATTGACCTAGTGTTTAACACCACCGAGGGCGCGCAATCTATTGATGATAGCCGAGAAATCCGCCGGATCGCGCTTTATGACAATATCCCGTATTACACTACAGCGGCGGGCGCACGGGCAGCGGCGCGAGCGATTGAAGAGCGGGCCAAGGGCGAGATGGAAGTGTTTGCGCTGCAAGGCCTGTAGGGTGGGGTTTTACCCCACCACCCGCGCCGCCTTCCTGCAAGCCATGGAGGAGCGAGCGCGCCAAAACGCTGGACCCTTGGGGGAAACCCGTGTAATTCATCCGTATGGCTAAGCTTTACTTCAATTACTCCACTATGAATGCCGGTAAAAGCACCATCCTTTTGCAGGCCTCCTATAACTACAACGAAGGCGGCATGGAGACCTATCTCCTGACCGCCCAGCTTGATGATCGTGCCGGTGAAGGCCGCATTGCCAGTCGTATCGGTATTGATGCGCCGTCAGACAAGTTTTCGGCGGCGAGTGACCTTTATGCGATGATCGAAGCGCGCATCGCCCAAGGGGCGATTGCTTGCATTTTTATCGACGAAGCACAGTTTTTGGCCAAGGAGCAGGTGTGGCAGCTGGCTCGCGCAGTAGATGACCTCGGCGTACCGGTGATGTGCTATGGCTTGCGGGTGGATTTTATGGGCGAGCTGTTTCCTGGCTCTGCGGCGCTGCTGGCTTGGGCTGATGAAATGCGTGAGGTGCGCACGATTTGCCATTGCGGTAAAAAGGCAACTATGGTGGTGCGGCAAGATGATCAGGGCCGCGCACTTACGGGGGGCGAGCAGGTGCAGATTGGCGGCAATGAGACCTACCACTCGCTGTGCCGCCGCCATTGGCGGGAAGCGATTGGCGGTTGTGAGGGGGGGGAGCCTCGATAGGGGCTTTGCCCCTCGCTGCGCTCACCCCAGAGTATTTTTGAAAGATTGAAGCATTGGGGGCTATGCCACCTGATGTGGCGGCACTTGACCTGCGAAAAACGCTTCCAGATTATCTACTGCCCGCATGCCCATAGAAATGCGGGTTTCTAGCGTGGCGCTGCCGATATGGGGCAGCAAGGTCACGTTTTCGAGCACCCTTAGTGCCTCTGGCACGCTTGGCTCTTGTTCAAATACATCCAGCCCTGCGCCGGCAATCTTGCCGGTTTCCAGCGCCTCGACCAGCGCGGCCTGATCAACCACATCCCCCCGCGCGGTGTTGATCAGATGGGCTTCGGGCTTCATCAGGGCCAGCCGCTCGGCGGTGATCAGGTGGTGGTTATGGGCATCGCCGGGCACATGTAGCGATACCACATCGGCCGCTGACATGAGCGCTTCGATACTGTCCACGGCCTCGGCCTCGGGGGGGGAGGGCACCCGCACGGCGGAGCGGTTGAAATAGATTACCTTCATGCCAAAGCCATAATGCGCCCGATGCGCCAGCGCTGCGCCAATGCGCCCCATGCCAACCACGCCCAGCGTTTTGCCGCGCAATGATGTGCCAAGGCCGGAGGTGATATCAAACCCCGCCCAATCGCCCCGCCGCAAGCGGCTTTCATGGGCATACATCCGGCGGGTGCTGGCGAGAATCAGTGCCATGGCAAGGTCGGCGGTGGCGTCTGTCAGCACGCCGGGCGTGTTGGTGACCGAGACGCCGAGTGCTTCGGCTGCTGCTAGATCAATATGGTTAGTGCCAACCCCGAAATTAGCCACGATCTTGGCTTTACGCGCGCCACGGGCGGTTAGAATGTCGGCGGTAATTTGGTCGCCAAAGGTGCAGAGCAGCCCGTCGGATTTGGCCATGGCTTTGGCTAGCTTTTCCGGGCTGAACGGGGTGTCTGACGGGTTGAGCGCCACGGTGAACAGGGATTTGAGTCGCGCTTCTACCGGCTCGGGCAGCTTGCGGGTGATGATGATTCTGGGTCGCGCCATGGGGAGACTCCTAGTGAATGCGCCCGCCAAGGGGTACGGATTTTTCGGGGGTGAGCAGCACAATGCCGCCCTTTTCATCTTCGGTGCCGATCACCAAGAACTCAGACATGAACTTGCCGATCTGGCGAGGCGGGAAGTTAACCACGCCCACCACCAGCCGGCCGATCAGGCTTTCGGGGGTGTAATTATCGGTGATTTGGGCCGAGGTTTTTTTCTCGCCAATCTCTGGTCCAAAATCCACCCAGAGTTTGATCGCGGGTTTGCGCGCCTCGGGGTAGGGTTCAGCGCGCAGCACTTTGCCGATGCGCATATCGACGTTCAGGAAGGTTTCAAAATCCAGCATTGCGGCCTCGTTAAACGGGGGGAATCATAAGGGTAGGCTGCCAGTTAGCGGCGGTAAATATCAGGGATTAAAGGCAGAAAGGCAAGCCTTAGCTTGCACGCAAGGCCCGGGAGCGCTCAGCCGCAGCCTTGAGGGTCTGGCGCATGAGCGGGGGCAGGCCGTTGGCCTTATCCATCAGCACCTTTAGCCCCGCCTCGGTGGTGCCAGCGGGGCTGGTGACATTAATGCGGAGTTGCGCCGCAGTCTCGTCGGCCTCGGCAGCTAGCAGCCCTGCGCCCGCTACGGTGGCGGTGGCCAGCTTTACCGCCATAGCCTCGGGCAGCCCCTCGGCCATGCCCGCCGCCGCCATGGTTTCGATCAGGTGAAACACATAGGCAGGGCCGGAGCCAGAGAGCGCGGTGACGGCGTCCATCTGGCCTTCATTATCCAGCCGCACGGTTTCACCGATGGCACGGAGCAGACCTTCGGCGAGCTGCATATCTTCGGGGCTGGTGGCACCATTGCCCACCAGTGCAGTAATCCCGCGGCCAATGGCGGCAGGCGTGTTGGGCATGGCGCGGATGATCGGGCCATCGCCGAGCGCGCCGGCCAAGGTGCCGAGCGTAATGCCAGCGGCGATTGACAGGTAGACGGTCTTGCCCATGTCTTTGAGCTGCGGCAGGGCCTCCAGCATATATTGTGGCTTAACTGCGAGCATACAAAGCGCGGGGGCCGTGGGCAGGCCCGCATTCAGGTGCAAGCCCTCCGCCGCCAGCGCCTTTAGGCGGTCATGCGGATGCGGCTCCAGAATCCATACATTTGCGGGCTGCACGCCGTTGGCCAGCCAGCCTTCCAGCATGGCCGAGCCCATTTTGCCGCATCCCACTAAAACCAAACCGTTATCCATGTTAGGCCCGCCCGTATGCATCATTAATCGCCGCGCGCATGGCGCTTTCCGGCGTGTCGTTGCCCCAGCTCACCAGCTGAAATGCCGGGTAGAGCTTTTCGCAGGCGGCCACACTGGTGCGCAGCATATTATCGACCTGTTGCGGGCTGGCCACGGCCCCGCCCGCCAGGTTCAGCCCATAGATATACGCCATGGTTTGTTGATCTTTCCAATAAGAAAACGCGCCGCTCCAGCAGCTATCATTGGCCAGATTCAGCACCTCGTAAAGCGCCGCCAACTTGGCCTTGGGCGGGCTAAACTCGAAGCTCGCCACCAGCCGCAGGGTTTCGCTCGGCTCAGACCACACAAGGCTCACGGCATATTGCTGCCACAGCCCCTCAACGACTACGGCGATCTGGTCATCATTCTGGCGCTCAAACACCCAGTCGCGCGTTTGCGCGAGCGATTGAACGAGGTCAATCGGGTGCAAATCTTCCAGCTCCTGAATGTGCATATGAGGCTCCGCGTGCTATGGCAGGCCTCAATAAATCGTGTGTCGAGCCGCCTGTCATACTATATGTATGGCCGTGCGGGCCTGTAAAGCGATTCGTTGGGGGCTACTTGGCTTCGAGCGCGGCAATCCGGGCTTCAAGTGCTGTGCACTCTTCCCGCGCCTTTTGCGCCATCAGGCGCACGGCTTCAAATTCCTCACGAGAAACAAATTCGCGATCCGCCATCCAGCGGTCCATTACGGATTTCATGGCGGTTTCGGCCTCGGCGCGCGCGCCTTGGGCCACCCCCATGGCGTTGGTCATCAGCTTTGACATATCGTCGAGCACACGGTTGCGTGATTGCATTGGGCATTTCCTTTTTAAAAACCTGCCCTATATATAAGCCGTTGCCGGACACTTGCCAATCACAAAGGATGCCGCTGTGCTGCTTGCTCTTCCCTTTCCCAATATCTCCCCCGAAATTTTCGCGTTTGATCTGTTCGGCTTCAATGTGGCCCTGCGCTGGTATGCACTGGCCTATATCGCGGGGCTGGTGCTGGGCTGGCGTTATATTGTGCTGTTGATTGCGCGGCCTATGCTCTGGCACAAAGTGCCACTCACCAAGCAACAGGTTGAGGATTTGATGACATGGATGGTGCTGGGCGTCATCATTGGCGGGCGGCTGGGCTTTGTGATGTTCTACAATCCCGCACCCTATCTGGAAGACCCGCTGAGCATTTTGAAAGTGTGGGAGGGCGGTATGGCCTTCCATGGCGGTTTTGCGGGTGTGGCCGCTGGTGTGGCGTTGTTTGCATGGAAAAACAAGCTGCCATTGCTGAGTGTGGGCGATGCCGTGGCCGTGGTTGCCCCGTTGGGTCTGTTTTTTGGCCGCCTCGCCAATTTCATCAAGCCAGAGCTGTGGGGGCGGCCCACCGATGTGGCATGGGGCGTGAACTTTCCTGATTCTCGCGCCCAAATCTGCCCGCCAGAATGGCTGGGCGAATGCCTGCGTCACCCGAGCCAGCTTTATGAAGCGGGGCTTGAGGGGCTGGTGCTGGGGTTGGTGCTAAGCTGGCTGGTATGGCGCAAGGGCTGGCTAAAAGCGCCGGGCCGCGCGGTTGGCGTGTTTCTTCTGGGCTACGGAGCGTCGCGCTGGGTGGTGGAGTATTTCCGGCAACCGGATGCGCAGTTTACCTCGGTGGATAACCCGATCGGCTATATTTTCACCTTCGCTGGCACGGGCGTAACCATGGGCCAGCTGCTCTCGCTGCCGATGATCTTGATCGGCTTGTGGATGGTGCTGAAAATTCGGCCCAAGGCGTGACCCCCTTGCGCGCCATTATTGAGGCCGAAATCACCGCCAACGGCCCGATGCGGCTGGACCGCTATATGGATCTGTGCCTAAGCCACCCCGCGCACGGCTATTACATGCGCCAACAGCCCTTCGGCGCGGCGGGCGACTTTACCACCGCCCCCGAAATCAGCCAGATGTTTGGCGAGATTATCGGCCTATGGCTGGTGCATATGTGGCAAGAAGCGGGTGCGCCCGCGCGGTGTGTGCTGCTCGAACTGGGGCCGGGCCGCGGCACCCTTATGGCCGATATTCTGCGAGTCGCCAAGCTAGCCCCTGCCTTCCTTGAAGCAGCAGAGGTTTGCCTGCTCGAAAGCAGCCCCCGCCTGCGCGAGGCGCAGCGAGCGGCGCTGGGCGATGTCCGCCATGTCGCGCGCTTGGACGCCCTCGCTGAAGCCCCCGTTTTCGCCGTCGCCAACGAGTTTTTCGACGCCCTCCCCATCCGCCAATTCGTGAAAAACGATTTTGGCTGGCAGGAGCGGCTGGTCGGGGCGGGGCTGGCATGGCAGCTTGGCGACACCCGCCCACAGCCCGAGCTGGATGTGGCGTTTCCGGCGCTGGAAACAGGCCGCATTGTAGAGGTGAATGAGGCCGCTCGGGCTATGTCGGGCGCGCTCACCCAGCATATCGCTACCCATGGCGGTGCGGCGCTGTTCATTGACTACGGCGATTTTGATGGGGTCGGCGACACCTTCCAAGCCCTGCGCGCCCACAAAACGGCTGATGTTTTCATCGATCCCGGCGAGGCGGACCTTACAGCGCATGTGCGTTTCAAAGACCTCGTGCAAAACGGCGTGGCGCATGGCTTCGCCACCCAAGGTGCCTTTCTGCACGCGCTGGGCATTGCCGCCCGCGCCGAGGTGCTCAAGGATGCCAAGGCACTGCGCCGCTTGACAGACGCCAGCGAGATGGGCGAATTGTTCAAGGTGCTGGCAATGGTGCCAGGCGGTTACGGCGAGATCGCGGGGTTTGCATATGGGGCCTAAACCAATCACATCCTCGCGCCTCACAGCGCCCCACGGGTTTTTCACCCGCCACGGCGGGGTTTCAACGGGCGTGTTTGCCTCGCTCAACTGCGGGTATGGCTCCCCCGAAGCCCCCGAGCTGATTGCCGAAAATCGCGCGCGGATCGCGGCCCATGTCGGAGTGGTGCCCGAGCGGCTCTACTCGGTCACTCAAACCCATTCCGCCGATGTGGTAACCATCAACGCCCCAGAGGATGACGTGGCAGGCACCAAGGCCGATGCCATGGTCACCAGCACCAAAGGCATAGCCCTCGGCGTGCTCACCGCCGACTGCGCTCCAGTGCTGTTTCTAGACGCCGAAAACGGCGTGGTCGGTGCCGCCCATGCCGGCTGGCGCGGGGCCTTTGGTGGCGTGCTGGAAGCTACGATTGCAGCCATGCAGGCGCTGGGGGCACGGGGTATTACGGCGGTGGTTGGGCCTTGCATCAGCCAGAAAAACTACGAGGTTGGCCCCGAGTTCTTTGAGAATTTTATGGATGAAAACCCCGAATACACACGGTTTTTTGCAAATGCGCCGCAAGAAAAGTATCTTTTTGATCTCCCCGGCTTCGCCCTTCACCGCCTGCGTCAAGCGGGCGTGAACGCAGAATGGAGCGGGCAGTGCACCTATGCGAGGCCCGAAGATTTCTACTCCTACCGCTACTCACAGCACAATGCCTTGCCAAGCTATGGCCGCCTACTCTCGGTCATCACTCCCGCCTAGCCAGTGCGCTTTTGCCTCTGCCGAGCCGAAGGCGAGGCCACGCCCAACTGTCGGCGTTTTGTGCAGCAAAACGGCCCGGCAGGCGGGAGCACACCTTTGCGGCTTTAGCGCTTAGGCTTCCACTCGCGCTTCCAGCACATCAAACGGCACGCCCGGGGTATCTTTGGCATTCCGGATCACCAGCGAGGTTTTTACGCTAGCCACATTGGGAGCCGAAGTCAGATCATGGGTCAGGAAATACTGAAAGCTTGTCAGGTCGGGCGCGACGCACTTCAAAATGAAGTCAATCTCGCCATTGAGCATGTGGCACTCGCGCACCAAAGGCCAGCTCTGCACGCGGGTTTCGAACTCCACCAAATCGGCCTCGGCCTGTGAGTGCAGCCCGACCATGGCAAAAACCTGTACCTCAAAGCCCAGATCCCGCGCGTTTACATCAGCGTGGTAGCCCTTGATCAGCCCTACGTCCTCAAGCGTGCGCACGCGGCGCAGGCAGGGCGGGGCCGAAATGCCCACTCTGTGGGAAAGCTCCACATTGGTCATCCGTCCATCTGCCTGCAATTCGGCAAGGATTTTCCGGTCAATCGGGTCGAGCTTGTTATGGGGCATGTTTTTCCTGTTTTTCTTCGCGATTACCCCTTGTTACCTAGTTTTGCCAATTTCCGCAATAATCTTTCGTTAATTGCCGCGTTTATTGCGGCATTACAGGGGTTCAATCGGGGGCGGGGCTGCTTATATTGAGGCCAACGGATATTAAAAGGAGCGCTCAGATGGGTGACGTAAAACACACAAAACTGCTAATTATCGGCTCGGGGCCAGCGGGCTATACCGCTGGCGTATACGGCTCTCGCGCGATGCTTGAGCCGGTTTTGGTGCAAGGTATGCAGCCGGGCGGCCAGCTTACCATCACCACCGAAGTTGAAAATTGGCCCTCGCGCCAAGAGGTGCAAGGGCCGGATTTGATGGTAGAAATGGAGGCGCATGCCCGCGCAGCCGGCACCGAGATTATCAGTGACCATATCAGCGACCTCGACCTTTCCAAGCGACCATTTACCGCCAAGGGCGAGACCGGCACCACTTATACTGCGGATTCGGTTATTATCGCTACGGGGGCGCAAGCCAAGTGGCTGGGGCTGCCTACCGAGGAAAAGTTCAAGGGCTTCGGCGTGTCGGCCTGCGCCACCTGCGACGGATTTTTCTATCGTGGGCAGGAGATCGTGGTGATTGGTGGCGGCAATTCCGCCGTGGAAGAGGCGCTGTTTTTAACGAATTTTGCCTCCAAGGTCACGCTGATTCACCGGCGCGACGAGCTGCGGGCAGAGAAAATTCTGATCAATCGTTTGATGAAAAACGAGAAAATCGAGCCGCTTTGGTTCCATGAGCTGGACGAGGTTTATGGCTCCGACACCCCGCTTGGCGTTGAGGGCGTGAAAGTGAAAAACGTGAAAACCGGCGAGATCACTGAAATTCCGTGCAAGGGTGTGTTTATCGCCATCGGCCACGCGCCGAGCAATGAGCTGGTGAAAGACACACTGGAAACCCATATGGGCGGCTATGTGGTTACCAAACCCGACAGCACCGAAACCTCTATTCCGGGCGTTTTCGCGGCGGGCGACATTACCGATTATAAATATCGCCAAGCGATTACGTCGGCGGGCATGGGCTGCATGGCCGCGTTAGAGGCCGAGCGGTTCTTGGCCGAACAAGAGGCGTAGCGCTGCTCCTAAGGCGGGCGCGCTTTGCCACGCCCGCCACGCATTTCAGTGTGATATCTATATATTTGTTAAGTAAAGCTTGGTATTGGCTGAAAATATTGATAACTTAAGATGATTCCAGCCATTAACCGACGGTCCGCAATGCAAAACCTTACGCCTATTCCCGAACTCTTCGTTTCTTATGACAGCGCTGCCAAGCTGAAGTTGGAGGCTGCCGAGCTGCCCAGCTGGGACCTGACCGCGCGGCAGGTTTGCGACCTTGAGTTGCTGATGAATGGTGGCTTTAACCCGCTCAAAGGCTTCCTGAGCGAGGCCGATTATAACGGCGTAGTAGAAAATATGCGGCTGGCCGATGGCGCGCTTTGGCCGATGCCGATCACGCTGGATGTATCTGAGGCATTCGCTGAGGGTGTGGCCCCGGGGCAAGATATCGCCCTGCGCGATGAAGAAGGCGTGATTTTGGCGATTCTCTCGATCACCGACCGCTGGACCCCTGATAAGCACCGCGAGGCCGAAAAGGTTTTTGGCGCGGATGATATCGCCCACCCCGCCGTAAATTACCTGCATAACCACGCGGGTGCAGTTTATCTGGGCGGGCCGATTATCGGCATTCAAGCCCCCGTGCATTATGACTATCGCCGGCGGCGGGATACGCCAAACGAGCTGCGGGCCTATTTTCGCAAAATGGGCTGGCGCAAGGTGGTGGCCTTCCAAACCCGCAATCCGCTGCACCGCGCCCACCAAGAGCTGACCTTCAGAGCGGCGAAGGAAACGCAGGCGAACCTTTTGATTCACCCCATCGTGGGCCTGACAAAACCAGGCGATATTGACCACTTCACCCGTGTCCGCTGCTATGAGGCGGTGCTGGATAAATACCCGCAATCGACCACGGCGATGAGCCTGCTCAACCTCGCGATGCGCATGGCTGGCCCGCGTGAAGCAGTGTGGCACGGCTTAATCCGCGCCAACCACGGCTGCACCCATTTTATTGTCGGGCGAGACCATGCGGGGCCGGGGAAAAACTCGGCAGGCGGCGATTTTTACGGGCCGTATGACGCGCAAGAGTTGTTCAAGAAGCACGAGGCCGAAATCGGCGTGGAAATGGTGCCCTTCAAACACATGGTTTATGTGTTGGAAAAGGCACAATACGAGCCGGCCGACGAGGTGCAAGAGGGCATGACTGTGCTCAATATATCGGGCACCGAGCTGCGCCGCCGCTTGCAAGAGGGCCTCGACATCCCCGATTGGTTCTCCTTTCCGGCAGTGGTTGAAGAGCTACGCCGCACCAAGCCGCCCCGCCACAAGCAGGGCTTTACGGTGTTTTTCACCGGCCTTTCCGGCTCGGGCAAATCCACCATCGCCAATGCGCTTATGGTGAAATTGATGGAAATGGGCGGGCGCCCAGTGACCCTGCTTGATGGTGATGTGGTGCGCAAAAACCTCAGCTCCGAGCTGGGCTTTAGCAAAGAGCACCGCGACCTCAACATCCGCCGCATCGGCTATGTGGCCTCGGAAATCACCAAAAACGGCGGCATTGCGATTTGCGCCCCGATCGCGCCGTACACCGCTACGCGCCGTGCTGTGCGTGAAGATATCGAGGCTTTCGGCTCGATGATCGAAGTGCATGTCGCCACCTCGCTTGAAGAGTGCGAACGTCGCGACCGCAAAGGGCTTTATAAGCTCGCCCGCGAAGGCAAAATTAAAGAATTCACCGGCATTTCAGACCCTTACGAGGCACCTACTGCGGCCGAACTGGTGATAGACACCGAGCATGTAGACGTAGATAACTGCGCCCATCAGGTGATTTTGAAGCTGGAGCAAATGGGCCTTATCGCGGGTTAATCTTGATTTTATGTGAAACTGACTGCTGCACATCGCGCCTTAGCTCGATGTGCAGCAGCCCGTTTTCCATATAAGCGTGGCGCACCTCTACCCCTTCGGCAAGCACAAAACGGCGCTGGAAATGCCGCGCGGCAATGCCCTTGTGCAAAAATGTCCGGCCTTCCGAATTATCGGTTTGTGCGCCTTTGATCTGTAGTTCCGCATTCACTAGCGTAATCTCCAAATCCTCTAGCGAAAACCCTGCCACCGCCAGCGTAATCCGAAAATCGTTTTCGCCGGTTTGCTCGATATTATAGGGCGGATAGCCGTCATTCTGCCCCGATCGCTCGATTAGGCGGTCGAGCCGCTCGAACCCAAGCAAAAACGGGTGGTTGGCGAAGTTGGAGTTGCCCATGGCTGGCCCTTTCGAATTATCCTCTGAAATATGGGTATTATGGCCGCAGGGTGCAAGGGGGGCAGTTGATTGGGCGCGAAGCTTGGGCTACAAGCCAGCAAACAGGAGGCGAAAATGATGGATCGCAAAGTGGGTATTGTGATGGGCAGTCAATCAGACTGGCCCACCATGAAAGAGGCCGCCGGGGTGCTGGACACGCTCGGCATCGCCTATGAAACGCGCATCGTCAGCGCCCATCGCACGCCAGACCGGCTGTTTGAATATGCTGAAAATGCAGTGGAAAGCGGGCTTGCGGTGATCATCGCAGGCGCGGGCGGCGCGGCACATTTGCCGGGCATGCTGGCTGCCAAAACCCGCGTGCCGGTGCTGGGCGTGCCGGTGAAATCCTCCATGCTTTCTGGCTGGGATTCACTACTTTCTATTGTGCAAATGCCCAAGGGCATTCCTGTCGGCACGCTGGCAATTGGCCCTGCGGGGGCGGCCAATGCAGGGCTGCTGGCGGCGGCTATTCTGGCCGGGTTTGACCCCGCGCTCGCCGCACGGCTAGACAGCTACCGCGCGGCGCAAACCGCCAACATAGCCGAGGAGCCTGTGCGTGATTAAAACCATCGGGATTTTGGGCGGTGGCCAGCTCGGGCGCATGCTGTCTATGGCCGCAGCCCAGCTTGGCATAAAAGTGCATATTTATGAGCCACTGCCGCAGCCGCCCGCCGGCGACGTGGCGGCGCAGGTTTTCACCGCGCCATACGAGGATGCCGAAGCTCTGCGCGCCTTTGCCGAATCCGTTGATCTCGTTACCTTCGAGTTTGAGAATATCCCCGCCGAAGCGCTGGATATTATCGAGGCCATCACCCCTGTTCTACCCCGCCGTAACGCGCTCACGGTGTCGCAAGACCGCATCACCGAGAAGCGGTTTTTGCAAGAGCACGGCATTTCCGTGGCCCCCTTTGCCGAGGTCGACACCCTGCCGCAACTGGTCGCCGCGCTGGCCACCATTGGCACCCCCGCGATTTTAAAAACGCGCCGTTTTGGCTATGATGGCAAAGGGCAGGTGAAAATTACCGATGCCGCCCAAGCCGAAGCGGCCTTTTCGTCGCTGGCGGGCGCACCCGCCGTGCTGGAGCAAATGATCCCGTTTGAACGCGAAATTTCCATCATCGCGACGCGCAATGAAGCGGGGCAGGTCGCTTGCTTTGACCCCGGCGAAAATGTGCATAATGACGGGATTTTGCACAAAACCACGGTTCCCGCTGCCATTTCCCATGCCATGCAAACCGATGCCGTGCTGCTGGCCGCACGCATTCTTAATGCATTGGATTATGTCGGGGTGATGGGGGTGGAGCTGTTTGTGACCGCAAATGGTTTAATGGTAAATGAAATTGCCCCACGGGTGCATAATTCCGGCCATTGGACCCAAGATGCCTGCCTGATCGACCAGTTCGAGCAGCACATCCGTGCCATTGCGGGCTGGCCTTTGGGGGACGGGCAGCGCCATAGCGATGCGGAAATGCTCAACCTGATCGGGGCGGATATACAAGATCTAGATACGCATAAAAACGCGGCGCTACATCTGTATGGAAAAGCCGATATCAAACCGGGCCGCAAAATGGGCCATGTAAACCGGATTAGCCCGAAAAGCACCTGACCGTAAAGGTCAGGTGCAGGTAGTTTAGCCGTAAACCGACTCTTTGCCGAACTTCTTGGTCAGCATATAATACATCACCGCGCGGTATTTGTTGCGGTTGGATTTGCCGTAGGTTTCAATCGCTTCATCAATGGCAGCATCCAGCTCCGGCCCGTCTTTCAGGCCCAGCTTTTTAATCAGAAAGCTGTTTTTCACCGTTTCCAGCTCCGATTTTTGCGAGCCAGCCACCGTAGAGGCATCCGCATTATAGATCGAAGGGCCGCAGCCGATGGTGACTTTGGTCAGCAGATCCATATCAGGGGTCATGCCGCATTTTTCTTTAAGATCAGATGCATAAAGTGCAATCAGGTCGTCTCTCTTGCCCATAGGGGGTCTCCTCGCTTGGTTTTCAGCTATATAGTAGTGTATTCGCGGGGTTCACGCAACATTTTGTGGCATTGACCGAGCGGTCAGGGTATGGATGGTCGGAAATCCGCCTGTATTGAGGAGCGACCCATGGCCGAAGCCTATATTTGTGATTACATCCGCACCCCGATTGGCCGCTACGGCGGCGGTCTAAGCACGGTGCGCGCCGATGATCTGGCGGCCCTGCCGATTGCGGAACTTTTGCGCCGAAATGCGGGGCTAAACCCTGCGGCGATTGATGAGGTGTTTCTGGGCTGTGCCAACCAAGCGGGCGAGGATAATCGCAATGTGGCGCGCATGGCGGCACTGCTGGCGGGGCTGCCCGAGGCGGTGCCGGGCGTTACGCTGAACCGCCTATGTGCCTCGGGTATGGATGCCGTAATTGCCGCGGCGCGGGCGGTGAAGGCAGGCGAGATCGAGCTGGCGATTGCGGGCGGCGTGGAGAGCATGTCGCGGGCACCTTTTGTGATGCCCAAGGCGGGCGCGGCGTTCTCAAGGCAGGCGGAAGTTTATGACACGACGATCGGCTGGCGTTTTGTGAACCCCGTTTTGAAGGCGCAATATGGCATAGATTCTATGCCCGAAACCGCCGAAAATGTCGCCGCGGATTTCGGGATTTCGCGCGCAGATCAGGATGCTTTTGCCCTGCGCTCGCAAGAGCGGGTGGCGGCCAATCGGGCGCGCTTGTCCGAGGAGATTGTGGCGGTCACAGTGAAGGGCCGCAAGGGCGATACGGTGGTGGCCGCGGATGAGCATCCGCGCTTGAGCAGCCTTGAGAAACTCGCGTCATTGCGCGCGCCTTTTCGTGAGGGCGGCTCTGTAACTGCGGGCAATGCTTCGGGGGTGAATGATGGCGCGGCGGCGCTGATCGTGGCCTCGGCGGCGGCGGTAACGGCGCATGGCTTGCGCCCGATTGCCAAGATTCTGGCAGGGGCGTCGGCAGGGGTTGCGCCGCGTATTATGGGCATTGGCCCCGTGCCAGCCACGCAAAAACTCTGCAAATTGCTCGGGATTTCGCTGGAAGAATTTGCAGTAATCGAACTTAATGAGGCCTTTGCCGCCCAAGGGCTTGCCGTATTGCGACAATTGGGCCTTGCGGATGATGCCGCGCATGTAAACCCCAATGGCGGAGCGATAGCGCTGGGGCATCCGCTTGGCATGTCGGGCGCGCGGCTGGCTGGCACTTTGGCGATGGAGCTGAAAGCTGGCGAAAAAGGGCTGGCGACGATGTGTGTTGGTGTGGGCCAAGGGATCGCCTTGGCCCTTGAGGGGGTTTAGCGCTTGGGGGTGTAACCGAGCAGCCGCAGGGCGTTGATGGTCACTAATACCGTGGCGCCGGTATCGGCCATAATCGCCATCCAGAGCGAGGTGATGCCCAAGAGCGTGGTTACCAAAAACACCGCCTTTAGCCCCAGCGCGATGCTGATATTCTGGTAGATGTTTTTCATCGTCGCTTGTGACAGGTCGATCAGCGCGGGCACGTCTGACACGCGCTCATGCAGTAGCGCCGCATCGGCGGTTTCCAGCGCCACATCGGTGCCGCCGCCCATGGCGATGCCCACGTCAGCGCGGGCCAGCGCGGGGGCATCGTTAATGCCATCGCCGACCATGGCCACGGGGCCGCTCGCTCGCAAGGCCTCGATGGCCTTGAGTTTGTCTTCCGGCATCAGCTCTGCCTGCGCCTCCATGCCAAGCTGCGCGGCGAGCGCTTTGCCGGTGCGGGCGTTATCCCCCGTCAGCATAACTGCCGAAATGCCCATGCCTTGGAGGGCGGCAATGGCGGCGGCGGCATCGGCGCGCAGCTCGTCGCGCATGGCGATGATGCCGAGCAGGGTGCCATCGGCCACCACAGCCGCCACGGTTTTACCGTCGGATTCCAACGCCTCGATCCGGGCGGTTTCAGCCGTGCCGACCGTGGTAATTTCGGCGGCGTAGCGGGGTGAGGCCACCACCACATCGACGGCACCGACCATGGCCCGCACCCCGCGCCCACGCAGCGCTTCGGCCCCCGTGGTGGCGGAGAGCGCAAGCCCCTCGGCCCGTGCGGTAATCGCCTTGGCCAAGGGGTGGGAAGAGCCGGCTTCCACCGCCGCCGCTAGGGCCAGCATGGTGTTTTCATCGCCTGAAAACGCCGTCATGTCGGTGACCTTCGGGGTGCCTTCGCTAAGGGTTCCGGTTTTATCAAAGGCCACGGTGCGGACCTTGCCGATGGCCTCTAGCACGGCGCCGCCCTTCATCAGCAGGCCTTGCCGCGCGCCCGTGGAAATGCCCGAGGTGATGGCGGCGGGGGTAGAGAGCACCAGCGCGCAGGGGCAGCCGATGAGCAAGATCGCGAGGCCTTTATAGACCCATGTTTCCAGATCTGCCCCCACCAGCAGCGGCGGGCCAAAGGCGATGAGGGCGGCCACTACGATCACCCCCGGCGTATAGTAGGTGCTGAAACGGTCGATGAATCGCGCCGTGGGAGCTTTGGAGGCCTCGGCGTCTTCAACCATCTGCAAAATTTTAGAAATCATATTGTTTTCAGCGGCTTGGGTGACCATAATACGAATTAGTCCGTCGGTATTAATCGACCCCGCAAACACCGAATCCCCTGCGCCTTTATGGCGGGGCATGGATTCCCCGGTGATCGCGGCTTCATCAATCGCGGTTTCGCCCATGGTGAGCGTGCCGTCAGCGGGAATGCGGCCACCGGGGCGGACCTCGATAATATCACCAAGCGCCAGTGTGTCGGCTTCGACCTCTATCACCGCATCGCCCTGCACCAGAAAGGCGGATTTCGGCACAAGGTCAGCTAACGCCGAAACAGAGGCCCGCGCTTTGGAGGCGGCCACGGCCTCCAGCAGCTCGCCGATCAGGAAGAGGAACACCACCACCGAGGCCTCGGCCGCTTCGCCAATCACAATTGCGCCGATCACGGCAATTGTCACCAACGTTTCAATGGTAAACGGCTGGCCTACAAGCGCTGATCTGACAGCCTTTTTCGCCAGCGGTGCCAGCGCCAGCAGCGCCCCCGCCGCAAATACATAGCCCGCGTAATCCGGCATAAGCACCGAAAGCACCGTCGCCACCGCCAGAATAGACCCCGCCGCGATCACCAGCTGCCCCTTGCCGGTTTGCCACCAGCGCTTGGGCACCGCGGGGGCTTCATCACGCACCTTATAGCCGAGCTTCTGGATGGTGCGGCGCACATGCGCGGCATCACCGCCTTCGCCCAGCTCCAGTTTCAATTTTTGGCTGGTGTAATTCAGTGAGACATTGCCCACACCCGGCAGCGCACACACCGCGCCTTCGATCTTGCTGGTGCAGCTTGGGCAATCCATGCCCTCGACGTTTAGTTCTAACTTTTCAGCCATTTTGGCCTCCCGCGTATAAGTGATTCGCCATACTATGCGATCTCTAGCCCCTAGAGCTTCAAGCGCTTTTTTGTGCCGTGACGTGGCGGGTGAAAAACCGAGCTTGCCCATTTGGCGCTCGGCCAACAGGCCCGCCATGATTCGCGGCTCAAGGAGGTGCGTTTCGGGGCATGGGAAGGCAAGCCTATACAGAGGTGTTTGGCACGCAAGATATTGATAGTGCCACCAATCGGTTTGAGCTTTATTTTGGCGCGCCCGAGGGCGAGCGGTTTTCGGATTTTGAGCGCCGCTGCCGCGCGTTTTGGGAAGGCCTCTACGGTGACAGCCTTGTGATTACCCGCGGTATTACCTTGCGTATTTTGCGCGGAATATGGCTGGGGCTGCCGCCAGAAGCCATGCTGGACCTGCCGGTCGGGCAAGGCTGCGTTTGCCACCTGCACGGGGGGGGGAGCATTGCCTGGAGCGCGTGCCAGTAACTTCGGCACCGCATAGAAAATAATTCCGCCATTGAGGTGGGAACCGCTTGACGCCCCCGCTTGCTGGCTCTAAAACGCGCCTACGCCAGAAGCTTGCTTTTGGCAATTTGTAAATGTGCGGTTGTAGCTCAGTTGGTTAGAGTGCCGGCCTGTCACGCCGGAGGTCGCGGGTTCGAGTCCCGTCAACCGCGCCATTTACAAACATAAGATTGCGCGGTTGTAGCTCAGTTGGTTAGAGTGCCGGCCTGTCACGCCGGAGGCCGCGGGTTCGAGTCCCGTCAACCGCGCCAGTCTTTATTTATCTCACGGCAAGTTCGCTTACGCTCACGCCTCCGATGGGGCGGCAAACGGTTGCCGGCGTGCGGTCCACGCTTGGCCTGCGGCCTGCTTTATATCTCACGGCTAGTGCGCTTATGCTCACGCCTCCGATGGGCGGCAAACGGTTGTTGGAGCATGGTCATGCCCCCGCCGCCATTTTACCGTAACATGCTAGCTGCGCGCGAGGTTACAATCAGTTACAAGGTTTACCTGTCCCGCCCGCTTTGGAAAGGTATGATAAACCATGAATTCAGCCAGCCCCCCTGCCAGCAACAAGCATTTGCTTATCGTTGATGATGACCGCGAAATCCGTGTATTGCTCAACCGGTTTTTCGGCGCGCAAGGCTTTCGGGTGTCGATCGCCGATGTCTTTGTGCACCGGAAACGACAATGTGTGGATGGGCTATGTGGCCACCATCCTTGTGGCTGTGTCGGAATTTTTGGCCGGCGCGGTCTTGTTTCGCAATGCGCTCTCCTCCAAGGGGGGACTAAAAAACACCCCGCTGATGGGCTGGGCCGCTGGCACCATTGGCCTCTTGTTGATGGTTTCGGTTTTCCCGCTGGGCTTTGTGGGCTATGGCCTGCTGAGCGATTGGGGCATGTGGACAGACATTGCCTATTTTGACCCCTCCCGTGGCGGCTCGGTGCAGTTCTTCCTTTATGTGTTCTGGACATATGGCCACCCCGCAGTTTACCTGCCCTTCGTGCCGGCCATTGCTGTTATCTATACGATTATGCCGCGCTTTCTGGGCCACCCGATGTGGAGCTACTGGTCCGGCGTGGTGGCGTTTATCTTGCTGGCGATTGGCGCTATGCCCATTGGCCCGCACCATTTTCAGCCCGTGCATACGGTCTCGGCCGATTACGAACGCTTTGTGCAGATATTGACCATGCTGGTGTTTATCCCTTGGGTGCTGCACGTGTTTAACTGGATATCGTCGTTGTTTATGGCCCCGATACCGGATTCCGCGCGCAGGGCTATTCCGTTCAAGTTCATGGTGTTTTCGATAGCCTTTATTGTTTATGGCAGGGCCACGGCCTTTTTGAACGCGCAAATCGCACCGGATAGTGACTTTATCCACAATACCTACTGGATACCGGCCCATTTCCGCGCCATGTTCTTTGGCTTTTCAGGGCAAATGGCCTTTGCGGGGGTTTACTTTCTCTACACCTATTTCACAGGGCGGATGTATAATCAAGCGATGGGCAACTGGCATTTCTGGCTCTGGCATGCTCGCCTTCACCATCTTCTTTTACGTGGTGATCTACACCATGTGGCTAAAGCGCTCGACCCCGTGGAATACCGTAATCGGTGGTGCATCCGGTGCCTTTCCGCCGATCATCGGCTGGCTGGCGGTCACCGGCAGCCTCATCTTCGCCCCGCTGGCCATGTTTGCGCTGGTTTTTATGTGGACGCCGCCGCATTTCTGGGCGCTCTCTCTCTGTTTATGAACGACGATTGCACCCGCGCCAAAGTGCCGATGCTCACCGTAACCCATGGCCGCGAAGCCACGCGCAAACAAATCCTTATCTATACGGTTTTGCTCATGCCGGTTTCGTTGGCGCTGGGGTTTAGCGCCGTTGGTGGCGGGGCCTATCTGGCGCTCGCCCTTTGGCTCAATTTTCGTTTCGTCTGTGGCGCGGTCAAGCTCTGGCAGCGCAGGGAGGACGCGGCCGAGGCCGACCGCTACAAAGCCGAGCGCGCGTTTTTCCGGCTATCGCTGTTGTACCTGTTTGGGCTGTTTTTCGGCCTGCTGGCTGAAATAACCCTGCGCCATTTGGGCGTGGTCACCCAGCTTTTCTAGCCCGCCTCGGTGGGCTTTACGCTGGCCGTTACATAGTTCACCGACAGGTCGCGCTCCGAAATCGACCAGCTCCACAAGAGCGGGTTAAAGGCGAAGCCCTTACGGTCTACCGGTTCTAGGCCAGCGGTTTCGATCAGGGAAAATAGCTCGTCGGGGGTGATGAATTTATCCCACTCATGGGTGCCTACGGGCAGCCAGCGCATCACCCGCTCAGCGCCGATAATGGCGACCATATAGCTTTTGGGGTTGCGGTTAATGGTCGAGCACAGCATCAGCCCGCCGGGTTTTAATAGCGCCTCGCAGGCGTTCAAAAACGCCTGCGGGTCGGCGACATGCTCAATCACTTCCATGTTGAGAATCACGTCAAACTGCTCGCCCTCATCCACCAAAGCCTCGGCCATGGTGTTGCGATAATCAATCTCCAGCCCCGATTGCTCGGCGTGGATTTGGGCCACGGGGATATTGCCTGCCGCGGCATCGGCCCCCACCACATCGGCTCCGAGCCGCGCCATTGGCTCGCTCAAAAGCCCGCCGCCACAGCCAATATCCAGGAGCCGCAGCCCCTCAAAAGGCTTCAGGCTTTTGCGGTCGCGCCCGAACTCCGCCGCGATCTGGTCCACGATATATTCAAGCCGCGTCGGGTTGAGCATATGCAGCGGCTTGAATTTCCCCGCCGGGTCCCACCACTCCGCCGCCATCGCCTCGAATTTCGCGACTTCCGCTTCGTCAATCGTATTTCTGGAACCCGTTGCGCTCATTGTCTTAACCTGCCATGCTGCAAAAAATCTTAACCTTAAGTGTGCCACCAAATGCCCGAACATACCAGCCCGCAAGCGCCCCGCACCCGCCTTTACCCGCCCCGCGAGCCGTTTATGACGGAAACCATGGCAATGACCGATGGTCACCGGCTTTATGTGGAGCAATCGGGCAACCCCAAGGGCATTCCGGTTGTGGTGCTGCATGGCGGACCGGGCGGGGGCTGCTCGGCCTCTATGCGGCGCTATTTTGACCCTGACAAATATCGCGCCATTTTGTTTGACCAACGGGGCTGCGGGCGCTCGACCCCTTTTGCCAGCGTGGCGCACAACACCACATGGGATTTGGTGGCGGATATCGAGCGTATTCGAGAGCGCCTCGGCATTGATAAATGGGTGGTGTTTGGTGGCTCGTGGGGGGCAACGCTGAGCCTGCTGTATGGGCAAACCCACCCAGAGCGTGTGCGCGCCATGGTGCTGCGCGGGGTGTTTACCCTGACGCAGGCCGAGCTGGACTGGTTTTATGGCGGCGGGGCAGGGGCGTTTTGGCCCGAGGCCTGGGCGCTGTTTAAAGGCATTATTCCGCGCGCCGAGCAAGGCGACCTGATAGCGGCCTATCACAAACGCCTGTTTGGCAAAGATGAACAGGCCGCAGAGCAAGCGGCGCGTATCTGGACGGGCTGGGAAAACACGCTGGCGACTCTGGTATCTGACGGGATGATAAGGGGCGCGGGGGCGCGGCACGCCCGTGCCTTTGCCCGCATTGAAAACCACTATTTCACCCATGGCGGCTGGCTGGACCACGAGCACCAGGTCGAGGAAAACATGCCGCGTTTACACGGCATCAATGGCTACATTGTGCAGGGCCGGTATGATATGGTCTGCCCGCCGCATACGGCTCATAAAATCCATAGCCTGTGGCCGGAAAGCGAACTGCGAATGGTTAATCTGGCGGGGCATGCGATGTCTGAAACCGGCATCGCGGCCGAGCTGGTGAGCATTATGGATAAGATCGCCAGTGACCATAACGCTGAGAGGTAGATGCAAAATATGCAACTGATTATAGGGTTTGTGGTGGTCGCGGCTGCCGGCGCGTATTGGAAAAAAGACAACATCAAGCGGCTGCTGGTGGTCAATTCTCTGTTTAGTGCAGGGAAGATCGTTAAGAATTTTTCCAATATGGATACGATGTTTTTCCATACCCCGCTGTCGCTGCCCGCTGCCCCCGCCAGCCCTTTACCGGAAAACCAGATGGCCATGCCGCCCCTTGAACCATGGCTGCAAGAGCGTGCCGTGACCAGCCTTGTGGTGCTGAAAAACGGTCAGATGGTGCATGAAAGCTATCACCAAGGCACCAAAGATACCGATCTGCGGATCTCGTGGTCGGTGGCCAAAAGTTTTCTTTCGGCGCTGATGGGAGTGGTGCTGGAGGAGGGCCATATCGCCTCGATTGATGATCAAGTCACCAAATATGTGCCGCGCCTGAAGGGGAGCGCTTATGAAGGCGCGAGTATTCGCAACGTGCTTAACATGGCCTCTGGCGTGCATTTTGATGAAGACTACCTCGCCTTCAAATCCGACATTAACAAAATGGGTCGCGTGCTGGCCCTTGGCGGCTCGATGGACGATTTTGCCGCCAGCATCACCGAGCGCGATTATGCCCCCGGCGACACGTGGCAATATGTGTCGATTGATACCCATGTGCTGGGCATGGTCATTCGCGGTGCCACGGGGTGCCGGATCAGGGAGCTGATGGTTGAAAAACTGCTCGCGCCTTTGGGCTTGGAGGCCGACCCGATTTACCTGACAGATGGCCACGGTGTGGCCTTTGTGCTCGGCGGGCTAAACCTGCGCACCCGTGACTATGCTCGCATGGGGCAGCTGTTTTTGCAAAAAGGTAAGTGGAACGGGGTGCAGGTGGTGCCGGAAAGCTGGGTGGAGCAATCAACCGTGAATTCGGCCCCGAACCGCCCCGCCGATACGGGTTATGGTTTTCAGTGGTGGCTGCCCGTCGATGGCAATGAAGGCGAGTATTTTGCCCGTGGCGTGTATGGTCAGTATATTTATGTGAACCCCACACACAACGTGGTGATTGCAGCTAATTCAGCCGATCGGGACTTTAGCGAAGAACATGCCAACCTGCAAAATATCGCCATGTTCAGAGCAATCGCGGCCAAGGTAAGCACCTGCCAAAATTAACACGCGCGGGCGGGCAGCGCTTGCGAATGCGCGGCTCTGTTTCGGGAAAACGGAACCCGTGCAACTCTAGCACCTTCATGCCTATATGGGTAAACAGGTCTTGCGCCAGCATGGTCTCCTGAATGTAGATCTCGGCCCCTTCTATTTCAATCTGGAGCAGCGCAATGCGCCCCCGCGTAGTAGCGGCTGCCACTTTGAGTGCGCCTATGGTTATGGGCGCGGCCCATGGCGGGCCAAAGGTTGTGGTTGTTGGCGGCGGCGCGGTTGATGCAATGCGCATCAAGCCAATCTGCACCTACTAGAGCTGCTTTTTAGCAACCTTTATCTGGGCGGCTATCGTGATATGGCTCGCCTCGGCCACTCTTACGGGGCTATGGCCGCGCAGGGGGTGAATGTGGTTCGCGACTGGGCTAATCCTCTCGCAAAGCCCCTGCACCCAAGCTGGTTGCGCTCCGGATCCGGCTCCCCCGGCGCGGTGCGTGCAAAGCACATACCCTACGCCAAAATCAGATCAGCCGCTTTTTCCCCCACCATAATGCTGGGGGCGTTCAGGTTGCCATTGGGGATGCGGGGGAAGATCGAACTGTCGGCGACACGCAGGCGCTCTATCCCGATCACGCGGCATTCTGGGTCCACCACCGCCAGCGGGTCATCCGCCGCGCCAATGCGGGCGGTGCCGCAGGGGTGGAAGGCGCTCTCTGCGTGCTCTTTGATGAAGCCATCCAGTTCGTCATCCGATTGCAGGGCGCTGCCCGGTTGAATCTCTTTGCCCGCATAGGGTTTGAAGGCTTCCTGCCCGAAAATCTCGCGGGTCAGGCGGATGCAGTGGCGAAAATTTTCCCAGTCCTGCGCCTCACTCATGTAGTTGAAGTGAATTTCGGGTGCCTCGGCGGGGTCAGCACTTGCCAGCGTCACCGCACCGCGTGAGGGTGAGCGCATGGGGCCGACATGGGCTTGGAATCCGTGGCCCTCGGCCGCCGCTTTGCCGTCATAACGCACGGCAATCGGGATGAAGTGGTATTGGATGTCGGGGTAGCTGGCATGGTTTGAGCGCAAAAACGCCGCCGTTTCAAACTGGTTCGAGGTGCCAAGGCCACGCTTGCCAAACAGCCACTGCGCGCCGATCAGGGCTTTGGAAAACAGGTTCCAGTGCTTGAATAGCGTGATCGGTTGGGTGCAGGCTTGCTGGATGTAAAGCTCCAGATGGTCTTGCAGGTTTTGGCCGACGCCGGCACGGTCTGCCACCACCTCGATGCCATGCTCGGCAAGGTGGGCGGCGGGGCCGATGCCCGAGAGCATCAGGATTTTCGGGGTGTTAATCGAGCTGGCCGAGACAATCACTTCGCGGTTGGCCCGCACCACCTCAACCTTGCCGCCGCGCTCTATTTCCACACCCACGGCGCGGCCCTCCTCGATAACCACCTTACGGGCAAAGCAGCGCAGCAAATCACAGTTTTTCCGCTTCAAGGCAGGCTTCAGGTAGGCGTTGGCCGTAGACCAGCGCCGCCCCTTCCACACCGTCATTTCCATCGGGCCGAAGCCCTCTTGAACCTCGCCGTTATAATCCTCGGTATAGGGGAAGCCCGCCTGTTGGCCCGCATCCAGAAACGCCTTGTGCAGCGGATTGCTCATCGGGCCGCGGGTCACGTGCAGTGGGCCGCTATCGCCCCGCCATTCGGAATGCCCGCCGTGCCAATGCTCCATGCGCTTGAAATAGGGCAGTACGCCCGCGTAATCCCAGCCCGTGGCCCCCTGAGCCGCCCAGTGGTTGTAATCCTCGGCATGGCCGCGCACAAAAACCATGCCGTTAATGCTAGAGGATCCGCCCACCACCTTGCCGCGCGGGGTCACCAGAGATCGGCCCCCGAGATGCGGCTCTGGCTGGGTGCTAAACCCCCAGTCATAGCGCTTCATATTCATCGGATAAGACAGTGCGGCGGGCATTTGGATAAACGGGCCAATGTCGCTGCCTCCCGCTTCTAGCACCAGCACCGAGTGCTGGCCGGACTCCGATAGCCGATAAGCCAGCGCCGCGCCCGCCGAACCAGAGCCAATGATGATGAAATCTGCCTGCATAAGCCGCTCCTGTTGTTTAGGGAAACCCTAGGCGGTTATCTCAGCGGTATCAAGGCGTGGATCATGTGCGCTATCTCGCCCTCCGATAATTCGAAGGATACGAATTGGCGGTATTTTATGCCGCGACAATCACACTGCGATGCTCACACCCTCGGCATCAAAAAATGCCCCGTGGCTTGGGCAAAAAGCTTGCTGCGGTTGTCCTGCCATGCCTCCACATGCACGCTGGCAAACCGCCGCCCAGAGCGGTTGACCACCGCGCGCGCATAGGCATCGCGCGGCAGGCCCGTGCGCAGGTAGTCCACCGTAAAATCAATGGTTTTCGAAATCAGCTTTGGCCCCGTGGCACCTGCTTCAAATTGGGGCCAGTATAATTGCCAGGCGAGTTCGATTTGCGCTGCGATTTCAAGGAAGGCCCCCACCGCGCCGCCGTGCAGGGCTGGGAGGATAGGGTTGCCCACGAGGTGCTCGTTGTAAGGGAGGGTCGCGGTTAGCTCGTCGCCTCGCCGTTCAAATTGAACCCCGAGAAAGTCAATATAGGGGATGCCGCCAACCAGCTCGGCCAGCGCTGCATCGCGCCGTTGTTTGATCACTTGCACCGGTTCTGGCTGTTTCATGGTTTCGCCCCTTCCACGGTAAATGCGCCCGCGGCGGCGGCTACCGGCTCGTCGCCCTCGTCATATGCGGTGGCGCGCACAAAGGCCACGCTGCGGGTTACGCGGTAGCATTCGGCCTCGGCCCGCAGCCGCTGGCCCGGCGTCGCGCCGCGCATATAGTCAATCCGCAGGTCAATCGTGGCGGTGCCGCCCATGCTTTGTGGGTGGCTAACCACCGCCGTGCCCATAGCGGTATCCAACAGCGCCGTGACCACACCGCCATGCAGCACGCCGGTTGCCGGGTCACCCACCAACTCCGAATTATAGGGGAGAGACAGCTCGGCATGGCCGGAAAGCACCTCGTCTACCCGCATATTCAGCGCCCTTGCGTGGGGAATTGCGGCAATAAACTGCTTGGCAATACGGGCTTTTTTCTCGGGCATGGCAGGCTCCCTAGCGTAAATCACAGCCCTATCAGCCGCTCATCGGCCCAAAATAGCAACCCTTTTTCTCAATTTCATACAAAAATTGCGGTTTTAATATGAACAAAGTTACAAACCGCATATACAATATATTCAATCCTTTAGGCGCTATTTTCCCCCTCAGGTAGTGCCAAAAACGTGAGTTGACGGCTTATGTTACTTACGTTAACGTCAACGTAACTTGAAGCCCCGCAAAAGCCACATATGTCAGCGTCAATCTAACTGGGAGGATATGTTATGAATAATCAAACCTATACCATTGGCGAAATGTGCGAGGTTTTCAGCGTGACCCCACGCACCCTGCGCTTTTATGAGTCAAAAGAGCTGCTTTATCCGCAGCGCATCGGGCAAAAGCGGCTTTTCACCAAGTCGGACCGCGCCCGCCTGAAGCTCATTCTGCAAGGCAAGCGCTTTGGCTTTAGCCTAGAGGAAATCCGGCAATTGCTGGAGCTTTACAATATCGACGACCAACAAACCACGCAGCTCACCCGCACTTTCGAGCTTGGCATCGAGCGCCTCGCCGCCATGAAGGCCCAGCGCGACGAGCTGAACAGCGCCATTGATGAATTAAACGAACAGCTGGCTTGGGTTGAAGATGCCCTGAACCAGCGCAGCCTTAAAGCCGCCGAATAACGGAGAGAACCCAATATGCCGATCTACACCCCGCCGCAAAAGGACATGGAATTTATTCTGCACGATGTGCTGAAGGTCCATGAGTCCGACATTCCCGGCTATGACGAGCTGGAGGCGGATTTCACGGGGGCGATACTGGAGGAATCCGGCAAGATCGCGCGTGATGTTATGGCCCCGCTAAATGCGGTGGGTGATCATGAGGGCTGTGTGCTGGAAAACGGCGTTGTCCGCACCCCCAAGGGCTTCAAAGAGGCGTTTGATACGCTGCGCGAGGGCGGCTGGACGGGGCTGGATTGTGACCCGGAATATGGCGGCCAAGGCATGCCCTATGTGCTGGCGGCAGCCGTAGGCGAGATGCAGGCGGGCAGCAATATGTCGCTGAATATGTACCCGGGCCTTACGCACGGGGCCTATTCTGCCATTCACGCCCATGCCTCTGATGCGCTGAAGCAAAAATTCCTGCCCAAGATGGTGACGTGCGAGTGGACCGGCACCATGAACCTGACCGAGCCCCATTGCGGCACCGATCTGGGCCTGCTGCGCACCAAAGCCGAGCCTGCGGGGGATAGCTACAAGCTCACCGGCCAGAAGATATTCATCTCGGCGGGCGAGCACGACATGGCGGAGAACATCATCCACCTCGTGCTGGCCAAGATCCCCGGTGGCCCCGAGGGCGTGAAGGGTATTTCACTGTTTATCGTGCCGAAATTCCTTGTGAGGGAAGACGGCACCCTTGGCGCACGCAATGGTGTGTCTTGTGGCAACCTCGAAGAAAAGATGGGCATCCACGGCAATTCAACCTGCGTGATGAACTTTGACGAGGCCGAGGGTTATTTGGTGGGCGAGGCCCACAAGGGCCTGCGCGCCATGTTCACCATGATGAACGAAGCCCGCGTGGGCGTGGGCCTGCAAGGGCTTTCCCAAGCCCAAGCCGCCTATACCAACGCCGTAGAATATGCCCGCGACCGCCTGCAAGGCCGCGCCGTAACCGGCACCCAAAACCCCGACGGCCCCGCTGACCCCCTAATCGTCCACCCCGATATTCGCCGCGCCTTGATGGACCAAAAGGCGTTCATTGAAGCGGGTCGCGCCTTCCTGCTGTGGGGCGCAACCATGATTGACGCCCACACCCGCAGCAATGATGAAGCCGCCAACGGGCTGGTCTCCTTGCTCACCCCCGTGATGAAAGGCTTTCTCACGGACAAGGGCTTTGAGTCCACAGTGCAAGCCCAGCAAATCTTCGGCGGCCATGGTTATATCGAAGAGCAAGGCATGAGCCAATTCGTGCGCGATGCCCGCATCACCATGATCTACGAAGGGGCCAACGGTGTGCAAGCGCTGGACCTCGTGGGCCGCAAGCTGGCAAGCGATGGCGGCAAGCACGTGATGGCATTTTTCGACCTTGTGAAGGGTTTTATCAAGGATAATGCAGAGAATGAAGCGCTGAAGGCCGACTTCCTCGACCCCCTAAAAGCCGCCAGCAAAGACCTGCAAGCCGCCTCGATGTTCTTCATGCAGCACGGCATGAAAGACCCGAACGCAGCGTTGGCTGGCTCGACCGATTTCCTCCACCTTTTCGGCCATACCTGCCTCGGCCTGATGTGGGCGCAAATGGCAAAAGCCGCGCGGGAAGGGCTGGATGCCGGCACGGGTGATGCGAAGTTCCTTGAGAATAAGCTGGTCACGGGCCGTTATTATATGCAACGCTTGCTGCCGGAAACCGGCCTGCGGCTGGCCCGTATCACCAGCGGGGCCACCCCCGTAATGGCGCTGGCTGCCGAGGATTTTTAACGTATGAACTTCACTAATCTGCCCTCCGCTTGGATGACCGACGAGCACAAAATGCTCGAAGAAATGACCCATTCTTTCTTTCAGGAAAAATGGCAGCCGAAGTATGAAAAATGGCGCAAGCAGGGGCAGATGGACCGCGATAGCTGGTTTGAAGCGGGCGAACTCGGCTTGCTTTGTGCCTCTATCCCCGAGGCATACGGCGGCGCGGGCGGTGATTTTGGCCATGATGCGGTGATCTATATGGTGGCGGGGCGGGAAAACCTCGCGAGCTGGGGCAATGGCATCCACTCGGGCATCGTGGCGCACTACATTCTGGCCTATGGCACCGAAGAGCAAAAGCAGCGCTGGCTGCCCAAAATGGCCACGGGCGAGCTAGTGGCGGCACTGGCGATGACCGAACCTTCGGGTGGCTCGGACATGCAAAAAATCAAAACCCGCGCGGTGCTGGAGGGCAACGCCTATCGCATGAACGGGGCCAAAACCTTTATTACCAATGGCCAACACGCCGACTTGGTGCTGGTGGCCTGTAAAACCGGCGAGGAAGACGGAGCCAAAGGCATCTCGCTGATTATGGTTGAAACCGCCGAGGCCAAAGGCTTCACCCGTGGCCGCAACCTTGATAAAATCGGCCTGAAATCGGCGGATACCTCGGAGCTGTTTTTCGACAATGTCGAAATTCCGCCGGAAAACCTGCTTGGCACCGAGGAAGGCCAAGGCTTTTACCAAATGATGCAACAGCTCCCGCAAGAGCGCCTGATCATCGGCGCGGGTGCCGTGGGCGCGATGGAAGCGGGCGTGGCCATGACGATCGAATATTGCAAGGAGCGCGAAGCCTTTGGCGGCCCGCTGACCCAGTTCCAAAACACCCGTTTCAAGCTGGCTGAAGCCAAAACAAACACCGTGGTCGCCCGCACATTTCTGGACAGCTGCATCTCGGCCCACCTTGCGGGCACGCTCACGGTAGAAACCGCCGCAATGAACAAATACTGGCTGTCGGATCTGCAATGCCAAGTGCTGGATGAGTGCCTACAACTGCATGGCGGCTATGGTTTCATGATGGAATACCCGATTGCCGAAATGTGGACAGACGCCCGCGTGCAGCGTATTTATGGTGGCACCAACGAGATCATGAAAGAACTGATCGCGAGGAGCTTGTGATGAGCGCAGTGCAAAAACTATTATGCCTCCGGCGGGAGTATTTTCAGAAGACTGAAAGCGCGCCCTTGTCCGAAAACAAGGGCGACTTCACTCTTCACGGTCATCGGCTCTCCAGCCTGTACCGTGAAACCAGCATAGCAACGTCATGGTTAACAAACCGTTACCTGATTTCAGTCTTCTCTAAATACTCAAATCCGGCCCTCGCCACAGGAGCAGACCTATGAAATTATATTGCTTCGCCCAGTCGGGCAACGCTTATAAGGTCGCCAATTATCTGAATGTTACAGGCACCCCGTGGGAGGACATTTTCGTTGATTTTTTCAAAGGCGAATCCCGCAGCCCCGAATTTCGCGAGATCAACGAAATGGGCGAGGTGCCTGTGTTGGTTGATGGCGACATAACTCTCACCCAATCCGGCGTGATCCTCGATTACCTGATTGAAAAAACCGGCCATTACGCCCCCGCCGAGGGCGACAAGCGCGAAGTGCTGCGCTGGGTATTGTGGGATAACCATAAAGGCTCCAGCCAATGGGGCATGACGCGGTTTCTCGCCAATTTCCTGCCCGAAAAACACCGCAATGCCGACGTGATCACCTTTTCCATGGGCCGCTGTAAAGCCGCCCTCGCCACGCTGAACGCCCACCTTGAGGGCCGCGACTGGATGGTCGGCACCACCCCTACCGCCGCTGATTTTTCCTGCAGTTCATACCTATTCTATGACGAACCCTTTGGCATGGACCGCAGCCAATACCCGCATATTGAAAGCTGGCTCGCTAACATCCGCCAGCTTCCCAACTGGAAACACCCTTATGATTTGATGCAGGGCCACCCCCTGCCGCAAGCTTGAACGGAGACTATTATGAACGAAGCCTATATCTATGACGCCGTGCGCAGCCCGCGTGGCAAGGGCCGCAAAGACGGGTCGCTAAACGAGGTCACATCTGTGCGCCTGTCCGCCGACATTCTAAATGCACTGGCGACACGCAACAACCTAGACACCGAAGCGGTGGAGGATGTGATTTGGGGCAATGTGACCCAAGTGATGGAGCAAGGCGGCTGCCTTGCGCGCTCTGCTGTGCTGCTGTCAGACTATGCCGAGAGCGTGCCGGGCCTGAGCATCAACCGCTTTTGCGCCAGTGCAATGGAGGCCACCAATCTGGGCGCCATGCAAGTTCGTGGCGGCGCGGGGCAGGCTTATGTAACCGGCGGCGTCGAGATGATGTCCCGCGTGCCGATGGGCGCGGATGGCGCGGCTGTGGCCGTGGACCCCGAGCTGGCCAGCAAAATATACTTCGTGCCGCAAGGCATTTCGGCTGATATTATCGCGACTGAGTATGGCTTCTCCCGCGAGGACGTAGACGCCTATGCCATGGAATCCCAGCGCCGCACCAAGGTTGCGCAAGACGAGGGCCGCTTCAACAAATCCCTGATCACCATTAAGGACCGCAACGGCCTTACGATCCTTGACAGAGACGAATTCCCCCGCCCTGCCACCGATATGCAGTCGCTCGGTGGCCTCAAGGCGGCGTTTAAGGATATCGGCGAGAGCATGCCGGGCTTTGATGCGGTGGCGATGCTGAAATATCCGCATCTGGAAAGGATCAACCATGTGCATCATGCGGGCAATTCCTCGGGAATTGTTGATGGGGCGGCGGCTATGCTGGTTGGCTCCAAGGAGTTTGGCGAAAAATACGGGTTAACCCCCCGCGCCCGCATTCGCGCCGCTGCCAAAATCGGCACCGACCCGACCATCAACCTCACCGGCCCCGTGCCCGTAACCGAGAAAATCCTTGCTGAAGCTGGCATGAGCATCTCCGACATCGACCTGTTCGAGGTCAACGAAGCCTTTGCCGCCGTTGTCCTGCGCTTCATGCAGGCCTTTGATGTGGACCACTCCAAGGTCAACGTAAACGGCGGCGCGATTTCGCTGGGCCACCCGCTGGGCGCTACGGGGGCCATGATCATTGGCACCGCACTGGACGAGCTGGAGCGCACCGGAAAAGGCACCGCCTTGGCCACGCTTTGTGTGGCCTCTGGCATGGGCGCAGCCACCATCATCGAGCGCCTCTGATGGCGGTGATTGACATTAAGAGCCTGCCCCTGATCAAGGGCAGTGAGGGCATCGGCTACCCCGCGCCGCACTATAAGGGCTGTGATCTGTTCGAGGCCGCCGATATTGGCACTGCCGCCAACCTCACCCAGTTTGGCGTGCGTATCGAAAAACTGCTGCCCGGCGGCATGTCTTCCCAGCGGCATTGGCATGAAAACGAGGACGAGTTCCTTTATATGCTCACAGGCGAGCTGGTGTTGGTAGAAGAAGATGGCGAGCACACGCTCACCGACGGTTCCGCTGCGGGCTGGAAGGCGGGGGAGCCAAACGCCCACCACCTGATAAACCGCAGTGATGAGCCAGCCTTTTACCTGATCATCGGCACCCGCGCAGAGCGGGATGTGTGCCATTATCCGGATATCGACCTGCATTACAAACGCGCCGACGGCGTGGGGAATTACAGCCATAAAGATGGCATGCCCTACCAGTCCGAGGACTTTAAGGAGCCGGATGATGCTTGATGATACCCTTTTTAACAGCGCAAATACCCCCGCACTGCCAGACTCACCCTCACTGGAGGACACCAAATGACCCAACAATTTTTCTATGATGTAGACGCAGACGGCGTGGCCACGATCACGTGGAACCAGCCCGAAACTTCCCTGAATGTAATGACGCAGGAGGGCTTTAAGCAGCTTGACGGCTTTGTGAACGACGCGCTGGCTGATGATGCCGTAAAAGGCCTCATCATCACCTCCGCCAAGAACGATTTTGCGGGCGGAATGGACCTGAAGGTGCTGGCCAAAATGCGGGAAGACGCGGGCGACGAGCCGGCCAAGGGCATTTTTGATGGCGTCATGGCCATTCACCAGATCCTGCGCAAAATCGAGCGCGCGGGCATGGAGCCGAAGACGAATAAAGGCGGCAAGCCTGTGGCGTGGGCTTCCCCGGGCACCTCGGCTGGCATCGGCACCGAGATCGCGCTTTCGTGCCACCGCCGCTTTGTGGCGGATAATCCAAAAGCCAAAATTGGCCTGCCTGAAATTCTGGTTGGCATCTTCCCCGGCTCCGGCGGCACCACCCGCATGGTGCGCATGGTTGGCCCGATGATGGCTGCGCCCTCACTGCTTGAAGGCAAAATGATGCCCCCCGCCAAGGCCAAATCGGCCGGGATGATTGATGAGGTGGTGCCTGCCGATGAGCTGCAAGCGCGCGCTAAGGAATGGGTGCTGAATGCCTCGCATGATGACATCATCAAACCGTGGGATAAGAAGGGCTACAAAATGCCCGGTGGTGCGCCTTACCACCCCGCTGGGTATATGACTTTTGTGGGCGCGGTGGCCATGGTGCACGGCAAAACGCAGGGCGTTTACCCCGCTGCCAAAGCCATGCTCAGCGCCATCTATGAGGGTGCGCTGGTGGATTTTGATACCGCCATCCGCATTGAGGCCCGCTGGTTCACCAGCATCATGCTCAACCCCTCTTCCGCGGCCATGATCCGCTCGATCTTTGTCAACAAAGGCGCACTGGAAAAGGGCGCTGTGCGGCCTAAAGATGTGAATGATCAAAGCGTCAAAAAAGTCGGTATTATGGGCGCGGGCATGATGGGCGCCGGCATCGCGATTGTATCCGCCATGGCGGGCATTGAAGTGGTGCTGATTGACCGTGATCAGGATGCTGCCGATAAGGGCAAGGCCTATGTTGAGGGCTACCTCGACAAGGGCATCAAGCGCCGCAAAACCACGCCGGAGAAGAAAGCGGCCGTAATGGGGCTAATCACCGCCACCACCGATTATGAGGCCCTGAAGGGCGCTGATTTGATCGTGGAAGCGGTGTTCGAGGATGTCGGCATCAAGGCCGAGGTGACGGCCAAGGTCGAGGCCGTTGTCGGCGAGGATTGCATCTTTGCCACCAACACCTCCACCCTGCCGATCACCGAGTTGGCCAAGGCAAGCAAACGCCCCGAGCAGTTCATCGGCATTCACTTCTTCAGCCCTGTTGAGCGGATGCTTTTGGTGGAGATCATCAAGGGGGCGGCCACTGGCGACCGTGCCGTGGCCAAGGCGCTGGATTATGTGCGCCAGATCCGCAAAACCCCGATTGTGGTCAATGACGCCCGCTTCTTTTATGCCAACCGCTGCATTATCCCTTACATCAACGAGGGCTTGCGGATGGTGCGTGAGGGCGTAGCGCCGGCCACGATTGAGAACGCCGCCAAGCAGCTCGGCTTCCCGCTCGGGCCGCTCCAGCTGAATGACGAAACCTCGATCGACCTTGGCGTGAAAATCGCCAAAGCCACCAAGCTGGCGATGGGCGAAAGCTACGACGATAGCGCCGACGAGGTGCTGTTCAAGCTGTTTGATGAAGGTCGCTTGGGCCGTAAATCAAACGCGGGCTTTTATGACTATGATGACAAAGGCAAGCGGCAGTTGCTCTGGAAAGGGCTGGCTGAAAACTGGCCTGTGGCCGCCGATCAGCCTGATTTCATGGAGATCAAACACCGCCTTGCCATGGTGCAAACCCTTGAGGCCGTGCGCGCCTTTGAGCAAGGGGTGCTTGAAGATATCCGCGAGGGCGACGTGGGTGCCATTCTGGGCTGGGGCTTTATGCCGTGGTCTGGCGGGCCGTTTAGCTGGCTTGATATTCTGGGTGCCGATCAGGCGGTGGCGATCTGTGATCAGCTGACCGAGGCTCATGGCGCGCGTTTCACCGCGCCGGATATACTGCGGGACATGGCCGCTAAGGGCGAAAGCTTTTACGGCAATGCTGCTGAAAACGCCGCTTAAACACGCTGCGGGGCGCGGCCACTGGCTTCGCCCCGCAGCAGCCTATGCCTGTGCCGCGAACCCGTTTGGGAATAATTCCTCTATTTCCTCAATCATTTCGTAGTCTTCCGCATAGGCCACCTCTAGCGCCGCGCGGGTTTCGTCATCTACATTGGCGGCCAGTTTTGCGCCCTCAGGGTCGGCGCTCAGGTCTTTTACGGGGTCAAAGCGCGGGGTTTCGCAGCCAAACAGCTCCAAGGCAATAGCGACATAATCCTCATCCCAGCGCTCATGCCGGCCTATAAAATCGTAATCCACCAGATCAAATGCAATCAGTCGGCGCTGCGAAATGAGCGGCACCAGCAGGTCTTTCAACTCGGCCTCTTCCGTTAGCAGCTCGGCCAAATCTAGCATCGACAGGCTTTCCGTCTCCGGCATGCCGAGAAATTCAAACAGCTTGCTGCGCGACACTGCCCCCTTGGCATTGATCGAAAACTGGTGGCGATAAATGGCGGCAAACCGCTCCACCGGATCGCGCACAAAGGCCAGCTTTAGCACGGCTTCATCTTCGAGCATGTCAGCAAAAACATGAAACCCAACCGATTTAGGGTTACCAAGCAGCCCTTTTTCCCGATTCCCCACCATTTGCAAATTCGGAATGCTCAGCGCCTGCCCCCGCATATGCGCCACCCCTTTTTGCAAGCTGCCATTGGTGCGAAAATTCGCCGCCGCAGGGGCGGAAAAATAAATAAATCCAGCCTCTTCGTCGATAAAGGTCAGGTTATTCAGCCGCCAGCGCGTGCCAATAAGCCCCAGCACGGCCTCCGCCAATGTGGTTTCCACGTCCTCCATCCGGGTTTTGTCCTTCCTTAAGCGTTTTTGATTCTTTTCATCATAGCGGCCTCTTCCCAATCACGCCAGAATGAGCAATGATCTTAAAAACTAATTGGGATCCTATACTATGATGCAAAATTTTTCATTACGTGTCGGCGGCATTCTTGACCATGCGGCCCGTTACCACCCCAACCGTCCCGTGATGGGCCGCACGGTTGAAGGCCCGATTGTTAACAGCTCATGGGCGGGGGTCCACCGCGAGGCCAAGCAGGTGGCGGCAGGGTTAAAGGCGCTCGGCATCAAAAAGGGCGACGTGATCGGGGTGATGGCATGGAACACCGTGCGGCACTTATCGGTGTGGTATGGCATTCCGGGAGCCGGCGCCATTAACCACACCCTCAACCCGCGCCTGTTTGCCGACCAGCTGGTTTACATCGTCAATCACGCCGAAGACCGTTTTATAATGGTTGACCCCGACCTGCTGCCGATATTCGAGGCGCTTATGCCCAGACTGCCGAATATCGAAAAAATCATCGTGCTCACTAACCGCGAGCATATGCCCGACACCAAGCTTGAGGTGATCAGCTATGACGAGCTGATCACCGGCCAGCCCGATGATAGGCCGTGGGAAGAGGGCGACGAAAACGAGCCTTGCGGGATTTGCTACACCTCCGGCACGACCGGAAACCCCAAGGGCGTGGTCTACTCCCACCGCTCCAACGTGCTGCACGCGCTGGCCGCTGCGGCACCGGATATGGTGAACCTGTCCTCGAATGACCGCATTATGCCCGTGGTGCCGCTGTTTCATGCCAATGGCTGGTCCATCGCCTATTCCGCGCCAATGGCGGGGGCCTCCATGGTGATGCCGGGCCGCGACATGACCGCCCCCGGGCTTTATGAAATGCTGGAAATGGGCGTGACCTATACCGCCGCCGTGCCCACCATATGGCTCGGCATGCTCCAGCACCTAGAGGCCAACCAGCTTGGCCTTAGCACCCTCAAGCGGGTGCTCATTGGCGGGGCGAGCTGCCCGCGCGCCGTGATCGAGGCCTTCCAGAATGACTACGGCGTGCAAGTGCTGCACGCATGGGGCATGACCGAAATGTCACCCCTTGGCACCATTTGCTCCTTCAAGCCCGAGGTCAGCGCCATGGCCCCCGAAGACCGCCTGACCGTGCAGGAAACCGTTGGCCACCCGCCCTATACGGTTGACCTCGAAATCGTTAACGATATGGGCGAGAGCTTGCCATGGGATGGCACCACCCAAGGCCGCCTGATGGCCAAAGGCGCGGCTGTGGTGCAGCGTTATCTGCAAGCCGAGGAGGACGCGGTGGATAGCGAGGGCTGGTTTGACACTGGCGACGTGGCGGTGATGGATGAAAACGGCTATGTGCGCATTACCGACCGCTCCAAAGACGTGATCAAATCCGGCGGTGAGTGGATTTCAAGCATCGAAATGGAAAATACCGCCGTCGCCCACCCCGAGGTAATGGAAGCCGCCGCCGTGGCCGTGCCACACCCCAAGTGGGACGAGCGCCCCGTGCTGGCCATTGTTGCCGTTGAGGGTACCACCCCTGACCCTGCGGAAATCATGTCTCTGCTTGAAAAGCGTTTCGCAAAATGGCAACTACCGGATGATATTTTCATGGTGGATGATCTGCCGCACACCGCCACCGGCAAAGTTTCCAAACTGGAGCTGCGTCAGCGGCTCAAGGATCAGGGCTATACCTTGCCAAGCTAAAGGGCTGTTATGACCGCACTCGACAAGTTTATCCGGCTAGAGGCGGTCGGCTGGTGGTTCGAAGCTGGCCGCCAAGAGGCGCGCGAGGTGATCGTGTCTTTTGGCGATGCCACTTTGCAGATCTCGTCATTAAAAGACCTGCCGCTCACCCATTGGTCGTTGCTGGCCACCAAGCGCATTGGCACGCGGGGCGAAGCGGTGATCTATTCCGCAGACCCCGAGCAGCATGAAGTGCTGGAGATCGAAGACCCCGACATGATCCGCGCTATCAGCGCCGTCAGTGCCATGCTGGCAGGGCCGAACCCCGCCCCCAAATGGCGGCGCTGGGTTAAACGCGGGTTGGCGCTTGGGCTGGTAGCAGGGGCGCTCTGGGCCGCTCCGCCCCTGATCTATAAGGCGGTCACCATGCTCACCCCTCCCGCCCGCATGGCCGTGCTTTCTGACGATATGGCGACGGCGCTACAAGCCCAATACGGCCCCCGGTGCCAAGGCTGGGTCGGCGCGCGAGCTTTGCAAGCCTATGCCGAAAACCTGCTCCCTGAAGCCCGCCTTGAGCTGCTGGTTTTCACCGAATTACCCACGCCTGCCCTCGCCCTGCCCAATGCCGTGGCCCTCTCAGACGCCGCCCTGAAATCCGCCACGCCCGACAGCCTCGCCGCGCTGGTTTTGAGCCGCTGGGCCATGGGGCAAAACCGAAAACCGCTGCAGGCCTATGCCCATAGCCTCGGGCCGCTGGGCGCGCTGCGCAGCCTGCTTTCAGGCCGCTTTCCGCGCGGGGCTATGCCCGCCACGCTCCCCCCCGACGGCGCCGATTACCTGAGCGCGCGTAACCAGCTGCAAGCCCATGGGCTAAGCGCTTTTGAACTGCAAAAACAAGCGCGCGCCGATGGTATCGGCCTGCCCTTGGGGCCGGTAGACGCCGACAGCCGCAGCTTTGACTTTGAAAATTTCGCAGCGCTCCAGAATATTTGCGCTGAATAGTCCTCATTGACCTCGGCATCATATTCTCTATGTTGAAAGTATAAACGACATAGAGGGAAAGTAATAATGACTGCTCAACGCCTAACCATGACCATCGCCGGTGCCTTTATTCTCGTGAGCCTTGCGCTCGGGCATATGAATGGTCAATTCGACGTGACCAGATTCGGCTGGACATGGATGCTGATTTTTGTTGGTGCCAATCTTTTCCAATCCGGCCTAACCCGTTTTTGCCTGATGACCATCATCCTGAAAAAATTCGGTGCCAAGTAAACCCGCGCGGCGCGGCAACCTTAGGGCTTGCGGGCAACCTGTGCCCGCGCCGCCTTCCAACACCAGCGCTTGTGGCGCGCTCTGAAAGAGGCTTCGCCCCCGAACCGCTCTTCAATTTGCCATCCTGCGCCGTATGAGCTAAAGCATCCGCAACCCGCAATCGGAGTGCTTGACATGACCATCCCCCCCGCCCCCCACGGCGCGCCTTGGCGCAATTTTTATGGCCGCACCAGCGGGAAATCTTTGCGTAAAGGGCAGGCCGAGCACTTGGAAACTACGCTCAAAGCGCTGACCCCGCCAAATGTAAGCTGGGAAGAAAACCCCGAGCGGCACCCTGTGGATTTGCAGGCGTTGTTTGGCGACGCCCGCCCCGTATGGCTGGAGATCGGCTTTGGCGGCGGTGAGCATATGCTGCACATGGCGCAAACTTACCCCGAAGTCGGGATTATCGGCTGCGAGCCATATGTGAACGGTGTAGCCATGCTGGTGCCGCGCATTGCCGAGAATGGTGTGAAAAATGCACGGGTGTTGCATGGGGATGCGCGGGATATGCTGGATGTGCTGCCGGAAGGCTCGCTCGACAAAGCCTTTTTGCTTTACCCTGATCCTTGGCCAAAAAAACGCCACCACAAGCGGCGCTTTGTGAATGCTGAAAACATTGACCCATTGGCGCGCGCGCTGAAACCCGGTGCCGAGTTTCGGGTGGCAACCGACATTGAGGATTACGTGCGCCACACGCTGGAGCACATGACCGCACGTGCTGATTTCGAATGGCTGGCCGAAGGGCCGGAAGACTGGCGGCAGCCGTGGCACGACTGGCACCGCACCCGCTATGAGGCCAAAGCCATCCGCGAGGGCCGCACGCCGCATTATCTAACCTTCAGGAAGCTTTGAAGCGAGGCTCGTGATCGAGGAGCGTTACGGGCTGCACGGGTGCGTGGAGACCACGTACCCTACATGTAGGCTGAGTTTTATGTGGGGTGAGTTTTGATCAACAAAAAAAGGCGGGGGTGCGCCCCGCTCTTCATATTATTTCTTGCCGCCACCTGGAGGGTTATTCTCACGGCCACCGCCAGATTTGTTTTCGGCTTTGCTGGTCGCGTTTGGCACTGAAGATTTCCCCATAATAAGGTCCTTAAATAAAACAACACTCACCCACTGCGAGTAAGGGCGTGGATTGGCACTATATCGCGCCTGGCAAGCCCCAACAGAACGGGTTCATCGAGAGCTTCAACGGGAAGTTAAGAGACGAATGCCTGAACGAAAACCTATTTAGCTCGCTATCAGATGCACGGGAAACATTGGAACTCTGGCAACACGATTACAATTACCAGCGCCCGCATTCAGCACTGGGAAACCTGACACCTATGGAATTTGCAGAGAAGAAAACAATGGACAAACTGGCCGCATAACGCCATCAATTCAACCCCAAGGACTCTACCTCAAACTGGAGGATACTTGGGGCGCAGGTCACGGCTTAGAAAGTGCAGATATCCACTTAAGAAACCCAAGGATATTGCTCAAACAAACCGAGCCACCTCACTATCTTCACACGTTCATTGTTGCGCGAAATGACTTGTTATCGATGGTGATAATTGTTGTGGTGTTTTTTCCCTTTCGAACTTCGCGAACCGCTGCATGAGCTACCCACACTGACCGGCTAATTTGATTACCAATATTGGATGGTAAAAGAGGCAGCACACTTTTCAGAGATCCCCTTATCGTGGTTGTTTTGTGCTTGGTCGTTACCTCTATGTAGTGATCGACGGAAACGATGTGTAATATTTCACTTACTACAAAAGCTTCTAGACCAATTTTTATGGTTATAGGGGCTGGGGGGAATGGCGGTCTGGTAGGGGCGGGGGGGGCCTCTTCTGTGGGCATTGGCAATAGATACTCAAACGCAAAGGCCTCAAATATAAGGATGATGATATAGTTGGTTGCTGTCATTAGCCAAAATGATTGGCTCCATTCAAATTCTCCGTTGGAATAATGCTCAGCACTGTATCTTAGAAGGCAACTCACTAGGATTACGCATGGTATCGGGATAATAAATGTGGGAAGATAAAAATTCGGAAATTTGTTTCCTATTGGGAAAAACATGAAAACGAACAGAAGGTTGACCGCAAAATAAACAACTCCGGCACCTAAAAATAAAAACATGCGAGTGGCGGGCGGCATGATTGTGCTGAAATTCAAATAGTCGATTAGGAAAAATATAAACGAAATACTAAGTATAAATATATAAAGCTGGGGGTGCCTGTAATTTTTAGTCGCCTGCTCGCAGGTGAAGACTAGGCGCTTTCCGGCCAAAGTAACTTGTCGTATTTTGTATTCCTGCTTACACATAGCTTACACTAGGCCTGCGTGTTTTAACCAGCTCTGCACCTCTGCCTGGCGACCCCGAGATACGGTCAGTATGACTGAATTTTTCATTTTCAACTCAAGTTTTCCGTTTTTTTTGGAGCTAGCCATAATTCCATGGCGGGCGACCCAATGGGATCGGTGAATTTGAATGCCCTCATCTGGTTTCGTTTGTGCAACAATATCACTCATTCTTGCGCGCGATTTCAAGGTTTCGTTCTTCGTGATGAAATTCACGTGATGAGAACCTGCTGAAATGTATAGAATTTGGCTTTTTGAAATTTTCATATTTGCTGTTTTTATACTGCTTTCTTCAGCTTCATCTGCAGGGCCATCATGGCAACTTTGGGCTGCACGATCTTGCTTTAGAGCCTCAGGGGCAACGTAGATAATATTTATGGAATCAAAAATTATGATTAAAATATAGTATACACCAATATCCTTCCAGGTGAAAAAGTCAAGTGACGAACGCGAATGGTCGTATAGCATCAAAATGGTGGAAATCAAAAATAGTGCTACGGCTGCGCTCCCGAAGCATAGAATCGGGGAGAACGTATTTTTGAATATCCGCCATTCTGGCAGTAAAAACATTAGGGTTAGCAATCCGGCATATGTGGCAAAATATATAGCAGTGCCGAAAATGAAAGCCAATATCGAAACCGAATCGATGCTTGGTGCTTGGGAAAATATACTGATGAAGATGGCGAGTGCTGCGAAAATAACAAATGTCGCGAAGTGAAAGTTGCGACTTATTGCAAGCATTTCGCGCAACGTGAAGCGTAATATAGCTCCGTTGGCGGCGTATAGTCGGATTTCACGTGTATTTTTATTCACTATTGAGCCCAATTGCTTTTATATTATTTTAGATACGGAGCAGGGGTGTGCTAGTGTTTAATGAGTGAGATTCTCACTTGTCAATCAGCTAATCAATCCTATGTACCTCCTGCACGACCTTAAATATTAATTTTTCACCTAGTAACTCGTGAATAAAAGGAACGATACTATGCCAGTATATGACGGTAACCATCTGGTAATTCAATTATCAGGCAACCCACAAACAACGACCAATCCACTCGTTATGGATGTAACGTCTGCGGCCATCCATGATGCGGGAGATGGCACTTGGGGTTTTGATGTGAGCGCCTTCCAGATGGAGGAGATTGCAGGCCCCTATTCAGGCTCGACCGCCACTTATACGATTAATGGCGTCGCCTATAATTCGACCTCCGAGATTGATACCGGAAGCATATTTATCGATAACCAACAGGTTTTCGGTTATTATGTACATCTGATGGAATTTACTGCGGACGGTTCGGGGCTCTTAAACTCTGGTTCCTTCTTTTTCCCACTTGCTGGGGAGGATGTGTCCTTTGTGGTTCCGGGGACGAGTACTGTAACTTCTACGGGGCAAAATGATACACACACGCCCATGCCGTATGGTGATATAGCCCTGGCTCCGGTCTGCTTTACAGCTGGTGTGCGTATCAATACAGAAGATGGTGAAGTCGCCGTCGAAGATCTTAAGCTTGGGCAGCTCGTGAATACACTGGATCATGGCCTGCAGCCAATTCGCTGGATAGGCCGCCGAACCGTTAAAAACGAACGCCATTTTGCACCTATAATGATCAAGAAGGGGGCCTTGGGTAACACCCGCGACCTGCGCGTTTCACAGCAACACCGTATGCTAATTACCGGTTGGAAGGCTGAGTTGCTGTTTGGTGATTCACAAGTCTTGGTCCCGGCCAAGGATTTGGTAAATGGGGATTCTATATATGTGTGTTCAGACGGTGGCGATATTGAATATTTCCACATTATGTTCGACACTCACCAGATAATTTTTGGGGATGGCACCCCAAGCGAAAGCTTCTATCCAAATGAGGTGGCCTTAAGTAATCTAGAGGAGGCGACCCGATCAGAGATATATTCCCTATTCCCGGAGCTGAAAAAGACCCCGTTATCATATGGCTTAGCCGCACGCCCCACTTTGCAACCCTTTGAGGTGGATTTGCTAAACAATTAAGCCCATTACTGGCTTTAGGAAAACCACACTTTCTCGTCAGAAATGGCGAGAGTGCTGGGGGTAAGGGTAATCCCCCCATTATTCGTGGGGCCCGCCAGTAGAATTATGCGGCTTGTTTACGTTTCATAGCGGGGGAGCGATCCCGCCGATGGCTATGTTGGGCCCATCCTTGTTGTATGCCCAGAGCCAATTTGTGGCCTGTTTTTGGGCCGAATCCTCAAGTTTAGCTCCAGCTCGCAGTAAATCCGATACACGCGTTTGTGGTTCCAACCAAAGCCCTTCACGTTGCGCAGATACAAAAAGCACAGGCCAAAACCCTACGTCCGGCGGTGGCTGGTCAGCTTCACCAGCCATTCCTCGATCTCGGCATTCTCGTCGCCAAGCTGGCGCTCATATCGGTAGCAGCTCTCGCTGATCTGGAGCGCCCGACAGGCCAGCGCAATGCTGCGGCATACATACGCTTCAGACGGAGATTCTCCTCGGCAAGCGCTTTCATCTCCGAGATCATCGACGCGTCCATGCCCCCGAACTTCGCTCGCCATTTGTAAAAACCCGCGCTGCTCATCCCATCCCTCTCAGGCATTGCTGGGCAATACCCTGCCGGGCAGTGGATCGCGGCAAAGCTCGGAAACCGGCACACCACTTTCGGCCTGCTTCAGTATCCCCCTCTCGTCGATTGTTCCAATCGCCTGCCGGGCGGCGCATAATCTGCGCGTCGCTATACTTCTTCTCTTTCATTCAAAATCCACTCAGCCATTATGCCAAGAAAATTCTACTTATGAACACCACATTTTTTTCGGGGGAATTACCCTTGGGCAAGGTCTATTTCGTGCCGGAAGAGGCTAGGAGCCCGGTAGATATGGTGTATGCCTCAAGCGCGCACGCTCCCGATGCGGTGTTGCTAACCTTCGTGAGCTGTTGCCGGCAGGCGAAATCTCGCCGGTGCTCTGCCCGCATATTGCCATCCAGAATGTAACTACATACTTACTAGAGGTGATCGTAACATTGAGGATACCATGAAAAACAAAACAACATTCGCGCTAGCTTTTCTCGCTGGCACATCCCCGCTTCAAGCCGAAACTCTTGGCACCTATCTGCGCGATGGCACCGAGCCGGTGCAGGTGCATGTGGAAGAGGGGCTGCTCTACTGCACCCGCGTTTCGGACGGTTTCGAAATTTGCAACGGCATGGAGAACACCGGCGAAAACACGTGGGAGGGGGGCAAGTTGAAGAACCCTGATGGGCCGCGTTGGATAAGCGCCCGTGGCACCATTACCGTAGGTGAAACCGAAATGGCGCTGCAAGGCTGCATGATGGGCGGGACCGTCTGCAAGTCTATGACATGGCCGGTACAGGCAAAATAAGTGGTGGGTGATGAGAGACTCGAACTCCCGACATCTTCGGTGTAAACGAAGCGCTCTACCAACTGAGCTAATCACCCGACAAGGGGCGTTTTAGAGGGAACTTGCGGGGGCCGCAAGCCCCGAATTACGAAAAACCTAACTTTTCGCGACTATTTCAGCCGCGACTTGCGCAGCTTGCCCGCTTGCTCCAAAATCGGGTAGGCCACTGCGGTAATATGCGAGTGAATCCGGCGTTGGTCGCGCAGCACATCCATGTGCAGGCTGCTGGTGGCCACGCTTTCGATTCGGCCGTCTTTCAGGCGCTCAAGGTGGTTTTGCACAAACTGCCCTTGCAGCTTGTTTACCCGCGCTTTGTCTTTAATCAGCTGCTTGGCCAAGGCCACATCGCCGGAGTTAAAGATGTTAATCGCTAGCGTCAGGTTGGAAATCAGTTTTTGGTTTAGCTCCAGCAGGTCCGCCAGCCCTTCCTTGCTAAAGCTGATCTCCTTTTTGGAGCGCCGCACCAGCGCCCCGAGCAGGCTTTCGATAATGTCGCCCATATGCTCAAGGTTGGTGGTAAACATTAAAATCTCCACCACGCGGTCACTTTCCGCTTGGTCGATCTCTTGGCGCGATACGCGGGTCACGTAGGATTTAATCTCGTCATACAGCGTGTCGACGCGGTCATCCATTTCCATTAGCTCATCGACATTGCTATAGTCGTCAGCCTGCAAGCATTCGGATACGCCGCGCAGCATGGTGTCGACCGTTTCGGCCATGCGCCCCACTTCGCGGGTAGCACAGGCCAGCGCCAGCACGGGGGTATTGATCGAGTTTTCATCAAGAAACTTGGACTGGTCATCATCGGTGCTGTTGCTACTCGGCGGGATAATACGCTCCCACAGGCGGGCGGCCATCGGCACGAGCGGAATGAAAATGAAGGCTAGTGTGAAGTTGAACAGCGTGTGGAAGTTTACGATCAGTCGCGCGGGGTCCTCTGAAATGCGGCTCAGTAGCTCGGGCATAAACGCGATGAAGGGCAAAAACGCCAGCGCGCCGACAATCTTGAACCCTGCGTTGCCAAGGGTTACGCGCCGCGCCAAATCACCCTCATTAAGCGTGGCGATGATCGGCGGAATAACCCCGCCGACATTGGCCCCGAGCACCAAGAGCAAGGCCAAGTCTATCCCGATCACCCCGCCCACGGCGAAGCTCATCACCAAAAGCACAATGGCGAGGCTGGAATGCGAAACCCATGTAAGCAGGGCCGCCATTAGAATCGCGATCATTGGTTCAGAGCCAATCGAAGCAAAAACCTCTTGTAAAATAACCGATGTTCGCAACGGCTCCGAGCTTTGCACGATCAGCGATAGCGCTAGCAGCATAAGGCCAAGGCCAAACACCGCACGGCCAAGCTGGCGGGTTTTGCTACTGCGCTTGGGGCCGTGCAGAATGAGGCCAGCGAGCACGAGGATATAGGGCATCAAGGAGAGGTCAAACGATAGCACCTGCGCCACCAGCGTGGTGCCAATGTCAGCGCCCAGCATCACCGCAAGGGCGGCGGGCAGCGCGATGACGCCGCGTGCGGCAAAAGACGAGATAATCAGTGCCGTCGCGGTGCTGGATTGCACAATCAACGTCACCCCGATGCCGCTTAGAAAAGCCGAAATCCGGTTAGATACTGCCCGCCCCACGATCCGGTGCAGCTCGGAGCCAAAGGCACGGATAATGCCGGTGCGGACCATGTAAAGCCCCCACAAAAGCAGGCTGACAGAGCCGATCAGGCGCATGAGGGATTCGGTGGCGCTCATCGGGTGATCTCCAGAAGTTCGGCGTGTAATTCGGGGGTGGCGGCGCTTATAACGCGGCCATCGGACTGAAGCGTGAGGGGCTGGCCTTGCCAATCGGTGATCACGCCGCCAGCGGCCTCTATCAGGGCGCAAAGCGGCAGGTAATCATAGGGTTGCAGGTTGTAATCGACCACCGCGTCTATATGGCCCGCCGCCAGCAGGGCGTGGGCGTAGCAATCATAGGCAAAGCGGCGGGTGCTGCCTTTGGTGGTGAGCTTTTCCAGCACGGCCTCGTCGCCCGCCCGCATATGCTCGGCCTCGTGGATATACAGAATGGCCTTTGAAAGCGCGGTTTGGGTGGAAACCTGAATGGGTTGGCCATTGAGCACGGCCTTATCTCCAAGGCCGGTATAAACCTCACCCATGGCCGGAATGCCAACCACGCCGATTTTGGGCTTGCCGCGCTCCAGAATTGCGAGCAGGAAGCCGAACGAGGGATAGCCCGAGAGGAAAGACCGCGTGCCGTCAATCGGGTCCAGCACCCAAACACGGTCTCGGTCCAGCCCGCTGGCGCCTTCTTCCTCGCCAAATAGCCCGTCATCGGGGAAGTCTTGCGCGAGGCGTTTCCGCACAAAAGTCTCTACCGCTTTGTCGGCGACGGTCACCGGGCTTAGGTCTTCTTTTACCTCAATCCCGAGTTTGCCACGAAAATAGCTCATGGCCACTTGCCCTGCGTCTTCCGCGAGTTTGGTGGCATAGGTTAGCAGGGCGGTATCGGAAATATCGGGCAAAGGTACTCCAGTTTTGACAAAATGTCGCGGGCGGCACAATGCGCCCGTTTGCGGCATTTTGCCAGCAAAATCGCCCTTACCTTGTAATATTACGGTATAAAGTCCATATACGCCCAAGTTTGGCCATTCAGGCCGAGCGCTAAAAGGTGTGCCATGTTTAATCGTTCCAAAATCGCGACCCTGTTGCTGGTGGCGCTCACCGCCTGCTCCAAAGGCGCGCCCGCCGATGAAAACCTCACCCGCGCGGGCTATGCGCCAGCCGATGTGGCTTGCATGGCTGAGGCGCTCTATTTCGAGGCGCGTGGCACCAGTTATCAGGGCGAGCGGGCGGTGGGCGAGGTGATTTTGAACCGTGCGGCTGACAGCCGGTTTCCCGCCACCATTTGCGGGGTGATCGACCAGCGCTATAACGGTTCTTGCCAGTTTAGTTATCGCTGCGATTCGATCCCGAATGACCAGTTTAGCGAACCGCTGGAGCTGGTGAAAATGCGCAGCATTGCCTATGAGTTGCTGACAGACCGCCAAGAGGATATTACCAACGGCGCGCTGTATTTTCACGCCGCCAGCATGGCACCGGGCTGGTTTGCGACCCTGTCTCGCCGTGGGCGATTTGGCGGAAATATCTTTTACCGATAGCGCCGCGCTTGTTGGGCGGTGCGGGCTTGGCTAAGCGATAGGTTATCGGCGACCGAACTGGATGCATCTGTGTGGTCAATGATTTGGTAAGCACTATGCACGGCAGGGGCCGTGAGCAAGCTCGCCAGCATCGGCCAAGGCTTCGCGTCGCTGCTTTGCGTGATTTCAGCAACTCGTTATAGCGCATCACGGCGTCTATAATAACGTTGTGCAGCATGTTGGAGACACGGCGCGTCAGGTTGATAAACGCTTCGTTTTGCGAAAACTCTTGCTTGAGGGTTTTTATGGCGGACTTGCGGCCAGGCAAGATACTTTTTGCCAGATCACCTCTCCGGTGCCGCCTGAGCTGATCAGCTTTTCGATCACATAGGTGTTGTTGAGCAACTCACCTGCGCGCAAAATACCTTCTGATGTGCCCACGAGCGTTTCTCTTTATAATCCTGTGAATGCTATAGGTTGACTGGCAAAAACCGACCATTTTACGCCAATCAGCTGGGCAGAAAAGCGCCAGTGCTGCCCCGCGTTAGATGTTTTTGGCCTATCCTCTTGAAGCTGAGGAATTCCCCACCATATTCCAGTCATCGAATATGATTGATAGCTAACTAAACTTGGAGCCTAACATGAAAACCTTTTTGACCTCGACCGCTACCGTCGCTTTGCTTGCCACCTCTGTTGCCGCCGGCACGCCCGGTTCAGGCTTCATCACCAACTGGGATTTGGATGAAAGCGGCGCTGTTTCGCTGGCTGAAGTATCCGAAAAGCGCGTAGATGTATTTTACACCTTTGACGAAAATGGTGATGGCGTTATTTCCGGCGCGGAATATGTGGCCTTTGATGAAGCCCGTGCCGCCGATGAGGCCAATGAAGGCGGCAAAGGCAAAGGGGAAGGCCATGGCAATGGCAATGGTAATGGCCGCGTCAAGCCCTCGGTGGGCATGACCCTCGCGTTCAACGATGTGGACGGCAATGGTGAAGTGACTATGGAAGAATTCACGGCGCAATCTGCAGCCTGGTTCGCCATTCTGGACCGCAATGGCGACGGTGAAGTCACAACCGCTGATTTTGGCCGCCAGTAAACCCCGGAGCGTGGCTTGCATGCCCAACCAAAAAGGCGGGGCCTATCCTTTAGGCTCCGCCCTCATTTTACGCTCCACCTTGCGCAGCCCGAGTGACAGCGTTACCGTCATCAGCAGGTAAACGTAAGCGACGATATTATAGGTTTCGAAAAACCTGAAGCTGCCCGCCGCATAGATTTTACCAAGCTGGGTAATATCGGCCACGCCAAGCACCGAAACCAGCGAGCTATCTTTGATCAGCGCAATAAAATCATTCCCTAGCGGTGGCAGAATGGTTCGAATGGCTTGCGGGAAAACAATGTTCCGAAAGCGCTGCCAGCCACTCAGCCCCAGCGCCTTGGCCGCCTCGATTTGGCCTTCCTCGACAGACTGGATACCCGCCCGAAATACCTCGGCAATAAAGGCCGAATAACCGATGGTCAGCGCCAAAATGGCCTTCCACATCATCGAAAGATCACGGGTGCGCATCTGGTCAAACCCCAGCGGCTCTATCACCCAGTTAATCGCCACCACAAGCGCAGGCGCGGCGACAAAGGCGATGTAAAACAGCAGCACCAATATCGGAATGCCTCGCACAATCTCGATATAAAACCGCGCCAATTGCCGGAAAACCACGAAGCGCGAAAGCGAGCCAACCGCGAGCAGCAGGCCAAAAGCCGAGGCGAAGAGGAAGGTGACCACCGTTACAAATATTGTAACCCACACCCCCTTGGATACGATGGTGATGACCTGCGTATAAAGCGCGTCGGTGGCCACGCGATACGCGAGGTAAAGCCCGATGCTGGCCGCAACCAATAGCCAATACGGGAAGTCGTTATCTTGTTTGGGATGCACAGCGGGATCCTTGAAAGCCCCGCCCAGCCGGAAGGCCGAGCGGGGGCAGGGCGTTAACCGCCGATTTTATACTCGAGGAACCACTTGGTGTTGAGCGCATCCAGCGTGCCATCGGCGCGCATGGCGGCAATTGCAGCGTTGATCGGGGCCACAAGCTCCGAGCCGCGCGGGAAGATAAAGCCGAAATCCTCCGTGCCCAGCGGCTCGCCAACGATTTTCAGGCCACCGTTAGAGGCTTCCACATAGCCGTTGCCCGCCGTGCCGTCGGTGAGCACGAGGTCCACATCGCCAGCCTTAAGGGCCTGAACGGTGGCACCAAAGGTTTCAAAAAGCTTGATGCGCGGGTTGGCTTCATTGCCGTCAAGCACATCATACACGCCCACATAAAACGGCGTGGTGCCGGGCTGGGCGGCCATAAGCAGCTCTGGGTCGGCGGCAAAACCGGCGGCATCACTAAAGCGCGCTTCGTCGCCCGCCACCAGCATCACCATTTCGGAGCGCATGTAGGCGTCAGAGAAATCAACCTGCTCGGCGCGGTCTTCGCGGATGGTGATTCCGGTCATGCCCATATCATACTGGCCATCAGAAACCGCAGGGATCATCGCATCCCAGCTTGTGTTCTGGTATTCCACGGTCAGGTTCAGCCGCTTGGCGATCTCGGCCATGGCGTCATATTCCCAGCCCATGGCCTCGCCCGAGGATGGCTCTACAAATTGCAGCGGCGGATAGGCGTTTTCTGTGACCACCACAATGGTTTGGCCGCCAAGGTCTGGCAGGGCTTCAGCGAGTGCGCCAGTTGCAAAGCCGAGCGCCACAGCGCCTACGAGCATAGATTTGAGTTTCATCGTTACCTCCTGTTGATTTCGGTTCAGACTATGCCGGAAGCGGCCACGGCTGGCAAGGTGTCGGATTCAAAGCGCCGTGCGTCGGGCTAGGGCGCTTGAAATCTGGTGAAATCCCGTAAACAATCAGCAAACTGTTTTGTGAAAAAGGGGCCGCTATGAAAGATCGTATTAAAGCGCTGGTTGTTGGCGGCGGGGCCGTGGGGGCGGGTATTGCCTATCATTTGGCCAAAGCGGGCTGGGAAGATGTGGTGCTGCTGGAGCGTGATGAGCTGACCAGCGGCTCGACATGGCACGCGGCCGGGCTGCTGCCGCTATTTAATATGGGCTATGCCACCAGCCACATCCATGATTATTCGGTGAAGTTCTATAAAGAGCTGGAGGCGGAAACGGGGCTGAATGCAGGGTTTTCGGTGGTGGGCAACCTGCGTATGGCGCAAACGCAAGCGCGCATGGATGAATACAGGCTCTATGCCACCACCGCTGATTCCGTAGGGATAGACTATGAATTCCTGACGCCCGAGCAGGTGAAGGCGCGCTGGCCGCTGATCCGCACCGATGACCTGAAAGGCGCGCTTTACCACCCCGCTGACGGCTATATAAACCCCGCCGATGTAACCATGGCCATGGCCAAAGGCGCGCGGCAACGCGGGGTCGAGATCATCCGCAAGCGGCAGGTGGATAGCTATGAGTGGGCCGGCGACCACTGGATTGTGCGCGGCGCGGTGATGGTGGAAAAGGGCGGCAACCTTGTGCCCTCTGATGAGACGTTTGAAATCCATGCCGAGCATGTGGTCACGGCTACGGGCAACCACGCCCAGCGCACCGCCAAACTGCTGGGCATCAAAATCCCTGCCATTCCGGTGGAGCACCAGTTTATCGTCACCGATGCCGACCCTGCGTTGGTGGACTGGCGCAAAACCAACCCCGAACACCCCGTAATCCGCGATGCCGACGCGCAGTCTTATGTGCGCGAAGAGCGTGGCGGCTGGATTTTGGGCGTTTACGAAAAAGGCGCGCCGGCCTGCTTTGAACACGGCGTGCCGGACAGCTTCCGCGCCGACCTGTTCCCGCTCGATCTTGAGCGCATCGAAGAGCAATATATGGCGATGATCCACCGGATGCCCTCTTGCGAGGAGTCCGGCCTGAAGGATGATTTCAACGGCCCGATTTGCTACACGCCCGATGGCAACCCGCTGGTTGGCCCCGCGCCGGGCCTGCGCAATATGTGGTTGGCTGAGGGCTTCAGTTTTGGCATTACGGCCGCGGGCGGCACCGGCTATTACCTCGCGCAGATGATGGTGGAGGGCGAAGCCGAGATCGACATGGCGAGCCTCGACCCCAAGCGTTATGGCGACTGGATGACCACCGAATACGCCGCGCGCAAAAACGAGGAATGCTACGAGCATGTTTATGTGCTGCACCACCCCGACGAGGAGCGCGAGGCTTGCCGCCCCCTGCGCACCACGCCGTGCTACGACCGGATGAAAGCGCGGGGTGCGCAGTTTGGCGTGGTCAACGGCTGGGAGCGCCCGAATTATTTCGCGCCGGAGGGCTTTAGTGACCATAACAGCCGCAGCTTTCGCCGTGGCGGTTGGTGGCAATATGCCGTGGAAGAGGCCAAGGCCATTCGCGAGGGCGTTGGGCTGGTCGAGGCCTCGGCCTTTACAAAGCACCGCGTGAAGGGGCCGGGGGCAACGGCGTTTCTGGACTGGTTTACCTGCAATAAATTGCCGAGCGTGGGCCGCATAAACCTGACTTATGCGCTGACCGCCGCAGGCACCACCCGCACCGAATACACCATTGTGCGTGAGGCGCAGGATGAATATTATCTTGTCAGCGCGGGCGCTTGGACGGCTTACGACGCGGACTACCTGCGCAAAGCCGCTGCCGACAAAGCAGGCGCATTCGGCTATATTGAAATTCAGGATGTCACCACGCAATACGGCGTGTTTGCGCTTGCAGGGCCGAAATCCCGTGATTTGCTGCGCGATATTATCGTGGATGCCGACCCCGAGACCGCGCTTTCCAACAAGCGCTTCCCGTGGCTGACCGCCCGCAACATCGAGCTGGGCATGTGCCCCGTGCGGGCCATCCGCGTGGCCTATACCGGCGAGCTGGGTTGGGAGCTGCACCACCCGATTGAAATGCAAAACTACCTGTTTGATCTGATCGAAAAGGCGGGCAAAAAGCATGGCCTCAAGCTGGTGGGCGCACGGGCGCAGAATTGGCTGCGGCAGGAGAAGAGCTACCGCGCCTTTGGCACCGAGCTGGGCCGCGATGCCACTCCCTTGGAGGCTGATATCCCGCGCTTTGTGAACCTTGATAAGAAATTTCATGGCAAAGAGGCGATGCTGGAAACCGGCATTCGCGCCAAGTGCTGCACCCTGCTGATCGACGGCCCGTCAGACGCCGACCCATGGGGCCGCGAGGCGCTGTTTCTGGACGGGAAAAAGGTGGGTCGCCTAACCTCGGGCGGCTATTCGGTGCATTTTGAAAAAAGCATCGGCATGGGGTATCTGCCGCCAGAATTGGCGGTGGCTGGCCAAAAGGTGCTGGTGAAAATGCTGGGGCAGCTTTGGGGCGCCGAGGTGGTGGTGGATAGCCCGTATGACCCGAAAAACGCCAATATTCGGGTGGACGGGTGAAGGTGCGTGGGAGACCACGCACCTACCATTTAATTGGCGCAGCTTTGGAAAGCGGGCAGGTGTTTGGTGGCCGAGGCATCCCGCAGGGTGGTGAAAATGCCGGTGAGTTCGGCATTGCCTGTCACCATGGGTAGCAGCTCGTCATCATAAAGCGCGGCATTGGCAATTTCAGCGCCTACACCAATTTCACAGGCGTCCTGCACCGAGGTAGGGGCGACAGGGCGGGCTTTTTCTCCGTTTAAATAGGGGTTTTCTGGCACATCCACGCCTGCGGCCTCCAGCGCGTTGGTGAGCGCGGCAATATGGCCGGCTTCCGCGTTGATGATGTTGGAAAAGGGCTTCACTTCGCCAAAGGATTCGATGATCACCGTGTAGACGGAAAAGGCTTTATGCTCGTCATCCAGCGCGATCAGGGCGGCCTCTTGCTCGGTGGCAGACATGGCCATGGCCGAGCTAGTGGTGAGCACAAGGGCGAGGGCGGTCAGGGCATTCTTCAACATTTTTTACTGCATTCATTTTGCGAAAACACATTCAAGTAAGTGAATGTTAACTCACAAATAGGATGGAAGATGGGGATTGCAAGCCCCCTGCGGATTCAGGCCGAAATTGGCCTACTCCACCCGCTTGCCCGTTTCCCCGTCAAACACATGCAGCGCATCTTGCGGGATGTGGA
>Ga0256840_1000163_pt1 | contig 62134 bp, 63 predicted proteins | sample 355202metaG_FD_185969 | JGI IMG/M metagenome (GOLD analysis project Ga0256840, IMG submission 185969) | Hydrothermal vent microbial communities from Mid Atlantic Ridge, Atlantic Ocean - 355-202 | ecosystem: Environmental > Aquatic > Marine > Hydrothermal vents | place: Atlantic Ocean: Mid...
AAAAAAATTTTGAAATTAAGAATTTATTTATATAAATCTACTCTTAAAACTGAAAAAAGTCGCCAAAGTGTCATGGCTATTCACATATACGCCACATTGTGAAAATAACAGTGCTATTACAAAAATAGAAAAATATGCTTCTATTAGGAACGACTAAGAAAAATGTGCTAGTATTGCAATTGAAATAAACACTCTTCCTGGTGTGTTGAGTGTTTATTTTTTTACCGCTTTAATTTTACCCGTTGTGAATGGGTTATGGCTATAGCCATAGCATCAGTAATATCCAATGGCTTAATCTCTTTTTTTATATTCAGTAACCGTTTTACCATAAAAGCCACTTGAGTTTTATCGGCTTTTGCTTTTCCCGTGAGTGCTTTTTTAATCTGCAACGGTGTATATTCCGCAAACGATCCAAACTCTTGTAAAATTTTCAGTGTCATTGCGCCACGAAATTGTGCCAGCTTAATAACGGTTTTGGGATTGTGCGCATAAAACATATCTTCAACAGCAACTTCATCAATAGTGTGCAGTCTGAAAATTTGTTCCAATGCCTCTGCCATTTGAGGAATTTGATATTGCAGTATCTCCGCTTTCATTTTTATTAGACCTGCTTCAACAAGTTCAATATTTCCATGTTGCAATGAGATAATGGCATAACCGCAATTGCGTGTACCCGGATCGATTCCCAATATATTCACTATTCACACCGTGACGAAATTAATTTTACAAGGGATTTTATCATATTATATGCTTTCTTCCACTATAATCACTTGCTTATTCACAGAGAATTCACAGGGAGTTGGTAGGTAATGAATCTAGGCGATAATATCTTAAATTTACTCAAAAAAGAGATTAGTGATATTGAGTATTCTCGTTATATCAAACAGCTCGACTATTCTTCTAAATTATCAAAAGAAGATGATGTCTATTTTATTGCCCCCAATCCGCTTATTATCAGCTGGGTCAAAAATCGTTACCGTGATAAAATTGCCCATCTTTTTGAAATTAAGACCGGTATTAAACCCAATGTCAACATTGTTCTTAAAAGCAAAACAAAAAAAATGACAAAAACTGCCACTAAAGATAAAGCCGTTAGTGAAAAAAACAAGCATTCACTACTCAATATTGCCCATACGTTTGAAAACTTCGTTGAGGGCGGTTCCAATGAGTTTGCCTATGTCGCAGCTAAAAGTGTCAGTGAAAAACCGGGTAAAATCTACAATCCGCTTTTCATTTACGGCGGGGTCGGTTTAGGTAAAACCCATCTGATGCAGGCTATTGGCAATGTACTGCAAAACAGAGGAGAGCATGTCATTTATACTTCGGTCGAACAATTTCTAAACGATTTTACACGCCATCTTCGCAATAATTCTATGGAACGTTTTAAAGACAAATACCGTAAATGTGATTTACTCTTAATCGATGACGTACAGTTTTTAAGTAACAAAAACTCTCTTCAAGAAGAGTTTTTTCACACTTTTGAAGAACTTAAAAATGACGGCAAACAAATTGTTATTACCGCCGACAAACATCCTAAAAAAATAGCCGGTTTGGAAGATCGTCTTAAAAGTCGTTTTGAACACGGTCTGGTTGCCGATATTCAACCTCCGGAACTTGAGACCAAGATTAATATTATTAAAAAGAAATGTGAAATCAACCGCGTCAAACTTGACAATAACGTCATTACCTACATTGCCACTATTATTGAAAATAACGTTCGCGAAATTGAAGGCATTCTTTCCAAGCTTCATGCCTACTCGGAACTTATTCACATGAATATAACCATTGATTTTGCCAAAAATGTTTTAAAAGAGCAGTTACAAGAGAAACGTGATCATATTACCATTGATCTTATTTTAAACCTCATCGCCAAAGAACTCAATATTAAACCCAGTGAAATCAAATCTAAAAGTCGCAGCCGCAATATTGTTTATGCCCGCCGTATTGCCATCTATCTGGCCCGAGAATTTACTCCCCATACGATGCCTCAGTTGGCACAGTTTTTCGGAATGAAAGACCATACTGCTATTAGCCATACCATGCGCAAAATTGAAGAACTTATTAAAAACGATGAAGAGTTTCGACTCAAAATTGAAGAACTTAAAAATAAAATAACTACCTCTTCTTAAAAGATACCTAAAAATAAGATATAATTTGCACAAGTGAATCAGTGTGAATAGTGACATCCATTTTTTTCACACCATCAGCTTCGTATTTTAGGGTGTAATAAGCAGTAATTCACATAATAACAGTGTACTACTGCTATTACTAAAATATTTATATAATATAGGAATTAAAATGAAAATAGCAATTTCGAAATCTATACTAGAAAACATTCTTTTACATGTACAACCTTTTCTAGAGAAAAAAGATACCTCGCAAATTACTTCTCATCTCTATCTCGAAGCTAAAACCGACAGACTCACCGTCAAAGCAACCGATTATGAAATTGGTCTGCATATACAGACACAAAAAGTAGAAATTTCCGAAACAGGTGCGGTAACTGCCAACGGTAAAAAATTGCTTGATATTATTCGCATTTTAAACGATCAGGAAATTGTTTTAGAAACCAAACAAAATATGCTCCATATTCAACAAGGCAGTTCCAATTTTAAACTGCCTACGTTTAACAGTAAAGAGTATCCGCCCTTTCCTGCATATGACAATCATCCTAAAATAACCATTGATTCTCAAACACTCATAGAGTCTTTAAAAAAGATTACACCCGCAACCGATACCAATAATCCGAAGTTTGAACTTAACGGTGCGCTGCTCGATATTTCGCAAGATGCCATTAATTTTGTCTCGACCGATACCCGTCGTCTTGCACTCGTACATGTAAAAAACAGCAATGCCAAAGAGCTGGCTCTTATTGTGCCTAAAAAAGCCATTATTGAGATTCAAAAACTTTTCATTAATGCTATAGAAGTCTATTATGACGATACCCATCTCATGATTAAGTCGGAACAGTATCTTTTTTTCACCAAACTTATTAACGGAAAATTTCCCGACTATTCCCGAATTATTCCTAAAGAACTCTCCAAAAGTCTTCGTATTCCCAAAAGCGATATTATTGGAGCTATCAAACAGATTACAACTATCTCCAATGATATGAAAATGACTTTTCATCACGACCATATTGTTTTTGAAAGCCTTAGTGATGACAATATTGAGGCAAAAACAGAAATTTATTTTGAGACAGGTTTTGAAGAACCTTTTGTCTTAGCCGTTAACAGCCGTTATATTTTAGATTTTCTCTCTCAAACAACAGAAAGTGAATTTACTATCGGTCTTAATGAACCAAATTTACCTTTTGTTTTAAGTGAAAATAATTTTAAAACCATCATTATGCCTATTGTCATTTAACATTCTGTCAAGTTTTACAGAATGTTCCCATTTGCCTGTTAAAATTACATCACAATAAACAAAAAATACACACTTAAACAAAATATTTAGTTATTTTTAGCTAAAATAGAGTCAATTTTCGTATGAACAGTGGAGCAATAATGGAACAACAATATGGTGCAAATAATATTAAGGTCCTAAAAGGGCTTGAAGCAGTTAGAAAACGTCCGGGAATGTATATTGGCGATACCGGTCATCGCGGTCTTCATCATCTGGTTTATGAAGTTATTGACAATTCAATTGATGAAGCAATGGCAGGACATTGTGATACGATTTCAGTAACACTGACAAAAGCCGGCACTGCTATTATTTCCGACAACGGTCGGGGTATTCCAACCGATATGCATCCGACGGAAGGTATTTCGGCTGCTACTGTTGTTCTTACTGTTCTGCATGCCGGAGGTAAATTCGACAAAGATACATACAAAGTTTCCGGCGGACTTCACGGCGTCGGTGTTTCAGTTGTCAATGCACTGAGCGGGCATCTGAAAATGACTATCTATCGTGACGGAAAAATTCATGAACAGACGTTCAAAGAAGGAATACCTCAAGCACCCTTGGAGGTAACAGGAACAACACGTAAAACCGGTACTACTATTGAATTTAATGCAGATCCGTCTATTTTTACCGAAACCATTACCTTTGAGTATGAATATCTTGCCAAACGTTTTAAAGAACTCGCTTACCTGAATCCTCATATTAAAATTATTTTTAAAGACGAGCGCAGCGGTGAGAAAAACACGTACCATTTCGAAGGGGGAATCAGCCAATTTGTCAAAGATTTGAATAAACGTGAAACCATAGTAAAATCATTGGAATTTAATGCTGGAATAGAAGATATTGAGATGGATATTGCTTTTATGTACAATGACTCTTATGAAGAGAAACTATACAGTTTTGTCAATAACATTCGCACCCCAAACGGCGGTACTCATGAAGCCGGATTTCGTGCCGGACTGACCCGCGTTATTTCAAATTACAATATGCAAAACAGCAATGCCAAAGAAAAAGATATTAAAATCAGCGGGGATGATGTCAAAGAAGGACTCATTTGTATTGTTTCCGTGCGTGTTCCTGAACCGCAATTCGAAGGTCAAACCAAAGGAAAATTGGGAAATACTTACGTCAGACCTCTGGTTCAAAAAATAACATATGAAAAACTTTCCAAATACTTTGAAGAAAATCCCATTGAAGCCAAAGCCGTTGTACAAAAAGCACTTTTGGCCGCTAAAGGCAGAGAAGCGGCTAAAAAAGCAAGAGAGTTAACCCGTCGTAAAGATGCCATGACGGTAGGAACATTACCCGGAAAACTTGCCGATTGTCAAAGTAAAGATGCGACGATTTCAGAACTTTACCTCGTCGAAGGGGATTCGGCAGGCGGTTCTGCCAAACAGGGACGCGATCGTGTTTTTCAAGCAATTTTACCGCTGAAAGGTAAAATTTTAAATGTTGAAAAAGCCCGTTTGGACAAAATACTAAAATCGGACGAAATTAAAAATATGATTACGGCAATCGGTTCGGGAATCGGTGATGAGTTTAACGAAGAAAAAATCCGCTATCACAAAATCATTATTATGACCGATGCCGACGTAGACGGTTCACATATTCAGACACTGCTGTTAACCTTCTTTTTCAGATATTTACGACCAATTGTCGAAAGTGGCTTTTTATATTTGGCACAACCACCGCTTTATCGCTATAAAAAAGGAAAAAAAGAGATCTATTTCAAAGATGATTATCAGATGAATAATTTTCTTATTGAAAATGGAATAGAGTCTTTAGAGGTTTCGGGAGTAGGGCACAATGATTTGGTAGAGTATTTCAAGATGGTTGATCACTACAACAACTCGCTCGAAGCATTGGGGCGACGCTATGCGTTGATTGAACTGATTCGCTATTTTGTTGAAAATCCGGATATTATCGGTAAAAATTACGATGCGATGTATGATGAAATAGAATCATTTTTACAGGCCCGCGGCAATAATATTTTAACCAAACATATTAGTGATGAGCGGTTACATCTTTTTGTGCAGACACAAAGCGGCATGGAAGAACTGATTATTGATGACGACCTCTTTTCAGCACCGAATTTTACGGAAGCCAATTACGTTTATCAGAAAATTAAAGAGTGGAATATGCCTTTAGAGGGTGATATTTTAGAACATCTTGAGCATATTAAAGAGTATGCTAAAAAAGGATCGTATATTCAGCGTTACAAAGGTTTGGGAGAGATGAATCCGGAACAGCTTTGGGAGACAACCATGACACCGGAAAACCGCGTACTTTTACGTGTAACCATTGAAGATGCCGAGAGCGCAAGTGATTCGTTTAATCTTTTTATGGGTGATGATGTCGAGCCGCGTCGTAACTATATTGAAACCCATGCCAAAGATGTCAAACATTTAGATATCTAATGTTATTACCTGAAATAAAAGAGAGGGAAGCACAATTTAAACTGGCAATTCGTATGGGATTTCCCATTTTTTTGCTGGCTTCAGTATTGATTTTTTCACTGCTTTCACAATATATGGATGTCATTCCAAGCAGCTTTATTATTATAGTGGTCGGGCTGTTTGCCGTCGCAGTCTATTTTCTCTTTTATCTGATTTACAGAGGGTATGATGAGCGTATTACCGATCCCATCACACATGTTTTTACTCGAGAATACGGTATAGAACTTTTTAAAAAAGAGATACATAAAGAGTCACATTATACATTTGTACTTATCTCTATTAACAACCTTCATGATATTAACGAACAGTACGGTATTAAAAACGGCGATATTGTTTTGTATGAGACAGCTCAGTGGATTGGGCGATTTTTTGAGGAAAAAGGGGTTAAAAACTTTCCTATATGCGTCTTAAAAGGGGGTGACTATCTTATTGGTCTTAAGGGAACTAAAAATGACTATAAGACCATGATGGATATTTTGTGTATGAAAGTCGAGGACTATATTGTCCAAGATATTGAAGTAAATATTACCGGTGCCATTATTGATACCTCATTCAGTGATAATATGGATCATATTATCAACAAACTTATTGAAATATGTACGACCAAGGCTTGCTCCAACAACATGGATCTTCAAGATACACAGACCGATCCCGATCTTCTTGAAACGCGTGTTATAGATGCGTTACGCCACCAACGCTACTCTATTTTGTTTCAGCGTATTGAAGGCGGGGAGAAAAACCTTTGCGAAAGTTCCATTAAGCTTCTTGATGATTTGGGGAAGATCATACACTATAAAAACTACATGGCGGTGATCAGCCGATTACGTTTGAACCGTGAGTTTGACATACTGCAATTTGAAGCGCTTTATCAATGTTTGCAACAGCATGACGAAGGAACGTTTGCCGTAACTATTTCAGCGGCATCTCTGCGACAGCAACCGTTTTTTCACAAAGTACAGACACTGTTATCACATAACAACTTTGCTGAACGCATTATTTTTGTTACCTCTGAAAAAGAGTATTTCGGAAATATCAAACGTTTCAATGAAATTTTACAGTCGTATCGTCGTATGGGTATTCGTATTGCCATTGATCATTTGGGTGCAAACCAGACGACTCTTTTGTATATGAAAGACCTTGATATTGACATGGTTTTATTTGATAATAACTTCTCAAAACGTATCTGTAAAAGAGGTTATAAAGAGATTATTGAAGGCTTGGCGCTAACGGCGCATGCAATGCATCTTAAAACCTGGGTTAAAATGGTTGAAGACAGAGCACAGTATGACGAAGCAAAACGGATGGGAATTGACTATATTCAGGGACATTATATCGGAAAATTTGAAGCGTTTGAGACAATAATACAAAGGAGTAATTGATGAAATACGGGGAAAAAATTCTAAAAGCATTTGATGTAGAAAACGATCTGGAGATTTGGCCCAATGAACATCAACGCAATTACCGTATTAAGATGACTCTTCCGGAATTTAGCTGTCTGTGTCCTCGTAGCGGCTATCCAGATTATGCGACGATCTATTTGGAATATATCCCCAATGAGTGGGTGGTCGAACTTAAGGCAATGAAGCTTTATATTAATTCGTTTCGAGAGCGTCATATTTCTCATGAGAACAGTGCCAATGAGATTTATGAGGTCTTGGAGCGAAAACTTCAACCTAAATATTTAAAGCTTGTTGCCGACTACAATCCCCGGGGTAATGTTCATACCGTTATTGAGATTGACAGCTCAACAATGTCTCTTTAACCAAACTTACCGGTAATGTACTCTTCGGTCAGTTTCTCTTTAGGGGTAACAAAAAGCTCTTCGGTCTCTCCAAGTTCAATGAGTTCACCCAAATACATAAAACCGGTGTAGTCACTTACTCGAGCCGCTTGTTGCATGTTGTGGGTGACAATAATAATAGAGACACGTTCTTTAAGTTCGCTTACAAGCATCTCAATGCCTTGTGTGGAGATAGGATCGAGTGCGGAGGTCGGTTCGTCAAAGAGTAACACTTCAGGTTCAACGGCAATGGCACGTGCTATGCACAGACGTTGCTGTTGTCCTCCGGAAAGACCGTTAGCATCATGTTTGAGACGATCTTTTGCCTCATTCCAGATGGCGGCATCTTTAAGTGCTTTTTCGACGCGGTCGCCGAGTTCGCTTTTATTTTTAATTCCCTGCAGACGCAAACCGTAAGCAACGTTATCAAAAATACTCATGGGAAATGCGGTCGGTTTTTGAAAGATCATACCGATTTTGGTACGCAGTTGTATGAGATCTTCTTTAGCATCTAATATATTGCGACCTTCAAAAAGAACTTCACCCTCATAAGTGTTACCGGGATAGAGATCGTGCATGCGGTTAAATGAGCGTAACAGTGTGGTCTTGCCACAACCTGAAGGGCCAATAAGTGCAGTCACGCAGTTTTTGGCAATGGGCATACTCAGTTTTTTGATATTTGGTGTCTCTGAACTGGCATAAGTAAATTCAAAATTATTTACATGTAAAACTTTTTCTTCCGGAACATCGATAATGGTTGCCATTATTTACCTCGCTTTCGTAATAAAAATAATCGTCCAATAATATTGAGACCTAAAATGAACATGGAGAGAATAAATGCTGCTGCCCAACCCAGACGTTGCCAGTCTTCGTAGGGACTGGTTGCATAGTTATACATGGTTACCGTTAGTGATGCCATCGCTTCGCTCATATCGGTATTCATAAAGTTGTCGTTAAATGAGGTAAAAAGTAAGGGAGCGGTCTCTCCGGCAACACGGGCTATGCCGAGTAAAATACCGGTTAATACGCCTGCCTTGGCACCCCGATAGACTACTTGAATAATAACTTTGTATTTGGGAGCACCTAAGGCAAAAGCTGCTTCCCGCAGTGTTGAAGGTACTAGCTGCAGCATGTCGTCGGTTGTGCGTAAAATAATGGGAATCATAATAATTGCCAACGCCGCTGCGCCGGCATAACCGCTGAAATGTCCCATGGGAATAACAATAATGGCATATACAAAAGCACCAATTACAATACTGGGTGCACTCATCATAATGTCGGAGATATCACGAATGGTCTCTGCGAGTTTGGAACCTTGACCATACTCGCTAAGGTATGTACCGGCCATTACTCCTAAAGGTACACCTATTGCCGTTGCATAGAGCACAATGAGCAGTTGGCCGACTAAGGCATGTTTTAAACCGCTTTGCTCATACCCCGGAGGAGCCCCTTCATTGATGAATATAGCTAAATTGAGTGCTTCAATACCGTTAAAAACCAATACCCCTAAAATCCAAAATAAAAAGCCCAGTCCAATAAATGCAGAGATCGTAGAGAGGGTCATGATTATATTGTTCATTATAATACGTTTGTTTCTATATGTCATCTACAGACTCCTTTTACGACGTAAAAAGTAAAATTTCGCAATGGAGATAATGGTAAAACTGATGACGAGTAAAATAAGCGACAGCTCAAAAAGACTTGAAAAGTACAAATCGGTATCGGCTTCGGTGAATTCATTGGCAAGCGTGACGGGAATGGAAGTGGCCGGAGCCGTCAAGTCGGTAGAAATTTTATGAACATTACCCATTACAAATGTCACGGCCATGGTTTCACCGATGGCGCGTCCCAAAGCCAAAATAAGCGAGCCGATAATTCCGGCTTTGGCATAGGGAACGATAATATCTTTGACCACGTCCCATTTGGTGGCTCCCAAAGCATAAGCAGACTCTTTTAAGATATCGGGGGTGGTGTCCATGGCATCGCGAGTTACTGCCGCCATAAAGGGTAAAATCATAATGGCTAAAACAATGCCGGCGGTGAGCATGCCGATACCCAGGCCGCCGAAGAGATCGCGAATAATGGGAACAAAGTAGAAGAGTCCCCACATGCCGTACACTACCGAGGGAATAGCGGCAAGCAGCTCAATAGAGACACCGACGGGAGCCTTAAGTCGATGGTGGGCAATTTCACTTAAAAAAATGGCTACACCAATGGCAATGGGAACGGCAAGCAGCATGGCTAAAAATGTAGAGATAACCGAACCGGTAATGGCAGGTAACGCTCCGAATTTTTCAAGATTGGGTGCCCATTTGGTCTCGGTTAAAAAGTCAAATCCAAAGGCATTGATAGATTCCATAGAGTGTTGCAACAACACGGTAAAAATCCATGCTACAATCAGTAAGACCAAAAGAGCTATGATTTTTGTTGAGAGGGCAAATACTTTATCAATAACGACGCTCACAATGACACTCCTTCAAAAGACCAGAATTTTAGAGCAGTTTCATTACGGTTCGGTTACTAAAAAATGAACAGTTGTTCATAGATGCTTTTGTTGCCGTTTATTGTGGGGCAAAAGGGTGGTAGAAGGTGCGCTTACGGGCGTATGATAATGGTGTCGTATTGTTTTGGGAATACGCCTTCCTTTAACACACAGAATGTCTTTGACCATAACCGTTGCAACATATTCGGGGTCAAATTTACATGTAGATGTGAGATACTCAAAGAGCAGCGTGCTTAAACGTTCCAGAGAAATTTTCCAGGTTGATTGCGTTTGGGAGTAGATCCATTCACTTAACGCATAGAAGCCGTCAAAAACGGTGGTGTCGGTGTGAATCAGAGGGAAGGTGTTTTTAAAGTTTTGGCTATTGTAGATAAGATCCCAAAAGCGTGCAAAACGTTTCATCTTTTGAATCTCTTTAAAAGAGAGTCGGTCATTTTGTAAAATATCGTAAGGCGGTGTGTCGGAATAGATCATGCCGTACTGTGCATCATGACGTCCCATTACCGTACCGCTGAGTTTTTTTAATATACCAATTTGGATTTCAGAGTCTGTGAGTGCGCAGAGCACATTGAGATTGTTTCCAAATCCTGCCAAGCTTTCACCCGGAAGTCCTACAATAAGATCCAGATGCATATGTGCTTTGGTCTTATGGTGTAAAAAACCGATGTTCTGTTTAATCTTTTCAAGCCTTAACGGACGACCAATCGTGTTTGCAATAGCGGGATCGAGCGTCTGTATGCCAATTTCAAGCTGTAACGAACCCGCAGGAAAACGTGAAATTTTCTCTTTGATAGTGTCGGGAAAATGGTCAGGAATAACTTCAAAATGAACAAAATAGGGCGGTTCTTTGCTCAGGAAAAAATCAAGAAACCGGTTCGCAATATGCACATTCAGATTGAACGTTCGGTCAATGAATTTAAAGTTTCTCACGCCGCGATTCCAAAGCGTTTCAAACGCTTCTAGTAACTTGTTTGTATCAAAATTACGTACTTTTTCATCTATAGAAGAGAGGCAAAACTCACATGAAAAGGGACAACCTCTTGATGCCTCAACATAGATATAACGGTTCGTGATGTCGTTTTGGTTATAAAACGCATAGGGGAGTGTGAGACGTGAAAGTTCAACCTGTGAGGGCTTAACAATTCTCGATGGGATAACCCCATCGGCTAACAATGTTTTACATGTTGCATAAAACGCTACGTCGCCTTCACCTTGAATAATGACATCGGCACGGTCAAAATTGACGCGAAAAGGCTCGTAACTCACCTCGGGACCGCCCAAAATAACAGTGACGTGAGGCGCAACTTTTTTTAAAATCTCCAGAAGGGCATGAACCTGCGTCGCATTCCAGATATAGACGCCGATACCGATGATTTTCGGTTGCCGATCCAAGAGTGCTTCGGCAATAGTTTGAAGGGATTCGTTAATGGTAAACTCTAAAATACATGTAGAAGATTGGAGCTCATTCATATTGGCATACAGGTAGCGTAGCGCTAAAGAGCTGTGGGTGTAGCGTGAATTTAATGTTGTCAGAATAATCGTTTTCATCAAACGATTATTGACATTTTGGGCAAATTCCTGACACAATTAATGAGGTGTCATCAATCGTATAGCCATTATCGTCGGCAATTGTATGCGCGACTCGGGCAATATCAAAATGGATATCTTTAAATTCGCCACACACATGACAGACAAGATGCGCATGCGGTGTTTTTGAAATTTCATAGCGCGCCTTGATATCAGGTGCTTTGACCTCTTTAATGAGCGAGGTCTCAAGCATGGCGTTAATGTTTTTATACAGTGTTGCCAAGGAGATGGAGGAGAACTGTTTTTTGATGGATGCAAACAGCTCTTCAATACTAATATGTCCGGCTTCGTGCATCAACTGCAAGATGCCCAGACGCTGCGGTGTTATTTTTAAGTTATTCTCTTTAAGTAGTAATTCGTAATTCATGTTGGAATTATAACACTTTTATAAGAGAAGTTAATTATATGAAAATATTAGTTAAAAGATAATAATTTTCTTTTAAGTTTTAAAGACTATAATTTCATATCATTTAAGTTAGTTGGACTTAAGTATTAAAAACAAAATTCAATTAAGGGGAAAAATATGAAAGTTATTGCATTAAGTGCATTGGCAACAGTAACATTGATGGCATCGCCATTGGTAGAGAGTGCGAAACAAGCAGGTTTGGTTGCAATTCCGGATTCGGAATCGGCACTGTTAAAGATGATTGACAATCCAAATAATCCGATTACGGCAAAAAAAGTGGAGTTGGGTAAAAAACTCTATTTCGATCCGCGACTCTCAAAAAGCGGTATTATCAGCTGTAATACCTGTCACAATTTAGCTGAGGGCGGTGATGACGGTGTTCCTGCGGCAATCGGTCACAACTGGGCAATGAATCCGCACCACCTCAACTCACCGACGGTATATAACTCGGTATTTTTTGAATCGCAGTTTTGGGACGGACGTGATCCGGATTTAGAAAAACAGGCACAAGGACCGATTCAGGCACATCCGGAGATGGCGGCGACTAAAGAGCATGTTGAAAAAACCGTGAACTCAATGCCGGAGTATGTGATGGAGTTCAAAAAAGCATACGGCAAAGATGTTACGGTAGATTTCAAAACCATTACCGAAACCATTGCGACTTTTGAGCGAACATTGACAACACCGTCACGATTTGATGACTTTTTAAACGGCTGTCCGAGTGCATTGAACAAAGCGGAACAAGAGGGGTTGAAGACTTTTATTGACAAAGGATGTGCAACCTGTCACACCGGAGTTGCGCTTGGCGGTTCCATGCAGGCATTTGAGATTACGGCAAAATACAAACATGCCGGTTTGGGTGACTTTAAAGGAAACAAAGACGGTCTGGTTAAAGTACCGACATTGCGTAACATTACGCAAACGGCACCGTACTATCACAACGGCGGTATCTGGAGCTTGAAAGAGGCGATTGATGAGATGGGGCGAACACAGTTGGGTATTAAGTTAAGCGACAAAGAGATTGCCTCTATTGAGACGTTTCTTAAAACACTTGACGGCAGAAAAGCTGAATTGGTATATCCGCAACTTCCGGCTTCTACAGAAACAACTCCTAAGCCAAACGCCAATTAACTGCTGGGCTCTTTCGAGAGCTTATCGGCAGCGCTTGGCCAAAAAAGCGTTAAGCTGATTGGCAAAAGCATGAGCATCTTTCGGTGAAAAGGGCTTTGGTCCTTTTGTTATGTCACCACATTCACGAATGGACTCCATGAGATTACGCATTGCCAAATAGTGCTTGATATTATCGGCACTGAAACGTTGACCGCGATGATCGATGGCATGTGCTTTTTTGGTAACGATACTATCAGCCAGGGGAATGTCAGCGGTGATGACGAGATCCCCTTCTTGAACCGATTCGGCAATAGCGGCATCAGCAACATCGGCACCTTGTGCAACTATAGTATAGGTTATATATTTAGATGTTCCCAGAGATATTTTTTTATTTGAGACGACAAAGGTTTCAATACGAAGTCGTTCAATGGCGCGCAACAGAATGGGTTTGAGCAGATTGGGAAAGGCATCGCCATCAATAAAGAGTCGCACGAATGCGCTCTATTTTGTAATGGTTACGACGATTGCACCGCGAAGGTCACTCATTTTGTATCCGGTTGCTTTATCGTTGGGATAGCTTGACTTTATAAAGTTGGCGAGTTTGGTATTGTTAGTGATATCACCGTGACATTTGAGACAGACACCTTTGTTAATACGTAGCGGTTTGTAATATTTTGCCGTGGCACTGTCGACACGTTCTACTACATATTGTGGCAATATAACATGATTGTTTTGTAACTGTTGCAGTGCTTCTAAAATGGCTTTTTCCGAACCTTGTGCCGCATTGGCGGGATTGCGCTCATTCAGACTGATGCGCTTGACACTAATGTCCTTGCCGTATTTGGTGCTGACGTTATCGGTAAGGGGAAAGGCTTTAGCAGAGCAAAATTTTGCTGCACCCAAGGGTCCTTCACTTTGAAGATGTTGTTTGAGATTTTTTCCAAGGGTTTGGATGAGGCTCGTTGCGACCTCATTACCCGTTTTGACGATGCTGTCATACTCCTCTTGCGGGGTCGTATAGGGGTTGGCAAGCAGTGATGTACCCAGTAGTGCGAGGGCGCTTAGGTAAGGTAATGTTTTCATGCGATTTCCTTTATGAATTTCAGATAACTAATAATACTACATTATACTTATAATAAATTTGATGTAAATAATTATCTTTTTATGTAAGTTTGCAACCATGCAATCGCTTCCGATTTACATGTAAATTCTTGTCGTAGTTGCGCATTGTAGGCATCATTCAATAGGGTTTTAAAGCTTTTGGAAGGCTGAAGCCCCTGTGCAATAAGATCACGACCTTGAAGCAGTGGCTTGGGCGGATGATAAAATACATGTAAGGCCTGTGCCTTCTCGGCCAGCCATATTCCGGCTTCGAAGCGGTAGTGGTCCGTATGGCGGTGACATTTTCTCGCTATGGCTTCGGCAACGGGGAGCAGGTCGGCAATGCAGACGTTGACAGAGAGCTTTAAAATTTCGGCTGAACCCGATTGCGCATCATACATCCGTTGCGGGTAGCGATTGTAACGCACCAGCGTACTAACGGCATCAATGAGTGCAGGATGCTGTGTCAGTCGGTGAAGAAAGGTTTTGCCCTCATGGGGCATTTTATGACAGAGAATGGCGAGCATGGCAACAAGATCTTTTGTGGCATCACCACGTCGCATTGATGCCATGGTATCTAAAGTCAGCAGTGTATGATCAAAAAGATTCTTTTGTGAACGGCAGGTTTGCGATGCCATCGCATCAAGCTCGTCAAAATAGCGTAAGGCACCGAATGCTTTGAGCAGACGTATTCCTTCGGAGGGTTTGTCGGCATTGAGCAGCAATTTACGAAACTCTTCAAAAATACGCTCTTTTGGTAACGTTTGCAGTTCACCGGAGGCCACTATGGTACGGCAGAGTCGGTGGAGTGAGTCGCTAATGTGCAGATTAAAACGTGCCGCAAACTGCATGGCACGATAGAGTCGCAGGGGGTCTTCAACAAACGTGTTTGCATCCACTTCACGCAAGAGCCCGTTTTTCAGGTCATCTTGCCCGCCGTAAGGGTCCAGCAGTGTGTCAGTTACGGTATTATAGCCTATGGCGTTGATGGTAAAGTCTCGTCGACGTGCCGCGGCGCTAAAGTCGAGTTGCTGTGCCGTATTGACACGAAAGCCTTTGTGGCCGGGGGCTATTTTAGATTCGGTACGCGGCAGGGAAATATCTAAAGAGAGTTCGTCTATGCGCATTTTCAACACACCAAAACTGCGCCCGACTTCATGAACGGTTCCAAACGTATTGAGAACGGTTTTGAGTGTTTCTATGTTGTTAGTCCCGTAGACTTCAATATCGATATCTTTGGAATATACATGCAGTAGGGTATCGCGTACGTATCCGCCGACGATAACCGGAGTCATCTTCTTGGCTATCAGTGCGTCGAGCAGCGGCATGAGCGTTAGCGGTAGGGCAATGAGCATTTAAGATGCTTTGAATTTTTTAATGCTGAAGCTAAATGTTGAGCCTTCATGCAGACGGCTTTTAACGACAAGCGAGCTGTTATGAAGCTTTAAAATGTAGCTGACAATGGCCAGACCGATACCCATGGAGTTATCCCAGCTGTTTTTATGGACGCGGTAAAATTTTGAGCTAATCTTTTCGATCTCTTCAGCTTCAATGCCAATGCCGAAATCTTCGACCACAACGTCATTATCAGTTAAACTCAGACGAACATCCTCTTCGGAGTATTTAAGCGCATTGTCAATAAGATTGACGACAACAAGCTCTATCATGGTTTTGTCGGCAAACACCCTGCGAGAGGTTCCCGTATAGATAACGGTACGGTTTTTATAACTTTTGGACATGTTGCTTGCAATCTCTTCAAGCAGCTCGCTAAGATCAAAATGGGTCGGTTTGATGCTTAAATCGTTATGCTCCAACTTGACCGACAGGCTCAACCGATCAAGCATACTGCTGATTTTGTGACTGTTAGAGAGGATTTTTTGTAAAAATTTTGTGCGTATTTGCGCATTGATTTCCGGATCGTCATGCAGGGTTTCGGCATAGCCCATAATGGAAGCAATCGGATTTTTGAATTCATGCGAGATAGCCGAGAGTATGTCGTTACGCTGTTTGTTAACCAAACGCAGTTTTGCCGTATATTTGCGTTTTTGTTTCTCGCGAGATGCCAATTTTTTAACAAGATTTTTTAGCAGTAAAGAGATCTGTAAAAATTCGTTAAAGTAGCGGGTTTTTACCACGGCTTTGTAATTTTTGTTGGAGATGGCATCAAGATATTGGGTGATTTGCATGATATCGTAACGGATGCGCTTGCTCATTTTTAACGAGACAACAATGGCAATAAGGGTCATGAGGGCAAAGATAATGAGCAGGTTGCGCCAGAGTGCATAAAAATTATGCATGATGCGCTCCAGACTGATGGACAGACGCAGGTAGATCGGATGCTGCTGCCAGATGATACGTTTGGAAACATATAGAAAATCGGTTTTTAGAGTTTTCGAGTAACGGGTACTCATACCGAATGTTTGGGAGTTTGATGCTATCACTTCAGCGCGGTGAGCATGGTTTTCCATATGTTGTTTGTCCGTATTACTCTCGGCTATAACATTGCCGTTTGTATCAATAACGGTAATACGTAAGCCCGTGGCACGGTGCGCCTTTTTGACATACGTATCGAGACTCTCAACGGTATTGAGTTCCAATGCAATAAGGGCAATAGAGCTTTTGAGATGATCTTCATAATACTCAATAACTATATCTTTAAGGGTAATATAACTTGCCAACGAGGCTAAAAAGAGCGTGCCTAAGAAGAGACCGAGAAACTTAATAATAAAGACATGGTGAATGTTTAGCACAAGGTGTATCCGACACCTCGAACCGTTTTAATGTACTCTTTCTCTTTGTCGGGGTCAATTTTTTCTTTGAGGCGGTTAATGGCAACGTTGACCGTGCGATCTTGATAGATGCCATCATTGCCCCAGACATGCTCAAGAAGATAATCACGATCGAGTACGACGTTATGATTGTTCATGAGGGTATGAAGCAGGTCAAATTCGAGTTTGGTCAACTCTACTTCCTGTTCTGCAACATGTAAAGTATGGGCATTAAGATTGAGCTTCATGTCGCGATGTTCCAAAATACCGTGGGACGCTTCGTGGCGTGTACGGCGTAAAACGGCTTTGATACGTAGAATCAGCTCTTTCATATTGAACGGTTTGGTAACATAGTCGTCACCGCCACGTTTGAATCCCTCTTCAATATCGTTGTCACGATTTTTGGCGCTCAGGTAGATTACAGGGAGGTCAAAGCCTTTTGCACGAATCGAGGCAACAAACTCGCTCCCCTCTACTCCGGGAAGATTGCGATCCATAATAAGCAGATCAACCGACTCCTCTTCGAGTGCCTGTTCGACATTTTTGGTATGCATAAAACCGAGGGTTTCAAAGCCTTCTTTAGCGAGGTTATACTCGATGAGCTCTAAAAGATCCTCTTCATCTTCGACAATAAGTATGAGTGTTTGCATCACATTCCTCTGTTTAGTAGACGTTGATGCTCCCGCCCTCTTTGGCATAGAGCATTAAATTGGCGATATTGACCGAACGATCGCATGAACGTTCGAGTTTTCGTAAGGTTCCCAGCACTTTGACATATTCAATAGAGAGCTCTTTTTCACCAATAATGAGATTCATAATCTCTTTCTCCAAAATAGCGAAAAGGTCATCGTTTTTACTCTCTTCGACCATTACTTTACGGTAATACTCGTCAATATTGCATATTGTAAACTCTTTAAAGCATTGCAAAAGATATTGTAACGCATTTATAGTACTTTTGTGTAGCTGTACAATAGTATTGTTTAGCGGTGTAAGGTGGCATTCACTTTCACAATGTTCCTTCATGCGGCGTGCATACTTTTTCACCCCGTCACCGATACGGACAATTTCATTGGTCATTTTAAGGTAGGAGACAAGCATACGAAGCTCGTTGGCTTCAGGACCAAAAAGGGCAAAGGTTTTAATAATTTCGTTGTCAATCGCGTTAGCATCACTTTGAATGGTTTTGAGTTGGGACTTTACGAGATCATATTCATCACTTTTATCGTGAATAAAGGCATCGAGTGTAAGCTGGTTGGAGACAATAATTTTTTCTAAAAGGGCGGTGATCATCTCTTGGATTTCGGTAATTTTATTTTCGTAACGTTTTAACACGTTCATCTCCTTGCTAACATAAATAAATAATATCTGAAAGAGTATAGGATTATGGTAACAGAAAGGTTACAAGCTGTATTGCCGATTGTAATCAAACGGTTATCTTGCTTCTTTACAATGTCACCATCTTAAACGAAATGAGGAGAGATATTATGATAAAACGTATTGTTTCAGCGGCATTGATTGCAGCCGTTACGGTTACGGCATCGATTGCCGCCGATAAGATTAGCGGAGCGGGAGCATCGTTTCCGGCACCACTCTATTATGATTGGGCATATAACTATCAAAAAGATACGAAAAGCCGAGTGAATTATCAGTCGATCGGTTCAGGCGGCGGTATTAAACAGATAAGCAACCGTATTGTTGATTTTGGAGCATCGGATAAACCGTTGAAAACAAAAGAGTTAATGAAGAAGAAGTTACTGCAGTTTCCTACGGTTATCGGATCCATTGTAGTTGCCCATAATATCCCGGGTATTGCCGATGAAAAACTCAAGTTGAAAAACAGCGTGGTTGCCGATATTTTTTCGGGTAAAATCACCAAATGGAATGATCCGGCTATTCAGGCAGATAATGCAAAACTGACACTGCCCGATGAAAAAATCATTGTAGTGCGTCGCTCTGACGGTTCAGGGACAACCTATAACTTTACATACTATTTAAGCAAAAGCTCCGATAACTGGAGAAATCATTTCGGTACGGGTAAAGCGATTGACTGGGCCGTTGGAATCGGCGGCAAAGGGAACGAGGGAGTAGCCAATTTACTCAAGCAGACACCGTATGCCATCGGTTATATTGAGACAGCTTATAAAGAAAAGAGCAAACTCGCGGCTGCAACGCTTCAGAGTGCAAGCGGAAAATGGGTCAGTGCCCGTGAAGAGAATTTTAAAGCAGCAGCAAAATATGCGTCTTGGACGAAAGAAGATAATTTCTATGCCATGCTGGCACTGCAGCCGGGTGATACATCGTATCCGATTGTAGCGGCAACGTTTATTTTGCTTCCGAAAGAGCATGTTGCAATGAATAAAAAAGTTATTGCTTTCTTTGACTATGCTTTTAAAAACGGTGACGCATCCGCGAAAAAGTTAGGATATATTCCCCTTCCTGAGGAGACAAAAGCAATGATTCGCGAGTATTGGAGTATGCACATTAAATAGCCTTAGGCTATAATGGCGGTATGAGTTTTACCGCCTTTCCCCAAGCAAGCCTCGATTTTCTGGCGCGTATTCGTCGCAACAATACGAAAGAGTGGTTTGAAGCCCACCGAGAAGAGTATGAAAAACTTATACTGACCCCCTCCCGCTCCTGTGTGGTGGAGCTCGGTGAGCATCTTCAAGCCTTGGTGCCGACAATTAACGCTACCCCCAAAGTTAACGGATCGCTCTTTCGTATCTACCGCGATCTACGTTTTTCCAAAGATAAAACCCCTATTAAGAGTCGGATCGGATTGATCTTTTGGCAAGGTCGCGGAAGACGGATGCAAAGCAGTGCTTTTTATCTGCATTTTTCACCCGATGAACTGTTTGTTGCCGCCGGCATACGCAAATTTTCGACACAGATGCTGACATGTTATAGAGAGTACATCAACACGGCACGGCATCGTGAAGAGCTGCACAGCATTTTAGAAACAATGCGCACAGAGGGGTTGACGATACCGCCACCCAAATACAAACGACTTCCCCGTAGCTTTGATACGAGCTTGAGTGAAGAGCTGCTCACCCGCTATGACAGCATGTATGTCAGTAGTGTTTTTCCGTCTGAAATGATCCACTCTCAAGAGTTCATTCCCAGAGTGTTTGCAAGCTATGCGGCCATGTTGCCGTTACAGCAGTGGGTCTATGAGATGACGATGACGTGTGAGTCATGATTTTACATGTAACCGGTTCTTTTAAGAGATGCTGTTACTTCTCTTGGCTATGATTTCAAAAATTTTTAATAAAAGAGCATGACGATATGAAAACAATGACACCGATACGACTGATACTGTACGTCTCCATATTTTTAGTACTGTTTGACAATGTCTCGTTTTTTACGAATGTTATTAAAGCTTACTATCCGATAGGTGCCGATAATATACTGCCGCTATTGTCTGTTGTCATGATGCTAACCCTGTTTATTGCGCTGCTTTTTACGCTGGTGAGTTCGCGTTATACGACCAAGCCACTGCTCATTGGTATATTGCTCATTTCGTCATTGGCAAACTATTTTATGAATACCTATCAGGTAGTGATTGACGACAGTATGATCCAAAATATTGTCGAAACCAACCTGGATGAGTCCATGGAGCTTTTTGATATCAGGATGTTGTTTTACTTTCTGTTGCTGGGGATACTGCCCTCGTATGTTGTCTATAAGACGCCGCTTATATACGGGACATGGCGCAGCGCGCTACTGCAACGCCTTAAAGCCGTTTTGATCCTTGTTGTATTGATTGTGTTAATCTTTTTTAGTTTCAGCAGGTTTTATACTTCGTTTTTTAGAGAGCACAAGCCGTTGCGATTTTATACCAATCCGACATACTACATTTACAGTTTGGGTAAATATATCGGCAATACATTTCGGATTCAAGAAGTGTTGCAGCCATTAGGGCGTGATGCGACTGTGATGCCCAATGATAACGGACGCAAAAAACTGCTCATCATTGTTGTAGGAGAAGCGGCCCGTGCAGATCGTTTCGCGTTAAACGGATATGCACGCGCCACGAACCCGTTGCTTGAGAAAGAGGAGGGTATTGTTAATTTTACGAACCTCTATTCGTGCGGCACATCGACCGGAATTTCAGTACCGTGCATGTTTTCTGTGTATGAGAAAGATGATTTTTCAGTTAAAAAGGGACGCGCTATTGAAAATGTCTTGGATGTGCTACAGCATACCGGTGCGGTTGACCTGCTCTGGCGCGATAACAATTTCAACTCAAAAGGGGTGGCGGATCGTATTGTGTACGAAGATTATAAAAACGCCGAAAATAATACGATATGCGATAGCGTTGAATGTCGTGACGAAGGCATGCTGGTCGGACTGAAAGGATATATTGACGAGCGTCCCGAAAAAGATGTGGTTATTATACTGCATCAAATGGGCAACCATGGGCCGGCATATTACAAACGATATCCGAAATCTTTTGAGATATTCACCCCCGTATGTCAAACCAATCAGCTTGAAGCATGTACACAAGAAGAGATCTCCAATGCTTACGATAATGCCATGATTTACACTGATTATTTTCTCTCCCAAACCATTGCACTGCTAAAGCAGTATGATACACAGCGTGATACAAGTATGATCTATATGAGCGATCATGGAGAGTCGCTTGGAGAAAACGGACTTTACCTGCACGGACTTCCTTATTTTATGGCACCCGACACCCAGACGCATATTGCAGGGTTTATGTGGTTTGGCGGTATGAATCCTAAAAAAACGCATGTTTTGGCACGTCGTAACGATGCCCTGTCTCACGATAATTTGTTCCATACCATACTCGGAGTGATGGATGTCAATACCTCGGTATACGACGCCTCTTTAGATATTACCCGACCTTAAAAGTATCTGTAACCGAAATGTAATGAAGATATTTTACACTGCTGCTTATCAAAACTTAGGAGAGATTTTTACATGAAAAACGTAGCACTTTCTGCATTAGCAGCATTGGTGATAGCCCCATCCCTTTTTGCAGGGTATGCCGAAGCGACAAACCTCTATACGGACACGACGACCGGACAGGTTTTTACCACACCCGGAGAGAACCGTGTTGCAATGAAAACGAGCGATACGCCGGTATTTTCTAAAGCAAGCAGTTTAAAGTTTAGCGGGGTGCATTATCTAGGATTTGTCAGTTCAAATCCCGATAAAAGTGACAGCAGTACTTATTTTGAGACCCGTCGTAACTATTTTCAAGTCAAAGCGTATCTGTTTGACGATCCTAAAAGTTATTTGCGTACCACTTTCGATACCCATCAAGATGAAACGGGCGACTGGAAAGTACGCCTGAAGTATGCGTATCTTTTTTTAAATAATGTCCTGCCGTATACCGGAGTAGAGTTTGGTCAGGTGCACCGTCCATGGATTGATTATGAAGAGCATCAAGCATGGTTTATGCGCTCAATCAGCAAAGTATTTGTTGAGGCGAGTGAGGCGTCACACCTAACCAATTCGGCAGATTTGGGGGTTAATTTTAAGACAAAAACAGCGTATTTCACCTCAGAACTCGGCCTGTTTAACGGTGAAGGCTACCACGGCGATGAGAGCGGTGCCGGGAATTCATTAGAGTGGCGTTTAACCGCGGCTGTCATGGGTAACGGAGAGAAGAAGCGCAAACCGCTTAAAGACACCTATTTCGATGCATCATTTTTTGGTCAGTACAATATGGACAACAGTAAAAATGAAGATCAGACCTATACCTTTTACGGACTGCATGCGGTCTATAATATGCCGTCACTTTTAGTAAGCGCACAATATGTCACGGCAGACAATGACAATGATATTAGCGATACCAGTCAATATAATGGCAGCGGTTTTTCTATTAACGGGAGCTACCGTTTCGGTGATCATAAAGAGTACTCTGTTTTAGGACGCTATGATAACTGGACAGCGGAAAAGACAATTTCCGGTGAAGAGTATGAGACCAATAATTATATTTACGGTATTGCATGGCAGCAGAACAAAAATGTCAAATGGCTGCTCTCGGGTCAAACGTATGATCCAAAAGATGCCAAAAGCTACAAAGGCAAAGATGCCGAAAAACGTACCGATATCCTAGTGACCGCTGAGGTTCACTGGTAAGAGAGGAGTGCCTTTTCGGCACTGCTGCAATATAAAAGCTTAATTTTTTTCTTCAATAAAATCCTTTTTGCTACTGCTAAGAAACATATTTTTACTCATAAAACAGTGTCCGAAAAATTCTCAAACCGATGGATGAATGTATAATTTTTAATAATTTAACAATAAAGTTAAAACATTATGCTAGAATCAACAATAATACTTAAATCTTATAAAGGATTTGGAATGAAGATGTTGATTTTAGGTTTATCATTAATGATAACACTCTATTCAAACAGCGCCATGGCTGACAGCGCCAATGGAAAAATTATTTTTGAGGCAAAAGGGTGTGTCATGTGCCACCAAAAAGATATGGATACGGTCGGTCCTTCGTTGCGCACCATTGCTATTGGCTACTCGGGCAAAGAGAGTACGCTGGTCGCGTATCTTAAGGGGCAGGGTGCACCGATTATTGATCCTTCGCGCGCATCGGTAATGGCACCGCAGTTGGTTAAAATACGCATGCTCTTTGAAGATGAGTTTCGCGATTTGGCAGAGTATATTGTGGCATCGGCAGATCGTCCGGTCTACTAGTGAGGATTTTGTTGTATCATGAAAAAAATATTAATTGCAAAGGTAAGCAGTAATGAAACGTCGTTTTTTTTATATATTTAGTACATTGTTGGTGTTGCATACGGGATTGTTTGCAGCTGAAACAGAAAAAGCAGCATCGAAAGAGAGCGCTCTGACTGAAGATGAAAAATTTTACGGAACGGAATTGCGTTCGAGTAAAAAAGTGGTGCATCCTCCGTATGAATGGGGTGACTGTACGGTTTGCCATACCGATGCCAAAGGCGAGGGCGGGTTGGTGCAAGATCCGCCGGAGTTGTGTTATATGTGCCATGAGCCCAAAGACAGCAAAAAGTTTATTCACGGTCCGGTTGCCGCAGGCGCCTGTACTGCGTGTCACAACCCTCATGAGTCAGAAAACTCAAAATTGCTGGTAGCATCGAGTATTAATGAGCTTTGTACATCGTGTCACCAAGCCAAAGGGGAGTTTTTGCATACAACGACACACATTCATCCTCCGGTACAAGACAAGTGTACCAACTGTCATGATCCGCATACCGAAGATCACCTTTACCAGCTTAAAGCCGACCGTTTTATGGATCTTTGTGTGATGTGTCATGTTGACAAAGAGGTGTGGACACGTGAAGTCAGCGTGAAACACGGTGCATTGAATCGTCCGCGTAAATGTTTGGAGTGTCATGATCCACACGGTTCGGAAAATCCGAAATTTCTTATTAAAGAGACCTCTAAAGAGCTCTGTCTAACCTGTCACAATCAACGGCTTGTTACCGATGAAGACGGCTACAAACTGACTAATATGGCAAAGCATCTCGAAGAGAATCCCGATTGGCACGGTCCGATTTTATGGGGTGATTGTGCAGCGTGCCATAATCCGCACGGCTCTAACAATTTGCGTATGCTCAAAAAACCGTTCCCGAAAAAATTCTATGATAAGTTTGATAAAGATCACTATATCTGTTTTGAGTGTCATGAGCCTGAAAAAATTCAAGATGAGTTTACCACGACGGCAACGAACTTTAGAAACGGCGATAAAAACATGCACTTTGTACATGTAAATGGGAAGAAAGGGCGTACGTGTCGTGCTTGTCACGATTTTCACGGAACCAAAGAGTACCCGCATCACTTGCGTAAAAAGACGAGTTTCGGTAAAATCAACTTTCCAATCCGTTATATTGAAACAGATACCGGCGGATCATGTGCACCGGCATGTCATGCGCGGCGTTATTATGATAGAGAAACACCAAAGGTGAATTTAAAATAAGTTGAAAACGATGCGTTTATTATCTCTAATGCTTTTGTCAGTTGCCGTGCTTTTCGGTAAAGCAGAAGACGTAAATCATTCCGCAACGTCTTTTGATATTGTTGAGCCGATCAATAAGGCTCTTTATACCGGAGAGCGGGCGACATTCGTGATAAAAGTGTTGTCAAAAGAGATTGACAGGCTTGTCATTGTGCAAGATGAAGGAACCACTGAAGAAATCAAGGTGCTTCCCACAAAACGTACGTATTGTAAAACGATTAATTTACATGTAGGTGACAATAGTATTCAGGTGCAGTCATATCATGGTACAACCTTGATTGAAAGCAGAGCAACGGAACTCTATTTTCTTTCGGAACTCTTTGAGGGTCTTGATGATGAACCCGAAGGGTTTAAGCGTTACTATTTTCATACTGACAACGAAGAGAACGGCTGCAAGGCCTGTCATAATATGACATCGAATGTTCCGACTGACGGGGAACCGTTTGAAGATGTCACCAAAACCACCTGTTATGAGTGTCATCACGGCATGCTTAACACCAAAAATACACATGCGCCGGCAGCAAATTGGCTCTGTCTGGATTGCCATGACGGTAAAATCGGTGAATACAATATGCAAGATGAAGGCAAATCAAAATATCTGGTACGCGATCCGGTGGAACGTAACTGTGACGATTGTCACGATGTGTTGCAGGAGTGGCATAGTAAAAAATATTCACATGGACCTGTTAATGATGGGCACTGCATTCGTTGCCATAATCCTCACGGTTCTGAAAATGAATTTTTCCTTCGCAAAAGTATTTGGGATCTGTGTACGACATGTCATGCCGAAAAGGCAACCGGAAAGCACATCGTCTCAAGTTTTGTATTTGCGCGTAATAAGGGAGTTCATCCTACCAAAGGTCCCAAGGATCCTGCCCGTCCTGAGCAAAGTTTTGCGTGCAGCAGTTGCCATAACCCCCACGGCTCTGACGGTATTTTTCTACTAAGAATGAAGGGCACCATGCCGTTTAATGTCTGCAATCGTTGCCATAAAAAATAATTTTAATTAACTAATTTTATTTTTTAAAGTTCTTATTATAGGGACTGATCCTTGGAAGTTTTTTTTTGGAATAACCTTGAGCAGGCAAATAGAGCGTAGTAAGTAAAAATATTCTATATCCACGCTATTATGTTACTATTTGTAACGGATTTGGAAAATTGTTCTTCTCTCAATTGCTTTTTCATTAACTATTGGTTATCATAGTACTAGTAAACATTATATAAGTATTTTTTATATGGTGTGATAAGGAGTTATTATGAATAAAAAGATAAATATAATTACAGGTTTATTAGTTCTTTGTTCTCCACTGGTATATGGTGGATCCATTGTAGGAAGTCCGCACGATATTGGCGGAGGTGGAAATAATGTTGCCGGCGACAACGGTGAGATTTGTGTATACTGTCACACGCCTCACGCGGCGAATGTCGCCTTTGACGGTGCTCCGTTGTGGAATAAGTCCGGAACGGCAAGTAACGACTATATGATGTACGGTGCAACGGCCATCAATACTGCAGGTACAACAATTGCCGGTAATGCAACGGAGGCAACGCCATCGAGTCCTTCATTGGCATGTTTAAGCTGTCATGACGGTATCAGTGCCATCGACTCTATTGTCAATGCTCCGGGTTCTGGTCCGGGGAATTTAGCAGCCGGTACGAAAAACATTGGTCAATTGACGACAATGTTTGGTGGCAATATCGGTGGGGCTGCCGGTGCACCAACCTCTGGTACTACGGTAGACCTTGCCAATGATCACCCGGTATCTATTTTATATGTTGAGAATGCAGCCGGCTTAAGACCAAAAACAACGGTACTTAGCAGTACCAATTCCGGCGGTACGTCATGGGTTGGTGCAACAACTATTAATGATCTGCTTCGTGCCGGTAGAGTAGAGTGTGGCAGTTGTCATGATCCACACAATGGCGGTAACACCCAGGGAGTCAGTACTGAAGCCAACTTCTTGCGTCACAGTAATACCGGCAGTCAACTTTGTATCGGTTGTCATGACAAATAGCAAACGCTACAAATATAGCCTACGGAAGGGAGATTTTCTCCCTTCCATTCTCAATCTTCATTAAAGTTTTTTTGATATAATAATTAGACATTTACTTAAGAAAAACGAATCGTAATGGGTACGATTAATTTAAAAAAGAGGACGAGGTAAGGGAGTTATTATATGAAAAAAACTTTTCTTTTTATATCTGTTTTCAGCATACTGTTTTTCACGGCATGTGCACCCAAGGTTGTTGAAGTCAAGCCAAATATTGTGTTCCCGCCGTATCCAGACGAACCTAAAATTGTCTATTTGGAAACCTACCGAGGCGGTGTGAGCGCTGAAGAAGCGAAAAGCCTAAGCGGTGTTCTTGATGTGTTCTTAGGCGAGGACAATGGTGATTCGGGTGTGTCGAATATTATTAAGCCTTATGGGGTTGGGCTTCTTGACGGCAAGGTGTATGCTGTAGACACCGGTTCCGATGCGGTCTTTATTATGGATGAGAAAAGCAGAGAAGTAACTTTTTTGGGAAATAAAGCACGAGGAAGGCTCATTGGACCTGTAGCTGTAGCTTTTGACAGTAACGGTACGGTGTATGTGAGTGATGCCAAGCAAAAAGTCATTCAAGGGTACGATAAGGAAGGTAGGCTTAAATATGTATTGGGAGGCAGATTGGTATTTACCTATCCTACCGGTATTGCCATCAATAAAAAGTTAAACCGCCTCTATGTTGTCGATACCAAATTGCACCATTTTAAAGCGTTTGACCTCAACACAAAAGAGCATCTCTTTACGGTTGGAAAGCGTGGAAAAGGCGATGCCGAATTTAATTTTCCCACTAATGTCGCCGTCGATCAGAGAAACGGTAATGTCGTTGTTGTGGATACACAAAATTTTCGGGTACAGATATTTGACAAAGACGGTAACTTTATTCGTCGTTTTGGTAAAATTGGAGATAAACCAGGAATGTTTGCACGACCCAAAGGGGTCGGAATCGATACGGAGGGGCATATTTATGTCAGTGATGCCGCATTTAACAATGTTCAAATTTTTAACGATCAGGGACAGCTTCTACTCTATTTCGGAAGTGCCGGCTATACTCCTGCAACATTTCGTTTAATTGCCGGTCTCTATATTGACGAGAACGATAAAATTGTTATTGCAGACGGATTTTCCGGACAGGTGCAAACTTTTCAGTATTTAAGTCAACAATGGAAAGAGAAGCATCCCGATGAATATAAGAAATTAAAAGAGTTTCAACCGGAAATGTAGGCAACTCTAAAGGAATCACGTGAAAATAGTTTTTTTTGTTATGGGTCTGTACGGTTTATTAATGGCTCAAGCCCCATCGCTGCCGGAAGCGACCGCAGCAATTGTTAACGGCATTGCAATTACTGACGATGAGCTCAACAAAGAGATAGGAAAAGAGCTGCCGCGAACCTATTACCACGCAACGTTAAATGATGAAAAGCTCTCAAAGCTTAAGAAAAAAGCGTTACAGTCGTTGATAGAAAAAACGCTGTTGTATCAATACGCGCGGTCACAAAACATTAAAGTTACAGATGATGAGATCGATGATGTGATGGGTACGCTTGCTGAAGCGTACGGCTCAAAAAATACACTGGAGAAAGCATTTCGACAGCTGGGGTTTACGCCGAAGTCATTCCGAAAAGCCATTGAGAAAGATGAAGTGCTAAAAAAACTTTACACCAAAGAGATTGAAGTTCATATTGATGAGAGCGAACTGAAGAGATATTACGATACAAACAGGTACAAGTTTAAGGAGCCTGAAAAAATACGAGTTCGGTTAATTCATGTTCGCAATGATCCGAAAGATCCAAAAGGAAAGCAGAAGGCCAAAGCAGCTATTGATGCCGCCTATAAAGAGCTCAAAGAGGGTGCTGATTTTGCCGATGTTGCAGCAAAATATTCAACAGCAATGAGCCGTATTAAAGGCGGTGACATGGGCTACCTTCATAAGGGACGGCTCGATGCGGCGGTGGAAGAGAAAGCTTTTGCTATGGATGTTAACACTACCAGTGATATTATTGAAGATACAATCGGGTATTTCATTGTTAAAGTAGAGGACAAACTAGAACCCAATCAGCTCTCTTTTGAACAGGTCAAAAAGAGCCTGAAAAAAGATCTTAAAAAACGCCGTGAAAAAGAGCGTAAAGCAGCATTGCTCAAGAAACTCATGGCAACCGCGGTGATTGTAAAGTAGCTGATGAGTATGAAAAAAATGGTACGTATTGTCTTATTGGTGTGTGTAGCAACTACCGGATTATTGCAGGCATATAACTATAGAGACAAAGGTGCATACGGTCGGATTGAGTTTCGATATATTGACGATTACTACAAAACTGACAGTTCCGTGACGTCGCAGCAGGATTTTATTCAAGAGTACCAACTTGGATATATGGGAAATATTTACAGTCCCCGTCTCTTAGATTATACGCTGGAGGGTTTGCTGCGCTTTGAAAATATTGATGACAAGACGCAAGGTGTTAAGTCAACGACAAAAATTGACAGCCAGGATTATAAAGTCAACCTTGCCTTTATTAAACAGAGCAGCTACCCGTTTACGCTGTATGCGCAACGCACCAACCGACCCTACTCGACAATATACAGTCAGTCTATTAGCCGTTATACGCAAGATTTGGAAAAATTCGGTATTACCGGAAGTATGAAGTTTGATCTGTTTACCGTAAATTACGGCGCCTCTAAAAACAAGAGAGTGCAAGAGGATATTGCGACGCTTCAAGATGTAGATACGACAACATACCGTATTTCTGCACGTCGTGCGAAAGAGAACTATCATGTGCAAGTCAGCTATCAGCACCTTAAAAGAATTACGGACCAGACCTATGCGAACAGCAGAACCAGCCAGATTAATCAAACAGACGACAGTGCCGATATTAGATATGGCTGGAATATTTCCGATGCCTTAACGCTAAATTCGGGACTTCGTTATTTAAAAAGCGACTACTATCGTACCGAAACAACAACAGCCGATGCCAGTTTGCGATGGCTCCCCGATACTAAAAAGTATAACGGGATGCTGTCAATATCGGCGAGTCGATCCGATCAGTTGGCTAATGCGTATGACATTGGGGATGCCCAAATATATTCAAATCAGGTAGATATGCTCAATATAAACCAAAATTTTAACTATAATGTGACGCCGCAACTGATGCTTACTGAAAATATGTCCGTGTACCGATTTAGTTCAGATGCCAGTACCGGAACGATTTACAGTTTACGGTTTGGAGCAAACTACAGCAAAAAGCTTGGAAAAGAGACGAGAATGCAGCTCTCCTCAAGTATTGATATGCGCTCGAGCCAAAATGAGACGAGCGGCACGGAATACAGCAGCTATCAGTCCTTGGACAAAGAGAGCTACAGAGTCAATCTTGGTGCTAGAGTGAATCGAAATCTGCCAAGTATACGCTCGACACTCAATACGGGAATAACCTATTACGGTATGCGGACATCACTGGATGAAACACGAGATCGTTACAGTATAAACGGCTCACTGTATACGAAACTTTTTGGTGCATTTGGCAATCGCATTGATGTGAGCTATATGGATGACGAGAGTCTTACCTATTTGAGCAGTACGGACGGTTTGTATGCCCGCGCCATTACACGATTGGAAGCCGGTGAATATATTGACTATACGACACGTTTAGGCATACGGGGAAGGCTGTCGCTTAAAGCAGGCGTTCGGTATTCCAAAATAGACAATGACGGATTGGTGGTATCTCGAACTGTGCCGCGTGTCGATATGAATATGAACTACCGCTTTTGGCAGCGACTGATTTTCACGGCCGGTGCTCATGTTGACAAGGATTTGACCTACAACTACATTAACTATGCGGCTAATGCCAATATTAGTTATAAAATCCGAAAAGTTGCTTTTTCGATGGGGTATCAGTATTACAGAACGAAAGTAACGGACGTTGTTGATGCGATTGAAGGCATTGAGTCGCTCGTGATTATACCTGAACGGGATCGATCCCGATTTGAGATGAAATTAAGTCGGAGATTTTAGATGAATAAGCTATGGTATTTTGCGCTACTGTTTGTGACAATAGAGAGTTTTGCAGCCACAAAAGCGTCAAAACTTGTTTGGCCCTCACCCCCGGATCCGGCGCGCATAGAGTATGTTGCTTCCGTAAACAATGCAAAAGAACTTGGTATTGAGAAAGGATTCTTCTCTAAAATATTTGATTTTATGTTTGGTGAAGAAGATCCGGTTCTAAACAGCCCGTTTGGCATTCATGCAGACAAAAGCCGCGTGTACGTCACCGACATTTTTGCCAAGACACTTTATATTTTTGATAAAGACGAGAGCGATATCATCAGTGTCAAAGGTTCGGATAAAGAGCCGTTTTTATATCCTGTTGATGTGGTCACCGATACCCAAGGTAATATTTATGTTTCTGATTCGGTGCGTGCCAAAATTTATGTTTTTGACAGTGACGGCGATTTCATACGCACTATTGCACCCAAAGCGCTGCAGCGCCCCGTCGGTATTGCCGTCAGTGCCGATGGTCGATGGCTCTACATTGTTGATGCTATGGCAAGTCAAATACATGTAACCAGTTTAAAAGGGAGTTATCTCAACTCTATAGGCGCTCACGGTAAAGGCGAAGGGGAATTTAATCGACCGACTTTTATTGATGTCGGTAACGATGGAAATCTTTATGTGAGTGATTCCATGAATCATCGGGTGCAAATTCTCGATAAAAACGGGAACTACATAAATGCTTTTGGTGAGTTGAGTGACCGTATCGGAGGCTTCGGAAGTCCCCGCGGTATTGCATTGGACAGCGATGGCAACATCTATGTTAACGATACGCTTTACAATACGGTGCAGATCTTTAATTCTCAAGGAGAACTTCTGATGCTCTTTGGTTCATACGGAACGCACAAGGGTGAATTTGCATTGCCTATAGATATTTCAATTTCGGTCGATAATACTATATATATTACGGATACTAATAACAAGCGCTTCCAAATATTCAGACGATTGGAGGCGCCTGAGTAGAGGAGCCTCCCCATGAGATATGTCTCATTATCTTTGTTGGCAGTGGTAATACTGGGTCTTTCGGGACTTCATGCAAGTATTATCAATACCAAACACAATCTTTCTGTTAGCAGTACTGCAGGAACTATTAAAGCACAGACAGAGACGGAAGTCTGCGTGTTTTGCCATATTCCCCATCAGGCGCGACCTGAAGGCAAGCCATTATGGAATCGCAGCATGCCGACATCAAATTACATTATGTACGACAGTGATTATTTGCGACGTATGGGATATCCTGAAGTAGCATTGGATCTCGGAAGCACTAACGATACTCCCGGCGCACTGTCGCGTCAGTGTTTAAGTTGTCATGACGGCACCGTTGCAGTAGGTGCGGTCTACAAGTTACGACGTAACGTCATGAACGGATCAACAATCGCCATGAGCGGTGTTGATGCAGGCGGGAATATTCCCTCAAGTGCATCAGGGTTTTTGGGCACCGACTTAACCATGCATCATCCTGTAGGGATTGAATATGATCCGACTGTCACGAAAAATTTTGATATTGGAACCCGTACTATAGAACTTAAAGCATCTCCGGATGCACCTATTAAGCTTTTTGAGTATGGTGGCAAGCGTTATGTTGAGTGCTCATCCTGCCATGATCCGCACAAAGCGAACAAAATGTTTCTGCGGGCAGCTTCCGGTGCCAATCATGCACAAAATGTGGTCGCTACGTGTACCTCATGTCATGACAAGCTAACATGGACGGGCAGTGTCCATCAGACGGCTACAGCAACATACAGTGATCCCAGTATTTTAACAACGTACGGCAGTAATAAAGTAGGCGATCTGGGATGTGTAAACTGTCATACGCCACACAATGCCCAGGGTATTCCTTATATTAACAGAAAAGTACAAGCGGCCACCTGTTTTGAAGGAGCCGCATCGAGCACCTCGGGAGCTGCATGTCACGGCATTGGTGGCGCCAAAGATATAGAGTCGGTTCTGAGTCGCCTCTATACGCATCCGGTGAATGAAAATACGGTCAATCCAAAGCATACCAACCTTGATACGCTTTACGGCACGGGAGTGAGTGATCCTAACGGAGGCGGAGGCATTTCTTGGGATACAAACAAACATGCTGTCTGTATGGATTGTCACAATCCTCATAAGGCGCGTCCTGGCAAGCATGTTCCTGACGGTCAGTGGTACCCCAATCCCGGAGCCGGAACCAATTTAGTTTCCGGAGTGCTTCAAGGCGTTTCGGGTGTAGAACCAACCTGGCCTGCGGCATGGACACAGCCGCTAACCTTTAGCACAATGGAATCGGCCACGAAAGAGTATCAGATCTGTTTTAAATGTCACTCGTATTGGGGCCTTGGCAGTGCTACGAACGGCATTAACGATGGAGGGCATGTCTCTCCAAGTGACGGGATCACACCACTAACTGATGTGGCATGGGAGATGAACATTAACAACAAATCAGGACATCCGGTCGTTATTAATTCACTGGGGCGTGTCGGATCGTACAACCCTAAAGCACTGCAGGATTTTCAACTCTTAACGCCTTGGAAAGAGAATCCGGGTCTCAATACAATGTACTGTTCGGATTGTCACGGTGCCGATAATGAACTCGGCGGTGATCCGCGCGGACCGCACGGATCAAATTTAAAATATATTTTAAAAGGAGAAAATCAGCACTGGCCCTTTGATGCAAGCGGCAGGCTGTACAGAATGGGAGATATCGGCACCAGCGCCGATACCGGACTTTTCTGCAAGAATTGTCATGATCTGAGCTATCCGCATCAAGAGTGGTGGCGTCGCATGTCAAATATTGATATTACCTGCGTGTCGTGCCATGTAACCGTACCACACGGTTCACCGGTTTCACGACTGATTGGCTATAGTAACTTTCCCATACCGTATAACTACAACGGAAACAGTTTACGAATACAGGGATTTCGAAAAAATGACTTTTTTGACAATCGGGATGTTTATGCACCGAGTTGCGGTGAAAGACAATGTCACCGAACCAACGATGGCGGCTATGACCTCAATCCGTTTCCGTAGCCCTTCGGCTTGAGTCTTAAAAAAGTGTCAAAATATCTTTATCGTGTTAAAGCATTAACTTTTGCGTGGTAATTCTTTGCTACACTTTTGGCATGTCAAAGTAGGGGTTGGCCTTGAGAATACAACGCCCTTTTACAGCGCATAATAAGGAGTGTGTGTGATTAAAACAGTGATAGTTTGCTTATGTTTATTGTCGGTGCTCTCTATGGCTTCGGTTCCCATTAGTGATGACAAGAAAATCAAACATACCCTACTGAAATACAATTACGGCATTATCAAAATGGGTCGTAGCGGTGAGACGGCATTTTTTAAAGAGTTTGTTAAAGAAGAGGTGGCGATGAAACTGCAGGTGTGGTTTGAATCGTGGAAATTTAACAATTTGACCATCGTAGCGGCAATTAACGATTTACGATTCAGCCCTATTGTGTATAACGAGAGCAATGCAACCATAACAACACTGGAAAACTGGAGCTTCTCGTATGTGGATTTGACGACAAAAAAATATGCACTCAATCCGGTCAATATTTTGTATAAAATGCACTATACACTGCAAAAAAAGGGAGATGACTGGATGATTGTTGCTATAAAACGCCTCGAAGAAAAACTGTTAGAAACATCCGAAACGCATACCCCGTCTTTAAATGCAACGAAGAAGCAAGCCGAAGAAGACTTTGTTTTTTCTGAACCGCAAAAAAAAATTAAAACACATTAAGCGTTAATAAGAAAGCGTTTGATACGCTTACGCTTATCATATAAAGGAAACTTATGAATACGGTCATAAAAAAAATCTGGTCATTTTTGATTTCAATGAAGTTGATGGTGGTACTGGTACTGCTGTTTGCCATTGCCAGCGGTGTTGCCACATTTATTGAAAACGATCACGGTATTAATACGTCATGGGCGTTAGTATATAGCAGTTGGTGGTTCGAAGCCATTCAGATCCTTTTGGGCATTAGCATTGTGGGCAATGTTATTCGATTTAAGATGTATCAGAAGAAAAAAATTCCGGTTTTTATCTTTCATGTTGCTTTTTTATTTATTTTAGTGGGATCGGGAATTACGCGTTATTTCGGCTATGAGGGAGTCATGCACATTCGTGAAGGGGCGACGCAAAATGAGATGATCTCATCCGATGCCTTCCTTCAGGTAACTGCAAAAAAAGGCTCTCAGGAGCACCATCTTGAAGAGATCGTCTACATTTCTGAATTGGGAGGAAAAAAATTTCATTATGAGATGGATGTAGACGGTAAAGAGCTTGAAGTGAGCTATAAAGACTTTATCGGCAAGGCGGTAAAAACAGCCGTTGCAGATGCAGACGGACAGCCGCTTGTCTCGTTTGTTATATCTACACCGCAGGGTCCGGACAGTTATTTTTTAAATCAGGGTCAATTTGTCGATGCGGGACCGTTGTTGGTCTATTTTGACAAGATGCCGATTAATCGAACACCGTACATTCGTTTTATGCATAAAGACAATAAAATTTCATTTATCTCCAACGTACCGATTCAATGGATGCGCATGGCGGATCGAAAACAGAAGGTATTTCAAGCCAATACGGAGCATCCGCTTGAAGCAGGCTCTCTTTACAATGTTAACGGGGTGCAGGTGGTTGTGAAAGCCGTTTTAGAGAAAGGGCGCGTCAAAGTTGTTGATGAGGCTGAATATTTGGCCGCAGGACACATGAAAATGAATACGCAACCGCTCTCGGCACTTATTGTAGATGTGGAATATGACGGAGAGCATCGTGAAGTGGCACTTATGGGAAAAGGCAAGCGCTACAAAGGATTTACCGAAATGTTTACCATGGGTGATGTCGAACTTTCTGTAGAGTGGGGTTCTAAAATGTTGCAGCTGCCGTTTTCGTTGTGGCTACGCGATTTTATTCTCGTAAAATATCCCGGTTCAATGAGTCCCTCTTCTTATGAGAGTCATGTAACGGTGATTGATGAAGCGAATGGTGTGCGAGAGCCCTATCGTATCTACATGAATCATATTTTAGATTACGGCGGCTTTTTGTTCTTCCAGTCGTCTTATGATAAAGATGAACAAGGAACCATTCTCTCTGTCAATCACGATCCGGGGAAATGGCCGACATATGTCGGCTACATGCTATTGGCGGTAGGTTTTATTTTAACGCTTTTGAGCCCTTACAGTCGTTTTGGCAAGCTGGCGCGTACAAAATATGAGCTTAATACTGCTGCGGTAATGGTTGTGGCTGCATTTTTAGCCTTCTCTTTCTCGCAGCCTTTGATGGCAAAAGATACGCAAGCACTTATTAAAGAGGTCTCGAAAATTGATAAAGAGCATGCTGATTATTACGGGACGATGCTGGTACAGTCACGCGACGGACGTACCAAACCACTCGATACGGCGACGACCAATTTACTCAATAAAATTGCCGGCACCAGCAGCATGTTCGGGCTGAACCACAACCAGATTATTTTGGGCATGGCTTCAAGACCGGACGTATGGAAGCAGCTGGAAATGATTAAAGCATCTCATCCGAAACTTAAAAAAATGTTGGGTATGGAGGAGTCACAGAAGCGCTTTGCTTACGAAAAGGCGTTTGACCGACACGGCAATTATTTATTGGCAAGTATTGCCGAAGAGGCATTGCGAAAACGCCCGGGTGAACGCGGGACATTCGAGAAAGATGTGATTAAAGTAGATGAGCGGGTGAATGTTGCCTATTTTGTCTATTCGGGGCGTTTTATGCGTGTGTTTCCGCTTGAGGGCGAAGCCGCCAATAAAAAATGGCACTATCCGGAAGAGGCACTGACCACTTTTCCTCCTAAAGCGGCAGCAGAGGTGCGAGCATTGTTGCGACAGAATGCAAAAGGACTCGCCGTAGGACTGCGCGAAGGTAATTGGGAGCAGGCCAATGCGGCTATAGACGCTATTAAAGCGTATCAGCAAAAATACGGTGCCGCCGTCATACCGGATCCAGCAGTCACCAAAGCGGAGCTTCTCTATAATAAGCTACAGATTTTTGAACGGCTGTATCCCATCTATCTGCTTTCAGGGTTAATACTTTTAGCGTTTATTTTTGTACGACTGGCACGCCCAAGACTAAGTCTTGTTACACTGACACGGATTGTTTGGGGCGTTTTAATTCTTAGCTTTATTGCACATACGATCAGCTTGGGCATGCGTTGGTATATTTCCGGGCATGCACCGTGGAGTAATGGGTACGAAGCAATGCTCTATATTTCATGGTCCATTATTTTGGCAGGTATCTTGTTTGCAAAATCTTCAGAGTTGGCATTGGCAACGACGAGTATTTTTGCCGGTATTGCTCTGTTTGTAGCGCATTTAAGTTGGCTGGATCCTCAAATTACAACATTGGTACCGGTGCTTAAATCCTATTGGCTGACCATTCATGTTTCCATTATTACGGCAAGTTACGGATTTTTAGGTCTGAGTACATTGCTAGGCTTTATTGTTCTGATTTTTTACATTATGCTGGGCAAAGACAACAAGAAAAACGAGCGTATAAGCGTCAATATTCTTGAAGCGACGCGCATTAGTGAAATGTCGATGATTGTCGGGCTCTTTTTGCTGACCATTGGAAACTTTTTAGGCGGTGTGTGGGCCAATGAGTCATGGGGACGTTACTGGGGGTGGGACCCTAAAGAGACGTGGGCACTGGTAAGCATCTTGGTATATGTTTTTGTGACCCACATGCGGTTTGTACCGATATTGCGTTCGAACTTCATCTTTAATGCGGTCTCGGTTGTAGCATACAGCTCTATTATTATGACCTATTTTGGGGTCAACTACTATCTGTCGGGGCTGCATTCGTATGCGTCGGGTGATCCGATTCCCGTTCCGGTATGGATCTACTATGCCGTTTCTGTAGTGATTATTATGATTGTCGCCGCCTCGTTTAATCGTAATAAGTTGGTAACGATTAAGAAAGGAAAGTAGAGTAGAGCGCCCAAGGAGGTGTCAGTGAGACCATTTTATGCGGCGGTTATATCAGCTGTTTTCCTTTTAAGCGGCTGTTCCTCGCTTCGGATAACCAGCGATTATGACCGTCATTTTAATTTTGACACACTCTTGCGTATTGATGTTGCCTGTGTTCCTCGCGATGATGGAGAGAACTTTGCTCGTGAGCGCATTGTAAAACAAATCATAACAACCCTTCGGCATCGTGGCTTCGACATTACAGACAACGAGAGTGCGGCCCTGCATATCAAAATCTATCTTACCGTACTTCAGAAGAGCAGAGCGGAAACCCGATACGATTATGTTCCGGCTGCCTTTGCAGGCTACTACCGACCACAATATTTTGCACAGACCTTTTACAGGCAACGTTACTGCAACAATGATGCACTTCTCTACCGCATGAATACTACATATGATTATGACGAGCAGCGGCTAATTGTCGAGATACGTGAGGCAAAAAAGGGAGATATTGTCTGGCATGGTGTCGCTGTCGATACATTTTCAGACAACAGTAACGAGCGTTATAGCAACGCATATATACAAAAGCTTGTGGAAGCATTGCTAAAAGATTTTCCCCCACATTAAGGGAGGAAAAATTTACATGTAGATTATTTGACGATGAAGGTGCTCTCTTCGATGATGACCGGAAAAAAGTATCCGTAACCAAAATCGACATCGGTTTTCAGCGTACCTTTTGCGGTTACTGTATCGCCGACGGCAACGGTAGTGTTGAGTCCTGTTACGGTAATGTCATTGGCAGTCGAGCCATCTTGCAGATGTACCCAATCTTTACCCATAATATTTTTAGATACCTTAACAACTTTGGCGTTTAATGAGACCGTGGTCCCGTTTAAATCACTTTTTTGTGCATAAAGCTCTTCGATGGTGTATCCGTCAGGGAGTTTAGCCACCTTGATTACTTCTGTTGCAGCGGGTGGCGTAGCTTTTGCCGGTGTTGCTACAGCCTTCTGAGCCGTTGTATTGTGCTCTTTGCTACCGCAATCATCACAGTTTTTTGCCTCTTTTGTAGCAGGAAGCGCTGCTGCGGCATGCGCTGTCTTGGCAGCAGTTGACGCATCGGCCGGAACAATGGTATTGGCAAAGACAAGGTAGTCAAATGTTTTGTTGAGTGTTTTGCTGGTAAAATCTTGCATGACCATCTGTTCGGTAAACGAGATGGTGTCACCTGCGGCAATTGCAGTTTTAGGTCCTGCTATCCAATAAACATTACCGTCTTCATTGACTTTGGCATACGTATAGCCGGCAGCATCCATTGTCTCTAAGACGGTACCGGTATGCGGTGTTGTTGTCACCTGTGCGGCACTCTGTTGCGGCATAGTGTGTTGAGCGGCAACCTGTTTTGTTGTGGTACCGTAAAGATTCTCTTCAATAGCATCTTCATTGGCAAGTGTCTGTTCGGCGGCAGGTTTTGCTACCTCTTGGGTCGTCGAAGCCTCCGTCTCTGACTCTTCAGGCTTGTTGCTGCAGCCGTACATTAATAGCGCAGCTAATGCCAAACTCATCGATATCTTGTTCATTATAATCCTTTTTTATGTTGATTGGTCGATCGCAATGGTAAACAGCTGCTTATTGAGCAGCTGTTTTTTGCGTTTCCCATGCTTTTTTTGCTTCGGCAAATGTAGCGTCAGGGTTGGCTTGAAAGAAGTCTCGGGTGAAACGATTGTATTCGAGGTCATCTTTTGAGGGTTTTTCATATTTTTTAACTGTTGGAGTCGACGCAACAGGAGGAAGCGATGCAACATATTTAGCAACCGCTTGCATTTCACTTTCGGAGAGCTTTGTAGCCTGTCCTTGCATCATGCGACCAAAGCCATACTGGTTTAAATCACCGCCTCGATATGCCTTGAGTGTTTTGACAATATGTACAGCATCCATTCCGGCAATAATTTTACTAACGTTGAGCGAGTGTTTTTGAGCTTTGTCTCCGTGACAGATGGCACATTTTTTAAATATTTCAGCGCCGTCCGGTGCTGCAAAAGCAACACTACCGGAGAGCAGTGCAAGAATCAATAAATTTTTCATATCTATTCCTTTTTGGCTATTTAATGGTAAAGAGTTACCATAAATATACCTTATCAAGGTAAACGGGAAGTTATTTTATTCTTTTAAATAGATAGCTTTAGGTATTTCAACATCACCCCACTTCTGTTGGTCTAGAATGGTTTTAGCTTCGCTGCTGCCGTTGATATACGCCTGTTGAATAAGCTCTTTTGCTTCATCCAAATCTTTAGGAACGCCGTCGCCGTCACGGTACATTTTTCCTAAAACCAGCTGGGCATCGGGATAGCTATGCAGCGCCGATTTGTTAAGGTAGCTGACTGCTTCTTTGGTGTTTTTTTCAATGCCGACACCGTCTTTATACATAATGCCCACTTTGTATTGTGCAGCAGGATAACCGACATCAGCGGCTTTTTTATACCAGAGGTAGGCTTTTGCAGGATCGGCGGCAATTCCGTCGCCTTTGTAATACATATCGGCCATATGCATCATTGATTTGGTATCACCTTTTTCTGCGGCCATATTAAAGAGTCGGAGCGTCTCGTTCATATCTTGTTTGACACCATCACCATTGTGGTACATAACACCCAAATTGAACATGGCTTTGACATGACCGCTTTTTACCGCTTTTTTATAAAGCTCGGCAGCCTTTGCATGGTCTTTTTTGGTAACGATACCCTGATAGTACATTCCGGCAAGGGCAAATTGACTGTTTGCATCACCTTTGTCGGCTTTGGTTTTGACCGACATAAAAGCGTGTTTGTTCATTTCAGTTATGTTACCTGCAACGGCAACCGAACCAACTAATAGTATTTGTGTCGCAATGATAAAGAACTTTTTCTTCAAGGGATGCTCCTGTTGTGTTTAAATTTACGCATTACGGACGCTTGAAATTTGTAATGCGTATTATTAATTTGGATAATGATAGCCGGATTTATCCAAACGTTTTCTTAAAATAGCCATAAATAACAAAAATATTATTTTATACATAAAAAATAATAATAGATAAAATATTAATATAATTTTAAATAATTATTGTACTTCTTTTATGAAAGATTAGAGCTTCTGTCGCCATGTTCGGTATTAGTTATTATTTCGGTAAAATACATGTAAATTGCTAAGGTTGTGTGATGACAATACCCTTCTCTCTTTTTGTGGGCATTTTACTGTTATTGCTGCTGTTGTTTATTTTAGTATGGTTTTATATTAGAAGACGTAAGCAGTACGGCCCCCATCATCGTGAGTCGTGCAGCAGGCACACTGCAATACCGCCGACATTTCAAGAGCTGCAAGAAGTGATTGCAAACCCTGAAAGCACTTTGGAGGCAGTAGAGCAGGCTCTGGACGATATTATGACGTATTACGCCGGCATTGAACAGTTGGGTGATTATGCGCAGATCATACACAACATGTGCCGGCATGGTAATATAGGAGCGAAAACCATTGTACGGTTTGAGAAGGCATTGCGTGAACACAACCCGTCATATGCTCGAGAGATTGAGAAGATCCTTCAAAAAGCATTGGATGCAAGAGGATAAACAGAGCGATATGCGGAGTAAATACTTTTTATGATAATATTGCATAAATAAAAATACTTATACAATCTGTTTAATCAAGAATAAAGATAAAGTGAGACGAGTGAGTGAAAAAGTACTGTATAGTAGCGGCACTAATAGTAACATTGGCACTGGTGGTGACAACGCTTTATATTGTCGAGACAACATCGGTGACATATTATCATGGTTTTTATCTTCTGTTGGCTCTGCTGAATACCGTAATTCTCTATATTGTGGCTACAACCAAAGAGCGTGATGAGCAGCAAGACTATACGGCATTGGAGCAGATCGCCTTTCGGGATGCTTTGACCTCTTTGCTGAATCGGCGTGCAGTCGATAATTTTATAGATAAAATTATTGCCCGTTCTGAACGGGACGGTTCCAAGTTCGCCATACTCTATTTGGATATGGACAATTTTAAACCCATTAATGATACTTTGGGGCATGATGTCGGTGACAATGTTCTTCTGGGTGTTGCAAAACGCTTACGTAATCTGGTTCGCGGCAATGATGTGGTAGGACGGGTTGGAGGCGATGAGTTCGTCATCATTTTAGATGAGATTAACGAGTCTTCCCTGGCCTTTATTACTGCGGAGCGGGTGATACAAAGTTTTAAAAAACCGCTTAATGTCGATGGCCATAGAATTTCAGTGAGTTTTAGCATCGGTATTAGTATCTATCCCGATAACGGGGTATACCGACTCAGTCTTTTCAAGGCGGCTGATATTGCAATGTACCAAGCCAAAGAGAACGGTAAAAACGGTTATAAATTTTATACGAACGAGCTGGATGACAAAGTTAAAAAAAGTCGTACCATGAACATTGCGTTGGAGCAGGCTCTTGCTGAAGAGCAGTTTGTGTTGCTGTATCAGCCAAGGATAAACTTCAATAACAATCATATACAAGAAGTAGAAGCGTTGATTCGCTGGAAACGACCCGATAGCGGTCTCGTTGCCCCTTCAGAATTTATTCCTCATGCCGAAAAAAGCCATTTGATACTCTCGATTGGGGCCTGGGTCATTAATGAAGCATGCCGTCAGTGCCGTATTTTTTGTGATCGAAATGAGCCGACACAGATATCAATAAACATATCGTTAATACAGCTGAAAGATCCTGATTTTGTTGCAACCTTAAAGCAGGCAATTGATACACACGGCATCGATGCCGCATTGATTGAATTGGAGATGTCAGAGTCATATCTGATGCAAGAAGTCGAAGAGATCATACCGGTACTGCACAAGCTTAGAGCAGTCGGTGTCAAGTTGGCGATTGATGCGTTCGGGAAAGGATATTCGTCCATGGGCTATATGAAGCGCCTACCGATTGATACAATTAAAATAGACAGATCACTGATTAATGAGATTCTCATTAATCAAAAAGACAAGGAGCTTGTTGCAGCGATAACCGCTCTTGGTCATGTGATGAATATGAGCGTTGTCGCTGAGGGTGTTGAGATTGACAAGCATCTGGAGATGAGCAAAAAACTTCATATTGATGCCGCACAGGGTTTTTATGTGGCAGAGCCCCTTGAAGCTGATGCGCTGCATGATTTTTATAAAGAAAGAGGTGAAAAAATATCGTAAAACTATGTAAATCTCATGGGTTACATGTGCTACGCTCTTCTTGTCCAATATCATTGAAAATACAACAATGGTAATGTTACACTTCAATATGAACAGTTCAAAGGAGTGATGATGCGCTATCCGAAATTTTATGATGATGTTGAGACAATAACACTGTATGACCCGCTCTCAGAGGTATTGGGGAGTTTTGAAAAAGGAATTATTGAATTTTGCTACCTCAACAGTGTTCAAAGTGCCGGACACAGTTGTCCGACGGTAGCCGGTGCGTATCTGATGACACTCAAAGCACTTCAAGCCTTATATCCTGACACCATGCCGGTTCGCGGTGCGATTCATGTTGCTTTTGCTCAAGCCGATAATGAGGGTGTATCCGGGGTAATCGCCAATGTCATCTCTAATATTACAGGAGCGACAGAACGGACGGGTTTTAAAGGCCTTGGCGGTAAATTTGCACGACACTCGCTAATGGCATTTCATCAAAACATTAGTGCTTCAGCACGCTTTACGCGAACCGATACGCAGCAAAGCGTCGATGTTTTTTATGATCCGAGCAGTGTGCAGGCTGATGGAGATATATCGCAGATGCAGTCACTGATGGGACGCGCGCTTCAGGGCGATGCAGAAGCAATACAGAGTTTTGGAGTGATGTGGCAAAGTCGGGTCAAAAAAATATTAATCGATAATATTAACAATGAAGAGGTTATTAAAAGCGTTGAAATTTAGTATCTAATATTTTTCGCTATGTGTGAATTTAATGCTTCTTTTACGCAAACTATCTAGAATCGTTAGGACAGTTTTGCTATAATGAGCAAAGCAGCAAGGAGTAGCGATGGATATTTTACTATTAGAAGACGACCAGATTTTAGCCCAAAGTTTGCAAGAACTGCTTGAAGATGAGGGCTACAGTGTTGATGTCGTCTATGATGGTGAAGAGGCATTGGAATACTCGTATAAAAAAGAGTATAAACTCTATATATTTGATGTCAATGTACCTGAAATTGACGGGTTTGAACTTTTAAAAAGCTTGCGTGATGCCGATGACACGACACCGGCAATTTTTATGACGGCACTGATTGATATTAAATCCATGGAAGAGGGGTTTAATTCAGGCGCTGATGATTATATTAAAAAACCGTTCGATCCGGATGAGCTTTTGATTCGCGTCAAAGCAAAAGTAGCGCAAAAAAGTATGAAAATCTACTATTTGGATCTTGATTACGATCCGGTTTCAAAAGAGCTATATCAAGACGGTAAGCTGGCCAACCTAAGCGAAACACAACTCTTGATTTTTGATCTTCTCATTCAAAATATTAACCATGTTATTGACAAAGAGCAGCTGCTTGATCTTCTCAACATTGCTTCAGATGCCTCCTTGCGTGTTCATGTTAATAAGCTCAAGAGCCGACTGGGCATTGAGATTCGCAATGTGAGGGGTGTAGGATATATGATTGAAAAAGTTTGAGGCTGAAGCGCTTACAAAAGGATTTATACTTTTTTTCGTCTCTCTTGAGATTCTTCTTGCCATTATTTTTGTACTTGACTACGATAAAGAGATCGACCGGCTCGACAACAGAATCTCAAACGAGATGAAAATATGCAGCTACAACTTAAAATGCAAACAGTTTGATTTTGACTTTACCGATCGGGAAGATCAGGTCACGTATACGCTCTACAAAGACCGAACCGGCCTGTACAGCTATTTTGACATTCCCACAACCAAAAACTACCTTATGAAGCTTTTTTATCCGCAAGAGCGCTATTTGCAACAGGTGTATGAGATAAAGAAAAGTCAAATATTGATTTTTTCTGTCATTTCAATAGCATTGGCGTTGTTATCGCTTTTCTTTTCATTTTTATCACTGCAGCCGTTACGATCGGCACTGTCGCTGACGGAGGAGTTTATTAAAGACATCCTGCATGATTTTAATACACCGATCTCTTCCATGCTTATCAATATGAAAATGATGAAAAAAGGGAGTGGCGATGCTCAAATTACCAAAAAAATAGATCGAATGGAGCAAAATATCAATACCTTGTTATCGCTGCAAGACAATCTAAAAAGCTATATTTTGAATCATGATTTTCAGATAGAGTCTATTGAGTTATCCAAACTTTTAAAAGAGCGCGTGAGTGCCATTCAAAAACTCTATTCGGAAATTCATTATGAAATTGATGTGGAAGTGATGCACATTAGTGCGAATGAAGATGCCTTGATTCGCGTATTTGACAATCTGTTAAGCAACGCCGGTAAATATAACAAGCGTCACGGATTTGTCCATGTCGGCTCTCACAAGGGAGTGATTGTCATTCAAGACAGTGGCAAGGGAATTAAAAATCCCTCTAAAATATTTCGACGTTTTTATAAAGAACAACAACGGGGCATCGGCATTGGACTGCATATTGTTAAAAAGTTGTGCGATGAGATGAAAATTACAATAGAGGTCTCTTCAGAGGTAGGAAAAGGGACAACATTTACGCTGGATATGAATGCGTTGCGACGGGACTAAACACGACATGAGTGTCCTAATAGTTAATTAACAAATATATTTTATAATGTTAATAAGAGAACTAGGGTATAATATACCATTAATAGAGGAGTTTATTATGATCCGAATGGTACTAATAACTTTATTGAGTATGTTGGCATTTCAAGCGAGTGCTATGGATATTGAAGAGCAGATCTTAAAAATACGCAATGCGAGTGACAGCGATCGGTATCAACTGGTAAATGAGCTAAAGCGGGAACTTTCAAAGCTTGGACGCAATGAGCGGGTCGGTGCTATTATCGCGCTAAAGCAACAGCTGAGTGCTTCACAGAGTGATGCAAATACCTTGTTGGTATCGGGTACGACTAAAAGTGAGCTGAAACAGGGACCGCAAGCAGGACAGCGGAATATTTTAAATAACTTTCCAAGTGTTGCTGCGGTAACCGATGCGCAAGGGAGCGGCATGGTTGGCAATGTGAACACGGTACCTCCTGCGGTCGATCAGGTGGCGCCGCCGCGTCCGCCGTCTACCGTTCCGGTTCCCAGAATGGCACCTTCAAGCAGTACGAGAATGATGAACAGCACCCAAGTTGTCGGTTAATGCACCTCATGCAGTGATGCTGCGGATTGCACTAGGGTTGCTTTTGGCAACCGGTGTAGTGTTTTGTTATCATGATGCGGACTTTGACGGTGTCTCGGATGAGAAAGACGAGTGCCCCAATACGCCCATTACAAATCTTATTGATCGGTATGGGTGCAGCATTATTAAAATCATGGACAATGACCCGATGGGATCGCATTATGATATTATTCTGGGTTATATCTATGATCGTGCTGACTATGGTACTTCTGACGATATTGCAACGCTGACGAACACGCTGCAAGCAGATATCTTTATGGACAACTGGGGGGGCGAACTGTTTACCTCATATTTTGTCTCAGATACGAATCGCTCAAACAGTAGCGGAATGAATGACACGACGCTCTCTCTTTACTACGGTTACAGTGCGCTTGAAGAGTATAATATTTTTCTGCGCTTACGTTTTGGTGCGATTTTTCCGACCAAACAGAATGACTACAACAAGATGGACTATCTTGGCGCAATAAGCGCTAACTTTATTGTCAGTAACTACGCTCTTTTTGCAGGGTATACTTATACTGTTATTGGTGATGACGATATAGAATTCTATGAATTTCAAAATACCCACGCTTTTAATGTGGGATTGGGATATTACTTTGCTGCGAACATGTATACCAGTGTATCGTATTTGAATGCCGACAGCAGTGTAAAAATGATGGAGAACATCAAGAGTGTCTCACTCTATCTTTTTTACGGTATCAATAACAACTGGTTTACAACATTTTCATATTCACAAGGTCTTAGTGACAGTACAAGCGATCTGGCTTCGAACCTGAGAGTCGGCTATTATTTTCAATAATATTGTCCTTAACTCATTTTAAAAAATAGATGGTATAATCGTACAAAATTCATTAAAAAGTGAGATACTATGACCTTACCGGCTTTAGATATTCCCATCACATTGCCTATTGAACTGCCGCTTTTAGTGCACCCGATCACCGTACATTTTGCTATAGTGCTACCCATTGTCATTCTTTTGCTGGAGCTGAGCAATCTGGTATTTAAACGGCGGGCTTTGAGTGTGACATCGCTTCTTTTTATGCTTCTTGTTGTACTTGTCTATTTTGCTGCATTTTTTACCGGAAAAGTGGATGGTTCCGAAGCCGGTCCGCTCTTGAGTGCAGCTGGAAAAGAAGAGCTTCAAGAGCATAAGCTCATCGGCACCTATTTAGTGTATGCAACCATCTTGTTGGTTGCTGTGAAGTCATTTAGCATGCTAATAGCACGAGGCTGGGCAAAAGGGCTCTTCTTTTTGGTACTGGTTCTTTTTATTGCAGCAAGTTTAAAGCAAGGAAAAGACGGCGGCGAATTAGTATATGAGTACGGTGCCAATAATGCCATGGTGTCAACGCATGAAGATACTATTGACGACCTTAACGATAAAATCGAAGAACTGGAAGAGCAGCTAGAGCAGTCTAAAGCAGTTTCTGGAGCAACAGTAGAGGCAGTGAAAGAGGTTCAAAAAGAGCTTGGGAACAGTGTTGACACTGTTGTTGATGCGACCAGCGATGTGGTTGAGGCAGTGACGGATTATGTAAATAAAACGGCACAAAGTGTCAGCAAGGCTGTTAAAGAGGTTGTCGGTGATGTCAATAGCAGCGCTTCCGATGCGGCAGCAAGCGAGACGGCAGATCAGAACAGTTCAAGTCCGATGGATGAAGCCGTTCCGGTATCGATGCCTCAGAGAGATCAGGCAGATTTTCCCCGCGGCACTATTGCAACGCATTAATTTACATGTAAATTGTGCTTAAAGCAAAACAAGGCATAATTGCGACACATTTACGTAAGATCTTTTGAGGAGGTCTTACCATCAAGATATTAGGAATACGATAGCAGTGGATACAATAGCCATAAAACATAACGATGAGATTGTCGATCTCCAGACGGCAGAAGCGAAAGGGATTAGCGGTAGCCCTATTGTGCTGGACAACTCCGATGATGCCCTCGAGGTATTGCGACACTCAACCGCTCATTTGATGGCGCAAGCCATTAAGATGCTCTATCCCGATGCACAATTTTTTGTCGGTCCGGTCGTTAAAGAGGGGTTCTACTACGATTTTAAGGTACACGAAGAGATTGGCGAAGGAGATCTTAAGCGCATTGAAAAGCAGATGCTCGCTTTGGCAAAGAAAAAATATGAGATTGAGCGTTACGAAATTTCAAAAGAGGAAGCGCAGAAAAAATTTGCCGATGATCCGTTGAAACTGGCAGTGATGGATCGCATCCCCGATACCGTAGTCTCCATATACAAGCAGGGCGACTTTGAAGATTTGTGCCGCGGACCGCATCTGCCCTCAGTAAAAGCCATTCGCTTTTTTAAGCTGACTAAAATAGCCGGCGCCTATTTGGGTGGTGATGCCAAGAATGAGATGCTTACACGTATTTACGGCATTGCTTTTGCCGACAAAGAGTCGTTGAAAAAGCATTTGGAGATGCTTGCGGAAGCTGAAAAACGTGATCACCGAAAAATTGGTGCTCAGATGAAACTGTTTACTTTTCGCGAAGAGGTCGGCGCAGGATTTCCCATATGGCTTCCTGCCGGGGCTCGGTTACGCTCACGTCTGGAAGATTTACTCTTTAAAGCACATCGCAAACGGGGGTATGAGCCGGTGCGCGGTCCGGAGATGTTGCGTTCGGACTTGTGGAAACAGTCCGGACACTACCAAAACTACGGTGACAATATGTATTTCACCATCATTGATGATGTTGAGTTTGGTGTGAAACCAATGAACTGTGTCGGGCACATTAAAGTTTATGAAGACGAATTACACTCTTATCGTGATTTGCCGATAAAGTATTTTGAGTACGGTGTGGTACACCGTCATGAGATGACCGGAGCACTGCACGGTCTGTTTCGAGTACGTGAGTTTACTCAAGATGATGCGCATATTTTCTGTACATCCGAACAGATTGAAGAGCAAATTATCGAGGTGGTTGATTTTGTCGATAAAATTATGAAAACGTTTGCGTTTGACTACAAGATGATGATTTCAACCAAGCCGGAAAAAGCAGTCGGCAGTGATGCCGTATGGGAAGTTTCTACACAGGCACTTAAAAATGCGATGGACTCCAACCATCTTGATTATGAGATCGATGAGGGAGGCGGTGCGTTTTACGGACCTAAAATCGATATTAAAATTACCGATGCGATCGGGCGTGAGTGGCAGTGCGGTACGATTCAACTCGATTTTAATCTTCCGGAGCGATTCGCGCTGGAGTATAACGGCGACGACAACAGCAAGATACAGCCGGTGATGATTCATCGTGCCATTTTAGGTTCATTTGAGCGTTTTATTGGTATATTAACAGAACACTATGCTGGTGAATTTCCTATGTTCATTGCGCCGACACAGGTGGCGATCGTTCCCATTGCGCCATCACATCAGGCGTATGCTGAAGTGTTACGGGAGAAGTTGCTCGATATTGGGGCAGATTCGGAAATTTTTAACAAGAACGAAAGTTTGGCGAAACGTATTCGCACAGCGGAGAAGGGTCGTGTTCCTATGATTATTGTAATTGGCGATGATGAGGTTGCAAACGCAACCGTTGCTGTGCGTGATCGACGGACACGAGAACAATACAATGCAAGTGAATCAGAGTTTATAACGATGATTCAAGAAAAAATTAGAGAGGTACATTTTTGAGTAAAAAAGATCAGGTCATTATGAATGATGACATTAGAGTTCCCGAGGTTCGTTGTAATGTTGACGGCGAAGAATCGCTAGGCGTTGTTTCGATTGATGAGGCAATGAATAAAGCTAACGAGATGGGGCTCGATCTTGTGCTGATCGCTCCCAATGCCAAGCCACCGGTCGCTAAGGTAATGGACTATGGTAAATACAAATACCAAGAAGAGAAAAAACTTAAAGAGCAGCGTAAAAATCAGACAAAAATTGAAATTAAAGAGATCAAACTTTCGGTTAAAATTGCCGATAACGACATCAGCTACAAAGTCAAACATGCGCGCGAGTTTTTAGAGTCAGGCAAACTGGTAAAATTTCGCGTCTTTTTGCGTGGACGTGAAATGGCGCATCCCGAAGCGGCAAAAGCAGTTTTGCTAAAAGTCTGGCCCATGGTAGAAGATGTCGGACACATGGACAAGCCGCCGAAATTTGAAGGGCGTTATTACAATATGCTTGTAACCCCTTTAAAAGATGATAAAAAAAAATAAAGAGACATAACTGAGTCTCTGCCGAGGCTCACGCTCTCTTCCGTGCTGACGTAATCTACATGTAAAATCATTGTAATCATTGCAAAAGTTCGCTATAATGCCAGACCTCAAATTCTAGAGAATCATACGAAAGGAGTCCTACGATGCCTAAAATGAAATCGGTTAAAGGCGCTGTCAAGCGTTTTAAGGTGAAGAAAAACGGTTCGATTAAGCGCGGTACTGCGTACAGAAGCCATATTTTGACCAAACAAGATGCTCAAACACGCCGTGAACAAAATCGACCCAAAACGGTAGCGAAAGCTGACGAAAAAAATATTAAAGCTATGATTGCATAGTGTAACACAATAGTATCTCCACATTTAAAGTGGGCAAGTCCGTATAACAACGGCACCTTAGCGCCATTGCGTCAGGGGTAAAGAAAAGGAATAACATGCCAAGAGTAAGAACAGGCAGCGTCCGAAGACGTCGCCATAAAAAGATTTTAAAACTAGCTAAAGGTTTCTACAGCGGTAGACGAAAACATTTTCGAAAAGCAAAAGAGCAGATTGAACGCAGTCTTGTTTATGCCTTTCGTGATCGAAAGCAGAAAAAACGTGAATTCCGTAAGTTGTGGATTATCCGTATTAATGCTGCCTGTCGTCTTAACGACATTAGCTACTCTCGTTTTATTAACGGATTGAAAAAATCCGGTATCGAGCTCGATCGTAAAATTCTCGCCGATATGGCAATGAATGATGCCGCAGCATTTAGTGCGGTGGTAGCACAAGCCAAAGCAGCACTGTAGGAGTTTCTCCGCAGTGCTACTCCAGAATATAGCCTTTCTCTTCCAAGCAGCGTAAGCACTCTTCATCTATCTTTGGTCGTGACGACGTTTCAATAGCCTTCATATCATAATAACGACACTCTTTAAAATCATTTTGTATCATCTCTTCACTGTGACCTTCCGGGCAGATAAGACCGTTAACGGTAATTGTTTTAGAGCTGCAACCGCTATAGAGCAGAAGGCTTAGGGGTACTGCTATGAGTGTGCGCGCTTTCATTCGGCACTCTTTAAAGAGGCTTCAAAAAGGTAGCGGTGATCTTGCGGCAAGGCATTGTAAAGGTTGTGTGCCAAGTCACGAATTTCCCATAGTGCGGCTTTGTCGCTTCGTAATGCAATAAAGTTCTGCAGGCTGCGTGCATTGCAGCTCCATGTCAGCTCTGTTTTATAGCTTTCCGGCAGGCAGTACTTAGCGCGGTCGTTAGAAATTCCGGCAGATAATACTTGACGCAAGTTTTCCAGTGCTTTGACACTCATCTCATCGACAAGCGTTATGTGGGTTAATACCAGATATTTTGAAGCGCGTTTCAGGTCATTTGGTTCAAAAGGCTCTTCGTCTTTAAGTTCTTTAAGGGTATAGCGTGTGCTTTTAACTGAGAGTGATGCCATACGATGACGGGAAAGTTCTTGCAGCAGAGCGCGGCTAACCCCTTTGATATAGAAGTTGTAGGCAAGATGCTCCAGCGTCGAAGCATGCTTGAATTTATTACCGACTCGGTCAATGAGTTCACGGTCTTTATCGCCGCCGTTATCGCTTTTGTCAAAGCTTTGCCAACAGGTGCGTATGGCATTGGCGCAAACAACAAGCGGTGTGTAGTGGTTTAATGTAACGTTCATAAGGAAATCCTTTATGCTTTTTTAATTATAGCAAAAGTCGTCGAAAAAAGAGACAGGCGCATCGCTCCCGCCGAAGGCGAGAGTTACATAACAAAGACGTTGGGTACGATGAGCGGGTATTTTTTCATTTTTCGGTAAATGTGTTTGCGTACCACCTGTCTGAGATCATTTTCCATGGCCTTGGGGTTTTCGATATGTCCGGGTTTGAGATTGACCATAAAATGTTCAAGCACATCTTCCATCTCTTTGGCAAATGCCTTGTCCTGTTTGTCAGCAACCAGACCAAAAGAGGTGACACGCGGCTTGGAGATCAGATGGGAATCGGCTTCGCTCACCTGAGCCACGATCATGACAATACCGTCATTGGCCATTTTCTGACGGTCAATGACAATATCGTCTTCAATCTGATGATTATTTTGATTGTCAATATAGGTTTTCCCGGTTTTGACACTCTTGACTTTGCGCATGAACTTCGGACCGACCTCAATACAGTCGCCATCAGTCATGAGCAGAATATTGCGCTCGGGAATACCGCATGCCATTCCGGTCTCTTTGTGTTTCATTATATGGTTGTATTCGCCGTGTACCGGTAAAAAGAATTTGGGATTGCAGAGGCGCAGCAGCAACTTTTGCTCTTCAATGCCGGCATGTCCGGATACATGTAAATCCCGATCGTTTGCTACTTTGGCACCGGCACGCTGCAGGTGGTTAAGCATGCCCGAAATAGAACCTTCGTTGCCCGGAATTGCACGAGACGAGAGGACAATAAGATCGGTCGGCTTGATTTTAATATGGCGGTGCTCCCCAATGGACATGCGATACAGTGCCGAATTGGGTTCTCCTTGTGAACCGGTGGTGACAATCAGTACATCTTTGTCGTTCATGCGACTCACTTCATCGGCATCGACAAAGATATTTTTAGGTAGTTTGATATAGTCGTACTGCATGGTTACTTCCAGATTGCGCTCCATGGAGCGTCCGATAACACATACTTTACGCTTATACTTAATACCGTATTGAATGGCCTGATAAACACGATGTACGTTAGAGCTAAAGGTCGAGAGAATAACCCGTCCTTCTGCTTTGGCAAACATACGATCAAGTGCAGGAGCAACGGTCAACTCACTGGGGGTTATCTCTTTGTTATATGAGTTAGTCGAGTCGGAGAGCATGCATAAAACACCTTTTTCGCCATAGGCGGCAAAGCGGTGCAGGTCGGCCGTATAGCCGTCAATAGGGGTGTGGTCGATTTTAAAGTCACCGGTATGAATGATGGTGCCTGCTGCTGTTGTAATAGCGAGTGACGAGGAGTCTAAAATAGAGTGAGTCATATGCATCCACTCAATTTCAAAATCATTACCGATCTTATAAATTTTGCGTTTCTCTACCGGATTGAAATAGCGTCGAAACTCTTTAAGGTGATGTTCATCAAATTTATTGCCGATCATGGCGAGCGGTAGCGGTGAGGCATAGATAGGAAACTGCATCTCTTTGTAGAGGTAAGGCATGGCACCGATATGATCTTCGTGAGCATGGGTAATGATGACGGCAACAATTTTTTTGCGAATTTCCCGTAGATAAGAGAAGTCCGGTACTAAAATATCGACACCGTGCATCTCTTCATCGGGAAAACTCATGCCGACATCAACTAAAATGGCCTCCTTGTCCGTCTCAAAAACGGTGATGTTTCCACCAATTTCACCCAAACCGCCCAAGGGTGTGATCCGTACTTTGGCCGTTGAGTTGAGATCGAGTTTAAAATGCGGGTTGAGTCGATTTTTATGAATCTCTTGATTTTTGATGACACTCTCTTTGAGCACCGAGTCGACGGGAGCGGGGGCATTACGTCGTCGATTTTTGTTGCCCCCTTGTTTGTTGCGGTTTGCGGTGTTACGTGAGCGGTTATTTCTGTTTTGTTGCGGTTTTCCACCCTCTTTTGTCTCTTTATTTTTGGGGTTTTGTTTTGGTGCTGCCGATTTTTTCGGGGCACTCTTACTTGGTGTGGGCTGTCTCTCTTCTTGGTTCATCCAAACTCCTTGTTATATCATTGTATAGAGTTGGTGATAGTCATCGGTTGTTATCTGATGAGGTCGAATCGTCAGAGGAAGCTTAAGCGTCTCAAAGGCTTTGAGAACGCATGCTTTGTCGTAGCGTGACGTAAGGTTCTTCATCAAAGTTTTGCGCGGTTGGGCAAATGCAATTTTCAGCATTGCTTCAAACGCCGCGTTACTACGAGAGTGCTTCTTTTTAATGAGCAAGATCGCAGAATCCACTTTGGGCATGGGTTCAAACGCAGAGGGTGGAACGGTAGTAACAATGGAAGCCGTTCCGACGCTCTGTGTAATCACCCCTAAAGATCCAAACACTTTTTCGCTAGGCTGTGCCGCAAATTTTTGCGCCACCTCTTTTTGAACCATTACAAGCACATTTTGACACATCGGATCTGCGAGGGCCTTCAAGATGATGGTAGTGCCAATATAGTAAGGTAGATTGGCTACCAAATTATACGGCTCATCCAAAAGCGCACTCTGCCAAGTTTCCAGTACATCGCCACAGTGTAGCTCCAACTGCTTGGTTGTGATTTTCTGTTCAAATTTTTCATTCAGGTGCTTGCAAAGATCCCGATCGACCTCAAAAGCAATAACGCTTCTGACATCAACTAAATAGTTAGTTAAATCACCTAAGCCAGGTCCAATTTCGACAACCTTACAGGTGTCGTTGGGCATCGCTTGGATGATTTGATGCAAGATGCTCTCATCTTTTAAAAAATTTTGACCAAACTGTTTTTTGGCTTTATGAGAATGTTGCATAAGGCATTTTATCCCAAAAGTGCTTAAGTGAATATTTGATGCAATTTGTGGATTCCAAATTTTTGTTTGGAAAATTTACATGTAAATGAAAAGCTTGGCGTAGTGTTAAGTGAATTTGCTTTATACTTCGCTTACTTTAAATTATGAGAGAGGCAGTATGGACTATTTTGCCAAACGAATCATTCCGTGTCTGGACGTTAAAGACGGACGCGTGGTTAAAGGAGTGAATTTTGTAGGCTTGCGTGATGCCGGTGATCCGGTTGAAGTGGCGAAGCGCTATAACGAAGAGGGTGCCGATGAGATCACCTTTTTAGATATCGGCGCTTCTCATGAAGGACGTGATACTATTGTAGATATAGTGGAGCAGGTGGCACGCGAGGTCTTTATTCCGCTAACGGTTGGTGGCGGTATTCGTAAGCTTGAGGATATTTATGCCCTGCTTAATGTCGGATGTGATAAAGTGAGTGTTAACTCTGCGGCACTGAAGCGTCCGGAACTTATTAACGAAGGTGCCAAGCGGTTTGGATCACAATGTATTGTCGTTGCCATTGATGTCAAGCAGACCGAAGCAGGGTATCGTGTTTTTTTAAACGGCGGACGGGTTGATACGGGTATTGATGCTGTTGCCTGGGCGCAAGAGGCGGCAGATCGAGGTGCGGGTGAAATTTTACTGACATCCATGGACGCCGACGGTACCAAAGCGGGGTTTGACATGATGATTACAACGCAGTTGAGTCGGATGCTCAACATTCCTATTATTGCCAGCGGCGGTGCGGGGAGCATGGCGCATATTCGTGAGGTGTTTGAAGCAGGTGCCGATGCGGCACTGGCCGCATCAATCTTTCACTACAAAGAGATTGATATCATGAGGCTAAAAGCGTACCTGCATGAGCATCATATACCGGTACGCCTATGATTGTCTGTGCCGGAAACAGTGAAACCTTTTCATTTGCAACGCCAATGGGTGTCGGGTTGATTGAGATGAGTATCAATCTGACCCGTTTATGTCTTTTTGACAAGCCGGACTTTTTGCTTTTTGTCGGGAGTGCCGGCAGTTACGGTACCCATCAGATTCTTGATATTGTAGAATCGAAGACGGCAGCCAACATTGAACTGGCTTTTTTGCAGAAAAAAGCCTATACACCGCTTGAAAATGTTGTCTCAACACAGACACAACAGGGCAAAGATGTTATTGTCAACTCCTCAAATTACATTACCACCGACGCGATATTGGCACAAAAATTTGTGTCAATGGGCATTGAACTGGAGAATATGGAATTTTTTGCCGTCTTGAAAGTTGCTCAGGCGTTTGACATTCCTGCCGGCGGTCTGTTTTGCGTGACCAATTTTTGTAATGAGTCGGCTCATGAAGATTTTCTCAAGCACCACGAGCAGGCCAAGAGGGCATTGCACATACATGTAAATCGGCGCATTGGCGAGTTGACATCGTGAAACCGACAATTTTAGACTGCACCAAAGAGGAGTTGTCCCGTGCCATTACCCCGTCATTTCGTGCGAAACAGATTTTTAAGTGGGTATATGCGCAGTATGTCGATGATTTTAATGCCATGAACAATCTGCCGCAATCTCTACGCCATACCCTGAGTGAGCGGTACGCAATTATGCCGCTGCGTATTCTCAAGAAAGAGATATCGCGTGACGGCACCATCAAATATCTCTTTGCATTACGTGACGGCAAGACAATAGAGAGTGTGTTGCTGCGCATGAAAGCGGCACAATACGATAGTGACGGTCAGTTAGTGCATCATGCCAAATATACCGTATGCGTTTCAACTCAGGTTGGATGTAAGGTTGGATGCGCATTCTGCTTGACGGCTAAAGGGGGATTTACGCGTGATCTCTCTTGCGGAGAAATTGTAGCTCAGGTGCTGGCACTGAAAAAAGACAACAATATTGCCGCAGAACGGCGGCTTAACATTGTCTACATGGGTATGGGCGAACCGTTGGATAATTTGCAGAACCTTGCCAAGGCCATCACTGTTTTTTCAGATGAGGACGGTCTGGCTATTGCTACCAAACGCCAAACGGTCTCTACGAGCGGGCTAAGCAGTCAAATTGACCGGCTCGGTGCGATGAATCTGGGCGTACACATTGCCATTTCACTCCATGCCGTGGACGATACGTTGCGCAGTGAGCTGATTCCCATGAATAAAGCCCACAATATTGCTTCTATTATTGAAGCTGTTAGGCGGTTTCCCATTGATACGCGAAAACGGGTAATGTTTGAGTATTTGATGATTAAGGGTAAAAATGATGATCGGCGTTCGGCAAAAAAACTGGTGACATTGCTGCACGGCATTAAAGCCAAAGTAAATTTAATCTATTTTAATCCGTACGAAGGCACACCTTATGAGCGGCCCGACAAGCATAGCATGGTGGCATTTCAAGAGTATCTTATTGCGCATGGGCTGCTTTGTACGATTCGAGATTCCAAAGGCATAGATATCAGTGCGGCATGCGGTCAGTTAAAAGAGAAAGAGAATCAGGAGATAGCGTAAATGGGTACATTGGAGTATGTTCAAATAATTTTTTTGTTGGCGGTAGTTGCTGTGGGTGTTGTGGGTTTTATTCGTGCGGTTAACCGTAAGGACGATTAGGATTTGTAACAAAAAAAAGGTAAAATGGTAGTGAAATAACATTATAAAGGAGTTAAATATGCCAGACAGTAAATGTAAAAAAACAGATTCAGACCGGATTATGCGTATTTTTGAATTGTGTGAAGAGCATTTCGGGTATGTCCGTTTTGTTGGTGTCAAATATCATTCGCGTATCGGATGGGTAGCAAAGGTGCAGTTTAACGACAGTATATATTTTGAAAATTTAACGGCGGACGGCGATAATTCAACAGACGCTTTGCGTAAATTAAAAAATAGAGTGAAAAAGATTATTAATCGGTATAATACCGTATAATACAGAGAGGACTAAGGGATGCTAAGGGCAGCTTTAATGGTGGTGTCATTGACACTTTCTTTATATGCAACACCGTATTGGATTCAGGTGAGTAGTATTGCGGCAGATAAAAAGATTGCGCCTTCCCTTATAAAAACCATTAAAAAAAATGGCTTTTCCTATAAAACAGTGGAGGAACAGGGAAGAAAAAAGGTTCGTTTGGGCAGTTTTTCGCATTACAATGAGGCACGAAAAGCCTTGCCTAAAATACGTTGTAAAATTGCTTATGATGCATTTATTGTACCGCATGCATCAGCAAAATCAACTAAAAAGCCGCCAGCCGTTCCAACCAAAGTTGCGCCCGTTGTAATGAAAACAGAGCAGGAGAAACCGCCTGTCGGCGTCAAAGCACCAAAAAAATCTTGTGAATGTGTTTATGATGTGCATTTGCTGCGCAAGACGGAACTTGACAAAGCCCTGCGTTACTACAAAAAGTCTGCATATTACGGTTTTGATATACCGTAGTCAACTAGAACTCAAGACACTCCAAGTAGGTATTTAAACTCTTTTTAATTCCGGACTGCAAGGATTGAAAAAGCTCTTCGGGGCTTTCGCCGTTGAGCGGGTAGCTCACTTCGTACGAGGGGATGTAAAGGTCGAAAAATTCTTCAAACATATTTTTGACAATAGTCGCACCGTATGTGTCAGTATAGGGCAGAATAAAAAAATACTCTTTATCGCTGTTTACAATGACATCGGAACCTCGAAGTACCTTTTCCAGACTTTCAATAATAAGATCGTCTTTGACTTTTTGAAAATTACAATATAAAATAGTAAAGCTTTCTGCTCGGTTATCATCAAGTCGATCGGCTATTCCCATATTGAGCTGGAGCAGCGACGGAAAATTGTTGTATGCAAAGTGGACACCGGCCATAAATACCCCTTTAAATTATTGTGAGGGTAGTATACAACACAATGGTGTAAAAAAACTATAAAATGGAATATTTACTGGCCTCTTCTCTGCTGGGAAAAGGGGACGCTTTGACGTCAGTGTTTTCGATGGTGACTGTATAGGACTGTTCCGGCACCGTTTTGCAGTAATTTAAAATAATTTTGACGGCACGTGACCTGTCGCTGTTGCTGGCATTGCTTGACAGCAGGGCATGAGGACCGGGGATACCGACAGTTTTCAGATGTAAAAACTTACTGTTGTTGATTGCTTCAAGATAGGCGTTCTCCTCATGATTGCGTCCGATGACCAGTTTGGCTCCGTCGTCCAAACGCAGATGCCGGCCGTATTTGAGCACGGGAATATCACGGACTTCCAGGGTGTCGTAGGCAATGAAATCATGCATTTTTTTGGTAAAGTTTTCATCGGTCAAGAGGCAGCCGCCGCCGGGACTTTCAAAATCGGTTAAACCGAACGAACGGGCAAGTTCCATTTGCCGGTCACGGCTGCGTCCGACAATGCCTTCAAGCCGATTACGATCGACCCATCCCTCCTCTTCGGCACGGGTTGGGGCAAGTTTTTTGGCGGAGAGAGGACGCAAGAGCAGCCCTTCACAGTTGCTCATATTCAGAACGGTGGCCAACGCATCGGCATTTTGACTCATCGGACGTTGACCGAGAACCTCGCCGCTAATGAGAAAGTGCGCTCCTTCGGCTTCCATAATGCGCTTGGCGACTTCAAACATTTTGGCATGACAGTCAATACAGGGGTTGAAATGTTTTCCGTATCCGTGCTTGGGGTCAAACAGAACACTTTGCAGGTATTCGCTTTGAATGTCGATAATGCGCAGTTCGGCTCCAACCTGATTGCACATATTTTGCATATGCTGGCGTCGGTCCCGTGTAGCGCCGAATCCGGTATTGATGTTACAGGCGATCACCTCAATGCCCTGATCGACAATGAGCTTAATGGCCAAGGTCGAGTCAAGACCGCCGCTAAAGAGCGAAATAGCTTTCATGGTTATCCTTCATAAGGGACAAGTTCCCCGCGTTTGAGTTTTTCAATTTTGTGTCTATAGGAGCGAATCAGAAATGACTTCTTGTCCAACGACAACTCTTGTTGGAATTTTACCTTTTTTAGAGCCTTTTCGTAATAGTTTCTAAGAAAAAAGATCAGGTTGTCTCGAAGGTGTTCGGCACTGTGAAACGGTGGATTACTTTCGTCCATTAATATGGACATGATAGCCGGATCATCCAAATTGCCTTGCAGTACCATGGAGAGTTCGCGGGAGTGGTGCAGCAACAAGGAGCTGCTGAGCGAATCGACAATCATATTGAGATGTTCCGGGTGTTCAACAGCTGTTTTGATCAGACTTCGCTCCCAAGCATCGCCGTAAGCAGTCGTAGCGCTATGGGAGTGTGCGGATGGCGAAGGGTTTATTTTAAGCAGAGAGGGAGAGAGTCCTAATTGCGATGCCAGATAACTTTTGTACTCCTCTTGCAGTAGAGGAGAGAGTGTTTTGAGGTAGCCGATACCCTCGTGCATTGCCTGCTCTCGCTCTTTGGGATGTGTCAGTCGGTATTGTTGAAGGATATGGTGGAGGGTAAACTCTATGAAGGGTTGTGCGGAGCGAAAGAGTGTGTTAAGCTCTTCGATGTGTCCGTTTTTGACCATATCTGCCGGATCGTACCCCTGAGAGAAGATGACAACGCCGCCGTCAAATCCGGAAGCACTTAAGAGCTTAGCGGCTTTGAGCGCTGCAGCGACACCGGCGTTATCCCCGTCGTATGCCATAATAATACGCGGATCTCCTTTGCGCAAGAGTGGTAAATGTTCAGGAGTAAGTGCCGTTCCAAGGGTGGCGACGGCCGTATTAAATCCGGCTTTATGGAGCATAATAACGTCAAGGTAGCCTTCGGTTACAATGATCTCTTTTTTTTTATAAATGGCATCACGTGCTTGGTGGTATGCGTAGAGCAGACGTGATTTATTAAACAGTTTGGTTTGCGGTGAATTGACATATTTGGCGGTATGCCCACTGATGGTACGGCCTCCAAATCCGACGACTGTACCGTTGGTAGCATAAATGGGAAAGGTGATGCGTTCAATAAAACGTGCATAGATATTGTTCTCGCCTTTGCCGACCAGACCGAGCTCAATAGCTTCGTTAATGTTAAACAGGTGGCTTTGCAGATACGCAAGCGTCTCTTTGGATGCCGGGGCATACCCGATGCCGAAACGCTCAACGGAAGCGGCATAAATGCCGCGATCTTGCAGATACTTTTTGGCTTGCGGATGTTTTTCAAGCAGAGATTGATACCAGAGATTGAGAGCATCAATCATTTTGGTGTCAGTTTTTGGTGTTGTTCCCTGCGTGTAGGTCAGGGTATAATTGTATTGCGAGGCAAGTTTTTCAAGCGCCTCGGGATAACTGAGCTTGTCATGCTCCATAATAAACTTAATGCTGTCGCCGCCGGCACCGCATCCAAAACAGTGGTAGATCTGTTTTTGAGGACTTACGATAAAACTGGGCGTTTTTTCATCGTGAAACGGACAGGCCCCTTTAAAATTGCTGCCGGCTTTGCGCAGTTCTACATAGCTTCCTACAACATCAACAATATCAAGACGGGCTTTGAGCCCTTCAATGGAATCGGCGGCAATCATGCAGGAATTATAACGGAGTTGTACTTTAAAATATATTTGGCTATAATGCGCTTCTAAAAATTTTAACAGAAAGTGGGTGATGTGAATGCCAGGTATTGTACTGCGTCACGATGATAATTTTGATGCCGCTTACCGTCGCTTTAAAAAACAGACAGATCGTAATCTGATTGTAACCGAAGCACGTGCGCGCCGGTTCCACGAAACGGAAACCGAAAAGCGTAAAAAGCAGAAAATTTCAGCGCGTAAGAAAATGCTAAAACGTCTCTATATGATGCGACGTTACGAATCACGCCTATAGCAACAGGCCCTCTGGGCAGGTTGTTTCTCTCTATTTTCTCCTTCAAAAACAATTTACATGTATTTTTCAATATTAAATAAAGTTATGTAAAAGCAATGTCTGCAGCGCTAATATTTTGTTAATATTAGGCTAACACGCTCTTAATTTCCCAATGCTACTATTTCAAAATCATCAACAAAAATATTGCAATGCGCAATATGAAATTTTGAAAATTTAGTTACATGGAGTTTTAACGATGCAAGCAATGCGCAACAGA